>ENA-OOKA01000166-OOKA01000166.1-human-skin-metagenome-genome-assembly--contig:-NODE-166-length-22087-cov-6.854076_pt1 | contig 22087 bp, 18 predicted proteins | sample MGYA00248825_ERZ500995 | MGnify/ENA primary metagenome ERZ500995 (study PRJEB25958, sample SAMN03398540) | human skin metagenome | study: EMG produced TPA metagenomics assembly of the Human Skin...
TCCTCGGCCGCAGGGCCAAGGCCGACTGACCCCTTCCCCGGCATCCCCAATCCCGCCGAGGCGGCTCCCGGTTCCCCACAGAACGCCGGGTTCCACCTCGGCGGGCGCCTGACTGGAGCGACCACCTCATCGAGACTGCTACTTTGCGCCGAGACTGCAGCCTGCAACTAGCCGTCTCGGCGGTAAGTGGCGGTCTCGATGGATTGGGGCGCGTGTGAGCGCCGAGTCGGCGCGCGATTGGACGCGCACTGCGAGTGCACTGCGGGTGCGCCGGGCGCCTGGTTACTCGCGTGGACCAGCACCTGTCAGGGGTCACCACTCACCGAGACCGCCACTTCGCGCCGAGACCGCACCCTGCAACTGGCCGTCTCGGCGCTAAGTGGCGGTCTCGGCGAAATGGGGCGGGGGCTCCGGGCGCGACGTGCCTGACCGCGCAACAGGCGCCCACTGCCCCGCGCTCACCGTCCAGCGGCGATGACTATGACGCCGATCGTCACGGCGAGCAGCGCTGCCGCCGGGATCGTCAGCAGCCAGCCGGCGAACATCGGGATGAAGTAGCGTGCCCGCGGGTGCCCCTGCCGCCCGGCGTACTGGGTGCCGAGGATCGCCGAGCCCAGCACGAAGGTCAGCGACACGGGCACGCGCATGATCAGTGCCGCGGCGTACATGAGCACCGAGGCGGTCGCATCGGCCGCCGCCGACTTCACCGGGTCGAGTCTGGCCATCCGCACCGAGAGCGTGCGCACGACCCGCCAGCCGCTCAGCCCCGTGCCGAGCGCAAGGGCCAGCGCGATGGTGATGCGCACGGGCCAGGAGATCTCGACGACGGCGAGCTCGCTGTGGGGCATGGTGTCGACGGCGAGGATCGCGACCATCACGAGGGCCGCGGTCTTCTGTGCGTCCTGGATTCCGTGGACGAGGGAGAGCGAAGCGGTGAGCACCGAGTCGACCATCCGGGCACCGCGGAAGAGCGGCTTCGACGGGGTCGAGGCGAAGATCTTCGACAGCAGCAGTGTCAGCCCCCACGCGAGGAAGAAGCCGAGCACCGGTGAGATGAGCAGAGGCAGGATCACGGAGTCGAAGAACTCGAGGCTGTCGAAGGTGAAGCCGAGGATCAGCCCCGCCCCGAGCAGACCTCCGATGAGACAGTGCGTCGAGGACACCGGCAGGGCGAGGAAATAGGTGAACAGGCTCCAGATCGTCGCCGAGACGAAGGCGATGAGGATGCAGGTGAGGATGATGTCCGTCGACATCCCGGAGAACCGGATGATCTGGTTGGCGACGACGATGGCGATGCCTTCGCCGAGCAGCGCGCCGATGAAGTTGAAGACGACGGCGAGCCCGAGCGCCCACTTGGGGCTGAGTGCGCGGCCGACCACCGCGTTGCCGATCGTCAGAGCCGCATCATGGAAGCCGTTGGACCCGGCGAAGATCACCGCAGCCACGATGACTCCGGCCATGAGCAGCTCCACGGATCATGACTCCTTGATCGCGATCGAGGCCACGGCCTTGCCGAGCTCGGTGAAGCCGCGGGCGGCGCGGACGAAGGCCTGCCCGAGCTGCGAGACCGCCGCCATGTAGGTCAGCCCCCGCTTCGCATTGGGCACGGCGTCGGACATCCGCCACTGCAGGGTCTCCACCTGGTGGGTGAGTCGGTTGATCGAGTCGACGAAGTCCCACTGGTCGACCTTGCCCGGCAGCTTCGTCACCATCCGCGAGGTGTGGTCGGTCTGGTTCGACAGGACCGCGAGGGTCTCGAGGACGCCCGAGGGCAGAGTGTCGAAGGCCTCCGAGGCGAGCACGTAGCCGACGCCGTGGAGTCGGTGGCAGATCTCGCGCATGTGATGGCAGAGGAGGTAGAGGTCGTAGCGGTCGAAGGGGGTGATGTAGTTCTCCCGCAGCGCCCGCAGGACCGCGCCCATGTCCTCATCGGCCCGGTCGCCGATCTCGCGCAGTTTGTCGGCGACTTCACGGCGCTGGCCGACATCGACGCCGGAGAGTTCGGCGAGGACGAGGTTGCATTGGCGCATCTGACCGACGAGATCGGCCATCCGCTCGTAGAAGACAGTGTCCTGCGGTACACGTCGGAGCCGCATGCGTATCCTCCTGCCGGGACCCGGACACCGCCGGACGCGTGCCGATATTTCTCTGTCGACGTTGAGAACCGGACGCTGAACCGAGAGCGCCTCTCGGCGATAGGCCGCTCGAAGCGGCTGAGGTTGGAGCCCGGGGCTTCAGCGATCCAACGTCCGGTGGCCACGAGGGCCGTCTTCCACGATACCGCTTCCTCCCCGTGCGTCCACCCCGCGCCGACCTGGGAAAGCTTGAAAAATCTCACAGTCCGCGACGTATGGTCTCGTGCCCGGGCAAGAGTCCCTGCCAGGGGCGATGCCCTCGCCGAGGTGGGGGCCGGTCAATGCGGCAGCTTGCCTTCGCGTCGGTCAGGTCCGTCGCTGAGGTTGGACGCGGACGATGCCCTCGCCGAGGTGGGGAACGGTCAGTGCGGTCGGTTCGGTATCCGTCGAGTCAGTCGAGCCCGCCGTGGCGGCGGGACATCGCCGCGTCGCCGAGGTCCTTCGAGAGCTGGCGCAGCCGCGTGCGGGTCTCCGGGTCATCGGCTCCTGCCGCGCAGATGCCGACGAACGCGGCAGCGCGCAGGAGGGCGATGACGACGTCTCCGCGGAAGGCGCCGACGAGGATCTCGTCGATCGCGCGGGCCACCTCGTCGGGTCCGGCAGGGATCTCGACGCCGGCGAGGATCTCCTCGAGCCCGATGCCGTCGGTGGTCCGGCGCAGGCCGAGGTCGAAGAGGTCGGAGACCTCACGCGGGGCGGTGACGATCCACTCGCGCAGCGCGTAGAGACGCCAGAGTGCGCCGGGGGCTGAGACCGCGGGAGCGGCCGACCACATCTCGGCGATGACCTCGAGGCCGATCTCATCGGCGAGTTCGACGAAGCGCCTGGTCGCGGCCTCGTCGCGGTTGCCACGGCAGTCGCCGAGGAGGAGCGCCGCCGTCGCGTGCGAGGTCTCCGAACGCGTGACAGGGTCGCTCGGGTCGCTCACGGCGTCGAGGTCGGCGAGGGGCACAGGGCGGTGGAACGGGCGCTCATTCATCGTGCGTGCAGTCTAGTCTCCGAGCCTGGACACCGGTAGGGCACACGCATCCGCCGTCGCCGCGTCCGCACTCGCCGCGTCCGCCCTCACCGCATGAACCCTCACCGAGGCGGCTCGAGGTCGAGGCGTGCGGCGAGCGCGAGCAGCGCCTCGGCGGTGGAGTCGTCGAGGTCGAGCGTCACGGCGTTGCCGGCTTCCGTCTCATGCTCGATCTCTCCCGGCAGTCGCACGTTCTCACCGGAGCCTCGGATCGCGCCGCCGAGCGCGCTCACCTTCGCCTCGGCGGCGCTGCGGCCGTTGAACGCTGCGGAGTCGATCGCGATGAGCATGTGCCCGTTGTTCATCTCCGAGGCCGGGTTATCCCAGATGTCCTGCGTCTCGTGGGCAAAGGTCGCCGAGGTGAGGCCCCCGGCGAACGCTTCGAGGAGCACCGCGAGCCCCGAGCCCTTATGGCCGCCGAACGCGAGCAGAGAGCCCGCCGCGGCCGCCTCGGCGTCGGTCGTCTCGCGTCCCTCGCGGTCGACGGCCCACCCTGCCGGGATCGGACGACCCGCGTTGCGGGCGGCGATGACCTTGCCGAATGCCCCCGCCGAGGTGGCCATGTCGACCGTGAGAGGCGTGCCCTCGGTGCTCGGCGCGGTCAGGGTCAGCGGGTTGGTGCCGATGACCTTCTCACTGCCGCCGTGGACGGCGACGGTGGGTCCGGTCGTCGAGGTGAGGAACGCGAAGAGTCCGGCGGCGGCGAGCTGGTCGGTCCAGAACGCTCCGGCGCCGTAGTGGCTCGAGTTCTCCACCGCGATCGCGCTCACCCCGTGTTCTCGGGTTCGCTCGAGCGCCCAGTCGACGGCGACCTGCATGACGACCTGCCCGAGGCCGCTGCCGCCGTCGAGCACCGCCGTGGCCCCGCCGTCACGGACCAGGGCGATCTCCGGCACCGAGGCGATGCCACCGGTTTCGAGGGCGCGGACATAGAGCGGCAGACGGAGGAGACCGTGGGAGGCGATGCCGCGCTGGTCGGCTTGGACGAGCGAGTAGGCCGTGAGAGCGGCATCGTCCTCAGGCACTCCGCTCGCGGCGAGGGCGGCGAGGGCGAACTCACGGAGGGAGTCGACGGAGAACTCGCTCATCCTGCCTGCTCCCGCGTGTCGGTCGTCTCAGTCGTGCCCCTGCCGTCCTCGGCGCCTGCACCACCCCGAACGCCTTCGGCATCCCGCGCAGCCGCGCTGCCTTGCCCATCTGCACCACCCTGAACGACATCCTCGGCGTGCCCGTTCCTGCCCTCGGACGCGAGCGTTATGCTCCCGGCGTCGGGGATCCCGGGCATGCTGCCGAGAACCGACGCATACGTGTCGGCAAGGTCGCGCCTCACCTCCGACGAGCCGTCAGCGTCGCCGGCCGAAGCCCCCTTGCCTCCTCCCGCGCCGTTGCTCCCCTCACCCGCGGCACCGCTGCCGACACCGTCGCTCGTGCTCGCGGAGAACCGGCTGAGTGCGCGGAGGATGTGTTCGCGCATCGCCGCCTCGGCGGCATCGGGATCGCACGCGGCGATCGCCGCAGCGATCTCGGCGTGCTCGTGGGAGGTGTCGGTGCCGTGGGGGTCGCCCGGGTAGAGGCGGAAGAGATGGAGGTGCGGGTGCATCTGCCGGTACGCGTCGATGAGGAAGCTGTTGCCGGTCGCCTCGAGGATGAGCAGATGGAAGCGGGTGTCGTGTTGGAAGAGCTCGTGCTTCCAGTCGGACGACCCAGCCTGTTCCGCACGGTACCCCGCAGTCCCAGCAGTCCCAGCAGCCCCCGCAGCCCCCGCAGTCCCCGCAGTCTCTGCAGTCCCCGCCGCATCTGCGCCGCCGCCACCGGGTCGCCCCGAGAATGCGTCGATCTCGGCCAGCAGCGCCCGGCCGGGATTCGATGCCCGATCGACGGCGGCCATGCGTGCTGCCCACGGTTCGAGCAGGAGCCTGACCTCGATCATCATCTCGAGATCGCGCTTCGTCAGCAGCGGGGTCGTCGCGTATCCGCGCGGCTGCCGGGTGCGCACGAGTTTGTCCCCCTCGAGCCGCTGCATCGCCTCCCGCACCGGTGTCTGCGACACCCCGAGCTCACGGGCCATCCGGTCGATGGTGATCCGCTCCCCCGGCGGCACCGTGCCGTCGAGGATCATCGCTTTGATCCTCGCGTAGACGGTCGGGTCGGTCTCGCTCGGCATTCCGTCTCCCTTCGCGCGTTTCGCGACGGCTCGCGCCAGGCCGCCCTCGATGGTCTCCACTGTGCCCACGAGACTACCGCTGTCCTGCTCCGATATCGGCGAAGAGGGTACGGATTCCGTAGTCCCAGGCCGGCAGGTCCTCACTTCGGCCCACCGTGTTCCTCAGTGCTCCCAGATGGTCGTTGGCGATCATCACGACATCGCCGAGGTGGTGGGTGAATCCGAGTCCGGCCGCATCCCGGTCCTCGGTCGGGGCGAAGAGGGTGCCGGTGAAGAGGACGAAGCCGTCCGGGTACTGATGGTGGCGACCGTGGGCCGCGGAGACGAGGTCCTCGAAGCCTCGGCTGAGCGATCCGACCGAGTTGACGCCGGTGAGCTTGCAGCCGTCGTCACCGGTGACGGTGAGTCTGAGCTCGAGGCTCCTCGCGTCCTCGAGCCCGAATGTCTCGTCGAAGAGCCTGATGAGCGGCCCGATCGCCGTCGACCGGTTGTTGTCCTTCGCCATGCCGAGCAGCAGCGCGCTGCGTCCCTCGATGTCGCGGAGATTGACGTCGTTGCCCATCGTCACCCCGTGGATCGTCCCCGTGGAGTCGACGACGAGGACGAGTTCGGGTTCGGGATTGCTCCACTGCGAGAACGCGGGAATGCCGACGGCGTCCCCGGATCCCACGGCCGAGAGGACTGGGCCTTTCGTGAAGACCTCGGGGTCGGGCCCGATGCCGACTTCGAGGTACTGCGACCACCACCCCTTGGCGATGAGGGCCTCTTTGAGGCGAGCCGCCTCGGCGGATCCGGGCACGATCGCGGTGAGGTCGGCGGTGACCGCCTCGGCGAGTTCCGCACGAACGGACTGCGCTCTGGCCGGGTCGCCGTCGCAGCGCTCCTCGATGAGGCGTTCGACCATCGAACCGGCGAAGGTCACTCCGCACGCCTTGATGACCTGGAGGTCGATCGGGGCGAGGAGGACGGGTGCGTCCGCAGATCCAGGCGCCGCCGCGGCGGGGGTGGAGACATCGTCGACCGCCCAGTCCGCAGGCCGGGTCCTCACCTCGTCCAGGCGCCGAGGCAGGTCCGGGGTTTCGAGGATCCCTGAGACCGTGGGGTCGATGTCGGAGACGTCGTGGACGGCGTTCCCGGTGACGAGGACGGGAACAGGAGCCCGGCGTCCGGGGACGCGGAGGCGGCCGAGGAAGGTTCCGGTCGCCTCGGCGGGGAGGAGGTCGCGAATGCTCATGCGTGTCCGTCCTTGTCAGCCGAATCAACGGTGGAGGAGCCGACGGCGGCCCGGTCGCCGATGCGGGCCCAGCCGGGGCCGGTCGGGTACGTCCATTCGGCAACGGATTCCGCGACCATCTCCGCGCTCGTGCCCGGTGCGGTCGGTGCCTGGTAGCGGCCGTCGACGACGGAGACCGGAGCGACGAAGTGCTCGTGGAGGTGGTCGACGAACTCGATGACGCGGCCGTCCTCGGTGCCGGAGAGGCGGGCGAAGTCGAAGAACGAGTAGTGCTGGACGAGTTCGCACAGTCCGACTCCCCCGGCGTGCGGGCACACGGGGATGCCGAACTTCCTCGCAAGCAGGAGGATCGCGAGGTTCTCGTTGACGCCGGCGACGCGGGTCGAGTCGAGCTGGAGGATGTCGATCGCCTCGGCTTGGAGGAGCTGTTTGAACATGATCCGGTTGTGCACGGCCTCACCGGTGGCGACCTTGACGGGGGCGACGCCGCGGCGGATCTCCGCATGCCCGAGGATCTCGTCGGTGCTCGTGGGCTCCTCGATCCAGTAGGGGTCGAATTCGGCGAGCGCGTTGACCCAGTCGATCGCCTCGCCGGTCTCCCACTTCTGGTTCGCGTCGATGGCGATGCGGACATCGGGGCCCACGGCCTCGCGGGCGAGCGCAAGCCTGCGCCGATCGTCCTCGAGGCTGCCGCCGACCTTGAGCTTGATCTGCGTGAACCCCTCGGCGACGGCCTCCTTCGCCAGCCGCACGAGCTTCTCGTCGTCGTAGCCGAGCCAGCCGGGCGAGGTCGTGTACGCGGGGAAGCCGGTGGCCTCGAGGGCGGCGATGCGCTCGGCGAGACCCGCTTCTCCCGCGCGGAGGATCTCAAGCGCCTCCTCTTCGGTCAGGGCGTTGCGGATGTGGGTGAAGTCGATCGCGGCGACGAGGTCCTCGGCGGGCAGTTCGGCGAGGTATCTCCACAGCGGTTTGCCCGCACGCCGGGCCGCCATGTCCCACAGGGCACTGACGAGGGCGCCCGCGGCCATCTGCGTCACCCCCTTCTCGGGTCCGAGCCAGCGCAGCTGCGAATCGTGGACGAGCAGCGCCGAGGCGGCTCCGAGGTCGGAGAGGAGATCGTCGAGTTCGCGGCCGATGAGCAGGGCCGCGTACGACTCGACCGCGGCGACGATGAGTTCGTTGCCGCGTCCGGCGGTGAACACGAGCCCATGACCCACCTCGGCGGCATCGCCCTCACCGGCACGGATGGTGACGTAGGCGGCCGAGTAGTCGGGGTCGACATTGACGGCATCGGAGCCGTCGAGCTCGAGCGAGGTGGGGAATCGGACGTCGGTGGCGCTGATGTCGGTGATGAGAGGCACGGGATCGCGGTCTTTCTGTGCGGCGGGGAGACGGACGGGTCGAAGAGTCGGACGGCCACGGGTTGGGCATCGCTCAGGGGAACCCTCACACGGGGTAGCCCAGGAGCGAGGGCAGCCACAGGCTGAGGAACGGGACGACGGAGATGAGGACGAGGGTGGCGAGCATCGGGACGAAGAACGGCAGGGTGCCCTTGATCACCGTCGTCACCGGGTACTTCGTCACCGAGGAGAGGACGAAGAGGACGAGGCCCACGGGTGGGGTGAGCAGGCCGATGAGGAGGTTGAAGATGATCATGATGCCGAAGTGGACGGGGCTGAGTCCGAACACCTCGGCGACGGGGAGGAGGACGGGGACGAGGATGAGGAAGACGATGGGGCGGTCGGTGATGGACAGGAGCACATCGGCGGCGAGCTGCGGTGCCTGCTCACGGGCGAGGACCCAGCCGAAGAGGGCGGCGCCGGCGACGATGATGAGGACGCCGCCGGTCGTCTCGACCGCGGTGACGAGGGCGTGCCGGACCTTCGGCCACGTGAAGTTGCCGTAGACGATCGCGAGGATGCCGATGTAGGCCACACCCACGGCACTCGCCTCGGTGGGGGTGAAGACTCCGGAGAGGATGCCGCCGAGGATGACGACGGCGGCGCCGACCGGGGGCAGAGCGCGAAGCCCCGACCGGACGCGTTCGCCGAGGCCGGCCTTGGGCAGGCGCAGGTCCTCGCGTTTCCGGGTGAGGAACCAGCACATGACGCTGAGCGTGACGACGAGGAGGACGGCGGGGACGATGCCGGCGACGAAGAGGGCGCCGACGGACACGCCTGCGGTCACGGCGTAGATGATCGCCGGGATCGACGGCGGCATCATCGGGGCGATGAGCGAGGAGGCACCGGTGACGCCGAGGGAGAAGCCGACGGGGTAGCCGCGGCGGATCATCGCGGGCACCTGGATGCGTCCCATGGCCGCGGCATCGGAGATCGCCGCACCCGAGACCCAGGAGAAGCCGAAGCTCGTGAGGATGTTGACGTAGCCGAGCGATCCCCGCACGTGGCCGATGGCGGCGACCGCGGCGTCGTAGAGGCGGTCGGTGGCACCGGAGATGTTGGCGAGGTTGCCGAGCAGGATGAACATCGGCACCGCGAGGATCGCGAAGTCGAAGACCCCGGAGGTGGCCTGCTGGACGGCGAGCGCCGGGCTCGATGAGGGATCGAAGGCGATGTAGATGATCGAGGGCACGAGGAGGGCGATGCCGACGGGCACGCGCAGGGCCAGGAGGATGAGGAGCGCTAGGAGCATGAGGAGGAGGGTCATGTCACAGTCCTTCCAGCTGGGCTGCGGTGTCGACGGTGTCGGGGTTCTCCTCGGGGTATCTCGCGATCATGATCATCTCGATGATCGTGTGGATGAAGATGAGGATGAAGCCGACGGTCGCTGCGAGGTAGAGCAGGGCGGTGGGCAGCCCGGAGGCGGGCATCGCGATCGCTGCCACGATGTCGACCATCATGATCCCGGCGACGGCCATGAACGCGGAGACGGCGAGGACGACGAGGCGGGCGAAGGTCCCGATCACCCGGCCCACCCGGGGCGGGACGACGGTGGCGATGAGGTCGACGGTGATGTGCGAGCGGCGGGAGCTGACGAAGGCCGCGGCGATGAAGGTCAGCCACACGAGGGTGAGGCGGGCGACCTCCTCGGTCCACGACAGGGGCGAGTCGAAGACGTAGCGGGTGACGACCTGGAGGAGGACGAGGACGAAGACGCCGACCATGAGCAGGATGCCGATCGTGCGTTCGAGGCCGATCGCCCAGCGGTAGAGGGTGCTGCGCCTCTCGAACGAGTCCTGCTCGAAGGCCAGGGTCGCCTCGGCGTCGGCGATGCTGGCGACGGAGGTGGGGTCGGGGTTCGAGCGGTTCGGGTCGGCGGGGGCTGGGTCGGTGGGGTTCATCGGTTCTCCTCCCCCGCCTCGGCGCGGGCGTCTTCGAGGGATTTCTTCACGGCGAGGTAGGTGTCACCCCAGGTCACCCGGTTGGGCAGTTCCTTCGCGACGAGGTCGCGGAAGGCGTCGATGTCGACGTCGTCGACGACGGTGATCTCGCCGGTCTTCTTCCAGTCGGCGAGGATCTCCTTCTCCTGTTTGACGGTGCACTCCTCGACGCGGACGCGGGCGTCGTCGATGGCCTGGGTGAGGATGTCGCGCTTGGCAGGGTCCATGCTGTCGAGCAGGCGCTGATTGCCGACGAGGTAGACGCCCTGGACGATGTGCTCGGTGATGCTGATGTAGTCCTGGACCTCGTAGAACTTCGCCGAGGCGATCGTCGGGATCGGGTTCTCCTGGGCGTCGATCGTGTTCTGCTGGAGGCCGAGGTAGACCTCGCTCAGGGCCATCGGGGTGGCGGTGGCGCCCATGATGTCGAGCGTCGTGAGGTAGAGGGGTGCGTCGGGTGTGCGGATCTTCAGTCCGTTGAGGTCGGCGGGGGTGCGCACGGGTTTGTTGGCGGTGACCTGGCGGGCACCGTAGTAGAAGTTGCTGACGACGCGGAGGTCGGTCTCGGCGGCCATGCGGTCGAAGACCCCGGTCATGATGTCACCGGTCGTCGCGGCTTGGAGTTCGGCGGCATCGGCGGCGAGGTAGGCGCCGTCGAGGACGGCGGCTTCGGGATACCAGGCGCCGAGGAAGGAGGGGCCGCTGTTGACGAAGTCGAGGGCACCGGTGGCGACCTGTTCGACCATCTCGGCTTCGCTGCCGATCTGCGCGGCGGGGTAGATGAGGACGTTGAAGCCCTTGGCTGCGAGCTCTTCCTTCATCGGTTCGAGGCCGCACGAGTTCACGGGGTGGCTGGCTTCGTAGACGTTGCCGAAGCGCAGAGTGATGGCGTTGGGGTCGACCGCCTCGGTGGCGGCGCGGTCGACGTCGACGGGTTGGAACATCGCACAGCCGGTGAGCGTGAGCGCGGACAGGCCGGCTCCGATCATGGCGGTCAGACGCTTCTTCATGGATTCCCCTCAGACCGCCCCACCGCGGTGTGGGGCGTCACGACGTTGTGACAAGCTGATGGGCGGGACACCCAGGAGCCGGAATGTATAGCTTTTGCCAGAATCATATAGTTTAGATGTAACGGACACAACCCTCGGGGTGCGGGCGAGACCAGACCTGATCCCGCTCTGGCCTCGACCCGGTCTCGATGTTCGGTCAGCAAATGCTCGGCTGCTTGTACGAAAATCACAGCGTGCCCTACTAAAATGATCTCGGATCCGGGCTGAAGAATCGGCCCGTGAAGACAGTGAACGAGGAGGAGCTCCCGTGGCGAAACAGACAATGGTGCAGAAGGGTCTCGGCAAGGCGACGAAGCTTGCGATCAACGACGATGGGTCCTTGAACCCGCGTGCGCAGTCGGCGCTGTCCAAGCTGCTGTCGGTGCAGCGGCCCGTCGTGCTGACCTATGTGCGTTCGCTGCGCAGGCGGAATCCGGATGCCACCCCTGAGGAGCTCGTCGCGATCATCCGCAAGCGCTATCTAGCACTTGCGACGACCGGTGGTGCCGCTGTGGGTGCGACGGCTGCGGTGCCCGGCATCGGGACGATGGCTGCGCTCGGTGTGGCGACGGCTGAGACGGCCGGGTTCCTCGAGCTCACGGCGCTGTTCGCGCAGGCGATCTCGGAGATCCACGGTCTGCCGGTCAACGATCCGGCGCGGGCGAATGCGCTGGTGCTCGGGCTCATGCTCGGACAGGACGGGAAGAACCTCGTCCAGCGGTTCGGGAAGAAGTCCGTGGGGCCGGAGGCGCTCCTCGGCGATTGGGGTGCGACCCTGACGAAGCAGCTGCCGGCGCCGGTCGTCGACCTGCTGCTGCGGAAGCTGCGGAAGACGTTCATCCGGAAGTTCGCTGCGAAGGCCGGCGGATCGCTGTTCGGTCGTCTGCTACCGTTCGGCATCGGCGCGGTCATCGGCGGTGTCGTCAATGCGCAGATGTCGCGCAAGGTCGCCAACGAGTCTAAGACCGCGTTCGGTGCAGCGCCGACGGTCTTCCCGCTCGAGACCGACCCGCAGTATGTGGCACCGAAGAGCGACAACAAGCTGCTGGGAACACTGCAGCACGTTGCCGCGCTGGTGCGGAAGAAGGACAAGGACTCCGTCGACGGCGAGGTCGTCGACGAGGGCGTCGAGCACGATGCGACGAAGTACGATTCGGACTCGTCGGTCTCGGATTCGACGAAGCCGTCGAAGGAGATCGGTCGCTGAGGTTTCGCAGGCGGCGGTCAGTGCGCGGTGGTGACCGCGGTCGCCGCTGACGCCGTTGCCGGATCGAGAGGGTGTCCCGCGAACTGCGTGGGGCACCCTCTCGGACTGCGAGGGGCACCCTTTCGGGTTTGAGCGAACGCCTGGTCTGGCCCTAGTATTGGGGAGTCTCCAACAGCAGCTTCCGGGCGCACGCCCATGCCGATCTGTTGGGACCGGGCCTCTAGCTCAGTTGGTAGAGCAGCGGACTTTTAATCCGCGGGTCGTGGGTTCGATCCCCACGGGGCCCACCATAGGAATAAGCGCCTCACCAGGAAAAACTCTGGTGGGGCGCTCTCGTTCATAGACTGCGTTCGCTGTGGAGACTTACTGGAATGTCACACAGGCCTGCCTGCATTCACCGAAGAGGCGTGGTCGCCCCAAGGCTGGATTGTCGCTCTACTTCAGGTACTCCGAAGCCATCTTCCGATAGACCTGCTCGAGCACTGCAAGAGAGCGTCGGGCGAGCCGCCCCTGCAATTCCGATCGGTACTCGTCAATGCCCCGATTCTGGTCATCTTTCTTACTGAGTGGGATCACATCGGCAGACACCCAAGACCACTCATGGGTCACCATGGGGAACACAATTGGGAACTGAAACCCGCCTGTGTTGAGCTGGAGAGCGTCGGCCCACTGGTGGTGAACCCGGTTCCTCGCGAAGCGGATTCCTCTGATTGTCGCGCGCTCTTCTACTTCCAGGAGATCTCTCCATCGGTATTTCAGCAACTCACCCCCAGGCTTCCAGTGATGAACGATATGATCATCCATCACAACGGCCCAGTTAAGTGCTTCGAAAAGCGGGAGGAATGTTGCTTCAGCACTCTGGGTACGCCTTGCTGTTTCGAAACGGAGGTGTGCGTCGATGTAACCGTTCAGCAGTGTTTCAAACGTCACTGTCATCTTTTCGCGCATGTCGCAATCAGACCACATTCGCATCGTCCCGAATGTGACAAATCCAATGAAACTCTTATTGCGCGGCGAACCGACCACTCTCGACGACGCCCACCACACGGTGGCCGCCGACCCCGGCTGAGCCGTCTCAGAGCAGGTCGAGCAGTTCGGGTGCCGCGCCTGCGCGAACGGCTTCGCGGGCTTCCTCCGGCGACTCGGCGGCGAGCGCCGCCTCGGCGAGGGCACGACAGTCGTCGAACGCATGGCTCCGCAATGCCAGCCTCACGGCACCGACCTTGCCCGGAGCCATCGACAGGCTCGTGATTCCCAAACCGACGAGGACGAGCGCGAGCAGCGGATCACCCGCGGACTCCCCGCAGACACCGAGCGGCTTGCCAGCGGCCTTCGCACCGTCGGCGGCTGCGGCGATCATCGACAGCACGGCAGGCTGCCATGGGTCGAGCAGCTCCGAGAGCTCGCCTTCCATCCGGTCGGCCGCCATCGTGTACTGCGCGAGGTCGTTCGTCCCGAGACTGCCGAAGTCGACGGCCTGAAGCACCTGTCGGGCACGCAGCGCCGCCGCAGGCACCTCGATCATCACGCCCGCCGAGGCGAGACCGTTGGCCCGCACCTGGTCTGCGAACCATCGGGCCTCCGCCGCGGTCGAGACCATCGGGGCCATGACCCTGACATCGGCACCCGTCGCCTCCGCCGCAGCCGCGAGCGCTTCGAGCTGAGCCGTGAGCACATCCGGCCTCGCCTGGGACAGACGCAGACCCCGTCGCCCGAGCGCCGGATTCTCCTCCGGCCCCAGGTCAGCGAACGCGAGCGGCTTGTCGGCACCCGCATCGAGGGTGCGCACGACGACGCGACGACCCGCGAACGGGGCGAACACCTTCCGATAGATCTCCGTCTGCTCCTCAACACTCGGGGCGCTGACAGCGGAGAGGAAGACGAATTCGGTGCGGAAGAGACCGACCCCTTCGACATCCTCGGCGCCGGCGAGCTCCGCGTCATCGACTCCCCCGATGTTGGCCAGCACCGCCACCCGGTGACCGTCGGATGTCGCACCCGGACCGCTCACCTCGGCGAGCGCTGCCGCACGTCGTTCACGACGCTGCCGCTGCGCCTCCACGGACTCCGGATCCGGACGGACGACGACCTCACCGCTGCCACCGTCGATGAGCAGCGGAGTGCCCATCGGGATCGCCGTCGCCTCCGGCAGCTGCACGACGGCGGGGATCCCCATCTGCGCGGCGAGGATCGCGGTGTGGCTCGTCAGCCCGCCGGCCCGGGTGACGATGCCGAGCACGAGGGAACGGTCGAGCGTCGCGGTCTCCGCGGGCGCGAGGTCCTCGGCTGCGACGATGCTCGGTTCGGTCAGCGTCGGCAGTCCCGGCGCAGGCTTCCCGAGCACCTCGGCGATGGCCCGGGCCCCGACGTCACGGAGGTCGGTGACGCGTTCGGCGAAGTACCCGCCGAGGGCTTCGAACTGTGCCGCGAACACCTCGATCGCCTCGGCGACGGCACCTGCCGGGCCCTTCCCCGCGTTGAGACGCTTCGTCACCTCACGGTGCAGCGACCGGTCGCGGGCGATCATCGCCGTAGCCTTGAGGATGTCGCGGGCCGTCGGATCGGCGCTCAGCGCCTTCTGATCGAGCGTGTCGGCGACGTGCATGAAGCTCGCGATGGCCTGCTCCGAGGCCGCCGCCGGATCCTCCGCCGCCGGCTCATCCTCGGGAGGCGCGACCGGCGCTGCCGCCTGGACGACGGGCCCGTACGCGGATCCCGGGCTCACTCCGATTCCGTGGAGCGTCGCCGACTCCGCCCCCGCAGCGGGCGCGCCGAGGGCCTCGCCGTGGCCGCTCATTGTGCGTCCATGTCCGTGGCGAGCAGGTCGACGAGACGATCGAGGACCGCCTCGGCGCCCTCACCCTCAGCGGAGAGGACGACCTCTTCGCCGTGCTTGGCACCGAGGGCCATGACGCCGAGGATGCTGCCGGCGTCGACGGCGTCCTCACCGGGGCGGCTGATCTCGACGTCGACCCCGGATTCGGAGACGGCTTCGACGAAGAGCGAGGCCGGGCGAGCGTGGAGTCCGACGGTCGAGGCGATGGTGACGGTGCGAGTTGCCATGATCTCTCCTTGTGGTGCGTGAGTTGTGGTGCGTGAACTGTGCGGTGCGATGGTGCGGGTGGTGCGGGTGGTGCGAGGTCTGATCATGCGGCGACCGGGGCCGCCTCGGGAAGGCTGTCGGCAGCCTTCTCAGCCCGGCGCCGGGCCGCGAGCGCCTTGAGCAGGACGACGAGGGCGGCGGTGATGGCGACGCCGACGGCGAGGGCGAGCACGAAGAGCAGCGGCTGGCCGATGAGCGGGAGCACCCAGATGCCGCCGTGGGGTGCGAGCAGCGTCGACCCGAAGAACATGACGAGGGCGCCGGTCGCCGACGACCCGATGGTCGAGGCGATGATGATCCGGATCGGGTCGGCGGCGGCGAATGGAATGGCGCCTTCGGAGATGAACGAGGCTCCGAGCAGCCAGGCCGCTTTGCCGTTCTCCCTCTCCGGCACCGAGAAGAGCTTCGGAGCGACCGTCGTCGCCAGGGCGAGCGCGAGCGGTGCGACCATGCCGGCCGCCATGACCGCGGCCATGATCTTCAGCTGCGGGGCATCCATGGCGGTGCCTGCCGCCGAGAGTCCGGCGGTGGCGAAGCCGTAGGCGACCTTGTTGACGGGGCCGCCGAGGTCGAAGCCCATCATGGCGCCGAGGATGAGCCCGAGGATGAGCACACCGCCGCCGGTGAGGCTGCCGAGTCCCGCGTTGAGGCCGTCCATGAGCGCGACGATCGGGCGGCCGAGCACGGTGATGAAGAGGCCTGCGGTGACGAGCGTGGAGAGGAGCGGGATGACGACGACGGGCATGACGCCGCGGACCCCCTTGTGGACCTTCCAGCTCGAGATCCATTTGGCGACGAACCCGGCGAGCAGACCGGTGACGATGCCGCCGAGGAACCCGGCATTCATCGTCACGGCGACGGAGCCGGCGACGATGCCCGGGACGAGGCCCGGCCGGTCGGCGATCGCGAAGGCGATGTAGCCGGAGAGGATCGGCACGAGGAAGCCGAACGACGCAGCACCGATGACGTAGGCGAGAGCCGCCCACGAGGTGAGGCTGGTGAGGTCGAAGTTCTGGGCGATGTTGTACTGGTCGTCGCCGACGAGGCCGTACTTGACGATCTCGATCGCTCCGCTCTCACCGAGGGCGATCTGCGCGAGCATGAAGGACACGGCGATGAGGATGCCGCCGGCGGCGACGAACGGGATCATGTAGGACACACCGGTCATCAGCCACTGCCGCAGCTTGGTGCCGAATCCGAGCCGTTCGGTCGCCTCGTCTTCGGTCCGTTCGTCGATGATCGCCGAGGCGGTGGCCTCGGTCGGTCCGGCTGCGGCCAGTTCGGCGGCCCTGCTGATGAGCTGGGGTCCCTCCGAGATCGCCTTCTTCACGCCGACGTCGAGAGTCGGTTTGCCGGCGAAGCGTGCCCGTTCCTTCACCTCGACGTCGTGGGCGAAGATGACGGCGTCCGCCGCGGCGATCTGCGCCGCGGTGAGCGGGGTCGATCCGGCTGAGCCCTGCGTCTCGACGATGATCTCGTGGCCGGCCGCGCGGGCGGCGTTCTCGAGGGATTCGGCGGCCATGTACGTGTGGGCGATGCCGGTCGGGCACGAGGTCACACCGACGAACCGGAAGGTGCGGTCGGCCGACTCGGCGGACCTCGCTTCCGCGGACGGCGGCTCCGTGGACGGCGGATCCGTGGGCGACGGCTCCGTGGACGGCGATGAGGCGGGAACCGGGGCGGCCGCCTCGGCGGGGGTGTCGGCACCGTCCGTCGTCGGGGATCCGGCAGCCGTCGAGGGTCCGGCCGACGCCGGGGCTGTCGGCGACGTGGCAGCCGTCGCGGACGCGTCATCGTCGAGGTGGACCTGCTCCTCGACGATGGCGACGACCTCCGCCGGGGTCGCGGCGTTGAGCAGCGCCTGTCGGAAGTCCTCCTTCATCAGAGCGCGGGCGAGCTGTGGGAGGACCTTCATGTGGGCGTCCCCGCCGTCGGCGGGGGCCGCGATGAGGAAGACGAGGCGGGCGGGACCGTCCTTGGCACCCCACGGGATGCCGTCGGTGGTCCGGCCGAAGACGAGCGAGGGCTCGGTGATCGCGGCGCTGCGGGCGTGCGGGATCGCGATGCCTCCCGGCAGGCCGGTCGCGGTCTTCGCCTCGCGTTCCTCGACGTCGGCGACGAAGAGGTCGAGGTCGGTGCAGCGACCGGTGGCCACGAGGCACTCGGCGAGCCTCCGCGTCGCCGCGGACCGGTCGGCGTCGCCGAGGTCGAGCAGCACCTGTTCGTCATTGATCAGTGGCATGGCGGTTCCTTTCGTGACCCGGTGGGCGAGTCAGTCGTCCAGTGGCAGGGCGAGCTCGGGCTCGCGGGTGATCGACAGCGGGATGTCGACGAGGTGGGCAGGGGTGGGCACGGCGGTGCCTTCGAGCCGCACGGCGGCCGCACCCCACACCACTCCCTGGCTGAGAGCGCTCGCGGCACCGGCACCCTGGTCGAGTCCGAGCAGCAGGCCGGCGAGCATACAGTCGCCGGCTCCGACGGTGGAGACAGGGTCGGTGATGACCGCTGTCGCGTGGAGGGCCTCCTCGGCGGTGACGAGGACCGCACCGTCGCGGCCGAGGCTGACGGCGACGTTCTCGACGCCCGCTGCCACGAGCTCCCGCGCCGTGTCGATGACAGCTCCGAGGGTGTCAAGGGAGCGGCCGCAGAGTTCGGCGAGCTCGATGCGGTTGGGCTTGATGAGCGTCGGTGCGGCGGCGACGGCCGCCGCGAAGGGCGCCCCGGAGGTATCGACGGCCACCCTGGCCCCGCGAGCCTGGGCCTCGCGCACGAGCGCGGCGTAGAGGTCGGCGGGTGCTCCGGGCGGGAGGCTGCCGCAGCCGGCGATCCAGACACCGGGGGCGGCGTGCTCGAGCGTGGTCTCGAGCAGACTGTCGACGTCGGCGGCGGTGAGTGCGGGGCCGGCTTCGTTGAGCTTCGTCGTCGTCCCGCCGGGCTCGAGGACGCTGATGTTCATCCGCATGCTCTCGGCGATGGGGACGACCCTCGTGGGGGTGCCGTCCTCGGCGAGCAGCGTCTCGAACAGTGCGCCTTCGGGACCGCCCGAGGGCACGATGACGAGAGGGTCAGCACCCATCGCGGACAGCGCCCGACCGACGTTGACGCCTTTGCCGCCCGGGTCGACACGAGAGGCGTGCGCCCGCAGGACATGGCCGCGGCGCAGCGCGTCGACGGTGACGGCACGGTCGACACTGGGGTTCGGCGTGAGGGTGACGATCATACGGTCACGACCTCCGGTCCCGCGGCGCGCAGCTCTTCAGCGCTCTGGTCGCCGAGGTCGGTGTCCGTGATGATGAGGTCGACGGCGTCGATGCCTGCGAAGCGATGGAGGTGGACCTGCGCGGCTTTGCTCGAGTCCGCGACAAGGATCGACGAACGGCAAGCGTCGACCATGGCCCGCTTCGTTGCGGCCTCGGACTCGTCAGGCGTGGTGAGACCGCGGTCGACGTCGAACCCGTTGGTGCCGATGAACCCGACATCGATGGTGAGCTCGGACAGCGCCTCGGTGGTCCACCGTCCGACTGCGGCACCGGTGAGCTCGCGCACCCGACCGCCGAGCTGGAGGAGTGTGATCCCCGGTTTCGCCGCGAGGGCCGCGCAGATCATCGGGCTGTTGGCGACGACGGTGAGGGCCAGTTCGTCGGGAAGGGCCTGGGCGATCGCAAGAGTGCTCGTGCCCGCGTCGAGGAGGACGCTGCCGCCGTCGGGGATCTCCTCGAGGGCGCGCAGTGCGAGGCGCCGCTTCTCCGCGGCGCGGTGGCCGATGCGCTCCTCGAGCGCCGGTTCGAGAGAGAGGGCCTCGGCCGGGATCGCTCCCCCGTGCATGCGCTTGAGCAGTCCGCGCCGCTCGAGGACCGTGAGGTCCCGCCGGATCGTCTCGGCTGTCACATTGAGCTGATCAGCGAGGGCGGTGACCTCGACTCGGCCGGCCGACCGGGCGGCGGCGAGGATGGTCTGTTGGCGTTCGGCGGCGTACACGGATTCATAATCTCACACATTCGGGCATAAACACAGCAAAACCAACATCTGTTTTTGGGAATGTGTCACGCAGATGTGCTGAGCAGGGACAATGCCGACGAAGTGTGCCGCTCGGGCGCGGACATCAGGAGGCCCCGCGTTCCCTCCCTGACAAGGGAACGCGGGGCCTCATCGCGTGACCGGAACTGCCGGTCGCAGTCACGCGAGTCGTGGGCTTCTCAGAGGCGGGCCTACCGTTCGAGCTGACTGCCGCCGAGGGCACGCTGGAGCGGGATGCTCCCGTCCTGCCACGGGGTGATCGCCCAGACGACGGCGTAGGCGCCGAGGCCGACGACGGGAAGGAGGAAGGAGAGGAGGACGAGGATCCTCACGAGCCAGACGTTGAGCCGCGTGACCTTCGCCAGTCCCCCGGCGATGCCGCCGACGATCCGGTCGGGTCCGCGGCGGAAGCCGATCTTGCGGATGGAGTCGAATATCGCGTTCATGTCTTCGACACTACGCCGCGCTCACGCCGCCCCACAGGGGTGAAGACCTGAGACTCGACTGAGGAAACCCATAATCTGCGAAGCACCGGGAGGGTGACGGCGAGGGCCGGCATCGGGACTCGGCTTCGGGATATCGGCATCGGGACCCGGCCCCCGCCTCGGCGAGGAGTCCCCCACACCCGGACTACGCGGTCCGGCGCAGCTCAGCTCCGGAGACCTTCTCGGTGACGTCGAAGCGCTCCCGGTACCGGCCGGTGAGCAGGCACCACTGTGAATAGAGCGCGGTGCCGGAGTTGAAGACGAGAAGGGTGAGCGGGTAGAGCAGCCACTGCAGCCACATCGTCACGCTCCGCAGCGGCGGCACGTGGACCGGGCGCGGGGGCAGCAGGGCACGGAAGACGACGACGGAGACGATGAGCCCGATCATTCCCAGCTGTTGGACGAGACCGACGGTCATCGGCATCCGCTCGATGAACTCGGTCGCCTGACCGGTCTGGGTGGCGACGACGAAGGGGATCCACCCTCCGACGGCGATGATCACCGAGATCGTCGCGAGGCTGACGTGGCCTTCGAGCAGAGAGAGGAAGCGGAGGAATCCGGGCCAGAACGGGGATCTGGCGTCCCCGGCGAACACCCTCACCCCGACGTAGGGGACGTCGCTCGCACCGTACGACCAGCGGCTGAGCTGCTTGAACTGTGCGACCATCGTCTGCGCGAAGCTGCCGGCGAGCACGGCGTCCTGGTAGATCGGGACGTGGACGGGCACGACCCGATAGTCGCCGTCGAAGTGGAACCAGCTGCGCCAGTACTGGTGGCCGTCCTCGACGATCGTCCGCGTCGACCAGAACCCCATGTCGATGAGCGCCGGCAGCGGCTGGGAGTGCGAGGCGAAGTTGCGCAGCGCGAAGAGCCGCACCGTCGTCGTGAGGTTCCAGAAGCAGTTCGCGCTCGCGACCACCCGCGACGGCGCGGGCGCATCCCAGATGTTCGTGATGTAGAGGCTGATCGGCTGGAACGAGACCCTGGCCCGGTCCGGCGCGATCGCATACTCGTAGGCGACGCAGTCGAAGTACGACTCGTGCGGGATGTTGTCGCAGTCGAGGGTGGTGACGATGACCCGCTCCGGGTCGATGGCCTCCTCCCGCACCCAGGCGGCGAGCGCCCGCCCCGCGTGCGTGATGTTCGCGCCCTTGCCGGCGATCTCACCGGGGACGCCCGCGGGATGGGGGACGAGTTCGAACGCCCGGAACCGGTCACCGTAGACCGCGGCGAGGCGGCGGGCGGTCTCCGCCATCGCCGGGCCCCCGCGCTCCTCGTAGGCGAAGAAGACGACGATCTGTCCTGGCGAGGTCGACGTGTGCAGGAGGGCCCGGATCGTTCCCGCGATGACCTCGAAGGGTTCGTTGTAGGCGGCCACGACGACGGCATGGATGAGCGTGGAGGGGCGCATCACCGAAGCGGGATCCGCACGCACCCGAGCGACCTCGGCGAGGTGCTCGGCGGCACGGAACCCGCCGAGTGGGACCGGCAGGGGCGCACGCCCATCCATCGCCCGCTCGAGGTCGACGAGCCGGGCCCTCCAATCGACGCGGGCGGCCCGCCGGTAGCGGGCGAACCCGCGGGCGACGTCGACGGCTCCGCGCATCGCCCGGACGAAGGTGAGGCCGACGATGGTGAGGACGTAGACCGCGCCGAGCATCGCGTCGACGAACGGGAGGACGAAGACGAGCGCGATCGCCGTATAGCTGATGAGCGCCGGCAGCGCCTCGAAGAAGCGGTACGCCCGGGTGCGCTCACCGGTCGGCAGTTCGATGTCCGCCGAGGCGGAGGTCCGGGTCCGAGGGGTCCGGACGAGAGCGGAGGGAAGACTGGGCCTGACGGGGAGATCGGTGCCGCGCATGAGGCGGTCGATCCCGGAGGTCGGTTCACCACTGATTCTCACAGTGTTGATCCTGCGGGGGGATTCTGACCTGGGGTTGATCCGCAGGTGCAGGCCAGGTGAACACTTGGAGACGGCAAGCCCGGTTGTCAGGGCATGCGACCTCGGCTCCTCCCCGCTGATTCCGGAACCACCTCGGGGGTCCTCACACCCAGAGCACTTCGGCCTGGGCTCGCACCCGGCCGGCGGCGACATGGTCGGCGAGGACGAGCGCACCGTCGAGGGGACTGCCCGCCGCTTCGACGACGGCGGCGTCGGGGCGCCGATGCTGCGCTTCGGCGCGGAAGGCCTCGAGCAGCGCCTTGGCTTCCTCGTTGGTCTTCGCGGTGGTGGTGATGGCGATGTCCATGCCGCGGATCGCGTCGACGGCGTCGAAGTCGATTTCCGGGAAGATGATCTGCTCCTTCACGCCCATGTTGAAGTTGCCGCGGCCGT
>ENA-OOKA01000167-OOKA01000167.1-human-skin-metagenome-genome-assembly--contig:-NODE-167-length-21928-cov-9.084259_pt1 | contig 21928 bp, 18 predicted proteins | sample MGYA00248825_ERZ500995 | MGnify/ENA primary metagenome ERZ500995 (study PRJEB25958, sample SAMN03398540) | human skin metagenome | study: EMG produced TPA metagenomics assembly of the Human Skin...
GCAGCAGCTGCCGCCCGCGATGGCGGCGCCGGGGTCCGCCCCAGCCGCACGCCTGCGCCCGGTCCGCAGGAGGACGCCGAGGAGGCCGCACCGACCCGCCGCGCCACTCCGCAGCAGCTCCAAGCCGCCCTCAAGCGCATCGGCATGTCCCGTCCCGGCACCTCGGGCCTCGCGGCGGGCGTCGCCGGGAGCGAGGCCTCGCCGTTCGACGAGCACATGCAGATGCGCCGCGCGACGACCTTCCCCGTGTCCGTCGATTCCGTGGACCGCGCCATCGGGGAGACCCGCGAATGGCAGCCGGAGGACACCTTCTCCACGTATTCCGAGTACGCCTCCCGCGAGCACGACGAGAACCTCACGGCGCCGATCCTCAACCGCGACGATCTGTGGACCGATTCCGAGGACACCCAGGTCATCGAGCTCGATCGGCACGACGACGGCCGGCACGATACGGAACCCGGCGAGGAGGACGACGGCTCGTGGTTCCTCGGCGGGATGTTCACCACTCGGGAGGAGGAGCTCGCGCGTCAGCGCGCCGACTTCGAGCGCGAGCGCCGACTGCAGGCGGAGACCGTCGAGAAGCTCCGGGGCACATCAGCCGCGGCGGCAGCTGTGCCCGGCGATCTCGGACATGATCTCTCCGATTCGGGTGCACGGAACGATTCCGCGCAGGGTTCGGACCCTCTCGATCCTGGTCCGACGCAGCCATTCAAACTCTCTGAAACTGCACGTCAGAAGGGTGCGGACCCTGAGGACGCACAGCTGTCGGGCCGAGGTGCGAGCGCCGGGGCGACGGCTTCGGGGACTCGGCCGGGCAGCGGCGGATCCTCGAAGGACGGTGGTTTCCCGAGCACCGCCCACGCCGGTGCCCTCCAGGGCTCTGGGACGAAGCGGTCCGCCGGCACCGCCGCAGCAGGAACGGTCGGCGCTGCCGCAGCCGGCGCGAGCCGGCCCACCGCGGACGGCACTTCCGACCGCGCCGATCGCGCGCAGTCGACCTCGCCCGGCACGGGCGGATCCGGGACGGGCACATCCGGTTCCGGGGGTTCGCGCCGGATCCTGCCGCTCGTCGTCGGAGTGCTCGCCGTGCTCGTCGCCATCGGCCTCATCATCGGACTGTTCGTGCGACCCGGGTCCTCGCCGACGGCAGAGGAGACACCCCAGCCGACGAGCGAGCCCACCGAGGCCTCCCCGGCCCCCACCGAGGACGAGGCACCGGCACCGGTGATCGCCTCGGTCGAGGCGCTCGACCCCGAGGGCGACGGCAGTGAGAACGACGGCGATGCGGAGAAGGTCCTTCCCGACGTCTCCGGGACGTGGGAGACCGATCGCTACAACTCGGCCGAGTTCGGCAACCTCAAGACGGGCCTCGGCCTGGGCCTCGAACTCGAGGAGGAGGCCGCCGTGTCAGCCATCACCCTGATCTCCGGCACCCCGGGCGGAACCATCGAGATCCGCGTCGGCGACTCCGATGATCCGGAGGAGGCGGAGACCGTGGCCACCGACGAACTGCCCGACGGCACCGGCACCATCGAGCTGGACGAGCCCGCGACCGGAACGCACGTCTTCGTCTGGATCACCGAGCTCCCCTCCGACTCGGGGGGATTCCGCGCCCGGATCAGTGAGGTCGAGGTCTCCTGATCCTCCGGTGCTCTGCCGGCACCCGCGTGGGGAGCACGCGGAATAAACCGCACCCACCGGCCTGTTGTGAGTACGTCGCCCACTTCGCACCTCGGCTCCCGCCGGGAGTCCGTCCGCGCCCGGCCCTATGCTGGACGCCCTAGGAGAATCCATGACCGAACACCCGCTCGTCATCATCGGCTCCGGCCCCGCCGGCTACACCGCGGCCATCTACGCCGCACGCGCGAATCTCTCGCCCGTGGTCATCGCCGGCTCGGTCACCGCCGGCGGCGAACTCATGAACACCACCGATGTCGAGAACTTCCCCGGGTTCCCCACGGGCATCCAGGGACCCGAGCTCATGGAGAACATGCGCGAGCAGGCCGAGCGCTTCGGTGCTCAGGTCGTCTACGACGACGTCTCCGAGATCCGGTTCGAGCCGGGAGCCCACGGCATCACCACCGCCCTGGGCAGCGAGTACACCGCCCAGGCGGTCATCCTCGCCACCGGATCGGCGTATCGCGAGCTCGGCCTGCCGAACGAGAAGGCGCTGTCCGGCCACGGAGTGAGCTGGTGCGCGACCTGCGACGGCTTCTTCTTCAAGGACCAGCACATCGCGGTCGTCGGAGGCGGCGATTCCGCGCTCGAGGAGGCGACCTTCCTCACCCGCTTCGCCTCGAAGGTCACTCTCATCCATCGGCGCCAGGAGCTGCGCGCCTCGCAGGCGATGCAGGACCGTGCGAAGGCCGACCCGAAGCTCGAGTTCCTCCTCGACGCGGAGGTCGCGGAGATCCACGGCGACACCGGACTCACCGGGCTCACCATCCGGAGCACCGCCACCGGAGAGACGAGCGAACTGCCCGTCACCGGCCTCTTCGTCGCGATCGGATCCGATCCGCGGACCGATCTGTTCAAGGACGCTCTCGAGATCCGTCCCGACGGGTACCTCGCCGTCGACGGACGCAGCTCCCGCACCACCGTTCCCGGCGTCTTCGCCGCCGGCGACGTCATCGATCCCGTCTACCGTCAGGCGATCACGGCCGCCGGCTCCGGCTGCGTGGCAGCCACCGACGCCGAGCACTACCTCGCCTCGCTCAACGATTAAGGAGAACCGCAATGTCCAAGGAAGTCACCGACGCCACGTTCGACGCCGAGGTCCTGCAGTCCGATAAGCCCGTCCTCGTGGACTTCTGGGCGCCCTGGTGCGGCCCGTGCCGCATGGTGTCCCCGATCGTCGACGAGATCGCCGAGGAGCAGGCCGACTCGCTCACGGTCGTCAAGGTCAACACCGACGAGAACATGGAGACCGCAGCCAAGTACGGGATCACCTCGATCCCCGCGCTCTACGTCTTCAAGGACGGCGAGGTCGCCAAGACGATCATCGGCGCCCGCCCGAAGCCCGCGCTGCTCCAGGAGCTCGCCGAGTTCACGGGCTGAGCTTCCGCTTCGAGCCGTCGGCAGGGCGCCTGTTGTAAACTCAACAGGCGCCTTGCCCATTCCTACCCTGCCGACAATTGCGAGAACGATGACTCCGACCTCACGCTTCCCCTCCCTCTCCGAAGGGGACCGCAGCGACATCCTGCTGGCGACCAAAGCCCAGCTGTCGCGCCTGGGATATGCGGTCGGAGACGAACGCTCCCCAAAATTCGATCACCAGTTCGATTCCGTGGTCCGCAGGTTCCAGCAGGACCGGGGGCTCCTGTGCGACGGCCTGCTCGGACCGGAGACCTTCGGCCAGATCGAACTCGCACGCCACCGACTCGGTGATCGCGTGCTCCGCTTCGACCCCGTGCGCCCCCTCGTCGGTGATGACGTCGCCGAGCTCCAGAAGGCGCTGAGCCGGCTCGGCATCTACACCCACCGCATCGACTACATCTTCGCCGAGGCCACCGACGCCGCGGTCCGCGAGGCCCAGACCGGCCTCGGCCTCCGCCCCGACGGAATCGCCGGCCCCACGACCCTCGCCGGGCTGCGCGCCGTCCACCGCGATCAGAGCGTCGGCAACGTCTTCGCCCTCCAGGAGCGCGCACGCGTGACCGCCTCCGGTCCGTCGCTGGCCGGCCGGGTCATCGTCATCGAAGCCGACACCTCCTCCACCGACTTCCTCCGCACGCACTACACCCCTGAGAACCGGGAGCTCGCGAGCGCGTACGCCACCGACATCGCCCGCCGCCTCGAAGGACGGCTCTCCGCGCTCGGCGCGGCGACCGTCTTCCTCTCCGGAGAGCATGGCCGCGGGTCGCTCGGCGACGAGCTCGGTGCCTCCGCCATCATCACCATCAACATCGACAGCCACGGAAACCGGAACGCGCAGGGTGCAGCGACCTACTACTTCGGCAGGGCGGACGACGGGTCCGTCGCCTCGCCCGTGGGCAGAGCACTCGCCGACCTCGCGCAGAAGGAGATGTGCGCCCGCACGGAGTTCCTCGACTGCCGCACGCATCCCCGCACCTGGGAATCGCTCCGCGCTGTCCGGTCACCGAAGATCCACGTCATGCCCGGCTACATCAGCAACGAATCCGATCGCGCGGCTCTCGAGAACGCGGACGTCCGGAACGCCGTGGCCGAATCGATCGCGGTGTCGGTGCAGCGACTCTACCTCCGCGATGAGGTCGATCCGCCGACGGGAACGCTCGATCTGGCCGCAGTTCGCGCACAGCTCTGAAGCACGCGCAAGTTCGTCTCTGCGCTGAATCGTCCCAGGTGAGACTAGGTACGTACCCTGAGTTGTGCCGACGCTCCGCCTAGGCTCGAAGGGCACCCCTCGCCGTTCGCTGCGAATCGCCGGAGCGTGGCAACGCCACTGCGGACGGCTCCTTGAAGAGTGACACCCAGGGCGCCCTCCCGGTTCCCCAGCACACTGGTGCCCGAACGATGCTCTCACCGCAACGGTGTCACCCGAGAGCCGGGTGTCACCCGCGATCCAAGAGACAACCTGCAATCTCGATGACGCCCTGCAGGCGACGGCGACCCGACGATCGCAGGTTCATCCAACGGCTGCTCTCCGACCTGGCGAGCAACCTTCTGCCCTATCAGAAGACGCGAGCCATGGTGCGATTATGCTCGGGTCGTACGATCCCGCTTCCTCCCTGGCGGCGCCCATCCTGAACTCTGACGCTGGGTGACGAACGGGGCGATGTTTCACGTGAAACCGACTCGTGGCGTTCTCAACTCCTACCGAAGGCCTAATAGGGTCGCTGACACGATCGCCTGCCCGCGGGCACCGGGCTCTGAGCGTTGGGTCATAGCATAGGGCACCAGGAACTGGGTGTCGAGTATTGGGTATTGGGCACCCGAACTCTCCTGCGGGCACCGATCGTCGCTCGACAACGGTGGCAGATGGTCATCCGCCCCGGAATGCTCCATACCGAGCCGCATACTCAACCTGCCGGGGCGGATGAGCCGTCGAACCCGCCACAAGCCACTGGCCGCGCCAAGCTCACGCTGCTGAATACTCAAGGGCCCACCACATGCAGTGGTGGGCCCTTGGTACACGCGTGACGCTATCAGGGAGTATCCGACGTGTTCCCGTCCGAAGAGGGCGAAAGTCCCAGAACCCCGAGGATGCGCGTGAGATCGTCCTCATTCGCGAAGTCGACGCTGATCCTGCCCTTCCGCTTACCCATGGTGATACGCACCCGAGTATCCAGCTGATCCCCGAGAGAACGAGCCAAGCCGGAGAGTTCCGGGTCCAGTGCGGGCGTTTCACGTGAAACATTCACCCCATCACCCCGGTTGAGGAGGACCACAGCCTCTTCCGTCGCGCGTACGGACAGGCCTTCCGCGACGACCCGTTGTGCGAGCACCTCCATCGCCGCGGCGTCGACAAGACCGAGGATCGCCCGGGCGTGACCCTGAGAGATCACGCCGGCGGCAACCCGGCGCTGCACGAGGGGCGGGAGCTTGAGAAGGCGCAGCGTGTTGGTGATCTGCGGACGCGATCTGCCGATACGGGTCGACAGCTCCTCCTGGGTGCACTGGAAGTCGTCGAGCAGCTGCTGATACGCAGCCGCCTCTTCGAGGGGGTTGAGATCGGCCCGGTGCAGGTTCTCCAGCAGGGCATCTCGCAACAGGTCGACGTCGTCTACCTGTCGAATGATCGCCGGAATGGTCTCGAGACCAGCTTCACGCGATGCCCGGAGTCGCCGCTCACCCATGATGAGCTCATAGCGCGGCGCTTCGGCATCGACCAGCCGCACGACCACGGGCTGCAGGACACCGACCTCACGGATCGAATGGACAAGCTCATCGAGAGCATCCTCATCGAAGATCGCGCGGGGCTGGCGAGGATTCGCGCTGATGGATTCGACGGGGAGGAGTCCGAACGCAGTCCCGGGAACCGACTCCAACGATGTTTCACGTGAAACGTCGTCCCCGCGCGGAGCTGATTCGCTGGCCGCCGATCGGTCAGCGATCTCACGCGCCGGCGTCTTCGTGGTGCGCGAGGCCGACACCGTCTGCTCGGTGGGAGACGATTTCTCGACTGTCCTCACTGTCTTGCCTGTCGCGACATCTCCCGCAGCACTGCCGGAATCCTTCGCCGCCCCGGCCTTGGTCGTCGACGAGGAACGCTTGGTTCCCGGCTTCGCCTTCTTATCGGTGCGAGCCCGGCGCATCGACACGGCGGGGTCCTTCGAGGAGCGTTCCTCCGACGTTTCACGTGAAACATCCCCAGAACCCTCCTGAGAGGGGAAGAACACATCGATCGGCCGCTCTTCGGTCACTACATCCGGGATCAGCGCCCCGAGTCCACGGCCCAGCCCGCGTCGACGTTCAGCCATTCTTCTTCACTCCTCGCATCGAGATCTGTTCCGCTGCCTCGCGGTACGACAGCGCACCCGACGAGTTCGGTTCATAGGTGATGACGGTCTGCCGGTAGCTCGGCGCCTCGGAGATCCTCACCGACCGGGGGATGGCGACATCGAGGACCTGTCGGGGGAAGTGGGCGCGCACATCCTCGGCGACCTGGGAGCTGAGGTTCGTCCGTCCGTCGAACATCGTCAGCAGGATCGTGCTCACCTGCAGCTCGGGGTTGAGGTGCTTCTGGATGAGCTGGATATTCTTGAGCAGCTGGCTCAGGCCCTCGAGGGCGTAGTACTCACACTGGATCGGAATGAGCACCTCCCGAGCGGCGACGAATGCGTTGACGGTGAGAAGCCCCAGGCTCGGCGGGCAATCGATGATGACGTAGTCGACGCGGTCGTCGGCATCCTCGCGCTCGGCGAGGTAGGTCGTCAGGGCCTTCTGGAGCCTCTGCTCCCGGGCGACGAGCGATACGAGCTCGATCTCCGCGCCCGCGAGATCGATCGTCGCGGGAACGCAGACGAGGTTCTCGAGGTCGGGGCACTGGGCAACGGCTTCCGCCATCGGCAGGTCATCGATGAGCACGTCGTAGATGCTGTTGACATCGGTCGAGTGCTCGATCCCCAGTGCGGTGCTCGCGTTGCCCTGCGGATCGATGTCGATGACGAGGACCCGCAGACCCTGGACCGACAGCGCCGCAGCGATGTTGACCGCAGTCGTCGTCTTCCCGACGCCGCCCTTCTGATTCGCGATCGTGAAGATCCGCGTCGCGTCAGGACGCGGAAAGGTGGTCGCCTCGAGCCTCTGCGCGCGGCGGTTGTCGCGCGCGATCTCTGCCCCGAGGGGAGTCGACTCATCCATGATCGGCATCGTGCATGCTCCGTCCCTGGGAAGTGTGTACCCGTGAAGTCTAGCGAGTCCGTCATACCGTTTCACGTGAAACATGCACGGCGGATGCACGGTGTCCATGCATCGACCGATGCGCGGTGTACTATTTCAGTTCTATTACTGTCCGGTTCGCACCGCGTGCCGGTCGGCTGCCGACCGGACTCAGTGCCGCCGGAGCTCCACGACCCGCGTCGGCGTCTCGAGAGCCCCGACTCCGAGTTCGTGGACGACCGCCTCGCTCAGGCGCGCTCGCCGGATCTGCTTCTTCGCCTTGTCGATCTCCGCGTCCACGGACGCACCCTTGAGCGCCAGGATCCGGCCGCCCGGCCCGAGCACCGGAGCGCACCACTCGACGAGGACCGCGAGCGATTTCACTGCACGTGCAGTGACTGCGGTGAACACCTCGTCATCGACGAGATCCTCCACCCGTGCGCGCACGATCCGTACGTTCTCGAGCCCGAGGTCGTCGACGACGATCTGCAGCCAGTCGACGCGCCTCTCCATCGGCTCGACGAGGACGTAGCGAGCGTTCGGCTGAGCGAGCGCCAAGGGGATACCGGGCAGTCCCGCACCCGATCCCACATCCCCGACGACGTCGTCCGGGGTGATGAGCTCGGCGACGACCGCACAGTTGAGGATGTGGCGGGTCCAGAGCCGGGGCAGCTCCCGCGGACCGATGAGGCCCCATTCCACCCCGGTGGTCGCTAGATGCTCGGCGTAGCGGCGAGCGGCCGCGATCCTGTCGCCGAACACCTCGGCGGCGTAGGCCGGCTCCCGCTCGACCGCACTCATCATCATCGGATCACTGCGCGTGGATGACCACGTGCCTGCGATCGCCCTCGCCCTCGGATTCCGAGCGGAGGCCCGCCTTCGCAACCTGGTCGTGGACGACTTTGCGCTCGAAGGAGTTCATCGGACGGCACGTGTACGGCTCGCCGGACTCGTTGACCTTCCCGATGGCCCGATCCGCCAGGGCCCGCAGGTCGTCCTTGCGACGATCCCGGTACCCGTCGATGTCGAGCATGAGCCACGAGCGCTGGCCGGTGCTCGTCTGCACGGCGAGGCGCGTGAGCTCCTGCAGGGCGGTGAGGACCGCGCCGTCGCGCCCGACGAGGGTGGACAGGTTGGAGTCCTCGTCGTCGCACACGATGGCAACCTCGGCCCGGCCGTCGGCGACGTCGATGTCGATGTCACCGTCGACGTCGGCGATGTCGAGGAGCTCCTCGAGGTAGTCCGCCGCGATCTCCCCCTCCTCCTCGAGCATCTGCGCGCGGGTGGGTCGGGTGTCCTCGGCTGCGCTCTCCGCGGTGGTCGCATCCGCGTCCACGGGTGCGGCCTCGGCGCTGGTCACCGGATCGGGCTGGGTGTTCTCGGTCATCGCTCTCCGAACCTCTTACTTCTTCTTCTTTTTCTTCTGGCGGGCCTTGCTCACCGGCTGCTGGCGCTGGCCTCCGGCGGGCGCCTCGGGCTCCGGGGTCATCTCGATCGGCTTCGATCCGGGCAGCGGGGACTTACCCTTCTTCGCCCGGCGCTCCATGAGCTCCTTCTCGGCCTTCGATCCCGGCGCCGGCATGTTCCGGATGACGACGAACTGCTGGACCATCGTCCAGGTGTTCGACACGAGCCAGTAGACGAGCACACCGAGCGGGAAGTAGATGCCGCCGACGGCGAACACCACCGGCATGATGTAGAGGAGCATCTTCTGCTGCTGCATGAACGGGTTGTTCATCGCGGCTTCGGACATGTTCTTCGTCATCATCTGCTTCTGGGTGATGAACTGCGTGACACCCATGATGATGATGAGGACGGCCGTCAGGGCCTTGACGCCGATCCCGTCGGACAGGAAGGTCGCCTGCAGCGGGATGGAGAAGATCGTCGCGGAGTCCGCCGACTGGGCGAGCGCCTGGGTCATCCCGCCGATCGGCGGCAGATCACCCACGGCGACGCCGTGGGTGTTGTTGATGACGCGGAAGAGGGAGAAGAAGATCGGCAGCTGGACGAGCAGCGGCAGGCAGGATGCCCACGGATTCGTTCCGTGCTTCTTGAACAGCGCCATCTGCTCCTCGGCCATGGCCTGCCGGGAGAACTGATCCTTCTTGCCCTTGTACTTCGCCTGCAGCCGCTGGATGTCCGGCTGGATCAGCTGCATCTTGCGCTGCGCCTTGATCTGGTAGACGAAGAGCGGGATGAGGACGCCGCGGATCACCACGGTGAGACCGGCGATCGACAGGACCCAGGTCCAGCCGCTGTCGGCGTTCATGCCCAGGCTGGTGAACACCTGGTGGAATATTGCGAGGATCCACGCGACCACCCACTGCAGGGGCAGAAGCAGATTGTCAATCCATGACATTCAGTCTCTCCTTGGCCGCGGATCGGCGCGGTCGTCCGTGTTGAGGTCTCGATACATTGTGCCACTTCTGCGCCCGGCCTCGATCTCCCGGCTCCGGTGCTCCATGAGCGACCCCGGAGCGTAGTCGACGCCGCCCGGGGAGAACGGATTGCAGCGCAGCACCCGCCACGCCGTCAGACCGAGTCCCCGCACCGCACCCTGCGCCTCGAAGGCGTCGAGCGCGTACTTCGAACAGCTCGGGTAGTACCGGCACACGTCACCGTACAGGGGTGAGATGAGCAGCCGATACAGCCGCATGAACCACACGAAGGGCATCCGCGGAGCGATGCGTGCGCCGTGGAGCACCGCTGCCCAGCGCCCCGAGGGGCGAGCCGGCAGGGACGACGGGGTGTCCTCGCCGTGCCTCACCGGGCGAGCCGTTCGAAGGCCCGGCCGACCGACTGCTCGAGGCCGGCGAAGTCCGCGCCGGCAGCGGCCGGCAGCGCACGGATGACGACCATGTCCCCGGCGGCGAGACCGGGGAGCCGGGAGTGCATGATGGCCCGCAGCCGGCGCTTGACGCGGTTCCGGGTCACGGCATTGCCCACTGCTCTGGAGACGACGAATCCCACGCGCGGGGCGTGGGATTCATCAGCTGTCGGCAGGAAATGGATCACCAGGTGCTTCGTCCCGGATTTCCGTCCGGTGCGGAAGACGCGGCGGAAGTCGTCGCCCTGATGGATCCGGTTCCTCCCCGGAAGCACGATCAGGCGGACAGCGCGCGGCGTCCCTTGCGGCGACGCGAGGCCAGGATGGCGCGACCGGCGCGCGTCCGCATGCGCAGACGGAAGCCGTGGGTCTTGGCGCGCTTGCGGGTGTTGGGCTGGAAAGTACGCTTGCTCACTTCGGTTCTCCGATAATCTGTCGTTGCTGGTGCCGGGCAGCACGGATCTGCGATCGTCGGCCACGCTCAGGTGGACCGCTCTGGGCCGTGCACTCCTGTCGCTGTTGGCCGTGGGGAAGTCGCTCGCAACTCGGAAGGGGCCCGCAACACAGGACACCCCAGTTTAGACGGCACGCCGAAACACGGTCAAACCGGGGATCCGACGCGCACATCGTGTAGGGGCGTCCGGTCCGGGTGCAACGGCGTCCGGTCCGCGTGCAGCGGAGTCCGCTCCAGGCGTCGTGGAGTCCGGTCGGGCCGGATCGTTCTCCGGCCCGTGTGCCACCCACCCCGAGGTCCCGTCCACCCGACGTCATGCGTCCGGCATCGTTCGCCGGACACCGATCGCTGTTCATCGCCGGGCCGGTCGCCATTCACTCGCCGGTCATCGCACACAGGCCATGAACACCCCGATCCACAAATCACATCGGTGTGCTTTCCACACCTTTCTCCACCGATGTGGATGAATCCGGGCCAGTTGCGGTCTCTCTCCACATTGTGTGGAAAACTATGTGGAAGCGACACCCCCTTTGTCCACAGTCCTGGGGGAGACGGGAACGGAGCAGCAGTGAGCACGACGAGCCGGGCCGACGACCTGCAGGAGATCTGGCAGGTCGTCCTGTCGAATCTGCTCAACGATGCGAGCATCACCGCCCACCAGAAGGGGTTCCTCACCCTCGCCGTGCCGAAAGCGCTCGTCGAAGGGCAGCTCGTCGTCCTCTCGGTGCGCAACGAGCTCACCCGGACGACCCTCGAGACCCACCTCCGGGAGCCGCTCGCCCGCGAGTTCTCCGCGGCGCTCGGCCACGACGTCACCTTCGCGATCGCCGTCGACCCCGCGCTCGACGTCCCCGTCCCGCTGCCGCAGGATGCCGCCGAGGCCACCCCCGCGCCGGGGATCCCCGCAGTCCCCGCACCGGCGAGCGACCCCTCGGCGGCCGAACCCGCTCCCACCTCCGGTCCGCACACTGCTGTGCCCTCCCCCGCACCCGAGGACCCTGCACCGGTCGCCCGACCCGCCGCCGCCTCGGCCCCGGCCGGCGCCGCGCCCACGCCCGCCGACGATCCGAGCGGGGTGTCCCAGCTCAACGCGAAGTACACCTTCGACACCTTCGTCATCGGCGCCTCGAACCGCTTCGCCCATGCAGCGGCCTTCGCCGTCGCCGAATCGCCGGCGAAGGCGTACAACCCGCTCTTCATCTACGGCGACTCCGGGCTCGGCAAGACCCACCTCCTCCACGCGATCGGCCACTACGCCGCGCAGCTCTACCCGAACATCCGGGTCCGCTACGTCTCGAGCGAGGAGTTCGTCAACGACTTCATCAACACCATCGGCGCCTCGACCTCGAGCTCGCTGCGGCCGGCGTTCCAGCGCCGCTACCGCGAGGTCGACATCCTCATGATCGACGACATCCAGTTCCTCCAGGGCAAGGACGCCACCGTCGAGGAGTTCTTCCACACCTTCAACGCCCTGCACAACGAGCACAAGCAGGTCGTCATCACCTCCGACCAGCCGCCCAAGATGCTCAAGGGGTTCGAGGAGCGCCTCCGCTCCCGCTTCGAATGGGGGCTCCTCACCGACGTGCAGCCGCCCGACCTCGAGACCCGGTTCGCGATCCTGCGGAACAAGGCCGCCGGCGAGGGTCTCGCCGTTCCCGACGACGTGCTCGAGTACATCGCCTCCCGGATCTCGTCGAACATCCGGGAGCTCGAGGGTGCGCTCATCCGCGTCTCCGCCTTCGCGAACCTCAACGATCAGGCGATCGAGGTCGGACTCGCCGAGACCGTGCTCAAGGACTTCATCACCCACGAGGACACCCCGGAGATCACCGCCACGGACATCATGGGGCAGACGGCTGCGTACTTCGGCCTCACCCTCGACGACCTGTGCGGCGCGAGCCGCTCGCGCACGCTCACCACCGCGCGCCAGATCGCGATGTACCTGTGCCGCGAGCTCACCGACCTCTCCCTGCCGAAGATCGGACAGGAGTTCGGCGGGCGCGACCACACGACGGTCATGCACGCGAACAAGAAGATTCGAACACAGATGGCCGAGCGGAGAGCGCTCTACACCCAGGTCACCGAGCTCACAAACCGCATCAAACAACAGCATCGGCTGTGATCCGGACTGTTCACAGCTGTGGACAACCCTGTGGGCAGACCCCCTGATCCTGGGTACGGAGACGTGCACGGAGACCACGCCGCCGGTGGATGGCTGTGTAACCACACCGGTGTGATTCACAAGCGCGCTCTCCTGCGCACAGCGGGGTCCACACGTCGTCCACGGGTCGCCGGAGCCGTTCCGGCCGATGATTGCTCGATGACATCGATGTAGTTCCACAGTTTCCACACGTGCTGGTACTACGACTGCCCATTCACCCAAGACATCTCCTCCGCACCGCTCATCGCGGTCCTGCCCCGGCTGCGCCCGGACGGACCTCGATGGTCCGGCGGAGTGCTCACGGGATACGATTCGAACGGTTCGCAGGAGGCTCTGACGCGCTGTGTGCGGAGGGTCGCTGAAGCACATCCACCGGGGTGATTCCAATTCGCCACGCCGGGGGGCTGAGTGTAGAGTTTCAACTCGCCAAGACCGCGCTGCCGCGCATGCGAGACCTCAACCACAGGAGTGCCGTGAACGCCGAATCCGCCGGGGCCGTGAAGTTCAGAGTCGAGCGCGATGTCCTCGCCGAAGCCGTCACGTGGGCCACGAAGAGCCTCCCGCAGCGGCCGGCCGTCCCCGTCCTCACCGGCATCCTCATCACCGCTGACGCCACCGGATCGGTCGAGCTCTCCGTCTTCGACTACGAGGTGTCCTCCCGCGTCGAGATCGCCGCCGAGGTCGAGATTGCCGGCACCCTCCTCGTGTCCGGCCGACTGCTCGCCGACATCGCCAAGGCGCTGCCCAACCAGCCCGTCACCCTCGAGCGCAACGGCAACAAGGTCGACCTCACCTGCGGGTCCTCGCGGTTCTCGCTCATGACGATGCCGGTCGAGGAGTACCCGGCGCTTCCCGCGGTGCCGGACACCTCCGGCGTCGTGTCGGCCGGCGAGTTCAGCCACGCGGTCTCCCAGGTGAGCATCGCGACCTCGCGCGACGAGACGCTGCCGATCCTCACGAGCGTCCGCGTCGAGATCGAGGGCGACACCGTCACGCTGCTCGCCACCGACCGCTACCGGCTCGCGGTGCGGGAGTTCCGCTGGAACCCGCGCACCCCCGACATCTCCGCCACCGCGCTCGTCCGCGGCCGGACCCTGTCCGATGCCGCCAAGGCGATGGGCGGCGACGTCGAGATCGCGCTCGCGGAGTCCGGCGGCAAGGACATGCTCGCATTCTCGTCGAGCGGCCGGGTCACCACCTCGCTCCTCGTCGAGGGCGACTACCCCAAGGTCCGCTCCCTGTTCCCCAAGGACGTGCCGATCCACGCCGTCCTCGAGACCGCGGCGCTGCGCGAGGCCGTCCGCCGCGTCGCCCTCGTCGCCGAGCGCAACACCCCGATCAAGTTCGAGTTCGCCGACGGGGCGCTCACCCTGCGCGCCGGCGCCGGCGACGACGCCCAGGCGAGCGAATCGCTCCCGGTCGAGATCTCCGGCGAGGACATCACCACCGGCTTCAACCCGGGCTTCATCTCCGAGGGCCTCGCGGCGATCGACACCCCGTTCGTCCGGTTCTCCATGACCGAACCGAAGAAGCCCGTCGTGATCTCCGGTCAGCAGGAGATCGACGGTGACTACGACCCCTCGTACCGCTACCTCCTGATGCCCATCATCAGATTCTGATGTGGGTGTCCCGGCTCTCGCTGCGTGACTTCCGCTCGTACGGATCACTCGATCTCGAGCTGGAATCGGGGGTCACCGCCTTCGCCGCCCCCAACGGGTGGGGCAAGACCAACCTCGTCGAGGCCGTGGGCTATCTGTCGGGTCTCCGCTCGCACCGCGTGTCCCAGGACGCTCCGCTCGTCCGTCACGAGCGTCCCGAGGCCACCGTGTCCGCTCTCGCCCACCGCGGGGAGCGCCAGGTCACCGTCGAGGTGACGATCAAAGCCCGTGGCGCCAACCGGGCGCGCATCAACCGCCGGGCCGTCCGCACCCGCGAGGTCCTGGGGCTGCTGCCGAGCGTCGTCTTCGCCCCCGAGGACCTCGGTCTCGTCAAAGGGGAGCCGGCCGACCGCCGGGACTACCTCGACACCCTGCTCGTCGCCCGCCAGCCCCGGATGAGCGGCGTCATCGCCGACGTCGAGCGGGCCCTGCGGCAGCGCAACGCCCTGCTCAAGAGCCTGCGGGCGACCCCGGATCCCGCCCTCGAGGCGACCCTCGACATCTGGGACCAGGCGTTCGCCGAGGCCGCCGGGCAGCTCGTCATCGGTCGTCGCGAGCTCCTCGCCGACCTCCGCGAGCCGCTGGCCGAGAGCTTCGCGTACGTCGCCGCCGAGGCCCGCAGCGAACGCCGGCAGGCCGCCGTCGACTACGCCTCGCGCCTCGATTACGCACAGGTCACCACCCCCGAGGAGGCCCAGGCGGTCATCGTCACCGGACTCCGCGATCGGCGCCGCCCGGAGATCGAGCGCGGACTCACGCTCATCGGCCCGCAGCGCGACGAGGTGCAGCTGACGATCGGCACGATGCCGGCGAAGGGCTACGCATCGCACGGGGAGAGCTGGTCGCTCGCACTCGCGCTGCGGCTCGCCGGCTGGGAGCTCCTCGCCGGCGGGTCCGAGGGGCGGGAGGATCAGCCGGTGCTCGTGCTCGACGACGTCTTCGCCGAGCTCGACACTGGCCGTCGCCGTCGGCTCGCCGCGCGGGTCGGCCAGGCCGAGCAGGTGCTCATCACCGCGGCGGTCGGCGCGGACATCCCGGAGAACCTCGAGGGCCGGGTCGTCGATCTCACCGAGGTCACCGCACCATGAGCATCGACCCCGGGGACCTCACCGCGGCGCCGGCGGCTGCGCTCGAGGCGCTCGACCGCGTGCGGCGGATGGCCGACTCGGACTTCCGGCCGTTCTTCCGCTCGACCCGGGTGAGCGGCGGCACCGTCGAACCGGTGTACTCCGGAGCGAAGGCCGATCCGCGCGATCCCCAGCCGCTCGGCGCCGGTCTGTCACGCATCACCCGCGACCACGGCTGGGCTACCTCGCTCAACGTCGGCGCGGTGATCGGTCGCTGGCCTGAGCTCGTCGGCCCCGACGTCGCTGCGCACTGCACGGTCGAGAAGTTCGAACCGCCCGTCCTCGTCGTCCGCGCCTCGTCGACGACCTGGGCCACGCAGCTGCGGATCATGACCTCCCTGCTGCTCGACCGGTTCGAGCGCGAGCTCGGCGCCCGGGTCGTCGAGGACCTCACCGTCCTCGGGCCCGCACAGCGCTCGTGGAAGCGCGGCCGCCGCAGCGTCGCCGGTCGCGGACCGCGGGACACCTACGGATGAGGCGCTGATGGTCACCGAACCCCTCGATCTGCTCGACCGCGCAGCGGATCCCACCGCTCTGCCCGGTGCCCCGCTCGTCCTCGTCCTCGCAGCGCTCGTGGTCGCCCTCGTCCTCGTCGTCCCCGGGGCGGTGTGGCGATTCACCGGGATCGCCGTGACGATCGTCCACGAGCTCGGACACGGATTCGCCGGTCTGCTCACCGGCCGGCGGGCGGTGACGATCCGCCTGTCGGGGGACCACGCGGGCCTGACGACCTCGCACGGGCGGGCCGCGTCGGTCCCGTGGACGACGTTCTGGGGGTATCCCGCACCGGCCGTGCTCGGTGCCGGCCTCGTGCTCGGCGGGGTGCTCGGCCGGGCAGCGACCGTGCTGGCGGTGTGCGTCGTCGTCCTCGTGCTCTCGCTGATCTTCATGCGCGGTGCGCTCGCCTGGTTCGCGGTGCCGCTCACCGGGGCGATCCTCCTGGGCCTGCTGTGGGCGGCACCCGATCCCTGGCTCACGAGCGCGGTCGTGGGGATCGGGCTGTTCCTCGTGTGCGGGGCGGTGCGCGCACTCGCGAACCTCTCCCGCAGGCACGCGCGCGGTCGGACCGAGGCGAGCGATGCGCAGATCCTGCGGCGGGAGACCGGGGTTCCCGCCGGGGCCTGGATCGTCCTCATGTGGATCGTCGTCCTCGCCGGTCTCGCGGCGTCCGGCTGGGTGCTGTGGCGCGTGGTCGCCGGCGCCTGACACGGCTGTCGCGGCAGCGGCGTTCCGGGAATCGCGAGAACCGCTCACACGGCACCAGCACCCCGGGAGACGAGTCGGGGTACGGTCGGCGGCGTGAAAATGCGGATTCGCGGCCTTTCCGGGTCTGCCAGGGCAGGATTCGAGCCGGGTCCGGGGTAGAATCGAGGGAGATTCTGACCGACGACAAGGAGATCCATGGCTGCCGAGGAGAACCAGCAGTACGACGCGGGTGACATCACCGTCCTCGAAGGTCTGGAGGCGGTGCGCAAGCGGCCCGGTATGTATATCGGTTCGACCTCGGAGCGCGGCCTCCACCACCTCGTGTACGAGATCGTCGACAACTCCGTCGACGAGGCGCTCGCCGGCTACTGCAGCCACATCGAGGTCACCGTGCTCGCCGACGGCGGTGTGCGGGTCGTCGACGACGGCCGCGGCATCCCGGTGGCCATCCACCCGACTGAGGGCATCCCGACCCTCCAGGTCGTCCTCACCATCCTCCACGCCGGCGGCAAGTTCGGCGGCGGCGGGTACGCGGTGTCCGGCGGTCTGCACGGCGTCGGCTCCTCGGTCGTCAACGCGCTCTCGGTCCGCCTCGACGCGGAGATCCACCGCGACGGCTTCGTGTGGCGCCAGGACTACCGCCGCGGTGTGCCCACCGGCGAGATCGTCAAGGGCGAGGCCACCGACCGCACGGGCACGATGATCACCTTCTGGCCCGACGACGAGATCTTCGACACCACGGAGTTCACCTTCGAGGTGCTCCGTGCGCGGTTCCAGCAGATGGCCTTCCTCAACAAGGGGCTGAAGATCTCGCTCCGCGACGAGCGCGTCGAGCAGGTCGACGACGACGACGTCCAGCTCGAGGCGGAGGAGACCGCGGAGTGGAAGCCGCGCGAGGTCACCTACCTCTACGAGAACGGGCTGCTCGACTACGTCGCCTACCTCAACTCCGCGAAGAAGTCCGACCTCGTCAACGACGAGATCATCGCCTTCGAGTCCGAGGACACCGAGCAGACGATCGCGCTCGAGGTCGCCATGCAGTGGACGACGGCCTACAACGAGTCCGTCCACACCTACGCGAACACCATCAACACCCATGAGGGCGGCACCCACGAGGAGGGCTTCCGCACCGCCCTGACCTCGCTGCTCAACTCCTATGCCCGCGAGCAGAAGCTCCTCCGCGAGAAGGACTCGAACCTCACCGGTGACGACGTCCGCGAAGGGCTCACTGCGGTGCTGAGCATCAAGCTCGGCGAGCCGCAGTTCGAGGGCCAGACGAAGACGAAGCTCGGTAACTCGGAGGCCAAGACCTTCGTGCAGCGTGTGGTGCGCGACGAGCTCGGCCACTGGATGGAGTCGAATCCGAACCAGGCCAAGGAGGTCGTCCGCAAGGCGATCCAGGCCTCGCAGGCGCGGCTCGCCGCCCGCAAGGCGCGCGAGGCGACCCGCCGCAAGGGCCTCCTCGAGTCCTCGGGCATGCCGGGCAAGCTCCGCGACTGCCAGTCGAAGGACCCCTCGCTCTCGGAGATCTTCATCGTCGAGGGCGATTCCGCCGGCGGCTCCGCCGTGCAGGGTCGCGATGCGATCCACCAGGCGATCCTCCCGCTGCGCGGCAAGATCCTCAACGTCGAGAAGGCCCGGCTCGATCGGGCGCTCGGCAACCAGGAGATCCAGTCGCTCATCACCGCCTTCGGCACCGGGATCGGCGAGGACTTCGACATCTCGAAGCTCCGCTATCACAAGATCGTGCTCATGGCCGATGCCGACGTCGACGGACAGCACATCGCCACCCTGCTGCTCACGCTGATCTTCCGCTATATGAAGCCGCTCGTCGAGCACGGGTACGTGTACCTCGCGACCCCGCCGCTCTACCGCCTCAAGTGGAGCAACGCGCCCCACGACTACGCGTACTCCGACCGGGAGCGCGATGCGCTGCTCACCGAGGGCCGGGCCGCCGGCAAGCGCCTGCCCAAGGACTTGGCGATCCAGCGGTACAAGGGCCTCGGCGAGATGAACTACTCGGAGCTGTGGGACACGACGATGAACCCCGACCATCGCCTGCTCAAGCAGGTGACGCTCGACGACGCCGCCCGCGCGGAGGAGATCTTCACCATCCTCATGGGCGAGGACGTCGAATCCCGGCGCCGGTTCATCCAGGAGAACGCGAAGGACGTCCGCTTCCTCGACATCTGAGGCGGGCGACCCGTTCGACAGCGATCGATACGACGATCTAGGACATTCACGATATTCGCTGATACACACCGATCAGCTCCGAACACGAGGTAAGAAGGCACGTGGCCGACGACATCGAGAACACCCAGCACACCGATTCCGCGCTCCCGCCCGAGGGCAACCGCGTCGAGCAGGTCGATCTCAATCTCGAGATGCAGCGCTCGTACCTCGACTACGCGATGAGCGTCATCGTCGGGCGTGCGCTCCCCGACGTGCGCGACGGGCTCAAGCCGGTGCACCGACGCGTGCTCTACGCGATGTACGACGGGGGGTACCGCCCGGAGCGGTCCTTCAACAAGTGCTCGCGCGTGGTCGGCGATGTCATGGGCCAGTACCACCCCCACGGCGACTCCGCGATCTACGACGCGATGGTCCGCCTCGTCCAGCCGTGGGCGATGCGCTATCCGCTGATCTCCGGCCAGGGGAACTTCGGCTCGGCCGGCAACGACGGCGCGGCCGCCCCGCGGTACACCGAGTGCAAGATGGCGCCGCTGGCCATGGAGATGGTCCGCGACATCGAAGAGGACACCGTCGACTTCCAGGACAACTACGACGGGAAGAACCAGGAGCCGGTCTACCTGCCGAGCCGGTTCCCCAACCTCCTCGTCAACGGCTCGGCCGGCATCGCGGTCGGCATGGCGACGAACATCCCCCCGCACAACCTCCGCGAGGTCGCCGCCGGCGCCCAGTGGCTGCTCCAGAACCCCGAGGCGACGAACGCCGAGGCGCTCGAGGCCCTGCTCGGGATCATCAAGGGCCCGGACTTCCCGGGCGGAGCGACGATCCTCGGCCGCAGCGGCATCGAGGACACGTACCGCACCGGCCGCGGGTCGATCACCCAGCGCGCGGTCGTCGAGGTCGAGGAGATCCAGGGCCGCACCTGCCTCGTCGTCACCGAGCTGCCCTACATGGTCAACCCGGACACCCTCGCGGCGAAGATCGCCTCCTACGCCAAGGACGGCAAGGTCGCCGGCATCGCCGACATGCGCGACGAGTCCTCCGGCCGCACCGGCCAGCGCCTCGTCATCGTGCTCAAGCGCGACGCGGTGGCGAAGGTCGTGCTCAACAACCTCTACAAGCACACGCAGCTCCAGGACAACTTCTCCGCGAACATGCTCGCGCTCGTCGACAACGTGCCGCGCACGCTGAGCCTCGACGCGTTCCTCCGGCTGTGGGTCAAGCACCAGATCGACGTCATCGTGCGCCGCACCCGCTACCGTCTGCGGAAGGCGGAGGAGCGGGCGCACATCCTGCGCGGCTACCTCAAGGCCCTCAACGCGCTCGACGAGGTCATCGCCCTCATCCGCCGCTCGCCGTCCTCGGACGAGGCGCGCACCGGACTCATGGAGCTGCTCGAGGTCGACGAGATCCAGGCCAATGCGATCCTCGACCTCCAGCTCCGCCGCCTCGCCGCCCTCGAGCGCCTCAAGATCGAGGAGGAGGCCGCGAAGATCGAGCAGCTCATCGCGGAGTACAACCACATCCTCGAGACGCCGGCGAAGCAGCGCGAGATCGTGTCCGCCGAGCTCTCCGAGGTCGTCGACCGGTACGGCGACGACCGCCGCACCCGGATCCTCGCCGGATTCGACGGCGACGTGTCCATGGAGGACCTCATCCCCGAGGAGGAGGTCGTCGTGACGATCACCCGCGGCGGGTACGCCAAGCGCACCCAGTCCGCGCTCTACCGCGCCCAGCACCGCGGGGGCAAGGGGATCACCGGAGCCCGCCTGCGGGGCGACGATGTGGTCGACCACTTCTTCGTCACCTCGACCCACAACTGGCTGCTGTTCTTCACGAACACCGGCCGGGTCTACCGGGCCAAGGCGTACGAGCTGCCCGAGGGGTCCCGGGACGCCAAGGGTCAGCACGTCGCGAACCTCCTTGCTCTTCAGCCGGGCGAGACGATCGCCCAGGTGCTCTCGATCCGGGACTACGAGGCGGCCGACTACCTCGTCCTCGCCACCCGGAGCGGACTCGTCAAGAAGACCCGGCTGAGCGAGTACGACTCGAACCGCACCGGCGGCGTCATCGCGATCAACCTCCGCGAGATGGCCGACGGCTCACCCGACGAGCTCGTGTCCGCGCGCCTCGTCGGCGCCGAGGACCACCTGCTCCTCGTGTCCCGCAAGGGCATGTCGATCCGCTTCACCGCCGACGACGAGACGATCCGCGCCACCGGACGGGCCACCTCGGGCGTCACCGGGATGAAGTTCAAGGACGATGACACCCTGCTCACCATGGACGTCATGACCGAGGACACCTACGTCTTCGTCGTCACCGAGGCCGGGTTCGCCAAGCGCACCCCGATCGACGAGTACCGGATCCAGGGCCGAGGGGGCTACGGGATCAAGGTCGCGAAGATCACCGAGCAGCGCGGCGACCTCGTGGGCGGGCTCATCGTGTCCGACGGCGAGGAGGTGCTCGTCGTCATGGAGCGCGGCAAGGTCGTGCGGTCCTCGATCGACGAGGTGCCGGCCAAGGGTCGCAACACCATGGGCGTGGTGTTTGCCAAGCCAGGGAAGAACGACCGTATCATTGCCGTAACCCGCGGCCCGGAGCAGGCCGTGGAGGATGAAGCCCAGACGCCGGTCGACGACGCCACCGTGGAAGCGGCCGTGGATGCGCTCGACCCGAGCGATCCGGCATCGACTGCGACGGAAAGTGAAGACGAGCAGTGAGCGACAACGATCAGAAGCCCGGCAAGGTGATCCGCACGTCCTCGGGTTCGACGCGGCTGTCGGCCGGCGGCGGCAAGCCCCGCGCGACCGATGCCGGCGCCGGATCGCCGGTGGGCTCCGGTCCCGCCGGTGCGCAGTCCGCCGGCCCCGCGACCCGGGTCGACGCTCCGCCCGTGTCCGGCCCGGCCGACCGCAGCCCCTCGGGAGCACCAGCCGGTGCACCCGCCGGCCGGCAGACCGGTTCGGCCCCGACCGCGGTGATGAATGACGCTCCAGCCGGCGC
>ENA-OOKA01000168-OOKA01000168.1-human-skin-metagenome-genome-assembly--contig:-NODE-168-length-21649-cov-6.539502_pt1 | contig 21649 bp, 17 predicted proteins | sample MGYA00248825_ERZ500995 | MGnify/ENA primary metagenome ERZ500995 (study PRJEB25958, sample SAMN03398540) | human skin metagenome | study: EMG produced TPA metagenomics assembly of the Human Skin...
CCAGCTCGCAGGATTCACCGAGGGGTTCGAGGGGATGGACGCCGAAGGGCTGGGCGATCTCGCCGGCGTCGAGAACCTGGACGGGGCGGCCGACGGGCTCGGCGGCGGCATCACCGATCTCGGCGAGCAGCTCACCGGCTTCGGCGATCAGCTCTCCGACCTGGGGATCGGCGACCTGTTCGGGCGCTGAGCCCTCCCAGCTCCCGCGCTGCGCAGCTCAGCTCTCCCCGCGGGCCACGGACCCGCCCGCAGGCAGCGGGCAGCATCCGGTGCCCGCCTCCGGGGCCCGGCTTCCCTCAGCGCTGCCGGGCCGCATCGCTCACTTCGCCTCGGGGTCGGGCTGGTGGATGCCGAAGACGTTGTTCTCGGTGTCGTGGAAGTAGCCCTGCCAGGCCATGCCGGGCAGCGCGTACTTCGGCAGCGCGACCGTGCCGCCCGCGGCGGTGATCCGCTCGGCGACCTCGTCGAAGTCGGCGACGCCCATGGTCAGGGTGGCGCCCATGACCGGGCCGCCCACCTCGGCGTTCTCCCCGCCCGGGCGTCCGAGGATCGCGCCGTCGATGCCGGGGCCGGTGCCGGTGGTGACGCCGAAGTACGGCATGCCCGCGAAGCCGGACCAGTCCTCGGTCGTCCATCCGAACACGCTCGTGTAGAACTCGACGGCGCGCTGCGGATCGGCGGCCTGGATCTCGAAGTGGACGGGGCGGCCCTTCGACCAGTCCTGGCCCTGCGCGGTGTCGCCGTCGGTGCTGCCTGCGGTGCCGGCCTGTGCGGAGTTGTCGGTCATGGCGGGTCCTCTCCGATGCGGTCCCGCGCCGGTGCGGGGGCTCGGGGGAAGCGTACGACCGCGGGCCGACGGGCGGGAGGGGTCCGGAGGTCGATACGGTGGCGAGCGCCCTCCGCTCCCCACGACGCCGCAGCCCCTGCGCCTCCGCGCCTCCACCGCCCCCTCGCCATCGACATCTCCTCGGAGCCCGCGGTCGAGGCCGGATTCGCCGAGCTCGCGGAGGCCAGCTGGAGCCCGGACGTGGTGGTCGCGAACGCTGGCGTGCAGCTGTTCGGGCAGGATGCGAAGATCGCCGACCTCGACCTCGCCGTCTGGCAGCGCACCGTCGACGTGAACCTCACCGGCACCATGCTCACCGTGAAGCACGCGGTCCGCTCGATGCTCACCACCGGCGGCGGTTCGATCATCCTCACCGGCTCCCCGACGGGACTGACCGGGGAGGGCAACGACTTCACCTCCTACGCGACCACGAAGGCCGGGATCCACGGACTCGCCCGCACCGTCGCCGCCGCCTACGCGGCCGACGGCATCCGGGTCAATGCGGTCGTCCCCGGCTACACCGAGACCCCGCTGGTCACGACGATCTCCGACGATCCGGCCGAGCGCGCCGCGATCGTCGGCCGGATCCCGATGGGCCGCCCCGGCACCCCGGCCGACGTCGAGGGGATCATGGTGTTCCTCGCGAGCGACGACGCCGCCTTCGCCACGGGCGCGCTGTTCCGCGTCGACGGCGGCATGACCACTCTGTGAGCGCCGCCGACGGCGCTCCCGCCCCCGCCGCGTCAGCCGCTGGACGCTCCGCGGAGTGCGCCTCCCCCGCAGTCGCGTCCCCTACCAGCAGACCATGGACCTCCGGCCGCTGGTCGCTCGAGGTGCGCGGCGACGTGCTGGCGGACATCCGCTGCGACGGCCGCGTGGTGCTGCGTGCCGTGCGCGCGGTCGCCCGCGACGACGACTGGGGGACCGCCTGGCCGAGCTCGGTGGACGTCACGGCCGACGACGACGGGATCACCCTTGACCTGCGGATCCAGGACCTCGGCCTCGATCTCGTCGGCACGCTCCGGGTGCGGGCGGACGACAGCGCCGGAGCAGGGAACGGCGCGAACAGCGCCGACGGCGACCGCCTCGTCGTCGATCTCGACCTCGAGGCGGTCACCGACTCCTCGACCAACCGCATCGGGCTCGTGGCGCTCCACCCGCCGCAGCTCGCCGGAACAGCCCTGCAGGTCACGCACCCGGACGGGAGCGTCTCCGAGCTCGCCTTCCCCGTGCAGGTCAGCCCGCACCAGCCGGCGAAGGACATCGCCGGCCTCGCCTGGGAGACCGGTGGCCTCCCGCTGCGCCTGGACCTCGACGGCGACCTGTTCGAGATGGAGGACCAGCGCAACTGGACCGACGCCTCGTACAAGACCTACTCGCGCCCGCTGGACCTGCCGTTCCCGTACACGGTGGCCGCCGGGGATCGTGTGCGGCAGCAGCTCGTGCTGACCGCAGGTGCTCCGACGCCCACGAGCGGTGATGAGGCGGCGGGCGCGGCCCGCGTGCAAGCTGCCGACCGGTCGACGGAGGCGTCGGACGGGCGCCCTGTCCTCGCCGATCGCACCGTGTCCGGAGATCGTGCCGGCACCGGTCCCGAGGCCGAGGAGCTGACCTGGCGGCGCGGCGGCGCGATGCCCGTGATCGGCACCGGCCATCTGGACCTCGAGCTCGCCGATCCGGACTGGCCTCAGCGCCTCGACGCTGCGCTCACCGCTCGCGATGAGCTCGCGCTCTGGGTCGTCGCCCCCTCCCCCGCCGATCCGGCCGTGCTCGCGGAGCTCGGGAGCCGCCTGGCCGCGGCGGTGCGCGACGGCGCCTCCTTCCGCTTCCTCGGCATCACCGATGCGGTCCGGCACGTCACCAACCCGGAGCTCGCCGCGGCGCTGCGGAGGATCGCCCCGGAGGGCATCCCCCTGGTCGCCGGGGCCCGCTCGCACTTCACGGAGCTGAACCGCGAGTGGGAGACCGTGCTCGCCGCCGAGCCTGAGGCTCTCGCGTTCGCGACCACGCCGCTGTTCCACACCCTGGAGTCCGAGCAGCTGATCGAGGCTGTCGCCATGCAGCGCCTGCTCGCCGAGCAGCTCACCGCCCGCGCGCCCGGCCTGCCCGTGCACGTCGGCCCGATCACCCTGCGCCCGCGCTTCGCGAACGTCGCCACCCGGCCGCAGCCCGTACCCGCTCTCGCCCCACCAGTCGACCCCCGAGCAGGAACCGTGCTGCACGAGGCATGGACGATCGCGAGCGCCGCGGCGCTGGCCGTCCCCGGGGTCGAGGCGCTGACCTACGAGCAGGTACCCGACGCACTCGCCGCACTGGGACGTGCAGACCGACCGCTGCCGACCGTGCCGGCAGAGGATTTCCTGGTCACCGCCCGCTCCGCCGACGGTCTCGTCTGGGCGATCGGCGACGGGACGACGCTGCTGCTCGCGAACCTCTCGGACGGTTGCCGCAGCGTGGACACCCCTGGCCGAGCAGCCCCGATCGAACTTGTTCCCCGCTCCTGGAGCACCCGCTGACGACCGGTGCCCACGATCCTGCGAGCGGCTGCCCGATCCGACGACAGCTCCCGGTTCAAGGCATCGTCCTGACAACAGGACGACGGAGCAAACTGGAGAACGCCGACACGACCCTCCCTGTGCACACAGGTCGGATGCCGTCGGCGCCTCGTCATGGGCGGCCCCGTCGAGGACCGGATCGGGTCAGCGCGTCCCCTTCGCGACGAACTCCTCAACCTCGTCGACGTTCTCCTCGGTGATGAACGCGGGTCCGGTGAGCACCGGTCGGCCGCCGCCGAGGGTGCTGCCGTTGTCGTGGTAGAGCACGAGCATCGCGATCGGCAGGTATCCCTGCAGGTACTGCTGCTGGTCGACGGCGAACAGCACGCGCCCGTCCTTCAGCGCCGCCATCACGTCGTCGTCCACGGCGAAGCTCCCCACCATCACCTCCTCGCCCGACTGCTCGATGCCGGCGAGCGCATTCGTGGTCACCGACGCCTCCAGGCCCAGGATCGCGTCGATGTCGGGATCTCCCAAGAGCATCGACTCCACAGTCGCCTGGATGCCCTGCGGGTTGTTGAGGTCGACCTGCAGGTTCTCCACCTCGCCGTCGAAGCCCTCCGCGAAGCCCTGGCAGCGCTGTTCGAGGCCGATGTTCCCGGCCTCGTGGATTAGGCACAGCGCCTTGGTCGCTCCCGCCTCACGGAACTTCACGCCCGACTGCTCACCGGCGGCGAGCTCCGGCTGGCCGAAGTGGGCGATCGCGCCGAACTCCGCCGAGCGGTCGTCGCCTGAGTTGATCGTGACGACGGGGATTCCGGCCTCGGTCGCCGCCCGGATGGAGCCCTCGAGAGCATCGGGGTTCGCCATGGAGACGACGATCCCGTCGGGCTCGTTGGCGATCGCCGAGTCGATCAGCTGGGCCTGACGGGAGCCCTCGATGTCGCCGGTCACCTCGACGTTCACGCCGTACTGGGCGGCACCGTCCTCGGCGCCCTTCTTCACGACGTCCCAGAACGCACCGTCGGGGTTGCCATGGATGATCACGGCGTAGTCCAGGTCGCGCGCCGCGCCGTCGGCCGCATCGCCTGCGCCCGCTGCGGGGTCCTCGGCGACGCCGCCGGTTCCGCAGGCGCTGAGCACGAGCAGGGACCCTGCGGCGAGGGCGAGGGCGCGAGTGACGATTCGCTTCATTGCGATCACATCCGTTCGAGATAGGAGAGGTGCTGCGAGAGGGGAACAGCTGGTCCTGCAAGGTGGAACGGTGAGGCGGGGTCGAGCGGTGAGGCGATGTCCCGTCGGCCCACATGAGACGCCGGCCGGCGGGACGAAGGGCCGGTGCGGGCGCGCCGGCTGACGGGGGTCACTTCCCGAAGCGCTGCTGGAAGCTCTCCTCGAGCTCCTCGAGGGAGCGGCCGTGGGTCTCGGGGACCCGCAGGGCCACGAAGAGCACGGCGATGGAGCAGACCACGGCGAACAGCCAGAAGGTGCCGAACCCGAAGGCTTCCACGAGAGAGGGGAAGATCAGCGCGACGACCGAGTTGACGACCCACAGCGCGAACATGGAGATGCCGAGCATGAGGCCACGGGCCTTGACAGGGAAAAGCTCCGCGAGGACCACAAACAGCGTCGGCCCCAGGCAGCCCTGCATCACACCGATGAAGGCGACGATCAGGGCCATCAGCAGATAGCCGCGCAGCGGGTTCGAGGTGTCCATCTGGGTGCCCACGGTGCCGATCCCGACATGCAGTAGCGCCACGCCGGAGTATCCGGCGAGCATCACGGTGCGGCGCTTGATCCGGTTCATGAGCAGCAGGGCGATGCCCACGGCGACCACGGCGACCACGCCGTTGAGGACGTTGAAGGAGAGGGCCGCGTTGCGCTCGAAGCCCGCCTCCTCGAGCACCTGGGTGCCGTAGTACATCACCGAGTTCACGCCGGTGGTCTGCTGGAACGCGGCGACGCCGAGACCGGTCACCAGCAGGCTGCGCATCCAGCGGGTGCGGAGGATCTGACGCAGGTCGACGGTCTGCTCGGTCGCTCGCTGACGGGTGAGGGCTCGGATCTGTGCGAGCTCCTCCTCGGCGCGGTCTGCGCGGCGCAGGGTCCGCAGCACGGCGAAGGCCTCCTCCTCGCGTCCCTGCGATGCGAGCCAGCGGGGGCTCTCCGGCAGCTTGACCATTCCCAGCAGCAGGACGGTCGCGGGGATCATGGCGATCAGCAGCATCCAGCGCCACACGGAGTCGTTGCCGCCCCACACGTTGCCGATCACCGCGTTCATGAGGAAGGCGAGGAACTGGCCGGTGACGAGCATGAACTCGTTGAGGGAGACCATCGAGCCGCGTCGCTCCTGCGGGGCGACCTCGCCGATGTAGGTCGGCACGATCATGGAGGAGACGCCGACGGCGAGACCCAGCACGAAGCGGAACAGCAGCAGCATCTCGATGCTGACCGCGGCGGCACAGCCGACGGTGCCGACGATGAACAGGATCGCCATCACGCGGATGAGTCGCCTGCGGCCGAAGGCGTCGGCGAGCTTGCCGCCGGCCGCGGCACCGACCGCGGCACCGATCAGCAGGCAGAAGGTGATCAGGCCCTCGGAGAGCGGTCCGAGAGCGAAGTAGTCGACGATGAAGCCGAGCGCGCCGTTGGTCACGCCGGTGTCGTAGCCGAATAGGAGGCCGCCGAGGGTCGCGATCGCGGTGACCCAGGCGACGCGGGAGGCGATCTGCCTCCGTCCGGCGGAGGAAGGCGGGTCGGTGTGCTGCGTCGGGGTGGGCTGGGTGGTGTTCTCAGACATCGTCGTCCAATCGTTCTCGGGAAGGGGAGGGAGAGGCGCGGCCGCCGAGTGCCGCGCGATCAGCGGGGAGGGAGCGCGGTCAGGGACCGACGGGGTCGTCGATCCTGGCGAGCCGCCCTCCGATCACCCATTCGGTCAGGTAGAGGGCCCCCGCGTGCGCGGCCAGGCCGTGCGGGCTGTTGAGCACGGCCGGGATCATGTCCGGCCGACGGAGGCTCCCCGGGGCGGCGCCGGGCCGGTTGGGCCAGGACTCCTCGGTCTCGATGCGTGCACGGCCGTCCTCGAGGGTGCCGAGGAACCGCTCATCCGGTCCGAAGCGGGCGATGCCGCCGTGGAGCTCGGTGACGTAGAGGTCTCCGCCGAGGAGCGCGAGGCCCGAGGGGCTGTCGAGATGATCTCCGCCGAAGGTGCGCAGCAGAGTCCCCTCGGCGTCGAGGACCAGCAGGCGATGGTTGCCGCGGTCGGCGACGATCACCTCGCTGCGGTCCGCGCTGCCGGGCCGGACGATCACCGCATGGGGGCAGTCCAGGCGCGTGCCGTCGGGCAGCTCATGGAGCTCCAGGAGGTGCTCGCCGGTCCGCGAGAAGCGATGCAGCCGGTCCTGCCCGTATCCGTCGGCGGCCCAGATGTCCCCGTGCGGGCCGACGGCGATCGAGGTGGGCCGCCAGTCCTCGTCGACATAGGTCGCGGTGCGCGGGCGGGGCAGCTCGAGGAGGATCTCACCGTCGTCGGCCCGGAGCAGCACCGCCCGGCCGGGCGTGGTGCGGGGCGCGTAGTCCCCCTCCCCCACCTGGTGCATGCGCCAACCGGGGTCGGCGACGGCGAGGACGCCCGGTGCTCCTCCGTCGGCGATGCCGTGGAGCTCGGCGAGGCCGAGGTCGACCCGACGGGCACCGCCGTCCGGGGTGAGGGACATCAGCGCGCCGCCCTCCGGGTGGGCGCAGTGGATGGTGCCGTCGGCCTCGACGTGCACCCCGGAGTGGTGCCAGCCGGTGCTCGCCGGGAGTCGATCGCCCAGGTCGTGCCAGCGGAGGACCCGACCGGCGAGTCCGCTGGTGGCTTCTGTGGTCATCGCGGGCCTCAGACGTCGAGGGTCAGGGTCCGGGAGCACGCGCGGGAGACGCAGACCATCATGCAGTCGTTGCGCTGCTTCTCCGCCGAGGTGAGGATCGCGTCGCGGTGCTCGACCTCCCCGTCGAGGACGGGGACCTCGCAGGTACCGCAGGTTCCCTCGCGGCAGGAGGAGACGACGGGGACGCCGGCGGCCTCCAGCACCTCGAGAGCGCTCTGGTCGGAGCCGACGGGCAGCACGGGCCCGTCCGCCCCGAGCCGGATCCCGAAGGCCCGGTCCTCGGCGTCGGAGAAGTCCAGTGGCGTGAATCGTTCGATGCGGAGGGAGTCCTCGGGCCAGTGCTCGCCGCACAGCGCCTCGATCTCGTCGGTGAGACGCTCGGGGCCGCAGGTGTAGACGAGGGTGCCTGGCTCGGGGGTGCCGAGCACGGAAGGCAGGTCGATGCGACCGCTGCGGTCCGAGGCCCAGAAGCGGACCCGGCCCCCGTAGCCGACGAGCTCGTCGCGCAGGGCCATCGCCGAGGCCGACCGTCCACAGTAGTCCAGCTCCCAGTCCTTCCCGGCCGCCTCGACGGCGCGGATCATCGAACGGATCGGGGTGATGCCGATCCCACCGGCGATGAAGCGGTAGCGCTCGGCCTCGGCCAGCTCGAAGTGGTTGCGCGGCCCGCGGATCCGGACGCGGGCGGCGACGCGCAGGTGGTCGTGGACGTGACGGGAGCCGCCCGTACCCTGCTCCTCGCGCAGCACGGCGACACGGTAGGAGGTGCGGTCCGCCGGGTCGCCGCACAGCGAGTACTGGCGCACCAGCTCCTCCCCCTCACCCATGACCAGGTCGATGTGGGCGCCGGGCTCCCAGGCGGGCAGCTCGCCGCCGGCGAGCGGCTCGAGGCGCAGGGCGACGACGCCGTCGGCGATCTCGGCGCGCTCCACCACGAGCGCCTGGATCTCGTCCGGGATCGTGGCGGAGGCGGTGCCGGCCGGTGCCGAGGGGGCGGGCGAGACGACCGGGGCAGGCTCCGACGGCGCAGGAGCGTCGCTCCGGGCACCGGCAGCGGCCATGAACGCCGCCATCGCCTCGGGATCGTCATGGGGCACGGGGCACTTCTCGGCACCCGGCGCGGAGGGGGCGGCGGACGGCGCGGAGTCGAAGGTCGCGTCGGCCGCAGGAGCAGCGTCCTCCCGCGACGCGAAGGGACGCTCGAGCTGCACCGGCACCCGGTCCAGCACGTAGGCGTTGGGGGTGGTCACGTACCGGCGCGGCTCCCCGGCCAGGTGGAACAGCCCGCCCCTGCGGATCAGCTGCTCGAGGGCGACGGTGGTCTCGAGGCGTGCGAGCGGGTTGCCGAGGCAGCCGTGCAGACCTTCGCCGAAGCCGAGGTGGGGCTTGGCTTCGCGATGGATGTCGAAGGACTCGGCGTCCTCCCACACGGTCTCGTCACGGTTGGCGGAGCCGAGGATCAGGAAGACCCGCTTGCCCGCGGGGATCACCGTGTCGCGCACTCTCACCTCGCGGGAGGTGGTGCGCGCGGTGACCTGGAAGATCGTGCGATAGCGCAGGGTCTCCTCGACCGCGCGGGGCACGAGCGTCGGGTCGTCGATCAGGGCCTGCAGCTGGTCCGGATGACGGGCCAGCTGCTCGAGCAGGGTGGAGATGTTCCCGGCGGTGGTCTCGACCCCGCCGAGATAGAGGGCGAAGGCGAGGCCGGTGACCTCGGCGGCGAAATCGATCTCCTCGGGAGCGATCGGCTCGCCGTCAATCTCAGCCTGCACGATCGCGGTGAGCACGTCGTCCCGAGGGTTCTCGCGGCGCTCACGGAGCAGATGGGCGAGGTACTCCCGCAGCTGCTGCGAGGACTCCCGGGCCCAGTCGGTCAGCTCGGGCGAGCCGGCCTCGCGATGCTTGATGCCGTGGGTCCATTCCACGAACTTCTCGCGGATCTCGCCCTCCGGCATGCCGAGGAAGTTGTAGAAGACCTCAAAGGGGATCGCCCAGGCGTAGTCGGCGGAGATGTCGATCTCACGCTTCTGCCCGAAGGAGTCGAGCAGGTCGTCGCACACCTGGCGCACCTCGTCCGTGAGCGCCCGGATGCTGCGCGGCATGAACGAGCGCTGCACGACGGCGCGCAACTGGTCGTGCCGGGGGTTGTCGATGTTGGGGAGCATGCCCGGGAAGGCGCTCTGCTCCTGCTCGAAGTCGTCGATGTCCACGCCCTGGAAGTTCAGGTAGGTCTCCGGGTCGTGCAGGGCGGCCCGCACGTCCTCGAAGGTGCTCAGCGCGTAGAAGTCCCACTTCTCGGAGTAGTACACCGGCGCCTCACGACGGAGCCGTGCGTACACGGCGAAGGGATCCCGCTGGAACTCCTCGGTGAAGGGGTCGTAGACCACTGCGTCCTCGACCGCCGTCGCGGCCGTACCGAGCTGTGTCGGCATCGTTGCCTCCTCGATGTTAGCGCGCGCTATTGGAGCGCGCTAACAGAGGACTCTAGGGATACCGTGGTGAGCCGTCAAGCCCCTCATCCCCAGTAATCTAGCCCGATGACCATGGACACGAGACCGGGCGACCCGACGGGCCCGCGGAAGCGGGCGACCATGGCCGACGTCGCCCGCGAAGCCGGCGTCTCGAGACAGCTGGTCTCCCTCGTCGTCCGCGGTGTCGGCTACGTCTCCGAGCAGAAGCGAGCCCAGGTGCTGGAGGCCGCGGACCGTCTCGGATATCGCCGGAACGCCCTCGCCGCGGGCCTGGCCGCCCACAGCACGCGCGTGATCGGGATGCCGGTCTACGACCTGCACAACCAGGTCTATGCGCAGCTCGGCGACGGGGTCACCGAGGTGCTCTCCGCACACGGCTACCAGCTGCTGCTCACCACCGGCGTCCACGACCTCGCGGCACTGCGCAGGAATGTCGACGCCCTGGTGGGCCTGCGTCCGGACGGGATCATCCTCGCGACCCACGGCCACAGCGAGCAGCTCGCCGCGCACGTCGCCGACGTGCCCACGGTGACCGTCGGCGAGCCTCTCGATCTCGCGGACTCCGACTCGGTCCAGGGCGACGACGTGGCCGGCGCGGCGCTCGCGACCGAGCACCTGCTCTCCCTCGGAGTGCGGGACATCGTGTTCATCGGAGGTCCCGACGGACGCCAGGGAAAGGCCCGCCGCGAAGGGTATGAGCAGACGATGCGAGCGGCGTCAGCCACCCCACGCAGCGTGGCCGGCGACGCGACCCTCGAGGGAGGCCGAGACGCCTTTGCGGCCCTGCTCGTGAACGGCGTGTCCCCCAAGGCCGTGATCTGCTACAACGACCCCACCGCGCTCGGCGTCATGGAGTCCGCCCGCGACCACGGTCTCACCGTCCCCGACGACGTCGCGGTCGTGGGCTACGACGGTTCCCCACCCGCCGGATACTCCGGGGTCGATCTCACCACCGTGGACCAGCGGGCCGCAGAGCTCGGGGCCACGGCCGCCCGTCTGCTACTGGAGCGGATCGAGGGCGGGCGCACCGAGGCCCGCCACGAGGTCATCACCCCGACGCTCACGGCCCGACGCTCCACGCTGGGACTTCAGCCCGGGAGCTGACCAGGGGCCTCGCGGCCGCGACCGGCGCCCTCAGGAATCGACGAGCGTGACCTCGAAGGAGTACCGGGACGCGCGATACACGTGGTAGCCGAACTCGACGACGCTGCCGTCGTTCGCGAAGGACTTGCGCTCCATGGTCAGCAGCGGCGCGCCGATCTCCTCCTCGAGCAGCTCGGCGTGCTCCTCGTCGGCGATGGTGGCGCCGATCCGCTCATGGGCGAGGACGGTCGTGATGCCGCGCTCGCGCAGGCAGGCATACAGGCCGGAGGCGGCCAGCGCCTCGCGCGAGGGCGCGATCCGCTCGGGGATCGTGTTGCGCATGACGGCGAGGGGCTCCCCGTCGGCGTAGCGGACGCGGATCAGGTCCAGGACCTGCTCGCCCGGGGAGAGCTGCAGGCGGTCCAGCGCCTCCGGGGAGGGCCGGCCGATGCGGTACTCGATGATCTCGGTGCGCGGGGCCTTCCCGGCGGTGCGCAGGTCGTCGTACAGCGAGGTCAGCGCGACCTGCCGGTTCACGGGGGCCTGCACCACCTGGGTGCCGACGCCGCGCTTGCGCACCAGCATGCCCTTGTCCACGAGCTCCTGGATGCCCTGGCGCACGGTGGGCCTCGACAGCTTCAGCCGCTTCGAGAGGGCCAGCTCGTTCTCGAGGCGGCTGCCCGGGGGCAGCACGCCGGAGCGGATCGCGTCCTCGATGCCGCCGGCGAGCTGCAGGTACAGCGGAGTGCTGGTATCGCGCTCGATCGTGAGGTCCAGGGTGATCGTGCCGTTCTCCGACGCGGCGCCGCCCGCCGCGCCGTTCCCCGGCGCCGCGTGCTCCGTCGTGCTCTCGATCGCGTCGCTCGTGCTCTCGCTGTCCACGTCTGTCTCCTCGTCCTCCGGGTCTCCCCAGCGAGTTCCGGGTCCTCCCCCACCGCGGCGCGGGCCCGCCCCGCAGGATACGGGGCGGGCTGAGCCGTGGGGCCGCGGGCGGGGCTCTTCAGCCGCGCCGCTTCAGGCGGGGCGCTCCTGCAGGGTCACGTCCACGGCGCCCTCGGCCGTGAGCGACCGCCCCGCGGCCTCGCACACGGCGGCGGCCGCGTAGCCGTCCCAGGCGGTCGCCGAGCGGGGTGCGATGTTGCTGCCGTCGGCCACCGCGGCGACCCACGCCTGCACCTCCGCGTCGTAGGCGGCGATGAAGCGGGGGCGGAAGTCCAGCGGCACCTGCCCGCCCCAGCGGGAGCCGGCCTGCTGGGTGGTGACCATCCCGGCCTCCTGGCCCACGGTCGCCGCGCCCTTCGAGCCGACGAGCTCGGTGCGCACCTCGTAGCCGGCATCCGTGCTGACCCACAGCTCGTCGGTGACCACGGTGCCGGAGGCGGTGCGGAACAGGAACAGCAGCGGGTCGTGCAGCCCCTCGGGCGCCTTCTCGGTGCTGCGCGGCATGACGGTCTGCACCGAGACCACCGGCTCCTCGAGGAAGAAGGAGATCGCGTCGATCTCGTGCACGGCCGAGTCGTAGACCATGTGGGTGTCGGTGAAGCCGGGCAGCACCGAGGCGTTGCGGTGCTTGCAGTTCAGCAGCAGCGGGGTGCCGAGCTCGCCGGCCTCGAGCGCGTCCTTCAGCTCGCCGTAGCCGACGTCGAAGCGGCGCATGAAGCCGAGGGAGACCAGCGGGGTGCCGGCCTCGGCCTCGGCGCGGACCACGTCGTAGGCGTCGGAGGGGTTCATCGCCAGCGGCTTCTCGCAGAGCACCGGCTTGCCGGCGTCGATGCAGGCCAGGACTTGCTCGCGGTGGAACTCGCCGGGGCTGGCGATGAGCACGGCGTCGACGTCGCCTGCCGCGACGACCTCATGCCAGGTGTCGACGACGCGGGAGCCGGCGGCCGTGGCGGAGACCTTCTCGGCGGTCTCGCGCAGGTAGTCGCTGAGCACGCTGACGCGCGCGCCCTTGATGCGGCGCGTGATGCGCTCGACGTGGTCGGCGCCCATGCGGCCCACGCCGATCACGCCGACGCGGACGTCCTGCGGGGGTGCGGTCTGCGGGCCGGGCTGCACGGGTGCGTCCTGCTCTGCGGTCATCGGGCCTCTCCTTCGAGTCGGGGGTCGATCCCGGCGTCGGCCCAGGTGTCGCGCACCCAGCCCTGCTCGGGATGGTCGGTGATGTTCCAGGCCCGCTCCGCCTCGGGGCCGGCCATGACGTTGAGGTAGTACATGTCGTGGCCGGGCGCGGCGGCGCAGGGGCCGTGCCAGCCGTGCGGAACCAGGACGGCGTCGCCGCTGCGCACCTCGGTGAGCACGTCGATCGGCTTGTCCTCGCCGCTGGAGGTGGTCTGGTGGAAGCCGAAGCCGGGTCCGGCCGGGCCGTCCTGGATCTCGTAGTAGTAGATCTCCTCGAGCTCCGATTCCGTCTCGGTGGTCTCGTCGTGCTTGTGCGCGGGGTAGCTGGACCAGTTCCCGCCGGGGGTGATGACCTCGCAGGCGATGAGGGAGTCCATCTGGTCGAAGGCGCCGACGGTGCCGAAGTTGCGCACCTTGCGGGTCATGTTCCCGCCGCCGCGGATCTCGACGGGGACGTCCTCGGCGCGGATCAGCGCGACGGGGTGGGCGCCGGTGGCGACGGCGGTGGCGAGCGCGAAGCGGCCCCCGTCCTTCGAGGAGATCGTCAGCTGGGAGCCGACGGGGACGTAGAGCACGTCGGTCGCGGAGGCGAAGACGTCCTCGCGGCCGCGCAGGTGGTGGGTCTCACCGGCCACGGTGACGTCGCACGCCCCGTTCAGCGGCACGACCATCGCCTCGACGCCGCCCGCGGTGACCAGCTCGCTGCCGCCCGGGGCGAGGGCGAGGACGCGCAGGCCGGTGTGAACCCAGCCCTCGCGGGCGCCCGGGTCGATGATCGTCTCGTAGTTGCCGCGGCCGGTGGACCCGGCCGGCAGGTGGAGCTGCTCGGTGGTGCTCATGGATGCTCTCCTGTTCTCGATGCTGGGGGCGGGACCGTCAGGACGCGCTCGCGGAGCGGATCATGTCGACCGAGGCGGAGACCGCCGCGGTGACGTCGCCGCCCGCCGGGTACAGCAGGGTCCGTCCGACGACGAGGCCGCGCACGTTCGGGCGGGCCAGAGCCCTCCCCCACGAGTCGCGGATCGTCTCGGGATCATCGTCCACCGGGTCGCCGCCGAGGATCAGGGTGGGCATGGTGGTCGCGTCCATGACTCGCTCCATGTCCTCGACCGCGGGCAGCTTCAGCCAGGTGTAGGCGCTGGTCGCGCCGAGGCCCTGAGCGATGTGGATGGACTCGATGACCGCCTCCGGGGAGAGGTCGTTGACGACCTTCGTGCCCGGCCCGCCGGGACGGGACGACATGAACGGCTCGACCATGGCGATCAGCTCGTGGCGGGCGAGGTCGGTGACCGCGTTCGCGCTCGCCTCGAGGATGAAGGAGGTGCGGTCGTCGTCGAGGTCGATGCGGGTGAGCATCTTCCCGCCGTCGAAGCCGGCCTGCTTGATCGAGGCCGCGTCGTAGGCGGTGAAGCGGTCCTCGATCTCCCAGGACCCGCCCTGCAGGCCGCCGCGGTTCATCGAGGCGAACACGACCTTGTCCTCGAGCGCGCCCATGACCAGCAGGTCCTCGAGGATGTCGGCGGTGCCGAGCACCCCGTCCACGCCGGGCACGGCGAGCGCCTCGCGCATGCGGTCCAGTAGCTCGGTGCGGGAGGCCATGGCGTCGGCGCGGGAGCCGACGCCGAGCGCGCCGCGGGCCGGGTGGTCGGCGGCGATGATCATCATCGTGCCGTCGGTGTCGGCGACGGTGCGGCGGGAGCGGGTCGCGGCCAGGCGGGCGAAGCGGCCCGGATCCTCGATCCGCACGCGCGTGACCTCGTCGTAGGTCGAGACGAAGCCGTCGGCGCCGGTGCTGGGGCCGGTGGCAGCGGTGCTGGTGGCGCTGGTGGTCATCGCTGCTCCGCCCCGACGGTGTCGCGACCCCGCAGGGCGCCGAGCATCTCGTCGACCGTCTGGCCGTGGTTGGGGTCGCCGCCCGCGATGAGCAGGTCGATCTCCTTGGTGGTGGGCATGGCGGTGGAGCACTCGAGGCGCGAGGTCACGATGGCGCCGGCCGCGTTGCAGCGGGTCAGCGTCTCCTCGAGGGACTGGCCGGTGAGCAGGCCGTGGCAGAGCGAGCCGCCGAAGCTGTCGCCGGCGCCGAGGCCGTTGATCACCTGGATCAGGTTCGGGGCGACCACCACGCGCTCGTCGGCGGTCTTGCCGAGCACGCCCTTGGGGCCCTGCTTGACGATCGCGATCTTCACGCCGGCCTCGAGCAGCGCGTCGGCGGCGCGCTCAGGCTCGGTCTCGCCGACGGCGACCTCGCACTCCTCCTTATTGCCGACGGCAACCGTCGCGTACTGCAGCGCCTCGCGGTACTGCTCCCGGGCTTCCTCGATCGAGGACCAGAACATGGGCCGGTAGTCGAGGTCGAAGACGGTGTGCCCGCCCTCGGGACCGCCGTCCGCGCCGCGCGCCTCGAGCGCCGCGTGGTGGGCGGAGCGGCTGGGCTCCTCGGACAGACCGGTGCCGGAGAACCAGAACAGCGGCACCTCGCGGATCGCTTCGAGGTCGAGGTGCTCGGGCGCGACCTGCAGGTCGGGGGCGCTGGGCTTGCGGTAGAAGTACAGCGGGAAGTCGTCCGGCGGGAAGATCTCGCACAGCGTGATCGGGGTGTTCAGCTCGTCGTTCTTCACGACGAAGCGGCCGGAGACGCCCAGTCGCTCCATCTCCTTGACCACGTAGCGGCCGAAGGGGTCATCGCCCACGCCCGTGATCACGGCGGGCGCGTGCCCGAGGCGGGCCGCCGCGACGGCGACGTTGGTGGGGCTGCCGCCGAGGAACTTGCCGAAGCTGTGGATGTCCTCGAGACCCTTCTCGATCTCCAAGGGGTAGATGTCCACGCCGCTGCGGCCGAACGTGATGATGTCGAGATCAGATGCCATGGCTCTCCATGCCTCCCTGCGTCAGAACCTGGTGCGGTGTCGCGGGCCGCTCTGCCCCACGACCCTCCGGTCACCACCCATGATCACATGGGGAACGGTCTTTGTCTATACAAATAGAGGTGATTGTCGGGCGGGTGTGTCCAGAGCCGCGACGCGGTGGTCTCCCACCGTCCCGGCCGGCCCGTCGGCCGGGGCGCCGAGTGGCGCACCCGGCCCGCTTCATCTGCGACGAAGCGGTCCACATGCGCCAGCCGGTCCCTCGGAGAGGCCTCAGAGCTCCCCGGTGAGGAACTGCGCGCGGCCCCTGCCGAAGGACCAGTCCTCGTGACCGTTCTCCACGACGGAGATGATCAGGTCGTCCTCGCGCACGAGACCTGCGGCGGCGAGACGCTCCGACAGCGCTGCGTAGATCGCCTTCTTCTGCTCCTCGCCGCGGCCCTGCTGGGTGATGTGGATGATCACCACGCCGTCGCTGCGCTCGAGGCCGAGACCGGTGTCCTCGGCGATGATCGAGCCGACGGGCAGGGTCTCGAGGATCTGGTAGCGGTCCCCGGGCGGGGCGGCGAACAGCTCGAGCATGACGTCCTGGACGATGTCGGCCATCTGCCGGGACTCTTCGGGGGTGCGGACATCCTGCTGGGTGATGCGGACGAGCGGCATGAGGGGCTCCTTCGATGAGGCGTGGGACTTCGGAGAGATCAGAGCGAAAGGGGCGGATCGAAGCGGTCTCGACGGCCCATCCCATGAGAAGTGCGGGAATCAGGCCCGATAACGACACTTCTCGTGGGATCGACGGGCCCGCCGCCGGGCTCAGACCCCGGCGGACTCGGCGGCGGCGAGCAGGGTGCGGGCGCCGCGCTCGAGGCCCTCGACCTGACCGAAGGCCGCGTCCTCGTGCTCGATGTTCACGTTCAGGTCCGGGTTCACCGCGGCGAGCGCCGCGAGGAACCGGGTCCAGTAGTCCACGTCGTGCCCCTCGCCGAGGGCCACGAAGCGCCAGGCCGGGTCCTCCGGCCAGGTGCTGCAGTAGTGGCCGATGCCGGTGGGGGTGCGCTGGGCGGGGTCCTCGGGCACCGGGTCGAAGGCGGTGTCGAGCACGCCGCGCACGGCCGCACCGGGCAGCACCGAGGTGTCCTTGGCGTGCACGTGGGTGATGTGCGCGCCGAGCCGCTCGATGCAGTCGATCGGCTCCATCTGCTGCCAGAACAGGTGCGAGGGATCGAGGTTCACGCCGATGTTCGTCGGCTCCACGCGGTCGAGGAACTGCTCGAAGGTGAGCGGGGAGAAGACGAGGTTGCGCGGGTGCATCTCGAAGGCGAGCTGCACGTCACGCTCCCGGGCGAAGGCGTCGATCTCCTTCCAGAAGGGCACCGCGACGGACCACTGGTGCTCCAGGATCTCCAGGTCGATGCCGTTCCAGGGGTTCACGATCCAGGCCGGGTAGCGGGCGCCGGGGTCGGTGCCGGGCGTGCCGGACATCGCGACCACATCGCGCACGCCGAGGCTGCCGGCCAGCTCGATGGTGCGGCGCAGGTCGTGGGCGTGCGGGAGGCCCTCCGTGGGCAGCGGGGAGAGCGGGTTGCCGGAGACGGTCAGGCCCGTCAGCTCCATGCCCTTGTCGGCGAAGAGGGCGCGCAGCTCGCCGCGCTCCTTCTCACTGGCCAGCAGCGCGTCGACGTGCGCGTGCGGGGAGGGGATGAACCCGCCGGTGTTGAGCTCGGCACCCTTCAGGCCCGCCGCGGCGAGCACGTCGAGGGCCTCGGAGAGGGAGCGGTCCTGCAGGCAGGCGGTGTAGGCGCCGTAGGTGAAGGCCATGTCGGGTCCTTTCGGGGATGTGGTCGTGAGGTGCGGAGCGGTGGGGGCGCACAATTCGGGCCTCCTGGCGCGACCTCAGCGCGTATATGGAGTTGAGGTCACGCAGGCGACGCAGAATTCTGCGCGCGGGCCCGGCCGACGGGCCCGTCGGCCGGCCGGCCGACGGGGTCAGTCGATCTGGACCGCCGCGCCGCCGCGCTCGGCGGACTCGGCGACCGCGCCGAGGATCCGCATCTGGCGGTAGCCGTCGAAGAAGCTCGCGCAGCGCGGCAGGGCGCCGTCCTCGATGCCCGCGACCTGCTGGAGGAAGGCGTGGGCCTGGTAGGTGAACTGCTCGATCTGGTTCAGCCCCACGCCGCCGAAGGCCATGGAGGAGCCGTTCTTGAAGTAGGGGAAGTCGGGGTTGACCAGCACCTGACGCAGGCCGCCGAGGCCCGCGGGCGAGGAGCCGTCGGCCAGCTGGATCTCGCCGGTGCGGTCCAGGGACCAGGTGGCGGAGCCGCCGGTGCCGAGCACGGCGAGGTTCTTGTAGTTGGGCAGCCCGTGGGCGACGCGGGAGACGGAGAAGGTGCCGGCCGCGCCGGAGGCGAAGCGGGCGGTGAAGGTCGCGACGTCGTCGTTCTCCACCTCCTCCTTGGGGGCGTCGGCCGACGCGGTGACCCCGCGCCCGCCGGCGACGGCACCGGTCACCACGGGACGCTCGGCGATGGTGCGGACCAGCTGCGCACCGGAGACCTCGACGACCGGGCCCATGATCAGCTCGGCGGAGTCCACCAGGTGCGAGCCGACGTCGCCGAGGGCGCCGGAGCCCATCGGGCCCTTGTAGCGCCAGGCCATCGGCACGTTCGGGTCGGCGCCGTAGTCGCACCAGTAGCGGGCGTCGAGGTGGGCGACCTCGCCGAGCGCGCCCTCCTGCGCGAGCTTGGCGAGCATGGCGATGCCGGCGTTGCGGCGGAAGGTGTAGCCGGTGGCGAGGACCAGGTCGGGGTGCTTCGCCTCGAGCTCGGACATGGCCTTCGCGTCCTCGAGGGTGCCGGCCAGAGGCTTCTCGCAGAGCACGTGCTTGCCGGCGGCGGCCATCGCCTCGGCGATCTCGCGGTGCAGGGCGTTGCCCACCACGATCGAGACGATGTCGATGGAGTCGTCGCCTGCGACCTCGCGCCAGTCGCCGACGGCCCTCTCGTAGCCGTAGCGCTTGGCGGCGTCCTCGGCGAAGGGCAGGTGGGCGTCGGCGATGGTCGCCAGGCGCACGGGCGGGAGGCCGAGGTCGTAGACGGTGCCGGCCTGGCGCCAGGCGTTGGCGTGGGTCTTGCCGGCCATGCCGGCTCCGATCACGGCGACGGAGAGCGGTGCGGTGGTCATGGGAGGGTCCTCTCGGTGGCACGGCCGACGGGATCGGCGGGACGGATGACGTGCGGGGCCTGTGGGTCGGGTGACGAGCAGGGGCTTGCGGGTCGGGCGACGAGCAGGGGGCCTGCGGGTCGGGCGACGAGCAGGGGGCCTGCGGGTCGGGCGACGAGCAGGGGGCTTGTGGGGCAGGCGGGCTGCCCAGGCGGGCTGCCGGGGTGAGGGCCTGCGGGGAGCGGGCGCGGCGTGAGGCGGTGGTGCACACTTCTGCGCTCTGTACGTGACCTCAACGCGTATATGGAGCCGAGGTCACGCACAGAACCGAGAAGTTTGCGCGGGAGCGAGGCGGGCAGTGAGGTGGGCGTCGCGGAGGGCTGGCCACCGCGGCGGGCCGGGAGCAGCGCCCGGCCCTCCCGCGATCAGCGCAGGCGGATGACGCCGCCGGCCTCGCGGAACTCCCACTCGATGCGCTCGAGGCTGAACTTCCGCGTCTCCGGCACCCGCAGGAAGTACCAGATGACGGCGAAGATGTTGATCGCCGCGAACAGGCCGTAGGTGAACGCCGGGCCGACACCGTCCATCAGGACCGGGAAGACGACGGTGACCGTCATGTTCGCGAGCCACAGGAGCATGACGGCGAATCCGTTGGCGGCGCCGCGGATCGAGGCCGGAAAGATCTCCGAGAGCATCACCCACATGACCGGGCCGGGGCCCGACTGCATGCCGAGCATGAACAGCACGATCACGACGACGACGAGATAGGGGACGAAACCGGGGATGTCCGGCGAGACGGTGCCGTCGAGGTTGATGTACGGGTTGATGCCGAGCAGGAAGATCGCGGTCATCGCGATGAGGGACAGGGTGAGGATCACCTGGCCCACGAGCAGCACCTGGCGTCGGCCGAAGCGGCGCAGCGCGAGCAGGCCCGCGGCGGAGCCGATCACGGAGGCGACGCCGGTGAAGACGTTGAGGATGATCGAGGCCTGCGAGTCGAAGCCGGCCGCCATCAGCACCTTAGGGGCGTAGTACATCATCGTGTTCACGCCGGTGAGCTGCTGCAGGATCGCGAACGTCCCGCCGAAGACGATGATCGAGCGCAGCCAGGGCACCTTGAAACCGTCGCGCAGGCTGAGCTTCCGCCGCTTGGCCTCGAGGCGACGAGCCTCCTCCATCTCGGCGACCTCGGTGAGGACGTCGTGCTTGCCCTCGACGCGCAGGCGCTTGAGGGAGCCGATCGCCTCCTTGATCTCGCCGCGGCTGACGTGCCAGCGGGCGGACTCCGGCATCAGACGGATCCCGATCCACAGCGCGATCGCGGGGACCGAGCAGAGCACGAGCATGTAGCGCCAGGCGTGGCCGTTGCCCTCGGAGACGCTGACCCCGGCGATGCCGGCGAGCAGGTCCCAGGAGACCGTCTCCCCCGCCTGGTAGGTGCCGGAGGGGTCGTTCTCGACGACGGCCTGGGGCCCGCCCTGCAGCGAGGCGATCACGGCGTTGAAGGCGAAGGCGGCGAGCTGGCCGGTGACGATCATGAGCTGGTCGACCGCGACGAGCATGCCGCGCTGCTCCTTGGGCGCGGACTCGGAGAGGTAGACCGGCACGGTGGTGGAGGCGCCGCCGACGGCGAGGCCCAGCACGAAGCGGGCGATGTACATCAGGACGATGTTCGGGGCGAGGGCGCAGCCGACGGCGCCGACGAAGAAGAGCACCGCGAGCAGCAGGATGTTGTGGCGTCGGCCGTAGCGGTCCGAGAGCCGGCCGCCGAGGACCGCGCCGACGGCGCACCCGAACAGCAGGAAGCCACCGATCAGACCCTCCTCGAGGGAGGTCAGGGCGAGGCCGCCCGCCTCGTAGGGCAGGTGCATGTAGGGCAGGGCGCCGGAGATCACGCCGGTGTCGTAGCCGAAGAGGAAGCCACCGAGACACGCGACCACGGCGAGGAATCCGATCGAGCGCTTCTTCCCGGAGGCGGGGGTCTTCGCGACCAGCTCGCGTAATCTCTCGGTGGATTGCGACGGGGTGAGGCTCATGTTCCCTCCTTGGAACCTGAGACCGACGCCGGGGCGCCGGTGCGCGGTGCCGCCGGGCACCTGCGCGCTGTGCGGGGTCGCTCCCCGTCGATCCGCGGCGTCCTGATATGTCAGGACGGAGGAGCGCTGGAGAGGCTTGATTGTCCTGTCTTAATGACCGAACAACACTGACGAGACGGCAAGCTAACACAGGATCCTGGCGCCGGGAAGGGCTGTTCGGCCCGAGATCCCGAGCGCAGATCGCGCCCACCAGTAGCTTTACCGCAGACACCTGCAGGCATTCTTGTCATGACAAAGTGTTGACATGGGTCGCCCGGCGGGCCATGCTTGTCCCACGAGCTCATCGTCGAGTGGCCCCGCGCGGGCCCCGGCGGTGACGACGAATCCGCCCGCCGGCGTGCACGGCGGGTCCGACCTCCCCGCCCCATCGTGCGGCGGGCCTGCATCACGGAGGCAGCATGAGCGAGACCCCTTCGGCCCAGGTCGCGGCATCGGCCGTCGGCGCATCGTCGGCGCCCACCGCATCGTCAGTCCCCGCCGGCACGATCCGGCTCACCGTCGCCCAGGCCCTGGTGCGCTTCCTCGCCGCTCAGCACAGCGAGCGCGACGGCGTGCGGCAGCGTCTGATCCCCGGCGCCTTCGGCATCTTCGGCCACGGCAACGTGGCGGGCGTCGGTCAGGCGCTCCTGCAGAACGCGCTGGCTCCCGCTCCCGCCGAGGCC
>ENA-OOKA01000169-OOKA01000169.1-human-skin-metagenome-genome-assembly--contig:-NODE-169-length-21647-cov-6.112310_pt1 | contig 21647 bp, 23 predicted proteins | sample MGYA00248825_ERZ500995 | MGnify/ENA primary metagenome ERZ500995 (study PRJEB25958, sample SAMN03398540) | human skin metagenome | study: EMG produced TPA metagenomics assembly of the Human Skin...
TCACCGTCGGATCCGGTGCCGGTACCGCGGCCACCGATGCGCAGTTCCTCGCCACCGGCACGGACGGCCCTCTGGCGGGGCGCACGGCCGTGGTCACCGGTGCCGCCCGCGGCATCGGCGCCGAGGTGGCCCGTGTCCTCGCCCGCGACGGCGCCCACATCATCGGCGTCGACATGCCCCAGGCCGGGCAGGCCCTGGCGCAGGTGATCAACGCCGTCGGCGGGAAGTCCCTGCAGCTCGACATCACCGCAGACGGTGCCGCCGACGCCATCGCCGAGGCGGCCGGGGGTCGCGTCGACATCCTCGTCCACAATGCGGGGATCACCCGGGACAAGCTGCTGGCGAACATGGACGCCTCCCGGTGGGATTCCGTCATCGCCGTCAATATCGCCTCCCAGGCGCGGATCAACGCCCGCCTGCTCGATGAGGGCCGCTTCGCCGAGGGGGCGCAGGTCGTCTCCCTGGCCTCGACCTCGGGGATCGCGGGCAACCGCGGGCAGACGAACTACGCGACGTCGAAGGCCGGGGTCATCGGACTCACGGCCGCCTCGGCGAGGGACTTCGCGGCACTCGGGGGCACGGCCAATGCGGTCGCCCCCGGGTTCATCGAGACCGACATGACTGCGGCGATGCCCGCGCTCACCCGTCAGGTCGCCCGTCGCCTCTCGAGCCTCCAGCAGGGCGGACTGCCCGTCGACGTCGCCGAGACCATCGCGTTCCTCGCCTCGGCCTCGGCGCGCGGGATCAACGGACAGACCCTGCGGGTGTGCGGTCAGAACATGGTGGGTGCGTGATGAGCATGCTTCCCGTCTATGCGAAGGCCCTCGTCAAGGCCCTGCCGTTCGGTCCGCAGCCGGGCGCCTCACTCCCGGACCGGGAGATCGGGCGCAGCGTCGCCCTCGAGGCGACCGCGTACGCCGGGTTCACCCGGGTCGTCGAAGCGCCGCTGACCGACACCGTCCACCCCGGCTACCTCCACATCCTCGCGTTCCCGCTGAGCATGCAGCTCCTCGCCGACCCGGCGGTGCCGCTGCCGCTGGTGGGCATGGTCCATGTGCGCAACCGGATGGACGTCCACCGGCCGGTGCGCATCGGTGACGTCGTCGACCTCAACGTCTCCCTCGCCGGACCCTTCACCCACCCGGCGGGCACGACGATCGACGTCGTCATGCGCGCCTCGGTCGACGGCGAACTCGCCGTGACGGAGACGACGACGTACCTCGCGAAGGGCAAGCACCTCGACGGGGCGAAACCCCAGGAGCAGCCCGAGCGCGAGGACTTCGTCGCTCCGCGGCCGACCGCGCTGTGGCGGCTCGACCCGATCATCGGACAGCGCTACGCGAAGGCCTCCGGGGACTACAACCCGATCCACCTCAACGGGCTCGCCGCCCGCGGCTTCGGGTTCCCCCGCGTCATCGCCCACGGCATGTACACGGCATCCCGGGCACTCGCGGTCGCCGACCCGAGGCTCGATGCCTACCGGTGGGACGTCTCGTTCGCCAAGCCGATCCTCCTGCCCTCGACGGTCGGGTTCGCCTTCACCGCAGGCCACCGGCACGAGAGCGCCCGGTTCGCGGTCTTCGACCCGGCCAAGGGCAAGCCGCACGTCCTCTCCTCCGTCGAGGCGATCGAGGGCTGACCGGCACCGGCGAGCCCGTCGGTGACCGGCACCGGTGAGCCCGCCGGTGAACGCCCCATGACGTGCCCCTGACGACGGCATGAACGCCGTGGTCAGGGGCCTCGTCATGTGGGGTCGCTCACATAGTGCCGATTCGATTTTGCGTCGCCGGAGATGGCGTGTAGAGTAATTCCTGTTGCCAGCGCGGGTGGCGGAATTGGTAGACGCGCTAGCTTGAGGTGCTAGTGTCCAACTTATCGGACGTGGGGGTTCAAGTCCCCCTTCGCGCACAACAGAGAAGGCCCTTCCGGAGAGATCCGGGAGGGCCTTCCGTCATTCACAGGACTGTCGGTCCTCACGCACCCGGTCCTCGGCACCCGGTCCTCGCGTCCGGTCGCGTGTGGGATAACGTGGATCCTGTCCAGCACGCCGCAACGAAGGGGATCGACAGTGTTCGACTTCAGCACCGCCGAGGCCGAGGTGACCTCCCTGTGCCAGCAGCTCATCCGCATCGACACGCAGAACTGGGGCGGGAACAAGGCCAACCCCGAACGGCCGGCCGCCGAGCTCATCGAGTCCTGGTTCGCCGAGGTGGGGCTGGACTCGACGATCGTCGAATCCGCTCCCGGCCGGGCGTCCCTCGTCACGCGCATCCCCGGTGCCGATGCGACCGCTCCCGCGCTCGTCGTCCACGGTCACACCGACGTCGTCCCGGCCGCCGCCGAGGACTGGAGCGTCGACCCCTTCGCCGGCACCATCAAGGACGGGCTCCTCTGGGGCCGCGGCGCCGTGGACATGAAGGACATGGACGCGATGATCATCGCCTCCGTGCGTGACATGGTCCGCCAGGGTCTGACCCCGCGCCGTGACATCATCGTCGCGTTCTTCGCCGACGAGGAGGCCGGCGGTGAGTACGGTGCCCGGTACGTCGTGCGCAACCATCCCGAGTTCTTCCGCGGTGCCACCGAGGCGGTCTCCGAGGTCGGCGGCTACTCCGTCGACATCCGCGGTCAGCGGGTCTACCTCATCCAGACCGCGGAGAAGGGCCTCGCCTGGCTCAACCTCATCGCCCACGGCTCCGCCGGGCACGGGTCGCAGCGCAACGACGACAACCCCGTCACCCGTCTCGCCGCGGCGATCGCGCGCATCGGCGAACACGAGTGGCCGCAGGAGATCCCGATCGCGACCCGGCAGCTGCTCGAAGGCGTCTCCGAGATGACCGGCATCCCCTTCACCGCAGAGACGATCGGTGAACTGCTCGCCGAACTGGGCTCGGTCGAGAAGTTCGTCGCCCCGACCCTGCAGAACACGTCGAACCCGACCTACCTCGACGCCGGCTACAAGCACAACGTCATCCCCGGGACTGCGACCGGCTACGTCGACTGCCGCACGCTGCCCGGTCAGCACGAGGACGTCATGCTCACGATCAAGGAGCTCGCGGGGGAGGGCATCGACATCGAGGTCAACGAGGAGGGTCCCGCTCTCGAAGCCCCGTTCGAGGTTCCCCTCGTCGCGCAGATGCAGGCGAGCCTGCGCAGCGCCGACCCCGAGGCGGCGATCCTGCCGTACACGCTCTCCGGAGGCACCGACAACAAGTCGCTGTCCGAGCTCGGCATCGCCGGCTACGGCTTCGCGCCGCTGCGCCTGACCGGCGACCTCGACTTCCCCGCGATGTTCCACGGGGTCGATGAGCGGGTGCCCGTCGACGCCCTCACGTTCGGGACCCGCGTCCTCGGCGACTTCCTGATGAAGGCGTGATCGTCACCGCGATCCCCGCGAGCACTCCTGCGGCGCTGAGCACCGTCGTCACGCTCACGAGCGAGCCCGGCAGCGGCAGCAGGGCGTCGAGGAGCATCGCCCCGAGCAGGTTGCCGAAGAGCGAGAAGAGGTTGAGCAGGAGCACGCCGAGGCGGGCGACCGTGAGTGAGGTCAGCCCGATGAAGACGACCCCGAACGCCCCGCCGAGGAGCAGCCACCACTGACCCGGTGCGGTGGGGAAGTCCGTCCACCGTGCACCTGCGGCCATGACGAGGGCGGTGGCGAGGACGAGGGCGAGCAGCCCCGTCGCGAAGTTCGTGGCGGTCGCGACGAGCGCCGAGCCGGAGGCGGCCCGGATCCGACCGTTGAATGCCTGCTGGACGGCGGTGAGGGTGCCCGAGGCGAACGGCAGCAGGGGAGCCCAGAGCGGCACTCCGCCCGCCAGTCGCTCTTCGGTGCCGACGGCGAGGGCGGCCAGGACGATGAGGACGCCGAGGATGCGCAGCAGGGTGGGTCGCTGTCGGCCACCGGGCGGCAGCCTCGTCGAGTCGACGACGAGTCCACCGGTGACCTGCCCCGAGACGAAGGCCATCGTGAACATCGCCACGCCCATGATCGGCACAGTCGTCGCCTGTGCGACGACGACGAGCGCCCCGCTGAGTCCGCCGAGGAGCATCCACCACGGCTGCCTGCGGGAGCGCACGAGACGGACGAGGACGGCGGTGCCGGTCCGGGCCCGTGGCGAGCAGACGAGCACGGCGCCGACGATGAGGAGACCGGTGGCGAAGGAGACGAGGGCGGCGAAGACCGCGTGACCGAGGACGGGGCCGAGCAGGCCGTTCGCCCGCCCCTGGAGCGACATCGCCGCACCGGCGACGATCGTGACGAACCCCGCTGTGAGCAGCGTGAGGAGGGAGGATGCTCCGGGCCCAGCCGAGCCCGAGGAACCGCAGGCTGCGGTCAACCGGCGGCAGGCAGCGGCATGATCTTGCGCCGCAGCCACACGGTGCGGGTGCCGCCCGCGGTGATCCTGGTCCGCGCAAGCTCCCACTGGCCGTACTCGGCCTGGTCGTTGAGCTCCTGCAGCGTGACGGAGCGCGGGACGTCCTTGGAGAAGGAGACCGACCTGTACTCGTAGGTCATTCTCGGGCGCTGACGTTTCATAGGCCCACTGTAGACGATGTGGGCTAGTCTGGATCGTATGCCCGTCATCGTCCTCCTCAGGCACGGACTCTCGAGCGCGAACACGGCAGGGATACTGGCCGGACGCGCCCCCGGCGTGTCACTGACCGAGGACGGAGTCCGCGCTCTCGAGGACACACTGCGGATGCTTCCGCGCAGCGACTTCTCCCGCCTCCTCCATTCCCCGCTCACGCGGTGCGCGGAGACGGCGGCGATCGCCTCACGCTTCGCCGGATTCGGGACGACGGAGGTGGCCGAGGACTTCATCGAACTCGACTACGGCGACTGGACGGGGCGCCGCCTCGAGGATCTCGTCACCACCCCCGAGTGGGAGACCGTGGCGCAGCGGGCCTCGCAGATGCGCTTCCCCGGTGGGGAGTCGATCGCCGAGGCGGCAGATCGTGCGGTGGCCGGCGTCGCCGGGCTCGTCGCCGAACTCCGTGCTGTCGAGGAGGCGAAGCGCGAGGCCGCGCAGGCGAGCGCCGAAGAGGCTGGGAAGGACGGCGGCGGGGGAGACGCTGGGAAGGACGGCGGCGACCTCCGCGAATGGGCGATGGTCGTCTCTCACGGCGACATCATCAAGGCGATCATCGCCGATGCGCTCGGCATGCCCCTCGACGACTTCCAGCGGCTGTCGGTGGCCCCCGGGTCGTTCACCGTCATCGACTACACGGGACGCGTGCCGGTGATGACGGCGATGTCGATCACCGCCGCCGGGCTCTCCGTGTCAGGAGTGCCCGGCGGCGGTGGACTCGCGTGAGCCTCAGAGCGGCTGGAGGACGTTCGTGGCGAGCAGGATGTAGATAAGGATGCCGAGCGCCACCCGGTACCACACGAAGATCGCGAACGACCGGGTCTTGATGTAGCCGAGGAACCAGTGGATGACGACGAGGCCGAGCCCGAACGAGATGACGGTCGCGAGGATCGTCGGTCCCCAGCCGAGGACCATGTCGTTGGCCCCGAGGCTCTTGTAGATCCCGTAGAAGCCCGAACCGAGGACGGCGGGGATCGCGAGGAGGAACGAATAGCGGGCGGCGGCCGGGCGTTCGAAGCCCATGAAGCGACCGGCCATGATCGTCCCGCCGGAGCGGGAGACGCCGGGGATGACGGCGAGTGCCTGCGCGAGACCGTAGACGATGCCCTGCCCCCACGTCATGTCTTCGAGGGTGTACTGCTTCTTGCCCACCCAGTCGGCGAAGCCGATGATGAGGCCGAAGACGATGAGCATCGTCGCCGTGATCCACAGGCTCCGGAAGGCGCCTTCGATGTAGTCCTCGAAGAGGAGGCCGATGACGACGATGGGGATCGAGCCGATGATGATGAGCCAGCCCAGCCGCACCTCGGGGTCCTTGCGATCGTGTCGGCCGACCAGCGCCTTGCACCACTTGGTGATGATGGAGACGATGTCGTGCCAGAAGTAGACGACGACGGCGGCCTCCGTGCCGATCTGGATGATCGCCGTGAAGAAGGCGCCCGGGTCCTGACCCGGGAGCAGCCATTCCCCGACGATGCGCACGTGCGCCGACGACGAGATCGGAAGGAATTCCGTGAGTGCCTGGACGATTCCGAGCACGGCGGCCACGAGCCAGTCGTACATGGGTCTCCTTGAGAAGGGGGTGGGGGAACGTGACCACGGTAGTCGGCGAATCGGGTAACCTCAAGAATCATGAAGCACAACCGCCTCGGCACGACCGGTCTCGACGTCAGCGATGTGGGCCTCGGCACATTCGAATGGGGACACCGGGTCGATGCGGACGGGGCGCAGCGCCTCGTCGACGACTTCGCCGCCGCGGGCGGGAATCTCCTCGAACTCCCCAGCTCCGGCCTCCACGCCGCCGCCGTGCTCGGACAGCTCACCCTGCCCGATGACCTCGTGCTCGCCGGCCGGGTCGGAGTCTCGGTCAGTGAGTCCTCCCACATCGAGCTCGGCCTCGGGCGCGCCCGCATCCTCGACCAGGTGCGTCGGCTGCTCGAGACCACGGGGCGCGACCACCTCGACATCCTCGTCCTCGACGTCTTCGACGAAGAGGTCGACCGCTCCGAGACCGCCTCGGCGATCGACACCCTGCTCACCCTCGGCACCGTCCGCTACGTCGGCGTCTCCCACCACACGGGCTGGCAGCTCGCAGAGATGCGGGGTGCGGGCATTCCGATCGCCTGTGCTCTCACCGAGTACTCGCTGCTCAACCGCGATGCCGACGCCGACCTCGTCCCCGCCGCCGACTACGCGGGAGTGGGGATCATCGCTGGAGCCGGCCTCGGGCGCGGCGTGCTCACGGACAAGTATCAGCGGGCGACCCCGCAGGACTCCCGTCTGGCCGGGGAGCTCTCCGACTACGTCTCCGCCTACCTCGACGACCGGTCGGCGAAGGTGCTTGCCGGGGTGCGTCGGGCGGCGGGGGCGCTCGGCGTGAGCACGACCGACATCGCCCTGGCCTTCAACCGCGACCGCGGGATTGCCTCGACGCTCGTCTCAGCACGCACCCCCGAGCAGCTCGCGCAGATCCTTGACAGCGACGTCGCCCTCGCCCCGGAGATCGCCGAGGTGCTCGAGCAGATCTCCTGAGCGGCTCACCTCCGGGAGTCGACCTCGTCCTCGTCGTCGTCATCGTCGGCGACGCCGAACTCGTCGTAGTCCTCGTCCTCAACGTCGTCGGCCTTCGCATCCTCGACATCGTCGAAGAGCTCGAAGGGGGTGACCTCGTCATACGCGGTGTAGATGGCGTCTTCGTAGATCTCGAAGGCGTCGGCGAGTGCCATGTAGGCGGCTTCGACGCGAGGGTCTTGGTCTCCGTTGCGGTGCGCGGATGCGGCGAAGTGCTCCCTCACCGCTTCGAGGAATGCGTCCAGGGCCTCACGAGGATCTGTGCTCATGACTCAAATGTATCCCAGGCGGGAGAGAGAAGCCTAGGGTTGAGGGAGCAGGACGGCTTTGAATTACCCTAGACGGCATGGCCTCACTCTACGATCACCCCACCCCTGATCGCTTCGTCGTCGGCACGGTCGGTCTGCCGGGGGAGCGGACCTTCCTCCTCCAGGCGAAGTCCGGGTCCGCGCTGACGACCGTGATCGTCGAGAAGGAGCAGGTGGAGATCCTCGCCGACCGCATCACCGAGCTCCTCGACATGGTGATGATCAAGGACCCCGCCGCCCGCGTCCCGCAGACGGCGATCGATGACCGGATCGACAACGCCGGTCTCAACGTCCCCATCGACCCGGAGTTCCGGGTCGGGACGATGAGCCTCGGCTGGGACACCGTCGCCCACGAACTCGTCGTCGAATGCTTCGAACTCACCGAGGAGGACGCGCAGGCGGGAACCTCGGCCGACCCCGACGACGACGCGGTCGAGCGCGACGTCCTGCGCACCGTCCTCGACGCGGCCGGAGCCCGCGAGTTCGCCCGCCGCGCCGAACAGGTCGTCTCCGCCGGGCGCGGCGACTGCCCGTTCTGCTCGCTGCCGCTCGAGCCGGAGGGACACCTCTGCCCGCGCGCCAACGGCGTGGCCCGAGCCTGAAGCGCGGAGGATGACCCGCGACCTCATCGAGACCGCTCTCACCCAGGGCGAGTCGACGCTCATGGGCGACATCCCACGGGCGAGCAATGCCACCTCCCTCGTCGTCGTCGAATCCGGGGAGCACACACTCAAAGCCGTCTACAAGCCGATGTCGGGGGAGCGGCCGCTGCGGGACTTCCCCCGCGGGACGCTCGGGCTGCGGGAGGTCGCGTCCTACCGACTGAGCCGGCATCTCGACCTCGGCGTCGTCCCCCCGACCGTCCTGCGCACCGACCTCCCGGCGGGACCCGGCTCGCTGCAGGCCTACGTCGAGGACGCCGGAGACGACGACCCCGTGGCACTGACCGGGGTGGCCGAGATCCCCGACGGGTACGTGCCGATGTTCGCTCTGCGCACCGAGGAGGGACGCGACCTCGTCCTCTCCCACAGCCTCGGCGCGGGGCTGCGGCGCATCGCCTTCTTCGACCTCCTCGTCGGCAACGCGGACCGCAAGGCCGGACACATCATCACCGGCAGCACCCTGCCCGGCGACCCCGACGCCGAGAGCACCTACGGCATCGACAACGGACTGAGCTTCCACACCGACGAGAAGCTGCGCACCGTCCTCTGGGGCTTCGCGGGCGAAGCGTTCGATGCCGCGGAGACGGCGGCCCTGCAGGCCGTCTCCGCCATGCCCGACGAGCTCGCTGAGAGCCTCGGCGAGTGCCTGGCTCCCGCGGAGATCAGCGCCCTCACTGACCGCGCCGTGGCTCTCACCGAGGCCGGCGCCTTCCCCGAGCCTCCGGGGGATCGCACGGTCATCCCGTGGCCCCCGATCTAGGAAATGCTCGAATCCCGGCCTCTCGGTTAGGCTGGTCTGCGTGAAGTCTTGGTCCGCTCCCGAACTGCCCTCTCTGTCCACCCCCGGCATCCTGCCCACGGTCTTCGACACGGGGGCGCGCAGTCCTCGGAAGCTCACCGGCAAGGACGGGACGGCGACCCTCTACGTCTGCGGGATCACCCCCTACGATGCGACCCACCTCGGGCATGCGGCCACCTACGTCGCCTTCGATCTGCTCGGTCGGGTGTGGCGCGACGCCGGACTCGACGTCGTCTACGTCCAGAACACCACTGACGTCGACGACCCCCTCCTCGAACGCGCGGAAGCCACCGGCGTCGACTGGCGCGAACTCGCCGACTCCCAGATCCAGCTCTTCCGCGACGACATGGAGGCGCTGCGCGTCGTCCCGCCGCAGGACTATGTCGGCGTCGTCGAATCGATCCCGCAGATCGCCGAGGCGGTCGCGGCGCTCATCGAGGCCGGAGCGGCGTACACGCTCGAGACCGGCGACGTCTACTACCGGGTCGCCACCCCGGTCCAGCCGCCCTTCGGCAGCGTCAGCCACGACGACAAGGCGACGATGCTGCGGCTGTCGGCCGAACGCGGCGGAGATCCGGAGACCCCGGGCAAGGAGAACCCGCTCGACCCGCTGCTGTGGCGGGCCGCGCGTGACGGCGAACCGTCCTGGGACGGGGGCAGCCTCGGACCGGGCCGACCCGGCTGGCACATCGAGTGCACGGTCATCGCCGAGGAGAAGGCCGGACTGCCCGTCGACGTCCAGGGCGGGGGCAGCGACCTCGTCTTCCCCCACCACGAGATGGGGGCCGCGCACAGTGCGGCATGGCTCCACCGTCCGCTCGCGAAGACCTACATGCACACGGGCATGGTCGGCTACCAGGGCGAGAAGATGAGCAAGTCGAAGGGCAACCTCGTCCTCGTCTCCCAGCTGCTCGCCGAGGGCGTCGACCCCATGGTCATCCGCACGGTGCTCCTGTCCAACCACTACCGCAGCGACTGGATGTTCACCCCCGAGCTGCTCGAGGCGGCGGAGAAGCGGCTCGCTGCATGGCGACATGCCGCAGACCGCGAGGCCGAATGCCGGGAGGGCCTGCGCGGACACATCATCGCACTGCTGCGCGAAGCCCTCGCCGACGACCTCGACAGCCCGCGGGCGCTCGGGATCCTCGACGAATGGGCCGAGCACTACGCGGACTCGCCGGCAGGGGATGCCGGACCGGTGAGCGGCGACCGCGTCGCCGACGCCGTCGACTCCCTCCTCGGGATCCGCCTGCGCGACTGAGACCGCGTGCTGCCGGTCCCGGCCGCCTACCTGTCCCGGCCGCGTCCGCGCAGGTAGCGTTCGAACTCCGCGGCGATCGCTTCGCCGCTGGCCTCGGGCAGCTCGGTGGCGTCGATGCGCTCCTCGAGCTCCTTGACGAGATCGCTCAGCTGCGGATTCGCGGAGACCACCTCATCGGCGCCGAGCTCCCAGGCCCGGCTCTCCTCCTCGAGGATCGGGATGTCGATCTCGACTCCCGTGGTCCGTTCGACGGCGCGGACGAGAGCGAGTTCCGCCTTCGGCGACGGCGAGTCGCTCAAGTAGTCGGGCACGCCGACCCAGAGGTTGATCGACTTGAGCCCGCGCCATGAGCACGCCACCCCGAGGAGCCCGAGGATGCCGATGGGACCGGAGTAGCTGTTGATCTCGATCCCGAGCTCGGCGGCGAGTTCCGGGTCCTCGGTGTTCGCGACGACAGGGAAGGGACGGGTGTGCGGGACCTCTGCGTGGAGTCCGCCGAGGAGGACGACGGAATCGTCCTCACCGACCTCGGCGAGGATGAGGGAGAGGAACTCCCGCCATTTGAGCCCGGGTTCGTGCCCGTGGATGACGGTCACCGGGGTGCCTGCATGCTCTCCGCGGTGGACCTCGACGCCGGGCCACGCGATGGTCGCCCTGCCCGTCTCGTCGCGTTCGATCTCGGGCTCGGAGAAGCGGAACTCGTAGAAGCCGTCGGTGTCGAGGATCTCGCTGTCGTCGAGCGCCCAGGCGTCGATGAGGTCCTTGACCAGAGAGCTCGCGGCCTCCGAGGCGTCGGCATCCTGTCCCTCGAACGCGATGAAGACGAGCGCACCGTGACCTGATGGGAGAAATGTCATGCGACCAGATTACGCTGGAACCATGACGAACCCTGCCGCAGTCCTCTGGGACATGGACGGAACCCTGGTCGACACCGAGCCCTTCTGGATCGCGGCCGAGACCGAGCTCATGGCCGCCCACGGACTGCCGTGGAGCGAGGAGCAGGGACTCGAGTTCGTCGGCAACGACCTCCTCACCTCGGCATCGATGATGCGAGACGCGGGTCTCGACCTGCCCGCCCCCGTCATCGTCGAGACCCTGCTCGACGGCGTCATCGCGCGCATCCGCCGGAGCGTGCCGTTCCGTCCCGGCGCCCTCGAGCTGCTCGAGGAGCTGCGGGAGGCGGGCATCCCGTGCGTGATGGTGACGATGTCCTACCGCAGCCTCGCCGAGGCGGTCATCGCCGCGTGCCCGCCCGGCAGCTTCGCAGGCCTCGTCGCCGGCGACGACGTGGCCGCCGGCAAACCCGACCCGGAGCCCTACCTCGCAGGCGCCGCCCTGCTCGGGGTCGACCCGTCCGAGTGCGTTGCTCTCGAGGACTCCCGTCCGGGCCTGGCCAGCGCGGAGGCGGCGGGGACGATCGCCGTCGGCATCCCGCACCTCGTCGACCTCGACCCGGCGCCGGGGACGACGCTCTGGCCGAGCCTGGCCGGACGCGGCGTCGACGACCTGCGCACGGTCACATCCCGACTATCCGCGTGATCTCCGGGGTCGGCGGAGCCTCATTGCCCCACGCCGGGCAGAGCGGCTTGAACGAGCACCAGTTGCACAGCGGGGACTTGCGCGGACGCCAACGGTCGGACTCGGCGGAGGCGACGATGTCCTTCCAGATCGCATCGATCTCGAACTCGCTGCCCTCGATGTCGGCCATCGTCGGATGCGACTTGAGGACGCTGCGCGAACCGAGGTACATGAGCTGGAGCGTGTGGACCAGCTCGCCGGTGAGCCGGTACTCGACGAGGGCGTAGAAGCCCATCTGGAACTTCGCCTCCCGTCCGTACTGCGGTTTCGGCTGTCTGCCCGTCTTGTAGTCGACGAGTCGCTTCTCCCCGCCGGGGGCGACGTCGACCCGGTCGATGAACCCGCGCAGCTCGAGCCCAGAGTCGAGCGTCGTCGTCACGTACTTCTCCGTCGACTCCGGTTCGAGGTGTTCGGGGAATTCGAGGGTGAAGTACGCGCCGATGAGGGAACGCGCCGATGTGAGGAACGTCTCCCTCTCGCCCTCGTGGGCGAAGAGTTCGAGGACGTCGGGGTGCTTCTCGATGAGCGCCTCCCAGCTCGGGCGGAGCATCGCCGCAGCCGCCTCCTCGGTCCGCTCGGCGGCGGGCAGGGTGAAGAGCTGCTCGAGCACCGAATGGACGAGCGTGCCCTTGAATGCCGCCTGTGAGGGCGGTTCGGGGAGTCTGTCGATGCTGCGGAATCGGAACTTCAGGGGGCACTGGACGAAGTCGTTCGCGCGGGACGGTGAGAGACTGGTGAGCTCGGCCATGGGACCACTCTAGCCAGGGGGTCTGACATGGGCGCCGAGTTGAGCGGACACGACGCGTCTGACATGGTGAAGCCACCTGTCGCTGTTAGGCTGAGTAGTCCCGACCCCAACCGATCTGAGGATGTCCTGCGATGGCCGTGAAGAACCACCAGACCGGTGCCTCCTCCGGTCTGCGCCTCGGCACCGTCCTCGGTGCCCCGGTGATCCTGGCCTGGTCGTGGTTCCTCGCGGCGATCGTCATCACCATCCTCTTCGCCCCCTGGGTGCTCACCGTCCGCCCCGACCTCGGCATCTGGTCGTGGGCGGTGGCGTTCGCCTACGCCGTTCTCCTCTTCGCCTCGGTGTTCCTCCACGAGCTCGCCCACGGCGTGGCCGGGCAGTTCTACGGGCAGAAGGTCGCAGCGATCGAGCTGAACATCTGGGGCGGGTTCACCCGCTTCGAACCCCAGGTCGACAACCCGCGGGACAAGGCGGCGATGACGAGCTTCGTCATCTCCATCGTCGGCCCCATCGTCAACATCGTCCTCGCCCTGCTCGGCTGGTGGTGCCTGAGCGCGGTCACCCCGTCCTCGGTGCCGTGGCTGCTCCTCATCGCCGTCACCTTCGCCAACGTCGCCCTCGGCGCGATCAATCTGCTGCCGGGCATCCCGCTCGACGGCGGCTGGGCGCTGCAGGCGCTGATGTGGCGGATCACCGGTTCCCAGTACCTCGGCACCATCGTCGCGAGCTGGGTGGGACGGATCATCGCCGCCGGGTTCATCGGCTGGTCGGTCATCACCCCGCTGCTCGCCGGTCAGCGGCCCGATCCGCTCAATGTCGCGTGGATGTCGCTCATCGCGATCATGCTGTGGTTCTCCGCAGGCGATGCCGCCACCCATGCCAAGCGGGCGCGGAAGATGGAGACCTATGACCTCTCCCAGGTCATCCAGCCGGCGATCGCCGCGACGTGGGACGCCGATCTCGCCGACACGCTCGACTACGCGAACACGCTGGGGAACGCGAAGGAGCGCACACTCATCGTCGTCCTCGACCAGAAGGGCCTGCCCTACGGCCTCGTCGACCGCCACGCCGCGGCAGGGCGACTGGCCGAATCCTCGGCGCGGATCCCCGCCGGCGACGTGGCACGTCCCCTTGCCGGATGGATCGGGGTGCCCAAGGACATCACCGCCCCGCACCTCCTCGAGTCCCTCACCCACCGTCCCAAAGCGCAGTTCTGCCTGGTCATGGACGGCAACACGCTCATCGGCGTGATCGATCTGCAGGAGTTCTTCGACGAGCTTCTCGCAGCCTGAACCGGTGTGCGTAAGGCACACCTCACCAGCGTAGAGTAGAAGCATCATGACGCAGCCAGAGACGATCCCCGCCGCAGCCGTGCTCCGGGCGGGGGAGAAGATCCAGCTCACCGATCCCAAGGGCCGGATGCACACCATCGTGCTCGCCGCGGGCGAGGTGTTCCACACGCACAAGGGCCTCATCGGCCACGACGAGATCATCGGCCGTCCCGAGGGCATCGTGGTGACGAACTCGGGCGGAGTCGACTTCCAGGTCTTCCGTCCCTTCTACGAGGACTTCGTCCTCTCGATGCCCCGCGGCGCCGCAGTCGTCTACCCGAAGGATTCGGGTCTCATCGTCACCCTCGGCGACATCCGCCCGCGAGCCACCGTCGTCGAGGCGGGCGTCGGCTCAGGCGCCCTATCGATCGCCCTGCTGCGCGCCGTCGGGCCGGAGGGCCGCGTCCACTCGTTCGAGCTCAGGGAGGAGTTCGCGGAGATCGCGGCGGGCAACATCGCCGACTTCTTCGATGGCCGACCGGAGAACTGGGCGGTGTCCGTCGGCGATCTCGCCGAGCGGCTGCCCGAGGAGTTCGCCCCCGGCACCGTCGACCGCGTCGTCCTCGACATGCTCACCCCGTGGACGGTGCTCGAGTCCGTGAGCACGGCGCTGGCACCGGGCGGCGCTGTCGTCGCCTATGTCGCCACCGTCCCCCAGCTCTCGCGCTTCGTCGAGGCCGTGCGTGCATCGGGGTGCTTCAGCGAGCCCAACGCGATGGAGTCGATGGTCCGCGGCTGGCACGTCGACGGACTCGCCGTGCGCCCAGACCATCGGATGATCGCCCACACCGGATTCCTCGTCATCGCCCGCCGGATGGCCCCGGGCAGTGCGCCACTGGAGAAGAAGAAGCGCCCGCAGGGGGCGCCGGCCTCACCCGCCGACGTCGACGCCTGGACCGGCGGCGAGGTGACGGAGACGGCCATCGGCACCCGGGTGGCCACGGGGAAGAAGCTGCGGCGGGTGATGCGCGAGGCCGGCAGGCGACTGGAGCACAAGGAGGAGGAGCGATGACCGAGACGTCCACCCCTGAGGTGAGGAAGCTGCGCGAGGACACCGCTTCGCTGCGCCAGCAGCTTTACAGTGCGGGCAAGCGCAATGAGGCCCTCTCGACGACCCTGCGCACCGCCAGGGAGGAGCTCGGGAGGATCAAGGAGGAGGCCCGGCGGCTGACCGAGCCGCCGAACAGCTGGGGCACCCTCGTGGCGCTGGCATCCGACGGACTCACCGGCGACGTCATCGTCGGCGGCCGGCGCATGCGCCTGGCCGTCGGACCCGAGGTCGAGGCGAAGCACCTGACCCCCGGCTCCGATGTCCTCCTCTCCGAAGGCCTCGTCATCATCGGCACCGGGGACTTCGCCGCGGTCGGCAGCGTCGTCACCGTCCGTGAGTTCGTCGACGACACCCGCATCCTCGTCGGCGCTCCGGGTGATGACGAGCAGGTCTACGTGCTCACCCAGGAGCTCATCGACTCCGGCCTGCGCCTCGGCGATGCCGTCGTCGTCGACTCCCGCACCCACTACGCGCTCGAGGTCGTCGAGAAGCCCGAGGTCTCCTCGCTCCTGCTCGAAGAGGTCCCGGACATCACGTACTCCGACATCGGCGGTCTCGCCGACCAGATCGGTCAGATCCAGGACGCCGTCGAACTGCCCTTCGAACATCCGCAGCTCTACACCGAGCACGGTCTCAAGCCGCCCAAGGGGATCCTCCTCTACGGTCCTCCCGGCTGCGGCAAGACGCTCATCGCCAAGGCCGTGGCGAACTCGCTGGCGGAGAGGACCACGGCCGCGCAGGCCAGACGGACGTACTTCCTCAACATCAAGGGCCCCGAGCTGCTCGACAAGTACGTCGGTGAGACGGAGCGGCAGCTGCGCCTGATCTTCGCCCGCGCCCGCGAGAAGGCCTCCGCCGGGTTCCCGGTCGTCGTCTTCTTCGACGAGATGGAGTCGCTCTTCCGCACCCGCGGCACGGGCAAGTCCTCCGACGTCGAGACGACGATCGTTCCGCAGCTGCTCACCGAGATCGACGGCGTCGAACAGCTCGACAACGTCATCGTCATCGGCGCCTCCAACCGCGAGGACCTCATCGATCCCGCGATCCTGCGTCCCGGTCGCCTCGATGTGAAGATCCGCATCGAACGTCCGGACGCCGAGGCCGCCCGCGACATCTTCGGGAAGTACCTCACCGCGGAGCTGCCGCTGCATCCCGCGCTCGTCGCCGAACACGGCGGCCCGGAGCCTGCGGTGACCGCGCTCATCGACTTCTGCGTCGAGCGGATGTACGCCGCGACTCCGGAGAACGAGTTCGTCGAGGCGACCTATGCCGACGGGTCCCGAGAGGTCCTCCACTTCTCCGACTTCGCGTCCGGGGCGATGATCCACAACATCGTCGACCGGGCGAAGAAGGGAGCGATCAAATCGCTGCTCGAGACGGGGGAGCGCGGACTCCATCCGGAGCACTTCGCCGAGGCGATCGCCGAGGAGTTCAGCGAGCACGAGGACCTGCCCAACACGACGAACCCCGACGAGTGGGCGCGGATCTCCGGGCGCAAGGGGGAGAGGGTCACGCACCTGCGGATGATGCACCTCGACACCACCCGGGGAGCCCCGGCGCTCGAGTCCGAGATCGCCGAGGCGACGCCGGACTCCGACCTGCTCTGAGCCGCTCGTCTGCTCTGACCGGGTCGCCCGGTCGCTGGCGTCCTGTTCTAGCGGCGGGTGCGGCTTCCCCCGGCGACGGCGGTGGCGATGATCCTCCAGCCGACGAGGGTGATGAGGTTGAGGACGGAGGCGACGACCATGAAGCTCACCGGAACCGACCCGGGATCCCCGCCGGCCCCGGTGAGACCGCGCAGGAGGAGGCCGACGAGGACGGTGATCGCCCAGATGCCGGTGCCCGAGTGGAGCGGGGACAGGGGGCGGTCCCAGACCGCGGTGAGCACCCACGCGACGCCGAGACCGGCGAGGAACGGCCACGCGGTCGTGAGCAGCCCCTGGGGATCGAGATTCCCGGAGTGCGTGTAATGACCGATGATGGTGAAGAGGACGACGAGCACGAGGTCGACGACGAGGGCGATGGGGAGATGGGATTTCTTCGCTGCCACGTAGGCGAGTCTAGACGTTTGGAGGAGTGGACATGGTCACCGTGCACCGGGTGATGGGATCGGAGACGGAGTTCGGGCTGAGCCAGCCGGGCAATCCGGGGGCCAATCCGATGCGGGACTCGGCGCGTGTCGTCGACGCCTATGCGGGCCCGCGAGGACTGAAGTCCTCGCAGAGCTTCTGGGACTTCGAGACCGAGTCACCGCTCGCCGACGCCCGCGGGTTCCTCATGAACGTCGCCGATGCCGACGCCTCCCAGCTCACGCACCTGCCCGCCGAGGCGGTCGAAGCCGAATACCTGGCCAACGTCGTCACCGAGAACGGCGCGCGCTACTACGTCGACCACGCCCACCCCGAGTACTCCTCCCCGGAGGTGCTCACCCCGCGCGACCTCGTCACCTACGACCGCGCGGGCGATCTTGTCGCCCTCGACTCGGTGCGCCGGCTCGAGCGCTCGGCCGCTCCGGTCAATCTCTACAAGAACAACACCGACTCGAAGGGCGCGTCGTACGGCACACACGAGAACTACCTCGTCGACCGCGCCGTCGACTTCGACGACCTCGTCGCCGGACTCATCCCGTTCTTCGTCACCCGCCAGATCCTCTGCGGCTCCGGCCGGGTCGGGCTCGGACGCGAAGGGGAGACGCCGGGCTACCAGATCTCCTCGCGCGCGGACTTCTTCGAAGCCCAGGTCGGGCTCGAGACGACCCTGCGCCGGCCCATCGTCAACACCCGTGACGAACCCCACGCCGACCCGGAGAAGTACCGCCGGCTCCACGTCATCATCGGCGACGCCACGCTGGCCGAACCCGCCACCCTCGTCCGCTTCGGCAGCACCGCGCTCGTCCTCGGCCTCATCGAGCAGGGACTCGCCCCCCGCCTCGAACTCGCCGACCCCCTCCAGTCGCTCTGGGACGTCAGCAGGGACCTCACCCTGAGCGCACGGCTGCCGCTTGCCGACGGGACCAGCCTGAGCGCCCTGGAGATCCAGGAGCTCTACTTCGCCGCGTGCAGCGAGCACGCCGACGACGACCCGGAGACCGCCGAGGTGCTCGCCGAATGGCGCCGCTTCCTCGACGGGCTCGCCGCCGACCCGAAGTCGCTTGCCGACTCGATCGACTGGGTCGCCAAATGGGTCCTCCTCGAGGGCTACCGGCAGCGGGAGGGCCTGGAGTGGGACCATCCGAAGCTCGGCCTCATCGACGTCCAGTACCACGACGTCCGGCCCGAGAAGGGCCTCTTCCACAAACTCGAAAGGGCCGGGCGGATCACGCGGCTGACCACGGACGCCGAGGTCGAAGCCGCCGTCGTCACCCCGCCCGAGGGGACCCGCGCCTACCTCCGCTCGCTCGCGGTCACCCGGTTCTCCGCCTCCCTCGTCGCCGCGAGCTGGGACTCCCTCGTCCTCGACGCTGGCGAATACGGGCTTGTGCGCCTGCCGATGAGTGAACCGCGCAAGGGCACCCGTGCGCTGCTCGAGGAGCGGCTGGCGGGAGTCGACGACGCACCCACCCTGCTCCGTCGTCTCGGAGTGACTAGACTGAGCGCGAAGACGCAAGAGAGAAGGCTGTGATGAGTTCGAACGAGCAGATCAACAAGGACCACTCCGCCGGCGGGGACGAGCCCCCGGAAGATCCGCCGCAGGCCGTGTCCGCGCAGATCAACACCGAGAACGTCGATTCGATCCTCGACGAGATCGACAGCGTCCTCGAATCCAACGCCGAGGAGTTCGTCCGCAACTTCGTCCAGAAGGGCGGGCAATGAGATGGCAGGGTTTCCTCCTGCGTACCTCTCCTCGACGAGCAACTCCCTGACCGACCTCCTGCGTGACCTTGCCCCCGAGGCCCTGCCCCGGTGGAACGGCGCGGACCACGGTGCGGAGGTGCCCGAGGGCACGACGATCATCTGCTTCCGCACCGCATCCGGCATCCTCATGGCCGGTGACCGGAGGGCGACGATCGGCAACCTCATCGCCTCCCATGCGATGGAGAAGGTGCGGCCCGCCGACGACTTCTCGGTCATCGGCATCGCCGGGACCGCCGGTGTCGCCCTCGACCTCATCCGGCTCTTCCAGCTCGAACTCGAACACTACGAGAAGATCGAGGACGCGCGCCTCTCCCTCGGCGGCAAGGCCAACCGGCTCGCCGCGATGCTGCGCGGCAACCTCGGCCTGGCGATGCAGGGACTCTCCGTCGTGCCGATGTTCGCCGGCGTCGACGAGTCCCGGCCCGACGGGCAGATCTTCAGCTTCGACGTCACCGGCGGCAAGTACGAGGAGCACCGCTTCCATGCGATCGGCTCGGGCTCCGGCTTCGCCCGCGGAGCGCTGAAGAAGCTGTGGGAACCGGCGCTCGAGACCGAAGCGGCGATCGCCGTCGCCGTCGAAGCGCTCTTCGACGCCGCCGACGACGACTCGGCGACGGGAGGACCCGACTTCGTCCGGGCCATCGCCCCGACGGTCTTCACCGTCGAACTCGGCACCGGGGTCACGCAGATCCCGGCAGCCCAGGTGCTCGCCACCGCCACCGAGGTGGTCGCCGAGCGGACGCGGAAGGCGCAGTCATGACCCAGGCCCCGTTCTACGTCTCGCCCGAACAGCTGATGAAGGATCGGGCGGACTTCGCCCGCAAGGGCATCGCCCGCGGCCGCTCCGTCGTCGTGCTCCGCTTCGAGACGGGCATCCTCCTCCTCGCCGAGAACCCCTCGCCGACGCTGCACAAGATCGCCGAGATCTACGACCGCATCGGCTTCGCCGCCGTCGGCAAGTACAACGAGTTCGAGACCCTGCGCCAGGCGGGCGTCCGCTACGCCGACCTGCGCGGATACTCCTACGACCGCAGCGACGTCACCGCCAGGGGACTGACGAACGCGTACGCGCAGACGCTCGCCGGCGTCTTCACCACCGAGTCGAAGCCCTTCGAGGTCGAACTCGTCGTCGCCGAACTCGGCCACACCCCGGCCGACGACCAGCTCTACCGGATCACCTACGACGGTTCGGTCATCGACGAGACCGAGCACGTGGCGATCGGCGGGCAGGCCGATGCGATCACCGAGCGGCTGCGCGGAGTGGTGACGAGCCGGAAGCCGCTGCCCGACGTCCTCGGGCTCGGCATCGACGCGCTGGCCGCGACGACGACGGGACCGCTTGCCGTCGACGACCTCGAAGCCGCCGTCCTCGACCGCGAGGTCGCCGGGCACCGGAAGTTCCGCAGGCTCTCCGATGCCGCGGTCGCCGAGCTCCGGAGGGCCTGATGGCGCGGATCTACGGACTCGAGACCGAGTACGGCCTCGCCCACACGCCGGGGGAGGACCACAAGCGCATCGGTCCCGAGGAGATCGCCCGCTACCTCTTCCGCCCCGTCGTCGAATGGGGGCGTTCGTCGAACGTCTTCCTGCCCAACGGGTCGCGCCTCTACCTCGACGTCGGCTCCCACCCGGAGTACGCAACGGCCGAATGCGACAGCCTCGGCGATCTCCTCGCCCAGGATCGGGCGGGGGAGGCCCACATGATCGACCTGCTTGAGAAGGCGCAGGCGAGCATGGACACCGACGGCCTGTCCGGGCGGATCCACATGGTCAAGAACAACACGGACGCCGCGGGCAACTCCTACGGCTCCCACGAGAACTTCCTCATCCGCCGCGGGCTCGACTTCAACCGGCTCACGACCGTCCTCCTGCCCTTCCTCGTCACCCGGCAGCTCCTCGTCGGGGCGGGCGCGATCATCCCGCGGACCTCGAGTCTCAGCCCCGATGAGGACGCCGACCGCGGCGAGCTCACCTTCGGCCTCTCCGCTCGCTCCGACGTCATGTGGGAGGGGCTGTCCTCGGCGACGACCCGGTCGCGGCCGATCATCAACGCCCGCGACGAACCCCACGCCGATGCGGAGAAGTACCGCAGGCTCCACGTCATCGTCGGCGACTCCTCGATGTCGACGGCCACCTCGGCGCTCAAACTCGGCTCCGCCGTCCTCATGCTCGACCTCATCGAGCAGGGGGCGCGGATCCCCGACCACGGTCTGCGCCACCCTGTGCGCGACATCCGGGTCATCGCCCGCGACCTCACCGGCCGTTCCCGGCTCGAGCGCACCGACGGGACGGTGACGACGCCCTTGGGACTCCTCGGTGACTATCGTGACCGGGCGGCCCACCTCGTTGAGACCGGGGACCACAGCCTCGGCGACGACGACCTCGCCGCCTACGTCATCGACCTGTGGACGCGGATGCTCGGCGCCGTCGAGACCCAGGACTTCTCGTCCGTCGACACGGAGATCGACTGGGTGATGAAGAAGGCGCTCATCGACCGGGCGATGGCCCGCGGCGGGATCCGGATCGGCGACGCGCAGATCCAGCGCCTCGACATCGCCTACCACGACATCACCCCGGGCACGGGACTCTTCCCCAGACTCGAGGCGGCGGGACTGGCGAAGAGCCTCGTCCCCGCGGAGGCGGTCACGCGGGCGAAGGACGAACCGCCCGAGACGACGCGGGCAGCGGTCCGCGGCGCGTTCATCCGTGCCGCCCACGACGCCCGGCGCGACTACACCGTCGACTGGGTGCATCTGCGGCTCAACGACGAATCCGGGCGCGCGGTCGCCCTCAAGGACCCGTTCTCCGCGACGCATGCCCAGGCCGAGGCACTCATCGCCGGCCTGTAGGATCGACGCTGGAGAAGTTCGAACGAAAGGAACCACGTGCGCT
>ENA-OOKA01000170-OOKA01000170.1-human-skin-metagenome-genome-assembly--contig:-NODE-170-length-21615-cov-7.893738_pt1 | contig 21615 bp, 21 predicted proteins | sample MGYA00248825_ERZ500995 | MGnify/ENA primary metagenome ERZ500995 (study PRJEB25958, sample SAMN03398540) | human skin metagenome | study: EMG produced TPA metagenomics assembly of the Human Skin...
GAGATGGGAACCGGCGCCCTTCTGCATGTCTCAGCTGATCAGCCCTGGCGCGACTTGAAGCGCGGGTTGAGCTTGTTGATGACGTAGGTGCGTCCGCGACGACGGACGACCTGCGAACCCGGCTGCTTCTTGATCGAGCGAAGGGAATTCCTGGCCTGCATGACTGCCTCCTAGTTGACGATTGAATGAGTCAACGGAGAACCAGGCGAGAGTATTCCGCAGGCCCTAGCGTCCGAGCCTCACCCCTGCGGCTGCTTGCCGAGCACCCCGTCGACGAGGCTGCGGGCATCGTGCTGGACGGCGCGCAGGTGGTCCTCGTCGCGCAGGGACTCGGCGTAGATCTTGTAGACGTCCTCGGTGCCCGACGGTCGCACGGCGAACCAGGCGTTGTCGGTCGTCACCTTGAGCCCGCCGATCGGGGCGTCGTTGCCGGGTGCCGAGGTGAGCACCGAGGTGACATCCTCCCCGCCGATCGTCGATGCGGTGACCTGCGAGGGTTCGAGGGCGCCGAGGCGGGCCTTCTGCTCGCGGTTGGCCGGCGCGTCCTGGCGGGCGTAGGCACTCGTGCCGAACTTCTCGGCGAGCTTCGCATAGCGCTGCGACGGAGTCTGCCCGGTCTTCGCCGTCATCTCGGAGGCCAGCAGGGCGAGGATGATGCCGTCCTTGTCCGTCGACCATACCTTGCCGCCTCGGCGAAGGAAGGATGCACCGGCGGATTCCTCACCACCGAAGGCCAGGGTCGAGTCGAGGAGGCCGGGGACGAACCACTTGAAGCCGACGGGGACCTCGAAGAGGCGGCGCCCGTGGGCGGCGACGACCCGGTCGACGATCGAGGAGGTGACGAGCGTCTTGCCGATGGCCGCCTCGGCGGGCCAGTCGGGACGGTTCTCCAGGAGGTAGTCGATGGCGGCCGCGAGGTAGTGGTTGGGGTTCATCAGCCCGGCGTCGGGGGTGACGATGCCGTGGCGGTCGGCGTCGGCGTCGTTGCCGGTGGCGATGTCGTAGTCGTTCCGGGAGGCGATGAGCCCGGCCATCGCGAACGGCGATGAGCAGTCCATGCGGATGTTCTCGTCCCAGTCCAGCGTCATGAACGACCAGGTGGGGTCGAGTTCGGGGTGGACGACGGTGAGGTTGAGGTCGAAGTCCTCGGCGATGGCCGCCCAGTAGTCGACGCTCGCCCCGCCGAGCGGGTCCGCACCGATCCTCAGCCCGGAGTCGCGGATGAGGTCCATGTCGATGACCGAGGAGAGGTCGCCGACGTAGTTGGAGATGAAGTCGAAGTTCTCGGTGTTCTCGAGATGGAAGGCACGCTGGAAGCTCGTGCGCGGGATCTTCTCCCACCCGGCTTCGAGGTAGGCGTTGGCGCGGTCGGCGATCCATTTCGTCGCCTCGGTGCCGGCGGGCCCACCGTGGGGCGGGTTGTACTTGATGCCGCCGTCGGCCGGGGGATTGTGGCTGGGGGTGATGATTATGCCGTCGGCCTGGGCGTCGCCGATCGACTTGCCCGCATTGAAGCCGAGGATCGCGTGCGAGAGCGCCGGGGTCGGCGTGTAGCCATCGCGTTCGTCGATGAGGGCGGGGACGTCGGCGGCGGCGAGGACCTCGAGGGCGGTGAGGAACGCCGGTTCGCTCAGCGCATGGGTGTCGCGGCCGAGGAAGATCGGCCCGCGCACGCCGTGGTCCTTGCGGTAGTCGACGATGGCCGCGGTGATCGCGGCGATGTGGGCTTCGTTGAACGCCCGATTGAAGCTCGAGCCGCGGTGCCCCGAGGTCCCGAAGCTCACGGCCTGTCCCGGCACCGAAGGGTCCGGAACGAGGTCGTAATAGGAGTCGAGGAGTGCGGGGACGTCGATGAGGTCCCTGTCCTGGGCGAGCTGGCCGGCACGAGTAGTCATATGCCTACCTTGCCAAATGCGTCCGCGTCGACACAGTCAGGGCCCCCGAGTTCTTGCATCGTGGACGCAGACGCCCATGCATGAGGGCAGGTCACAGGCGGTGGTCAGCCCACGTCCAGGGTCGCGGCGTCGTGCCGCGACCGCTTCACTTCACCCAGGGTTCCTGGCCGGTCTCCGAGACGATGGGCTTGCCGTTGTCGATGTTCCACGAGCCCATACCGCCTTCGACGTTGTAGGCGTCGAAGCCGTTGAGGTTGAGCCACGCCGTCGCCCGCAGCGACCGTCCGCCGGTGCGGCAGATGATGTACATGTCATCGTCGAGCGGCAGATCGTCGAGGCGTTCGGGCAGTTCGCCGAGGGGAACGTGGATCGCGCCCTCGATGTGTCCGGCTTCCCACTCGTCGTCCTCGCGCACGTCGATGATCGCGGCGCCGTCGGGGATCTCGGTCACGGTGACAGATGGTTCGCTCATGCCTCCCAGTGTAGGACCGTGCCCAGGCGGCCGCATCAGCCCCATCCCCTCGCCGAGGCGGTCGGACCGTCCCCGGTGGGTCCGCGGTTCCGCAGTCGCAGTGTTTCGCCGAGGTGGCCGAACGCGCGCAGCCGAGTGCGATGCGCCCGCCGCCGGCTGAGAGCCGCCAGTTGAGACAAGGCCACTGTTGTTTTCGGCGCGCTCGTGTGAGAATGACGGCATGACCGTCCGTGGCCTGCCGGGCAACCGCTCGAGTGCAGGCACTCAGGGACGGAATCCGTCTGCGAAGGGGAGCATCATGAGCCGCAACAGGAATGAGTCCAACGGAGAAGAGACGGCACGCGACGCCGCCGCCGGCCTCGACCACGCCACTGAGAAGATCGGCGGCACGTCCGACATCGAAGAGGGTGCGAAGGTCGGCTACACCGAGGAGAACGTCGAAGTCCGCGCCCAGGAGACCGCGACCGCCGAGGGCTTCACCCTCTACCGCAACCCGGACGGCTCGCACACCGCGATCGACGAGTCCGCGACCGTCGGATACGCCGCCACCGGTCCGCAGCGCGACGCCACTGACCGTCGTCACCGACGGGACGAGTCCGCGACCGACGATCTCGACCAGCGCGACGTCGTGCGCATCCTCCGTGACGCCAAATACGTCATGCTCACGACAGCGCTCGCCGACGGCAAGCTCCTCGCCCACCCGATGGTGCCGCAGCAGGTCACCGACGATGCCGACGTCTGGTTCTTCATCGGCCTCGACGGCGATCAGGCCGGAGCCCTGCGGCAGAACCCGCACGTCAACATCGCCGTCTCCGAGGCTGGGAACTGGCTCTCGGTGGCCGGCATGGTCGAATTCGTCGACAGCCAGGCGAAGATCGACTACCTCTGGAACGACGATGCGCCCACATGGTTCGAGGGCGGCAAGGAGGACCCGAACCTCGGCCTCCTCCACGTCGTCACCGACTCCGCTCAGCACTGGGGGCTCAAGGGCGGGAAGGTCGCGGGCCTTGCGCAGATGATCAAGGCCAAGGTCACCGGCCAGCGTCCCGAAGGCGGAAGCCAGACGACGGAGCTCTGAGTTCGGCCCTCGGTCAAGCCGGAGCGCACTTTTCGACGGTTCCTCGCTTCGATAAGTGCTGTGCTGAACACCTTCTTCTCGGACAGAGTTCCTCGCCACTTATCGGACAGTCTCGGTACACACTTATCGGACACCGAACTCGGTACACACTTCCCGGACACACCCTGGGAACATGGCCGATCGAATCACGACTCACCTCCGCCGGAAAATCCTCGCTCACAAACCCTCCGAAACCGATACCGTCACCGCTTTCTGCCACGACAACAACATCTCGCGGGACTCCTACTACCGCATCAGGAACGAACAGGCACCGTTACAGGCCGGATCCACAGCACCCCGACGACCACACACCATCTACCCCGACCTCACCTGGGAACTGATACGCCAGTACCGTCACGAACTCGCTGAAGCCGGCTACGACGACGGTCCCCGCTCGATCAAGTGGACCCTCATCCGCAATGACCATCCCGACCACCTCATCCCCAGCACCTCCCGCATCGGGATGTTCCTGCGCCAGGAAGGACTCACCCGGCTCAACCCCAAGAAACGCCCCCACTCGTCGTACAAACGCTTCCAGAAGGCGTTCGCGAACGAACTCTGGCAACTCGACGGGTTCGAATACCGGCTCGACGCGCATACCGTGGTCACGATCATCCAAACCATCGATGACTGCACCAGGATGATGACGGCCCTGGACCTCGCTCCCGGGGGTGAAACTGCTGAAGCGACTCTGGCCATCCTCAACGCAGCGATCGCGGAGTACGGCAAACCCCGGGAGATCCTGAGTGATAACTCCCGTGCGTTCACCCTGCAGCGCTCGGGCATGGTCGGCACCATCGATGCCGCGATGGCTGCGCAGGGCATCATCATGACCCCGGGGCCTTACTATCGTCCGCGTAACCAAGGCAAGGTCGAACGCGCCCACAAACCCGTGATCAAACGTCTCAAGGCCACTAGACCCCGCACCCGCGCCGATATCCAAGCCATCCTCAACGATTTCCAGGACCACTACAACCATCACCGTCAACACCAAGGGCTCAGGGACGGACTGACCCCAGCGGCTGCATGGCAAGCCGCGACGACGATCGATCCGCCCACAGAACCCATTGACCCCCATGCTCTTGTCGACCGGTATGCCACCACCGATGATCGAGGGCATCTGAGTTTCGAACACACCGTCAGGCGACTGCACAAACACGGGTTCATCCTCTTCCGCAAGCATCCGATCCTCTTCGGAATGGTGTGGGAAGGCCACGAGCTGATGATCATCGACAAGGGCAGTCACCTCGAGTTCTACCTCATCCCACACGGTGAACTCGTCGCGATTCTCGACCTTCCGCTGCCAGAAACGAAATCACTGAACATCACCAGGGATGGCAGGTTCGTCAATGGCGACAACCTCCGCCTGCCCGCGGGTGTCGAAGACCGCCGAAAATCAAGGCGAGTGTCAGATAAGTGACTACCGAGACTGTCCGATAAGTGGGTGCGGACAGTGTCCGATAAGTCGGTAGTCATCACACGCTTCGATAAGTGCGCTCCGGCTTGACCGAGGAGGGTCTTCGGCTTCACAGGTCGAAGAACGTCGACAGCGGCACCGGCTGGGCGACCGGCCGCTTCATCGCCAGTTTGCGTGTCAACCCTGACTGCTTATGGAAGATAGAGCCACTCCCGGTGGCCAGGATGAAGAACTGTCAATTATGAGTCGAGTGGCCTACAGTATCTCGGGCTCGTTCCAACTGTCCTCGCGATGAATGCAATCGACGGGCAAAACTCCGTGAATCCACAATCGAACTTCTCGCGCGAGCCCGTATCTACCTGCGCCGGAACTGTTAGAATTCCCTTTTCGTGGGGTGAACTTTGCCCTACCAGCAGGTGCCCATCTAATAGTCGCTGAACCGCGACTGAGGGGTAGGAGAAGGCTGACTAAGTCTCGTTCTCAAACGAGATCCACGAAATTTTCACGTGTGTAAGATTCATCGCCCTCGGTCCAGCTCAATTTGTACTTCAGTTTTCTCGGGCTTCCCATGGCCAAGTCGTATCGAACATCCATCGAATCTCCGGCGTAGAGGGTTTTAGATTCGGTCGGAAGGACATGCCAGAAGACGCCGTCAATTGAATCCCCCGGCTCGAATGGTATGAACTCTATTTTTAAATCCTCGGCATCCTCGGTCCCCTTGTTCTCAATCCTAATCGAGTGCTTATTTTGGGTCTTAGGTCTATGTTTGCTGTCGTATTTCGTGAAAGGTTCATTAATGTGCTGAACGATGGGGTTCGCTCGACCTTTTTGTGTAGGAGGAGGTGTGTTGCTGTCGAACTCGGCTACGTCCGAATCAATTGCCCTAGTGATGTGCTCAGATAGCTCACCATGGTCATCGTAGGTTCCGTATAGTCCACGGAAGGTCTTCTTAAATTCGTTGACCACTGCCGCTTCTTCAAGGCGGTCCTGAGGAACTGGTGCTGCGGAGAAGTAAACATGGACTTTAATCCCCGCCTTTCGAGCCTCTTCGATCTCCTCCACAGTGCCGGAGATGGACCGGGGAGTTGCTGACCCTAGAGTGCTCTCGAACAGGCCGATCACGATGTCCGCCTTCTCGACGAGTTGTTTATTGATGACAGCTTGTCCGTCTGCAGTCTCAGTTTCGTAGGTGGGGACTGCGTGTGACTCGTAGCGGACTGGTAGCAGGATCTGCCCGCTAGTCTCAGCGCGGCGAGCGTTCCACCTTGTCAGAGTCCTCTCAACGGCATCGCGGCTCTCTGCAGTGTCAGAGGGGGATGCAATAAACACACGAATCACGGTTGCTGCGAAAGTCATACCGCAAGTATCAGGGGTACTCGGGTCAAAAGGGAATACCTCCTTTACCCGTGATGCTGTGAACCACAGAATTTTGCCGCCAAGACTGCTGGATTCCCAACTGGACGCTCACTTCAGCATCATCCAAGGAGTATCCTGACGATCTTCGCGTTCCGAACCAAGCGACAGAACTTCCGGGCGGGACCCACGCGTGCATCCGCGGCCACGATGGGGCGTTCCAGAGAATGCTGAACGGGCAGGCGGTCAATACTGAACCGAAAGCTTTCTCGCGCGCCAAACTATCGCCCCCTGGATACTCCGCGCCCTTGTTGCACGAGGTAACATATGGATTCTTGCGAGTTCGGGAACGTCGGCCGGGGCTGTTCTACAAATCAGAGGTCCACTGCGGAGGCTACCTACTTGTCATCGGGATGTCGGTTCAGAGCTCGAAGAACGTCGACAGCGGTACCGGCTGCGCGACCGGCCGTTTCATCGTCTGCGCCAGTGAGGCAGCTGCATCCTCGGCACGCGCCGGATGGCCGGCACCGGGTGCAGCCTCGCCGCCGCGACCCGACAGGCACGTCACGGCGAACCCGCACTCGCGGCCCTGGCACCAGCCCATGCCGGCACGCGTCATGTTCTTCTGCGACCGGGTATCGGTGGCGGCCAGCCCGTCGCGAGCACGGACGATCGCACCCGCTGAGACCTCCTCGCACCGGCAGACGATCGTCTCCTCGCCGAGGCGGTCCTCCCACCCAGCAGGCACCGGATGAGCCCGGTGCATCGCTGCGGCGAACGCCCGGTGACGGGCGATCGTCGCCCGCTCGGCGCGCAGCCCCGGCGCCGTCCGCCCGGTGACCTCAGCGGCGGCGACGGCACCGGCGACCCTGCCCTCGGCGACCGCGAGCACGGCACCTCCGACCCCGGTGACCTCTCCGGCGAGGAGGAGTCCGGGCACCGAGGACCGCTGACCCTCGTCGACGATGGCGACGAGCGACCCGTCGACATCGACCCGTGTGCCCGCCCCGAGGGACACCGGCAGCTCGAGCTGCGGGGTGAACCCCCACCCCAGACCGACGGCGTCGATGTCGTCGAGGATCCGTTCAGTGCCGGGCACCACCTCGCCGAGGTGGTCGATCCGTGCCGTGCGCACGGCCTCGACCCGGTCCTCGCCGAGGATCTCCGTGATCACCGTCTGCGTCCGATAGGGGATGCGCTCGCGGAGGAACGTCCACGCGTAGCCGGCACCTTCGAGCGCCTTCTCCGGCACCCCGGCGGCCGACCTCACGTGGGGAAGCCACCCGGTGAGGCGGGAGGATTCGAGGACGGCGGCGACCTCGCCGCCGAGCCGGACGACGGTGTCGGCGACGGGGAGGAGGAACGGGCCGGTGCCGGCGATGACGAAGCGCCTGCCCGGCAGCAGGTCGTTCTGCTTCGCGAACCCCTGGATGCCGCCGGCGGCCATGACCCCGGGCAGGTCCCAGCCGGGGATGGGGATCTGCCGGTCGTAACCGCCGGTGGCGATGATGAGGCGCGACGCCCGGACGACCGGGTCGGGAGACTGTCCGGGGCCGTGGCTCGGGGCGAGGCGGAGGGTGAAGCCCTCGTCGTTCCTCGTCACCGCCCACACCGAGGTTGAGGGCCGGTAGTCGATGACGCCGGTGGCGATGCTCGCATCGAAGGCCGCCCGCAGGGCGAGGTAGTCGTCCCACCCGTGGTGGAGGTGCTCGTCATCGCTCGCCGAGGCTTCGGTGCGGTGCCGCCAGAACTGTCCTCCCGGTTGGACCGCCGAGTCAATGACGACGATGCTCGAAGCCCCTCCCGCGGCCGCGGCATTCGCTGCCGCGAGGCCGGCCGGCCCTGCGCCGATGATCGCGATGTCGGGCGTGAGAGCGGGGCTCATCGTTCGCCTCGATCGTCGGCGGTCGGCGCATCGTCACCGCGGCGAGATGGACCGTCACCGCGGGGTGTCGGACGCTCCCGATGAGCGTGTCCGCCCGCGCTGCGGATGTCCATGCCCTCGGCAAGGGGGATCATGCACGCCCGCTGCCCGGTCTGCCCGTCGATGTCGACGAGACAGTCGAAGCACACGCCGATGCCGCAGAACAGCCCGCGAGGACGACCTTCCCGGGTCGTCCGCCAGCTCGTGCGTCCCGAAGCGAGGAGGGCGGCGGCGACGCTCGCTCCCGCGGGCGCGCTCAGCGGGGATCCGTCGAAGGACCCGGTGACCTCGTCGCTCATGCCGACTCCTCTCTCCGTGTGGGGACAGCCTTTCGCCCTGTCTCCTCGATCCCCGCCGGCCCGACGATCCCCGAATCCCCGGTGACTTCTGCCGGCCCGTCGAGGAGTCCCGACTGCTCGAACCGTTCGGGGGCGAACGGCGTGAGGTCGCGGTCCGCGTCCTCGCCTGCCATCGCCTGGGCAAGGAGCTTGCCCGTGCCCACCGACAGTCCGATGCCCGCACCTTCATGACCGCACGCATGCCAGAGCCCCGGCGCTCTCGGATCGGGTCCGATGACCGGCAGGTGATCGGCGCAGTACGGGCGGAAGCCGTGGTAGTGACGGAGGATGCGGGTGTCTGAGAGGAACGGGAAGAGGGCGGCGGCGTTCCGGGCGATCGCCCCGAGCGCCTCACTGCTCACCCGTTCGTCGAAGCCGACGCGCTCCCGGCTCGAACCGATGAGGATCGACCCGGCCGGGGTTCCCTCGACGACGGGACTCGCCTGGAGGTCGTCGGCGGAGCTGCCGACATTGTCGATGTACTCGGCGGCGTAGACCTTGTGGGCGATCATCGGCGGCAGGGGTTCGGTGACGAGGACGAAGCCGCGCCGCGGCAGGACGGCGAGCTCGATCCCGGCCATCGCGGCGATCTCGCTCGCCCACGTCCCTGCGGCATTGACGATGTGCCCGGCGGAGTACGACCCGGTCGGCGTCCGCACCCCGGTGACCCGATCGCCGGCGCGCAGCAGCTCGACGACGGGGGAGTCGGTGACGAGCCGCGCCCCGCGGTCCTCGGCGAGGGCGAGGAGATGGCCGGCGGCGAGCATGGGCTGGACCTGGGAGTCATCGGGATAGAACGCGGCCCCGAGCGCCTCGGCGGTGATATGGGGTTCGAGCTCGCGCAGCTGATTCGGGTCGAGCGGGATCGCTTCGACGCCGAAGGCCCGCTGGGCAGCGGTCACTCGGTCGAGAGAGGCCAGGCTCGATTCGCGGGAGGCGACGATGATCCCGCCCTTGGCCTCGAACTCCCAGCGGTCGGCGAACTCGGCGAGTTCGCCCTTCCACAGGCTCAGCGAATACTGGGTGAGCGCGAGCTCGGGTCCGAGTTCCTTGTCGGAGACGAGGAGGTTGCCCTCACAGCGGGACGAGGTTCCCGAGGCGGGCAGACCGCGCTCGACGACGGTGACGCTCAGTCCCGCCCGGGTCGCATAGTAGGCGATCGCGCTGCCGACGATGCCGGCGCCGATGACGAGAACGTCGCTGGTCCCGTCCGGCCGCCTCATGCGCCCGAGCCCATCACGGTGCATCTCCCAGGCCGCCCGAACCTCCCGCGCCGCCTCCCAAACTCGCACCGCCGGCACTCGCACTGCCGGCGCTCCTACCACCGGCACCTGCACCGCCGGCATCGCCGGCGTCGCCCGCCTCGCCGCCGGTCGCCCAGATCGAGCGGGCATGGCCGATGTGGGCGCGCATGAGCGCCTCGGCGCCGGCCCCGTCACGGTCGCGGAGGAGACGGATGAGCTCATGGTGCTCCTGCGCGGAGGCGACGAGCCTGCCCTGGCGGGCGAGCGCGGCGATGCCGTAGAGGCGGGTGCGCAGGCGCAGGGAGGTCGCGAGTTCGGTGAGCTGCGGGTTGTCGGCATAGGAGAGGACGCGCGCGTGGAAGCTGCGGTCGTGGGCGAGGTACTCGGCGAGGTCCTCCTCGGCGGCACCCCGGGCGCACGCATCGGCGAGTGCCGTGAGCTCGGCGAAGGCCTCCTCGGTGATGTTCTCGGCGACCGCGTGCATGACTGGCGGTTCGATGAGGAGGCGGATCGCGGCGAGGTCGTCGAGGTCCTTGTCCGTCATCGTCGTCACCCGGAAGCCCTTGTTCTTCACGGTCTCGACAAGGCCCTCGCGGGAGAGGTCCATCATCGCCTCGCGCACCGGGGTCGCCGAGACCCCGAGCTGCTCGCCGAGGACCGGTGCCGAGACGAGCTCCCCCTCGGCGAGGTCGCCGGTGATGATCGCCGTGCGCAGGCGGCCCAGCACAGTCTCGCGCAGGTTCTTCGGGCGATCGAGGCGGGGGAGATCCGGCACGGGAGAGTCCTTTCGTCGGCTGACTACGAGGATACTCATAGGAGGAATCCCGCCGGGAACGGATCGGACGGATCGAGGAAGTACTGCGCGGTGCCGGTCACCCAGGCCCGTCCCGTCACCGTGGGCACGACCGCCGGACGGCCGCCCACCGTGGTCTCCCCGACGAGGCGGCCGACGAACCGGGAGCCGATGTAGGACTCGTTGACGAAGTCGGTCTCGAGCGGCAGCTGCCCGCGCGCGTGGAGCTGCGCCATCCGCGCACTCGTGCCCGTCCCGCACGGGGACCGGTCGAACCAGCCCGGGGAGATCGCCATCGCGTGCCGGGACCGTGCGGCATCCGAGCCCGGGGCCGTGAGGTAGACGTGGTGGAGGCCGCTGATGTCGTCGCGCTCCGGGTGGACGGGCGGATCGGTCGCGTTGACCGCGTCCATGATCGCCAGCCCCGCCGCGAGCAGCTCGTCCTTGTTGCTCCGGTCCTCCCGGAACTCGATGCCGAGGCTCTCGGTGTCGACGATCGCATAGAAATTGCCCCCGAACGCGAGGTCGTAGGTGACCGTCCCGAGGCCCGGCACCTCCACCTCGGCGCCGAGGCGGTCGGAGAAGGAGGGGACGTTCGTGATCGTCACGGAGTCGGCGTGACCGTCGGTGACGGCCACCTCGGCGAGGACGAGCCCTGCCGGGGTGTCGAGGCGGATCGTCGTCACCGGTTCGCTCACCTCGACCATTCCCGTCTCGACGAGGACGGTGGCGACGCCGATGGTCCCATGTCCGCACATCGGCAGGCATCCGGAGACCTCGATGTAGAGGACACCCCAGTCCGCGTCGGGTCGGGTCGGGGGTTGGAGGATCGCCCCCGACATCGACGCGTGCCCGCGGGGTTCGGTCATGAGCAGGGTGCGCAGCTCGTCGCGGTGGGCGATGAACCACGTGCGGCGCTCGGCCATCGTCGCGCCCGGGAGCACGCCGACCCCGCCGGTGATGACGCGGGTGGGCATGCCCTCGGTGTGCGAGTCGACGGCGTGAAAGACGCGGGATGTGCGCAAGATGGCCTCCTCTTCGACGGCCAGGGTCCCCTCGGCGGTGAGGGGGTGCGGTTCGGGTGACCGGATCCCGGGTGGTCCCGGGATCCGATCGTCGCATGATTCCTAGAGCGCCGAGGCGTTCGCCCGGGTCTCGGACGCGTACCCCTTCGCGGCGGCCGTTTCGGTGTCGGCGACGATGCGCTCGACCAACGGCTGGGACAGCGGCAGGCGCGGGGGACGGCAGAGTCCGCCGCGCAGGCCGAGGACGTCCATCGAGAGTTTGATCGCCTGGACGAACTCGGTCTTCGAGTCCCAGCGCAGGAGCGAGTGGAGGTCGCGGTAGATCTCCTGGGCGCGGACGAGGTCGGCGACGTCGCCGGAGGTGCACAGCTCGAAGAGCTCGATGCACGCGCGGGGGATCGCGTTCGGGTAGCCCGAGACCCAGCCGACGGCGCCGGCGAGGCCGACCTCGAGGACGGTGTCGTCGGTGCCGATGAGGATGTCGAGGGTGGGAGCGAGCTCCTTGATCTCGTAGATGCGGCGAGGGTCGCCGGAGAACTCCTTGACGCCGACGACGTGGCCGGCGGCGTGGATCTCGGCGATGAGGGAGGGGACGAGGTCGACCTTCGTGTCGATGGGGTTGTTGTAGGCGACGACGGGCAGGCCGACGGCGGCGACCCTTGCGTAGTGGTCCTTGACGATCTCGGCATCGGCTCGGTAGGTGTTCGGCGGCAGCTGCATCACCGAGGTGGCGCCGGCCTCCGCTGCCTGCTCCGCCCACCGCTGGGACTGGAGGGCACCGTAGGCGCCGGTGCCGGCCATGACGTGGAAGCCTGCCGGGCTCGCCTCGACGGCGGTGGTGATGACCCGGGCGCGTTCGTCGTCCGAGAGCGTCTGGTACTCGCCGAGCGAGCCGTTGGGGGCGACGCCGTCGCAGCCGTTGGCGGCGAGCCACGCGACGTGCTCGGCGAAGGCGTCGTAGTCGACGGCGTAGTCGTCGGTGAACGGCAGGGCGGTGGCGACGATGACACCGTGCCAGGGCTTGGTCGACATGGGTTCTCCCTCTGGTTCGATCGCATCTTCTTTAATGCGGTGTGACATGTTACTGTGCAATGGTACACACATGGAGTGGCGTGTGTCACGTTCACCGGTTCACCGTTCAGCGGTCCCGTTTCCGCAGTCCCTGTCACTGAGTCCATGTCACAAAGGAGTCGACCTATGGACGACCTGCTCGACGTCATCGGCACGATCAACACCGGCATCTGGAATCCCATGGCCTATATGGCCCTCGGTCTCGGCCTGCTCTACACGATCTGGACGGGGGCGGTGCAGATCAGACGACTGCCCGATCTCGTGAAGATCCTCAAGGAGAGCTCCGCCGGCGACGAGGGAGGGATCTCGAGCTTCCAGGCGCTCGCCCTCACGCTCTCGAGCCGCGTCGGCGTCGGCAACATCGCCGGTGTCGCCACGGCGATCGCCGTGGCCGGGCCCGGTGCCCTGTTCTGGATGATCGTCATGGGCATCCTCGGCGGGGCGACGGCGTTCGCCGAGTCGACGCTCGCCCAGGTCTTCAAGCGCCGCATCGACGGCGAGTACCGCGGCGGCATCCCCTACTACATCGAGCGCGGCCTCGGACAGAAGTGGCTCGCCGTCATCGCCGCCGCTGCCACCGTCATCCTCTACGCGATCCTCGCCCCCGGCGTGCAGAGCTTCAACATCGCCAACAGCGCCAACGTCGCCTTCGGCACCCCCGAATGGGTGACCGGCCTCATCGTCGCCGTCGTCTTCGGCATCATCGTCATCGGCGGGACGAAGCGGATCACCGCGGTCGCCGACAAGGCGGTGCCGTTCATGGCCGCCGGCTACATCCTGCTGGCGATCGTCGTCATCGTCGTCAACCTCGACAAGGTGCCTGCGGTCATCGCGCTCGTCTTCAGCTCGGCCTTCGGTGTCCACGAGGTCTTCGGCGGCATCGTCGGCGCGGCCGTGGCGTGGGGTGTGCGCCGGGCCGTGTTCTCCAACGTCGCCGGCGTCGGTGAGGGCACCTACGCCTCGGCGGCGGCATCGGTCTCCCACCCGGCCAAGCAGGGCATCGTCCAGGCGTTCTCGATCTACGTCGACACGGTCCTCGTGTGCTCGGCGACGGGGATCATGATCCTCATGACCGACAGCTACAACGTCGTCACCGAGGCGGGGCGGACCCTGGTGGAGAACCTCCCCGGCGTCGAGGCCGGCACCGAGAACACGCAGGTCGCCCTCGACTCGGTCTTCCCCGGATTCGGGTCGGTCTTCGTCGCCCTCGCCCTCTTCCTCTTCGCGTTCACGACGCTCATCGCGTTCAACTACATCTCCACCTCGGCGGCCGCATACCTCTTCAAAGGTGCCGCGCTGCGGATCGTCACCCGCATCCTCCAGGTCCTCATGGTCGTCATCGCGTTCCTCTCCGCGATCCTTCCCGCGGACCTCATCTGGGGCATCGGCGACATCGGCTACGGATCGCTCGGCTGGATCAACATGATCTGCCTCGTCTTCCTCGCCCCGCTCGTCTCGAAGGTGCTGCGCGACTACACGGCGCAGAAGAAGGCGGGACTCGACCCGGTCTTCGATCCGATCAAACTCGGCATCCGCGGCGCCGATGCGTGGACGGGGGAGAACCCGCCGGCCGCCGTCGCCGTGGCCCGCGCGAACAGTGCGCGGCTCGAGGCCCGCGAGGCGGACGTGCGCCAGCGGTAGCAGCGCCCTCGCTCAAGCCTGAGCGCACTTTTCGGCTGTTCCTCGCGTCGACAAGTGCGCTCCGGCTTGAGCGAGGCGGATCCCGCGTCGTTCGTCATCCTGCCACGCGGTTCGAGCGGACGACGTTCGCCTCTCGCGGGGATGAGACGAAGGTCGGCGCTCACGCAGATGTCTGGAAAGCGGTCTGTGATCGTCGGACCACGCCCGGGGAAGACCAATCGATGATTGAAATAGAAACACTACAGATGCCTGCGCAACTGTGTGACGATTGACGGATGAACGAGCAGGGCGAACAGGAAAGTTCGGACTCCCCTGGGTGGTTTGTCATATCGCTGATTGTGATAGTCGTCGTCGCCATCGCATTGGTGATTCTGGCCGTGATCGGCCTCGTGGCAAGCCTCATCGTCTGGGCGATCATCGAAGTGGTGACCGACCACGACAACGCGTTCCGGGTGATCGGAGAGAATGCCGGCCCCTTCGGCGCGTGGGCCGCCGCCATCGTCGGGCTCACGACAGTGGCGGTCTTGGCCAAGACCAACCGGACTCGAGCGCGTGAAGCGGTACGGAACGACTTCCGCGAGTTCATGCAATGGGCTCTCGAGAACCTCAACCAGAACGATGACATCGTGTCGAGACTGTTTGCGTTTGAGGTCGTCAAACAGTTTGCTGAAACACCGCCGAAGTTTCTTGATCAGAAGAACAAAGAGTTGGCGGCCGAGGTGCACTCCAGGGTCTTGGCGGAGCTGGAGAAGGAGCAGCAGGAAAGGAAGAGGAAAGGAGGGAGGAACAGCAGGAAAAGAAGGACGAGATGGACGTTGAAAAATCCGGAGCCGACGCCGACAATTGAGAGACGCCGGTTGAGATCTCGACCGGGCAAGTGAGTGGAGTCGTGATGACCGATCCCCGGATTGATCCCGAATCGGTGCCGGGCCTGAGCAATGAGCGAGCCCAAGTGCTCTTCGACGAGATGGTCCGCGACGCACTGGCCAAGCAAGAAGAACGCGAGCGAGCCGAGGAGCATGACGGCGGCGGGTCCGACCGTCACTCTTCGACGTCCTACGCAAGGCGGGTCTGGCGCGACGTCAAGAATGTCCTCAACCCACCACCCCGCAAGAAGCGCACGTGACCGCATTGGCCCAGACCGGGTAATGCTGCACCCGCCTGGACCGGGTCTGACCGAGGCTGGAGTCAGTGCGCTTCGGTCCTGAACTCTGACAACGGCGCGGCGATCATTGACCCGGCCAGCCGTCACCGATAGCGTGCAGACGTCGAGGCACACCGTGGTGCCCGCTGCCGAAGGGACTCCGATGATCACCGTGACCACGCGTGAGGACACACTGCTCGACGGCTCCGCGACAGCGCGGTTCATCGGCGACGACCACGGGGCCGACGTTTCCTTCTTCTGGGTCGATGCCGCCCCCGGTAAAGGCCCGGGTTTCCACTGGCACCCCTACACCGAGACGTGGGTCGTCCTCGAGGGTTCGGCCCTGCTCGAAGCCGACGGTGAGAGCGTCGACGCCCGCCCGGGCGACATCGTCACCGTCGGCGCTGAGACCGTCCACCGCTTCCGCGTCACCGGGGAAGGCAACCTGCGGCCACGCCTCGCCGACGATGATCCAGACCTTCGTCGATCAGGCCTGATCGAGCGCGAAAAGTGCGCTTGTGATTGAGCGAGCCAGCCACTCACCAGGCAGTGACGACGCTCACTCCGACAGGCACGTCACCCGGTCTGACATGGGGCGGTCCCGGTCTAGCATGGAGCTATGGGGAAGCAGATCGTCATCATCGGTGCCGGCTTGGCCGGGACCACCGCCGCCAGAGAACTCAGTCAGGCAGGCCAGCCCGTCACCCTCGTCGACCCGGAGGCGGGTGACACGTACGAGCGGCCCCCGCTGTCGAAGCACCTCTTCGACGACGCCCGCTACCACCTGCCCTATCACCTCGAATCCGATGAGGCCATCACCTTTGTCCGGCATCGGGCCGTATCCCTCACCCTCGCCGAGGCGGGGGCGGAGATCGCCGGAACCGTACACCTGGCCTCGGGGGAGACCCTCGACTTCACGCACTGCATCCTCGCGACGGGAATGGAGGCCGACCGGCCGGAGATCCCCGGGTACCCGGATGCGCTGCCGGTCTACAACCTCGGCGAGGCGGAGTGGATCCGCGGTTTCGTCGCCGAGGCGGGCGATCCGCTCGACGTCGGCGTGCTCGGGTCCGGGTACCTCGGGATCGAGGTCGCCAGTGCCGCGGTTGCGGCCGGGCACAAGGCGACGGTCTACCTGCGCGGGACCGAGCCGCTGCGTCGGCAGCTCTCGGCGCCGGTGCGTCAGGCGCTCTTCGCCAAGCACAGGGAGGCCGGCGTCCGCTTCGTCACCGAGCACACCGACGCCGCGGCGATCCCGCAGGGCGTCCACGATCTCTTCGTCACGAGCGTCGGCGCCCGCCCGGTGCGGATCCCCATCAACGGGTCCCTGCCGACGACCGACGAGCATCCTGCCGATCCCGAGGGCACGGTGGCGGGGGAGGCGCCGACGTTCGCGTGGGACGTCGACGCGCACCTGCGCACCGCCTACCCGGGAGTATGGGCGGCAGGTGATTGTGCCCACATCACCGGCGGCCGGTTCCCGCTCAACCATCCGTGGGCGTGCGAGCCGGTGGCCGAGAGCCACGGAAAGTACCTTGCCGGGCAGATCCTCGCCGAGGATGCCGACAGTGGCGTACGGGACTGGACGACCGCCTCGGCGGGGGTCGAGCCGTGGGACGACGTTCCGTGGCACTGGAGCTTCCAGGGCCCGGAGAAGGTCTTCACGGCCGGTCTGACCAGTCCTGATGCCACGGACACGATCGTCCGCAGCGATCCCAGCGGGGCGAAGTTCCAGGTCTTCCACTTCGCGGGACCGGAGCCGGAAGCTGAGCTCGTCGGCGTCGAAACGCTCAACTGGCCGCCGATGCAGGCCGCGGCCCGGCGGGTCCTCGCCAGTTCCAACCGTCCCACCCGAGCGCAGCTTGAGAATCCCGAATTCGACTTCAAGGCTCACAGTCGCTTGTGAGATCGGCAGGCAGTCATCGCGTAGACTTCCTGTGTTCAAACCCCCATTGTCGACGAGAGAATCTTTACCTACATGGACATGGCCAAGCTTGCTGCCGAGCATGGACTCGACAGAGTGGGTGGGCGGCCGTCTCTCCCCCAATACATCAAGCAGCTGTGGAAGCGCAGCGATTTCACGCTGACGCTGTCCCGGTACCGGATTCAGTCCGAGAATGAGCGCAACCGGCTCGGCATGCTCTGGGTCGTGCTGCGCCCGACGTTCTCGGCGATCATCTACGGCACGATCTTCGGTGTGCTGCTCAAGGGTGCGGGAGTGCGGCCCCCGGACTTCGTCCCGTTCGTCGTCATCGGCGTCTTCATGCTCGAGTTCTTCAACTCGTCGATGAACGGCGGCGCGAAGTCGATCATCTCGAACGCCTCTCTCGTCCAGTCTCTGCCGTTCCCGCGCATCGTCCTGCCGATCGCGACGGTCATGCAGAACCTGCTCAACTTCATGCCGACGATGGCGCTGATGATCATCGTCGCGGTCATGTGGGGGGCGAGGCCTTCGTGGGAGTGGCTGCTCTTCATCCCGCTCATCATCCTCTTCTGGATCTTCTGTCAGGGTATTGCGTTCATCTTCGCGCGTATCACCGTCCATTTCAGGGACCTCAGTCAGGTGACGCCGTTCATTTCTCGGATGATCTTCTACACGTCCGGCGTGTTCTTCTCCCTTAACGAGATGATCGCGAAGACCTATCCCTCGCTGCAGCCCTTCGCGGATTGGCATCCGCTCAACGAGGTGCTCTCGATCTCGCGCGGCATCCTTATGAAGGGCTACGAGATCCCCTATGAGTATTTCGGGTACTTCGCCATCTGGGCCTTCGGCATCTTCATCTTCGGGTTCGTCTTCTTCTGGCAGGCTGAGGAAAGGTACGGTCGCGATGAGTGAGGCAGAGAAGGTCCACGACGAAGTGCACGAGTCCACCCCGCCTGTCGTTATCGCCGACGATGTTCACGTCATCTATAAGACTCTGGCCACGGGCAAGAAGCTCAAGCTCGGCGGTGCCGGCGGCATGCTTCAGAAGACCCGCGGACTGCGCGAGGTCCACGCGCTCAAGGGCGTGAGCTTCGTTGCCCACGCCAATGAGTCGATCGGCGTCATCGGCAGCAACGGTTCGGGCAAGTCGACGCTCATGCGGGCGATCACCGGATTGACTCCGACGACGCAAGGCGCGGTCTATGCAAGTGCCCGGCCGAACCTCCTCGGTGTCGGTGCCGCGCTCATCCCCGACCTCTCAGGTGGACGCAACATCGTCCTCGGCGGTCTGGCTTTGGGCCTGTCGCGGTCGCAGATCGAGGAGAAGTTCGACGACATCGTCGACTTCACCGGCCTCGGTGACTTCATCGACATGCCGATGCGCACGTACTCCTCGGGCATGTCGCAACGCCTCAAGTTCGCCATCGCGACCGCGGTGCAGCACGAGATCCTCATCGTCGATGAGGCGCTCGCTGTGGGCGATAAGAAGTTCCAGCAGCGCAGTGAGGGTCGGATCCGTGAGATCCGCGAGAACGCCGGTACGGTCTTCCTCGTCTCGCATTCGATGCGCTCGATTCGCGACACGTGCAACCGCACGCTGTGGATCGAGAAGGGCGTCCTCAAAGCCGACGGGCCCACGGACGACGTCGTCAAGGAGTACGAGTCGTACAAGTAGGGCTTCGGACACCTTGCGTCGTCGGCTAGCCTTCTCTCCTCTACATCTGTTGTATAACCCTGTACGATCTGGTTCACAAAGGGTCGCTCATCTCGAAGCTTCCTGGATCCAGAGCGAGAAGGGGAAGTGGCAATGGATAGTAGTGGCGGCAACTTCGAAGGGCTCAGCAGGCTCCTAGCACAAGAGAACTCAGCCAGCGATCTCTTGGCGTTCCTTTTCGAACTGGATCCGAGCAGTGTCTCGTCGGCCCTCGACCTCGACCCGGCTGGTGTTTATGTCGGAGTGCGCGAATACGCCCCGGACGAGGCCGTATTGATCTCTTGGTTCAAGAACACAGTTCTGGATCACCTGCGGCCGTTGTCGAGCTCAAAGGCGCCTCCTCAATCCACGGCGACCAGCTCGATCGTTACGCTGCGTGGGCAAGCAAGTTCGATCCGCGCCCAGAACTCATCCATTGTGCGTTCGACGTCGAAGAGTCCGGAGCAAACGAGGAGTGGACCACACTGCGATTGCGCGACGTCTTCGGGGTATGGGAACGCTCGAAGTCTCCAGAGGCGAGGTGGCTTGCTTCTGGGATCACAGCAATTTTGGATACCTGGTCAGTCGAAGCCGATGAGTTGCCGGCAACGCGCAAAGGCTACTATTCGCCAGACATCACCTCGAAGCGAATGGCGATAGGCCTCAATGCGCGACTTTCCGTGGAGTTCGGCGATGGTTCGTGCGCCGAACCAGATCGGGACATGGCTGGCAGTCCAATGCTTATTGCTTGGACTCCCTATCCGGGCCAGACAGGCGAAGACGAAGTGTGGCTGGGAGTGGATCTGAGAAGCGAGACTCGACGCTCGATGTCGTCGGTGTGGAGTTTTCGCCCCTTCATCCAAGTTCTCCGAAACGAAGATCGTCCCCTCTCGGAAGATCGACGATCGGCGTTCGATCGGGCGGTTGGAATCCGCGAAGCGCTGCGATGTTCAACGATCCAGCAGACGCTCAAATCTCAGGGCCTTGGCGACCTCTCAGAGTCTCTATCTGGTGGGAAATTCGACGGCTTCAAATCAGACATCGATGCGTTCGACTTTGAAAACCACTCAGCGCTCATTGGAAACTCGGCCCGTTACCCGGGCGCTGGTCCATTCGGATATGACTGGGGGAGGAGACTCGCTTCTATCCTCTCTCTCAACACCAATAGCCTCAATCGTGAGCAAGCTCAGGAACTAGTCTTTCGCGTTGTGACTCATCTTCGCGAAGCTGTCCAAAATCAGTTGGACACGCACTGAAAAGCCAAGAGCAGGACCGCTCAATTGACGAGAAGTCCTCCCCTCTTGGTGCTGGCGTTGGCTCAGTTCCAGACGCCTCGGGTGTCGTGGACGATCTTCTGGGCGAGCAGCGAACGGTCAATGCGTGCGAACTCGGTGTGGTCGACGAGCAGCAGGACGATGTCCGCGTCCTTCACAGCATCGTTGAGATCGGTGAGGGTGACATTGGCCCGCTCAGCGAGATCGGACGGCAATTCGTCGATGTTCGGCTCGACAGCCATGATGGTCGCGTCGGGAAGCTTGTCCGAGAGCTCATTGACGATCTGACGGGCCGGGCTCTCGCGAAGGTCGTCGATGTTCGGCTTGAACGCGAGGCCGAGCGCGGCGATCTTGACATCCTTGATGCGGTTGGCCTGCGGAAGGAGCTTGTCGAGGACGAACTGCGGCTTCGAGTCGTTGACCTCGCGGGCGGTCTTGATGAGCGAAGAGAAGTCGGGAGTCGTGGCGACGATGAACCACGGGTCAACGGCGATGCAGTGTCCGCCGACTCCTGGACCGGGCTGAAGGATGTTCACTCGCGGGTGGTGGTTGGCGAGGTCGATGAGCTCCCAGACGTTGATGTCGAGCTTGTCGGCGATCATCGACAGCTCGTTCGCGAAGGCGATATTGACGTCGCGGTAAGCGTTCTCGGTGAGCTTCGACAGTTCTGCGGTGCGAGCATCGGTCATGAGGAACTCGCCCTCGCAGAAGAGCTGATAGAGGTCGCGGGTGGTGTCATAGCGTCGAAGCAACACTCCCGGTCGGCGGGGGTCTGATCGGTGGAGTGTGCAGATGGCGCGGGTGGGGTTGTCGTTCAGCGACAGGTCGGAGATCTCGGCGGCCTCGAAAGCGGGCTGGTCGGTGCGGAGGATCGCCCGTCACCTGGGGCGTTGCCCGTCGGTGATCTCGCGGGAGCTTCACCGGAACTCGACGAAGACCCGCGGCTACCAGGCCGTGACCGCAGACGTCAGAGCGCAGCGTCGGCGAGCTCGCCCGCAGCAGCGGAAGGTCGCGGGGGATCCGGTGCTGCAGGCGAGGGTGGACGCCGACCTGGCCGCGTCCTGGACGCCGAACGAGATAGCGGGCCGGTTGCGTCTGGAGGCGACAGACCCGACCGTTGAACGCATGGCGAACTCTCCTGACGCACGCGGCCGAACCGTCTCCGGTGAGGCTATCTACCAGTACATCTACGCAATCCCGAAGGGTGAGCTCGCCCGCAAGGGCATCTTCCTGCAGTCCAAGCGGACCAAGCGCCGACCACGTACGACCGGGCGGACGCGCGGTGGCCCA
>ENA-OOKA01000171-OOKA01000171.1-human-skin-metagenome-genome-assembly--contig:-NODE-171-length-21601-cov-9.418732_pt1 | contig 21601 bp, 18 predicted proteins | sample MGYA00248825_ERZ500995 | MGnify/ENA primary metagenome ERZ500995 (study PRJEB25958, sample SAMN03398540) | human skin metagenome | study: EMG produced TPA metagenomics assembly of the Human Skin...
GCCCCCCCCGCAGAGAGAACCCACCCCATGAAGGAGACCCGATGTTCCATCACCTCATGACCCGCCTGACCCTGCTCACGCTCGGCTGGGCAGATGACGACCAGGCATCTCCGGGAGGCCGTGCCCTCCCCCGACGCACCGCTGGTCACCGCCGGCGGACCGTCACCGGCCCCGGTTCGGGCTTTTCCCCTGCGCGAACCGACCGTGACCGCCCTGATCGCGGAGACGTCCCCGGCTGGGTGCTCATCACCCTGATGACCGCCGGGCTCGTCGTCGCCCTGTGGGCACTCGCCGGTGAGGCCTTCACGACGATGTTCGAGGACGCGATGAACAAGGTCAGAGGTGCCGGGTGAGCCCACCGTCGCGCCGAGACCGCTGCGAGGGCGGCGACACCGGGTCAGCGATCGCGGAGTTCGCTCTCGTCGCCTCCCTTCTCTCCCTCGTCCTCGCCGGTGCGCTGCAGATCGGCTTGGTCATCCACGTCCGCAACACCGTCATCGATTCGGCCATCGCCGGAGCCAGGCAGGCCGGGCTCGCCGACCAGACCGCGAGCGACGGGAGACGACTGACCGCCGAGCTCATCACCACGTCCCTCGGCAGCCGATACGCCGAGAAGATCACTGTGGCCTCGGAGAGCCGGGACGGAGTCGAGATCGTCGAGGTCAGTGTCCGCACACCGCTGCCGGTCGTCGGACTCTGGGGGCCCGCCGAGGTGTGGGAGCTGAGCGGACGGTCCCTCGTCGAGGACGTCGACCGTGACTGAGGTCGTCGACAGGGCCGCCGATCGGGCGGACTCGGGAACCGCCGTCGTTGAGTTCATCTTCGCCGCGGTCGTCCTGCTCATTCCCGTCGTCTACCTCATGCTCGCGCTCTCCCAGCTGCAGGCCGCCAGCTACGCCACCACCTCGGCGGCGGTATCGGCCTCCCGGATCGCAGCGAGGGATGCGAACCCCTCGGAACAGCGCGCCGAGGATGTCGCCGCCATGCACTTCGCCGACTTCGGGCTCCGCGACGTCCCCATCTCGATCGCCTACTCATGCTCGGGACCCTGTGGACAAGCAGGCTCGCTCGTCACCGCCACCGTCGAGACGAAGGTCCCGCTGCCGGGGATTCCCCTGCTCTTCGGATCCGCGAACTCCCCGCACATCACCATGCGGGCCTCGCACACCGACGTCGTCGCAACCTCGGGAGAGGGGTGAGCCGTGGAGTCTGCACGCACCGCAGACGCGGTATCGGTCGACCGGCACGGGTCGGACCGCGGGTCGATCACGCCGCTGGCCATCGGATTCGTCGTCATCGCTCTCCTGCTGGCGTTCCTCATCGCTGCCCTCACCGATCTCCATATGGCCCGGCGGGAACTCCAGGCGGTGGCGGACTCCGCGGCACTGGCCGCCTCCGATTCCTTCGAGCCCGCCCCGGGTGACGACCCCGGACTCGTGTTCTCTCCGGACGCCGCCGAACGCGCAGCCGTCCGCTACGTCGCCTCCGTCGACACCCCCGACGACCTGCGCAACATCGGCGTCGACGCCGACGTCGACGGCGAACACTCGGTGGTCATCCGCCTCCGCGCCGACTACATCCCAGCGGTTCTCTCCCCCTTCGTTCCCCGCTTCATCGACCTCAGCGCCACCGCCTACGCGCGAGGGTCGCTGCGGATCTCCTGACTCGGCGATCGCAGTACCAGCGCTCCTCTGCCACCCGACGGCGACTGGTGCTCGATTCCCTGTGGATAGCGATCCCACTCGTGAGCCCGAACCCTGTGGACGCTCAGCGGGAATCCACAGGGGTGCGGAACGGGGTTGGCACCGCGGTACTGGTCGGCAACGCTGTGACGATGAGGACGACCGGAGTGCTCCAGACCATCGATCGCAGCGCCCACGTTCGCACCGACATCCTCGATGCCGACGGCGATCTGCCGCTGCTCGACGTCCTCTCGACCGTCCTCGGCAGACCTGTTTCCGTCGACGAGGTGGGCGCCGCCGATCGTCCTGGCGACCTCCCGTCGGCGGACCCTGACATGGCCGAGGGCGAGCGCCACAGCATCCGCACACCGACGTGGGCCGAGTGGCGGGCGGACCACCCGGTCACCGTGATCGGCGCCCACCGGTTCCAACGCGGGAGCGGACCGACGAGCGTCGCGGTCGTCGCCGGTCCGGATTCGGGGTTCGATCTGCACATCGATCCCAGGACGACCCTGCTCAGCCGCGTCCCGACCGACGGAGCGCTCCTCCTCGCCGATCCCTGTCTCTCCCGCTCGCCCACCCTCCTCGATCTCGGCGCCTCAGGGACCCACACCGTGATCGGATCCTCGATCGTCGTTCCCGGATCCGTCCTCGACCGGGTCGGGCGCGGTGCACCGCCCCCTCCGCCGTCAGGAATCGGTGGACGCGACACCGTCCACGTCGCCCCGGCCGCGGTCGAGGAGCCGCGCCCGGCCCGGCCCCCGCAGTGGTGGGCATTCCTCATCCCGATCGGAATCGGCATCGCCCTCGCCCTGCTCACGGGCATGTGGTGGTTCCTCGTCTTCAGCCTGTCTGCGCCCCTGTCCGGTTACCTTGCCCACATCGTCGAGAAGCGTCGATTCACGCGCGAGAGCGCCCAACACCTCGTCGACACCGCTCTCGCGCTCGACGCGGCCGTCACCCGTGCCGAGGGCCTCGTCGGCGCACGCCGTCGTGACGCCATGGAGATCCCCGGACTGTGCCTCGGGTTCGGGTCGAGCATCAGTCGCATCAGCATCGCACCGGAGTTGGCCGACCGCATCGATCACTTCGACGAGCACGCCGTCATCGCAGACACTCCGATCTCGGTCGACCCGCGAGTGACCTCGATCGTCGTCACCGGCGAGCACGACCTCCTGCTGTCGATGCTCCTGGCCTGGCTTGCCGATCGGCGGTGGGAATGGAGACTTTCGGCGAACCTCGCACGCCGCCCCGAACTCGTCGGGTTCGCTGCCGCCTCCGGGACCGCAACGGCCACCGACCCTCGCACGTCAGCGGAAATCGCCCTCGACATCGACAGCACCGGAACATGCGCCATCCTCCGTCTGGAGGCACCCGCACCGACCGCCACGGTCGCCTTCGTACTCAGCAGGCTCGGCCGGGCCCGGACGACGACGTCGACGGCCCCCGACGGCCCGGTCCCGGGGAGGCAGTTCACTGCCAGCCTCATGCCGCCGGGCCGGTTTCACAGCCTCGTGTCCGGCAGCTCACCGCCGGCGACGGCAGTCGACCTCCACCACGGTCTCGGAGACCACTACGACGACTCTCCGTCGTCGATCATCGGTCGGTGGAACGCACGATCCCACCGTCCCGTGATCGTCGGAAGAGGACCCGCGGGCACGGTGAGCATCGACCTCTTCCGGGACGGACCCCATGCCCTCGTCGCGGGCACGACAGGCAGCGGGAAGTCGCTTCTCCTCCAGACCTGGCTCCTGGGCCTGGCGCTCGAGCACCCTCCCGACCAGGTCGCGTTCATCCTCATCGACTTCAAGGGAGGAGCCACCTTCGCGCCGCTTGAAGCGCTGCCTCACACCGACAGCGTCCTCGACGACTTCGACTCCGCCGCCGCCTTCCGCGCGCTCGTCTCCGTTCGGGCGGAGATCACGCGCCGTGAGCGACTGCTCGCCGCCCATGGCTGCGCCTCGATCGACGACCTCGCCGACCCTCCACCCCGCCTCGTCGTCGTCATCGACGAATTCCATGCCCTCATGTCGACCCACCCCCGTGCCGCCGACCTCCTCGAACATCTCACCGCCCTCGGGCGGTCGCTGGGCGTCCACCTCATCCTCGCCACCCAGCGGCCGCTTGGCATCGTCACCGGTCAGATGAAGGCGAACATCAACATCCGGATCTGCCTGCGGGTCCGCGACGACGCTGACTCCCTCGACGTCATCGGAGTTCCCGACGCCGCCCACCTGCCGCCGGGGTGCCCTGGGACAGCGCTGCTCGATGCCGGATCCTCTCTCACCCGTTTCCGCGTGGCTGTCCCCTTCGCCGAGGCGGTCGCCGACCCCGGCCCGCACCGCCTGCGACTGCGACCGTGGAGTCCCGGGTGCGACGCCGGGTCGACCACCGGCGATGTCCGGGGGATATCGGTCGACCGCCTCGTCGACGCCCACCGTCGTGCCTCACCGACGACGGCGGTGAGGCAGGGTCGAGTGGTGCGCCCGCCTCTGCCCGAGACCGATGGAGTCGCCGCTCGAGCGGCAAGCCTCGACGGGTCGGCAGCAGGCCGGGACCAGTTGGCACCGCGACCGCCGTTCACGGGAATCGTCGACATTCCCGCCGAACAGAGTCAGTACGTATGGACCTTTGATCCACACGTCGACGGCTCGGTCGCCGTCATCGGGGATCCCGGCTCCGACGTCGCCGCAGCTCTCGCACAGATGGCGGCCAGTGCCTCGGTTACCCATCGCATCGTCGCCCTCGGTCGCATCGCCGAGATCATCGACTGGGCGGCGATCCGATGCGGGACGGCCTCAGGATGGCGGCTCCATGTCGTCATCGATCACCTTTCCCGGACGACCGAGAGTGCGAGCAGGCCGGAGCCGACGCTCGTCGTCTGCGACCACTGGAGCGAACTCGTCGACTCCCTCGACCACCGAACGGCGGGAGCCCTCGAGCGTCTCCTCGCCCACGCGGCGGGCTTCGGCCTCACCTTCCTCCTCGCCGGATGTCGTTCGGCGCTGCTGAGCACGTCGACCTTCCCGACGAGAGTGACCTTCCCACCGAGCAACGGCGGCGACGGACTGAGTGTCGGGCTCTCCCGGCAGCGCTTCCTCGGGACATGGCCGCGCCTGCGTGCGGTCCTCACCGGTCCCCGCGTCGCGACGACCGGCAGCGAGGGCGCCGACCTGCAACTCAGACTCTTCGACCCGCACGCCCCCGACATCGGCGACGTCCCTGCCACTGGGACCCCGGCCAGTCGGACTCCAGCCTCTCGGCCCCCGGCCACCCAGGCTCATGCGGTGGCCGGCGGGTCATGCGCGAACAGGTCACCCCGGCTCAGAGCTCAACCCCGGTGGCACGGTCTCGACGATGACCGCTGCCTCGACGACGCGACTGCCGAGGCGATCCGCCGATGGGGAAAGGGAACGGTTCCACTTGGTGTCGACCCCTTCGGCGCCGTCGTCGACTGGGACCCTGCCCGAGACGGCTCCGTGCTCACCGTGCGCGGCTCCCCGAAGAGCGGGCGGACCGAACTGGCACAGAGGATGCTGGCGACCGGTCGGGACATCCACATCACCGACGATGCGCACCTGCTCGGCGACGCGGCCGCACTCGACCTCCGTGACGGCGGGCTCCATGTCGTGACGATGCCGGTGCGCTTCACCCCCGGGTACGGTTCGCCCCTGAGCAGAGCGCACACCCTCGGCCCGGTGCTGGTGATCGGCAGCCACACCCGACAGGACCTCAGTGATCTGGGAATCCTCGGTCTGCCTCCGCTCGACGGCACCCCGGGGACCGGATGGTTCGTCACCGAGGAGCGCACCCGCGCGGTCAGACTGTTCCGGGCCGCGGCGATGTCGGACCCGTCTCAGTGCGTATCGGCAGGAGGTCCCGTGAGCGTCTCATAACGGTAGAGTTCACTCGCCTGGCCGGCGGCGAGGAGCCGATCGGCGAGCGCGGAGACGACCGGCATCCCGCTCGTACCTTCGATGACGACATCGGCGTCGACCGAGAGCCTCGCGAGCAGCAACTCGGCGTCGGCGACCGCCGCCTCGAACTGCTCGGGTGATGCGTCGGCGACGTCCTCGCGGGTCTCGAACATCGAGCCGAGGATGAGTTCCGTCGCCGGCTCCTCCTCGGCGTTCCCGGGCAGGTTCGCCGAGGCATCCTGGGCACCGCCGACCGGTGCAGGCTCGGCTTCGCGGGCATAGGAGACGGCGAAGGCACTCAGCCCGCTCGCCGCATCGCTGCCGGAACCGGCCGCCGCGGAATCGCTCGTGAGCAGGGCCGCACCGTGGGCACCGGCGGCCTCGGAGAGGAACGCCGTGGCCACCTGACCGATCGTCAGCGGCGCGACCGCATCATCACGGTTGACCGCCGCGTACCACTGAGCGAACGCCTTCGTCAGCTTGACCGAGCCCGTCGAGACGATCTCGAGGTCCTCGGCGCGGCCGCCGCCGCTCGGCGGCAGAGCACCAGCGGGAACCTTGATCACCCGCGTCGTCGTCAGCGGCACGAAGCCGAGCGCCTCGGCGAACTTCTCCCCGACGCTTCCGGCCTCGACACGGGCACGGAGGTCAAGGCCTTCGAGCGCGGTGCCGGCGGTCTCGGCGGACACCGCCTCGAAGAGCTCACGCCCAAGACCGTGCCCGCGCTCCTCGGCGGCGACCTCGACGTTCACCCACGCTCGGTGCGGGTGAAGCGGGGATTCCATGATCGCTGCGGCACCGACGGGGACACCGGGGACCACCTCGGCGAGGACGGAGCGCAGCAGCGGCGAGTCGGAGGCCGGCCGGAACAGGGAGCGGGCCATGTGAGCGGCCGGAGTCGGGGCATCGGCGAACACCTCGTTCAGTCGCAGATCGTCACCGTCGGCAAGTGGTCTGATCGGCATGGGAAGCGCTCCTAGCGGCATGTCAGATGTTGATAATCTTGGCGTCATGACTGACTTAAGCGATCCTACCGCCGCCGCACAGGCAGCGGCCACGACCATCAACTCCGCCGCCGGGATCGACTCCCACGACATCGCCCTCGTCCTCGGATCCGGATGGGGTGGAGCAGCCGAGCTGCTCGGCGAAACGGTCAGTGAGATCCCCGCCGCCGAAGTCCCCGGCTTCCACGCCCCGGCCGTCGCCGGACACGGCGCGACCCTGCGGACGGTCCGGATCGAATCGAGCGGGAAGTACGCTCTCGTCCTCGGCTCGCGCACCCATTACTACGAGGGCAAGGGTGTCCGCGCCGTCGCCCACGGGGTGCGCACAGCCGCAGCCGCCGGCTGCCAGAGCCTTGTCCTCACCAACGGCTGCGGCGGACTCAACCGGAACTGGAAACCCGGCACCCCGGTCCTCATCTCCGACCACATCAACCTCACCGGCACCTCCCCCATCGAGGGCGCGAACTTCGTCGACCTCACCGACCTCTACTCCCCGCGCATGCGCGGCATCGCCAAGGAGATCGACCCCACCCTCGATGAGGGTGTCTACGCCCAGTTCTCCGGCCCCCACTACGAGACGCCCGCCGAGGTGCGCATGGCCGGGATCCTCGGCGCCGACCTCGTCGGCATGTCGACGACGCTCGAGGCCATCGCCGCACGTCAGGCAGGACTCGAGCTCATGGGCATCTCGCTCGTGACGAACCTCGCCGCCGGCATCCAGGAGACCCCGCTCTCCCACGCCGAGGTCATCGAGGCCGGTGCCGCTGCCGCTCCGCGGATCTCCCGGCTGCTCGCCGACATCGTCGGAAAGCTCTGAGACATGAGTGCCTCGACCGAACGCGTCGCCGACCGCTTCACGCAGGGATTCGACGCCGAGACCGTCCGCGCCTGGATCGCCGATGACCCCGATGAGGAGACCGCGACGTCACTGACGAGCATCCTCGCCGAGGCGGAGGCCGGGGATGCGGCGGCGCTCGCCGACCTCGAGGACCGGTTCTCAGGTCCCCTCGTCTTCGGCACCGCGGGACTGCGCGGGGAGATCGCCGCCGGGCCGAACCGGATGAACCGTTCGGTCGTCATCCGCGCCGCCGCCGGCCTCTCGGCGTTCCTCGCCGAGACCGTGGGACCGGGCTTCCGCGTCGTCATCGGCTGCGATGCCCGCTACAAATCGGCCGACTTCGCCCGGGACACCGCCGCCGTCGTCACCGCCGCCGGTGGTGTGGCCATCCAGCTGCCCGAGCAGCTGCCGACCCCGCTCACTGCGTTCGCCCTCACCCACTTACGGGCCGACGCCGCGGTCATGGTCACCGCCAGCCACAATCCGCCCGCGGACAACGGCTACAAGGTCTATCTCGGGCAGCGTCCGCTGCTCGCGATCGAGCCCGACGCCGCGACCGCCCGGGCGGGTGCCGGAGCCCAGATCGTCCCACCCGCAGATGCGCTCATCGCGGAGAGGATCGCCGAGGTGCCCTCCGTCGCCTCGGTCCCGCGCGCCGAATCCGGGTGGGAGCTCCTCGACTCCTCGATCGTCGACTCCTACCTCGAGTCCATCGAGGCCCTCGGGGTTCGCGCGAGCGCCGACCTGCGGATCGTGCTGACCTCCCTCCACGGTGTCGGTGCCGGAGTCGCCGAGGCGGCCCTCGCCCTCACCGGGTTCTCCGACGTCCACCCGGTGTCGAGTCAGCAGGCCCCAGACCCCGACTTCCCGACGGTGACCTTCCCCAATCCGGAGGAGGCCGGTGCGCTCGACGAGTCGTACGCTCTGGCCCGGGAGATCGACGCCGACCTCATCATCGCCAACGACCCCGATGCGGACCGGTTCTCGGCAGCGATCCCCGACGCGACGGCACCGACTGGGTTCCGGCAGCTGACCGGCGACGAGGTGGGACTCCTCCTCGGCGAGGACATCGCCGCCCGCCTGGCGGCCGAAGCACCGGCTTCCACCCCGCCCGCGCCGGAGTCGCAGACGACCCCCGTCTTCGCGAATTCGATCGTCTCCTCCCGCGGACTCGCGGCAGCCGTACAGGCTCACGGGTTCGCCGCCGTGCAGACGCTCACCGGCTTCAAGTGGATCTCCCGCGTGCCGGGGCTCGTCTTCGGCTACGAGGAGGCGCTCGGCTACTGCGTCGATCCGAGTGTCGTCCGTGACAAGGACGGCATCTCCGCGGCCGTGACGTTCGCAGCGCTGGCCTCACGCCTCGAACACGAAGGATCGTCGATCGAGGCCGAACTCGACCGGATCCGCTCCCGCGACGGGTACTACGCGACGGCTCCGCTGAGCTTCCGCCTCGACGACGTCTCACTCATCGCCGCGGCGATGGCGAAGCTGCGGGAGGACCCGCCGGCGATGTTGGCCGGCTCCCCCGTCGTCGCGGTCCACGACCTCTCGAGCGGTTTCGACGGCCTGCCGCCGACCGACGGCATCCTCCTGCTCTCGGAGTCGGATTCCCGGGTCATCGTCCGGCCCTCAGGCACAGAGCCCAAACTCAAGTGCTACCTCGAGGTCGTCGGGACTCCGGAGCTCGCCGAGGCGGCCCGAGCAGAAGACGACCGTGCCCTCGCCGCCGCCGGGCTCTCGGCCGGGAACTCCTCGGCGAGTGCGGCCCTGGGTCCGGCGCTGCGCGAACGGCTGTCGACGATCTCCGCGGAGCTCAAGGCCTACTTCGGGCTCTGAGCCGAAGCACGGTGGACACGGCGCATGGACCGTGTCCGTGCGGGTTCACCGTGCCGGCGGCCCTCAGTCGCTCAGCCCAGCGAGGATCGCAGCCGAACCGGAGAGGCCGAGACGCGAGGCACCAGCGGAGATCATCTCCTCGGCGGCTTCGACGGTGCGGATGCCGCCGGAGGCCTTGACGCCGAGGCGGTCGCCGACGGTCTCGCGCATGAGGGCGACGGCGTGGGCGCTCGCTCCTCCTGCCGGGTGGAAGCCGGTCGAGGTCTTGACGAAGTCGGCTCCGGCCGCCTCGGCGCGAGCGCAGACCTCGACGATCTGCTCATCGGTCAGGGCTGCCGACTCGATGATCACCTTGACGAGCGCATCGCCGCTGGCCTCGACGACTCCGCGGATGTCGGCCTCGACGGCGTCATAGTCCCCGGCGATCGCCTGGCCGATGTTGATGACCATGTCGACCTCGTCGGCTCCGTCGGCGACGGCGCGCTCGGTCTCAGCGGCCTTGATCTCCGGCTTGACCTGGCCTGAGGGGAATCCGACGACGGTGGCGACGACGAGGTCACCGGTCTCCCTCAGCGGCAGCATCGACGGGGAGACGCACACGGCGAGCACGCCCAGTTCCTTCGCCTCAGCGACGAGGGCGTCGACGTCGGCCGGAGTCGCCTCGGGCTTGAGCAGGGTGTGGTCGATGATTGTCGCGACGTCGGTGCGGCTGGTCATGGTGTCCTCCAGAAGTGGGTGCAGGTGTTCGTCTGCGGTGTCGTGGGCTGGTCTCGGTCTGGGTCTACGTGATCGTCTCGAGGACGATCGAGTCGGCGACGGAGTCGGTGTCTCCCCCGATCTCGTAGGCGCCGACGAGGGACTCGAGCGCCCGTTCGAAGCGCTCCGGAGTGTCGGTGTGCAGGGTGAGCAGCGGGTCGCCGGCGGCGACGGTGTCCCCGGGCTTCGCGTGGAGTTCGATGCCGGCGACGGCCTGCACCGGGTCCTCCTTCCGGGCGCGACCGGCGCCGAGGCGCCACGAGGCGACCCCGACGGAGAGCGCGTCGAGTTTGGTGAGCACCCCGGACTCGGGGGCGAAGACGACCTCGGTGTCCTTGGCCACCGGCAGCGGGGCCTCGGGGTCACCGTGCTGAGCGCGGATCATCGCCGTCCACTTGTCCATCGCCCGGCCGTCGTTGAGCGCCGCGCGGACGTCGACATCGGTCTTGCCCGCCAGGCGCAGCATCTCCTCGGCGAGCGCCACGGTGAGGTCGACGACGTCGGAGGGTCCCCCGCCGGCGAGGACCTCGACGGACTCGCGCACCTCGAGGGCGTTGCCGACTGTCAGGCCGAGCGGCGTCGACATGTCGGTGAGCAGCGCGGAGGTCTCCACTCCCGCGGCCTTCCCGAGGTCGACCATCGTCCGGGCGAGCCGACGCGCCTTCTCGAGGTCCTTCATGAACGCCCCGGAGCCGACCTTGACGTCGAGGACGAGGCCCGCGGTGCCCTCGGCGATCTTCTTCGACATGATCGACGAGGCGATGAGCGGGATGCAGTCGACGGTCGCGGTCGTGTCCCGCAGGGCGTAGAGCTTCTTGTCCGCCGGAGCAAGCCCGGAGCCCGCGGCGCAGATGACGGCGCCGATGTCCTCGAGCTGGGTGAGGATCTCCTCATTGCTCAGTCCCGCCTGCCAGCCGGGGATCGCCTCGAGCTTGTCGAGGGTGCCGCCCGTGTGCCCGAGACCGCGGCCGGAGAGCTGCGGGACGGCGACGTCGAAGACGGCGACGAGCGGGGCGAGCGGCAGGGTGATCTTGTCCCCGACCCCACCCGTCGAATGCTTGTCCGAGGTCGTGCGCGACAGCGAGGAGAAGTCCATCCGCTCCCCCGAGGCGATCATCGCCTGGGTCCAGTGCGCGATCTCCTCGGGTCCCATGTCGTTGAGGAAGATCGCCATGGCCAGCGCCGCCATCTGCTCGTCGGCGACGACGCCGCGCGTGTACGCGTCGATGACCCAGTCGATCTGGTCCTTCGGCAACGGCTTCCCATCGCGTTTGGTCGCGATGACGTCGACGGCGTCGAATGCCTCTACGGTCACGTGGTCCTCCGGTCGTGGGTAAGAATGTGGTGCGTCAGTGCTTCGGGTGATCGTGCTCGCCGAGGCTGTCGGCCGTGCCGTCGTCGCCGGCCACGTCGTCGCCTCCGCCCCCGGCAGAGCTGTCCCCGGCAGCGCCGCCTCCATCGCTCGCGTGGCGGCCGATGTGCTCGCCGAGGTTGTCCGGGCCGAAGGCGTCGGGGAGGACGACGGCCATCGTCTCCCGACCTGCCGGCATGTTGAGGACGAGGTCGGGCCCGCCGTGCTCGAAGAGCAGCTGTCGGCAGCGCCCGCAGGGGACGAGCGTCCTGCCCTGACCGTCGACGCAGTCGAAGGCCACGAGGCGTCCGCCCCCGGTCATGAGGAGGTCGGAGACGAGCGAGCACTCCGCGCACAGGGTCACCCCGTACGAGGCGTTCTCGATGTTGCAGCCGCTGACGATCCGACCGTCATCGACGAGCGCGGAGGCCCCCACCGGGTAGGCCGAATACGGTGCGTAGGCCTTCTCCATCGCCGCCACCGCCGAGGCGCGCAGGAGGTCCCACGTGTCCTCGGTGAGGTCAGCGACCTCGACGCGCCGCTCGGGTTCGCTCCACATCGGACCGTCTCCGGTCGTCGGCTCAGACATCATGGCTGTCCTCCGCTCTCCTCGTCGCGTTCAGGCTCTCACATCTCCATCATCACGACTTCACGTACGGCACGCCTTCGGCCGCCGGCGGGCGAACCCGACCGACGAATCCGGCGACGGCGAGGATCGTGACGATGTAGGGCAGCATGAGCAGCAGTTCGTTGGGCACGGGCGTGCCGATCGACTGCAGTGTGTTGCCGAGGCTCTTCGAGAACCCGAAGAGCAGGGCCGCGAAGAGCGCGCCCTTGGGGTTCCATTTCCCGAGGATCATCGCGGCCAGGGCGATGTAGCCCTGCCCTGCCGACATCTCCTTGCCGAAGGCCAGGCCCGAGCCGATCGTGAAGAAGGCACCGCCGAGACCGGCGATGGCTCCGGCCATGATCGTGTTGCGCACGCGCGTGTAGTTGACCTTGATGCCCACGGTGTCCGCGGCCTTCGGGTGTTCGCCGACCGCACGCATCCGCAGACCCCACTTCGACCGGAAGACGAAGATCTGGAGGGCGATGACGACGACGTACATGATGTAGACGAGGATGTTCTGGTCGAAGAGCACCCGTCCGAGGATCGGGATGTCCGAGAGCAGCGGGATCGGCAGGTTCGGCAGCTTCTGCCGCGCGTTCCACAGCTCCGGGTTCTCCGTGAGCACCGTCGAGTAGAGGAAGCTCGTGAGGCCGACGACGAGGACGTTGAGGACGACGCCGATGATGATCTGATTGACCCAGTACTTCACAGCGAAGAACGTGAGCACGACGGCGACGAGCGCACCGGCGATGGGTGCGGCGATGAGTCCCGCATACGGATTCTTCACGACCGAGGCGACGACCGCGGCGAGGAACGCCCCGGCGAGAAGCTGGCCCTCGATGGCGATGTTGATGATGCCCGAGCGCTCACCGATGAGACCGCACATCGCGCCGAAGATGAGCGGCACGGACAGCGCCAGCGCTCCGGCGAGCAGCGTGGTCATCGGGATGACGCCGCCGCTGCCGCCGCCGGCCCACGCGAGGAACGCGAGGACGAAGACGACGCCGAAGGTCATCGGGAACCACGAGTCGAGGTGACGGCGCCCCACCGCGAACCACACGGCGACAGCAGCCATGGCCACGAGGACGAGCGAGAGGACGAGACCTGCGACCTTCGAGGGGATGACGAGGTCGGGGATCGCGAAGAAGTCACCGCTCGAGGCGATCCGGAAAGTCGTCTCACCGGCCCGGCCGATGATGCCGAAGAAGATGAGCGCGATGAGCGCGAGGACGGAGTAGACGATCGGGTACTTCCACGCGATCGGCGCGAGCACCTTCGTCGGGGCCCCGGTCGGGGTGTCAAGAGTCTGTGCGCTCATCTCAGGACTCCTTCCGCTTGAGCACCGGCGCAGGCAGGTGGAAGATCGACCTCACGAGCGGCGGGGCCGCGATGAGCAGGACGATGACGGACTGGACGACGAGGACGATGTCGATCGGCGTGCCCGTCTGCGACTGCATGAGGTATCCGCCGGCCTTGAACGCACCGAAGAGGAGTCCGGCGAAGAACGTGCCCAAGGGCTTCGACCGGCCGAGCAGGGCCACGGTGATCGCATCGAAGCCGATCGACCCGGCGATGCCGCCGGTGAGCTTGTCCTCGGTCCCGAGCACCTGTGCGGCACCGCCGAGGCCGGCGAGGCCACCGGCGATGACCATGACGAGGACCGTCACCTTCGCCACGGAGATGCCCGCTGTGCGCGCGGCGTGGGGGTTCGCACCCACGGCCTTGAACTCGAATCCGATGGTCGAGCGCTCGAGCAGCCACCACACGAAGATCGTCGCGAGGATCGCGAGGATGAACCCGAAGTGGAGGCGGAAGGGCGGGGGCAGAAGGAGGAACATCTGCGCGGATTCGTCGATCGCGCGCGACTGCGGGTTCGCCGACTGGGTGTGCGTGAACCACGACTGCTTGAGCAGGTAGCCGAGCAGGTAGCCGGCGATCGAGTTGAGCATGATCGTCACGATCACCTCATTCGCCCCGGTCTTCGCCTTGAGGACGCCGGCGATGCCCGCCCAGATCGCACCGCCGATGATGCCGCCGAGCGCGGCGACGAGCATGTGGACGACGGGCGGCAGCGGCAGTGCGTAGCCGAGGAAGCCGGCGACCGTGGCACCGAGGATGACCTGGCCCTGGCCGCCGATGTTGAACAGTCCCGACCGGAACGCGAGCGCGATGCCGAGGCCGGTGAGGATGAGCGGGGTGGCGCTGACGAGGGATTCTGTGAGCGGGCGGATCGCGCGCTCAGGGGTGCGGGCGTTCCAGTCGAAGACGGCCCCGCGGAAGAGCGCGGAGTAGGCGTCGCCGACGGTGGAGAAGACCGTGGAGAAGAAGGCGCCGGGGGCGGAGAGGATGTTCTTCGCGGCGGCGACGACCTCGGCGTTGGCGACGGCGATGAGGACGCCGCCGACGAGGAGGGCGAGGACGATCGCGAGCAGGGAGACGAGCCACGATCCCGAGAGGATCTCCTGGAGGAGCGTCTGCTGCCTGCCCGGCTTCGCCTCGGCGGTCGGCGGCGGGGCCGGGGAGGGCGCGGCCGGGGAAATGTCAGTCGTCATTCGGTCTCCTCCGCCGAGGTGGTGGCTGAGTCTGGGGTCGTCGTCGAGGCGGCAGGGTCGGCAGTGCCCGTGCCCGCTGACGACATGGCCTCCTCGGCGGGGACACCGGCCATCATCAGGCCCAGCGCCTCCCGGGAGGTCTCGGGTCCGACGATGCCGACGATGCGCCCGGAGTACATCACGGCGATCCGGTCGGCGAGTCCGTAGACCTCGTCGAGTTCGGTCGAGACGATGATGCACGGGGTGCCGGTGTCGCGTTCGGCGATGACGCGCTTGTGGACGAACTCGATCGATCCGACGTCGAGGCCGCGGGTGGGCTGGCTGGCGATGAAGAGGCGCAGCTCGCGTCCGAGTTCGCGGGAGAGGACGACCTTCTGCTGGTTGCCGCCCGAGAGCGTGGCGATGGGGTCGGCGACGCTGCCGAGGCGGATGTCGAACTCGTCGACCTTCTTCTTCGCCTCGGCGGTGATGACGGAGGGCCGGAGGTTGAGGCCCTTCGCGTACGGGGGACGGTCGTAGACGTCGAGGATCATGTTCTCGCGGATCGCGAACTCGGCGATGATGCCGTCGGTCGAGCGGTCTTCGGGGACGAAGCCGATGCCGGTGCCCAGCCGGTCCTTGACGCTGGCGCCGACGAGGTCCTTCCCGTCGAGGGTGATCGTGCCCAGGCGCGGTTCGGTGAGCCCGATGATCGTCTCGGCGAGCTCGGTCTGCCCGTTGCCCTGGACGCCGGCGATCGCGAGGATCTCGCCGCGGCGGACGTCGAAGCTGACGTCGTCGACGACGACGTTCTCGGCCTTGTCGACGACGGTGAGCCCGCGCACCTGGAACGTCGCGTCCCCGGGTGCGGCAGGGGTCTTCTGCGTCGTCAGGGACACCTCGCGGCCGACCATCTGGCTGGCGAGCTCCGCCTCGGTGGACTCCGGCGACGCCTCGCCGACGATCTTCCCGCGCCGGATGACCGTGATCGAATCGGCGATCGCGCGGACCTCGCGCAGCTTGTGGGTGATGAAGACGATCGAGGTGCCCTGCTCCTTGAGCTGGCGCATGATCGAGATGAGCTCGTCGGTCTCCTGCGGGGTGAGCACGGCGGTGGGCTCGTCGAGGATGAGGATCTCCGCGTCCCGGGAGAGAGCCTTGATGATCTCGACTCGCTGCTGCGCACCGACGGGGAGGTCCTCGATGAGGGCGTCGGGGTCGATGTCGAACCCGAACCGGGAGGAGATCTCCCTGACCTTCGCCCGCGCCTCGGCGAGGTCGATGATGCCGAGGCTCTTCGTCGGTTCGTAGCCGAGCGCCACGGATTCGGCGACGGTGAACACGGGCACGAGCATGAAGTGCTGGTGGACCATGCCGATGCCCGCGGCCACGGCGTCACCGGGTCCGGCGAAGGTCACCGGCTTGTCGTCGATGAGGATCTCTCCCCCATCGGGGTCGTAGAGACCGTAGAGGACGTTCATCATCGTCGACTTGCCGGCACCGTTCTCACCGAGAATGGCGTGGATCTCGCCCGGTTCGACCGTGAGGTCGATGTGGTCGTTGGCGACGAACGATCCGAACACCTTCGTCATCCCGCGAAGCTCGAGTTTCACTGCTCGACGCTCTCCTCACACACTTGAAAACTGCAGGGCCGAAAGACTTCGACCCTGCAGTTTACCCCGCTGATCACTTAGGCGAGTTCTCCGACTCGACCTTGATGGTGCCGTCGATGATCTGCTGCTTGAGCTCGTCGACCTTCGTCTTCACGTCCTCGGGGACCTCCTTGTCGAAGTCGTGGTACGGAGCGAGTCCCACGCCTTCGTTCTCGAGGGTACCGACGTAGGGCTCGGAGGTGAACTTGTCCTCGGTGCCCTCCTTGACGGTGTCCTCGACGGCGTTGGCGATCTCCTTGACCACCGAGGTGAGGATGATGTCGCCGTACTCCGTCGACTCGTAGCCGTCGGTGTCGACCCAGATGAGCTTGACGTCGCCGGCTTCCTTCGCGGCTGCCGCGGCCCCGAGGCCGACGGGGCCGGCGACGGGCATGACGATGTCGGCGCCCTGGGAGATGAGCTGCTTCGTCAGCTCCTGGCCCTGGCCCTGGTTCTCGAAGTCGCCGGAGAACGAGCCCTCCTGCTTGGCCTTGTCCCAGCCGAGGAGTTCGACGTTCTTGCCGTTGTCGTCGTTGAACTTCTTCACCCCGTCGGCGAAGCCGTCCATGAAGACGGTGACCGAGGGGATCTGGATGCCGCCGAAGGTGCCGACCTTGCCGGACTTCGACGTGGCCGCCGCGACATAGCCGGCGAGGTAGGCCGCCTCGGCGGTGTTGAAGACAAGCGGCTTGGCGTTCTCCAGGGTGACGGGGTTGCCGTCGGCGTCGGAGAACGTCGAGTCGATGAGCGCGAAGTTGAGGTCGGGGTTGGCCTCGGCGGCGGACTGGATCGCATCCTCGAGGAGGAAGCCGACGCCGAAGGTGAGGTTGCAGCCCTGCTGGACCATGTTGTCGACATTTGGGGTGAAGTCCGCGTCGCCCTGCGACTCCGCGAGCTTCTCCTGGATGCCGAGGGTCTCCACGGCCTTCGTCAGACCCGCACGTCCCGACTGGTTGAACGACTGGTCGTCCCAGCCGCCGGAGTCGGAGACCATGCAGGCGAGGTAGTCCTCGGCGTTCGTGCCGCTGTCGCCGGAACCGCAGGCGGAGAGGGCAAGGGCGGATACGGCGACCATGGAGACCGCAGATGCGAGCTTTTTCAAGGTTTACTCTTTTCTCGAAGAACCGACACCGGCGACGGTGGAGGACCACCGGCCGACTCGTCACGAAGATGTGAAACCACTGGGTGATCGGTCACACTTCGGTGAGTTTTCGGCCAGTCTAATGCACGTGAGCCTTGTCTCACGCGCGTCTACCATCCGGATGTCCGACACCGATATGAAAACGCAATGTGGCGTCCGCCGTGCTCTACCCTTGACTCTGTTATGGCACATCTTCTCGGGGCCGAAGCCCTGCACCTCGAATACCCGACCCGCATCGTCTTCGACTCCGTGACCCTCGGCGTCGACACCGGGGACATGATCGGCATCGTCGGCCGCAACGGCGACGGAAAGTCGAGCCTGCTCGGGATGCTCGCCGGCACCATCACCCCTGACGCGGGACGCGTGACCTACCGCGGAGGCCTGCGCCTGGGGATGCTCACGCAGCGCGACGACCTCGAGGACACGGCGACCGTGGGCCACTCCGTCGTCGGGGACCGGCCCGACTACGAGTGGGCAGGCGATGCGAGGGTCCGCGACATCATCGCGGGCCTCATCTCCGACCTCGACTGGCAGGCGCCGATCGGCAGCCTCTCCGGCGGGCAGCGCCGCCGCGTCGCGCTCGCCGCGCTCCTCGTCGAGGACTGGGACCTCATCATCCTCGACGAGCCGACCAACCACCTCGACGTCGACGGCATCGCGTGGCTGGCCCGGCATCTGCAGAACCGCTGGCCGAAGAACTCCGGTGCCCTCCTGCTGGTCACCCACGACCGCTGGTTCCTCGACGAGGTGTGCACGAAGACGTGGGAGGTCCACGACCGCATCGTCGAGCCCTTCGAGGGCGGGTACGCCGCCTACGTCCTCCAGCGCGTCGAACGCGACCGGATCGCCGCCGCCACCGAGGCGAAGCGTCAGAACCTCATGCGCAAGGAGCTCGCGTGGCTGCGCCGCGGTGCCCCGGCCCGGACGTCGAAGCCGAAGTTCCGCATCGAGGCGGCCAACCAGCTCATCGCCGACGTCCCCGAGGTGCGCAACCCCATCGAACTGAAGAAGATGGCCACCGCCCGCCTCGGCAAGGACGTCGTCGACCTCCTCGACGTGTCCGTGAGCTTCGGGGACAGGAAGATCCTCGACGACGTCACATGGCGCATCGGTCCCGGCGAGCGCACCGGCATCCTCGGACCCAACGGCGCCGGAAAATCGACCCTGCTCGGCCTCATCGCCGGAACCCTCGAGCCGAGTACCGGTCGGGTCAAGCGGGGCAAGACCGTCGAGGTCGGCGTCCTCGACCAGCAGTTCAAGGACCTCGCCGAGATCGGGGGTCGTCGGGTGCGCGACGTCCTCGCCGAGGCGAAGACGACCTTCACGATCGAAGGCAGGGACTTCACGCCGGCTCAGCTGCTCGAACGCCTCGGCTTCGCGCGCGAGCACCTCTCGGCACGGGTCAACGACCTCTCCGGTGGGCAGAAGCGGCGGCTGCAGCTCCTCCTTCTGCTCATGTCCGAACCCAATGTCATCATCCTCGACGAACCCAACAATTCGATGGGTTGTTCGTTCCGGACGCCTCGATTCTACCGTCGTGGCAGGGCAGCGTCACACCCCGTTGCTGGGTGTCGTACCCGTGCGAGGCGGGTTGCACCGTGCCGCACCGCGCTGGTCGGGAAGGGTGGTCGCTGATGGCTACACCTCTTCTGGGGGCCGAAGGGCTGCACTTGGAGTACCCGACGCGGGTGGTCTTCGACTCGCTCTCGGTCGGGATCGAGGAGGGCGACCGGATCGGGATCGTCGGTCGCAACGGTGACGGCAAGTCGAGCCTGCTGGGGATGCTCTCGGGGCAGATCGAGCCGCAGGCGGGTCGGGTGACCCGGCGCGGCGGCGTGCGGTTCGGCGTGCTCGGTCAGAGTGACGACCTCGATCCGGAGGCCACGGTCGGGTACTCGATCGCCGGCGACGCGCCGGAGCATGAGTGGGCCAGCGATGCCCGCATCCGCGATGTGATCGGCGGGCTGGTCTCGGATATCTCCTGGGATGCGGTGATCGGCCGACTCAGCGGAGGGCAACGGCGGCGCGTGGCCCTCGCTGCCCTGCTGGTGGGCGACTGGGAACTCATCGCTCTCGATGAGCCTACGAACCATCTTGATGTTGAGGGCATCGCCTGGCTGGCCGAGCACATGAAGCGACGCTGGCCCAAGAACAGCGGCGGACTGCTGGTCATCACGCACGATCGCTGGTTCCTCGATGAGGTCTGCACCGAGACGTGGGAGATGCACGACGGCACGGTCGAGCCGTTCGAGGGCGGCTACGCCGCCTACGTGCTCCAGCGGGTCGAGCGAGATCGGATGGCCGCTGCGGCCGAGAGCAAGCGGCAGAACCTGATGCGCAAGGAGCTGGCGTGGCTGCGGCGAGGCGCTCCGGCGCGCACGTCGAAGCCGAAGTTCCGGATCGACGCGGCCAACGAGCTGATCGCTGACGTGCCGCCGGTGCGCAACCCCATCGAGCTGCAGCGGGTCGCGGTGGCCCGGCTGGGCAAGCAGGTCGTGGACCTGGAGAACGTGAGCGTGAGCTTCGGGGATCGGAAGGTTCTCGATGACGTGACCTGGCGGATCGCTCCGGGTGAGCGCACCGGCATCCTGGGCGCGAACGGGGCGGGCAAGTCCACACTGCTCGGGCTGATCTGCGGCACTCTGGAGCCGACCGAGGGTCGGGTCAAGCGAGGCAAGACGGTGCAGGTCGGCATCCTCGATCAGCAGTTCTCCCAGCTCGCCGACATCGGCGGCGACCGGGTGCGCGAGGTCCTGGCACGCACCAAGACCACGTTCCAGATCGACGGCAAGGACCTCACGCCGGCGCAGCTGCTCGAACGGCTCGGCTTCGCCCGCGAACACCTCTCGGCACGGGTCGATGACCTCTCCGGCGGGCAGAAGCGGCGGCTGCAACTGCTGATGCTGCTGCTCAGCGAGCCAAACCTGCTGCTTCTCGATGAGCCGACGAACGATGTTGACGCGGACATGCTCGCGGCGCTGGAGGACCTGCTGGACTCGTGGCCTGGCACGTTGATCGTGGTCTCTCACGACCGCTACCTGCTGGAGCGGGTCACCGACCAGCAGTATGCGATCCTCGACGGCGGGTTGCGGCACGTGCCCGGCGGGGTGGACGAGTATCTGCGGCTGCGAGCCGCACAGGAGCAGCAGGCCGTGACCCCGTCGCCGATGAGCGCTCAGAGCAGCGAGGAGAAGACGGCGGCGTCGTCTTCGGCTTCGGAGTTGTCGGGTGCGGAGCGCCGGGCGGTGCAGAAGGAAATCGGCGCGATCGAGCGCCGGCTGGAGAAGCTGTCGGGAAGCATCGAGCGCATCCATCAGCGTCTCGCCGACCACGACCAGAGCGACTACGAGGGCTTGCAAGGCCATACCGATGAGCTGCGCCAGGCAGAGGACGAGGTCGCCGAGCTCGAAGAGCGGTGGCTGGAGCTGTCCGAGTCGATCTCCTGACGGGCCAGGGCTTCCGTCCCGCATACATGGGTTCGCGCCTGCCGCTTCGTGAGTGACAGGCGCGAACTGTGTATCGGGGAAGGTCGGGTGGTTAGTCGAAGGGCGGATCGTCTTTCTCGGTCTCGGCATCGCCGTCGATGCGCCGGGCATCGGCGATGCTCAACTCGTACATCGACCCTCGCACGCAGTCGTCGAGGACGGGGCCGGTGAGGATGCCTGTGGCGACGTGGACGGTGACCCCGGCTCGGTCGAGAGCGTCGCCGGTGCGCAGGTTGGCCACGGGGGCTCGGCCGAGGCGCCATATCTCGGCGACGATCACGTCGGTGACCTCGCCCTTAGCGGCCGGGTCGAGGAGCTGGGCGAGACCGGGGCCTGTGTGGCCGGCATCGGTGAAGACGCCGTCCTCGGTCAGGCCTCGCTCGTGCAGATACTCCCGGCAGTCTTCTGCCTGCTGGTTGGTCTGCGCTTCGCTGTCGGTCGCGCTGCGCAGGTAGAGAACCGCCTTGGTCATGACGCACCCCCTGCCATGATCGGGGCGGAGGAGACGCCCTGTGCCTGGCGCCGCTGGCGTCGCTCGGTGTGCTCGTGGATGCGCACGCGGGCGAGCAGGACCAGGCTGACGGGGCCGATCCAGAGCATCTTGAACGCTGACCAGATCGCGATGAGCACGACGAGGTTGAGCCAGCCCGGCCCGCCGTCACGGATGATGACGGTCAGCAGGCTCGCGGTGTAAAAGTATGGGATCGCGAGCAGCATTGCCGGGAGGCCCCACTTGAGGCCGTGACGGGTGCGGACCTTGTCGAGCACGATGTTGGTCGGCATCCATCGGCGCATGAA
>ENA-OOKA01000173-OOKA01000173.1-human-skin-metagenome-genome-assembly--contig:-NODE-173-length-21501-cov-8.045603_pt1 | contig 21501 bp, 18 predicted proteins | sample MGYA00248825_ERZ500995 | MGnify/ENA primary metagenome ERZ500995 (study PRJEB25958, sample SAMN03398540) | human skin metagenome | study: EMG produced TPA metagenomics assembly of the Human Skin...
GCCACCTTCGCGGACGGCACCTCCCGCGCGCCCGATGCCTCTCACGCGCCCGGTGGCTCCCACGCACCCGCGCACCGGGCGTCGGCCCCGGCGCTCCCCACCGCACCGCCGGTCGTTCATTCAAGTAATTGCGCAAGTATTGAAAATATGCGCCGAGGTTTCTATGCTGGGGCCGTGCCCGAACGCAGATCCGTCCCCCAGGAGCCCTCCTACAAGCTCATCCATCGGTGGCAGCGACACCTCGCCAACGAGCGGCTCGAGGAGCGCGTCTACCGCAGCCTCGCCGCCCGCAAGACCGGCCAGGAGGCGGAGATCCTCCTCGCCCTCGCCGACGCCGAGCACCGGCACCAGCAGCACTGGATCACCCTGCTCGGCGATCACGCGCACAAGCGCCGCCTGCCCGACCTCGGCACCCTCATCCTGTCGACGCTCGGCCGCATCTTCGGCTCGATCTTCGTCCTCGCCCTCGCCCAGCAGTCCGAGACGAGCTCGCCCTACGACGAGGACTGGTACGCCACCGACGCGATGGCCGCCGACGAGAAGATCCACGCCGAGGTCATCCGCGCCCTGGCCGCCCGCTCCCGCGCCAAGCTCTCCGGCAACTTCCGGGCCGCGGTGTTCGGCGCGAACGACGGACTCGTCTCCAACCTCGCGCTCGTCCTCGGCGTCGGGGCCGCGGGGGTGTCGACCGGCACGATCCTCCTCACCGGCATCTCGGGCCTGCTCGCGGGCGCACTGTCGATGGGCGCCGGCGAGTACGTCTCCGTCCGCTCCCAGCGCGAGCTGCTCGAGGCCTCGACCCCGGACCCGGGATCGCGCGACGCGATCCGCGCCCTCGACATCGATGCCAACGAGCTCGCGCTCGTGTTCCGCGCCCGCGGCATGGACTCCGACGCCGCCGAGTCCGCCGCGGCCGAGGCGATCCGCACGGCCGGACGGCCCGGGGACGGCCACGTCCTCCACATCCCGATCGAGGGTGAGCACGAGGAGCTCGGCACCGGCCTCGGTGCGGCGTCCTCGTCCTTCTGCTTCTTCGCCTCGGGCGCGATCATACCGATCCTCCCCTACGTCTTCGGGCTCACCGGCTATCCCGCGATCTTCCTCGCCGCGGGCCTCGTCGGACTCGCGCTCCTCTTCACCGGCGGCGTCGTCGGCGTGCTGTCGGGCCGCGCCCCGCTGCCGCGCGCGCTGCGCCAGCTCGCGATCGGCTACGGGGCGGCCGGGGTGACGTTCCTCCTCGGCCTGCTGTTCGGCACCGCGGTCGCCTGAGCCGGTACTCTCGCTCGCATGACCCATTGCTCGCTCAGCGACGAGGCGCGCGCCTATCTCGCCGAGAACGCCCGCCGCAATCCGCTTCCCGCGGAGCAGCTCACCCTCGCCGCGGCCCGAGCGGCGGCGGTCGACCTCGGCTGGCGGCAGTCCGCACCGGTGCCCGTCGCCGAGGTCCGCGACACCTTCGCCGTAGGACCGCACGGGTACGTCCCGGTGCGCATCCACGTCCCGCACCGACGCGAGCCGACCAGCGGCACGGGAGTCGCTCCCGGCGGTGCGCCCGCCCTCCTCATGCTGCCCGGCGGCGGCTGGGTCACCGGCACCGCCGACATCGCCGACGTGGCAGCCCGACGGCTCGCCCGCGACACCGGGGCGGTCGTCGTCACGGCGACCTATGCGAAGGCGCCCGAGCACCCGTTCCCCCTCCCGCTCCTCGACTGCGTCGCCGCCTTCCAGTGGATGGTCGAACGCGCGAGCACCCTCGGGATCGACCCCGGTCGGATCGGCATCATCGGCGACTCCGCCGGCGGCAACCTCGCAGCCGCGACCGCGCTCGCCCTGCGCGACTCCGTCGAACTCGACGGCCACCGCTGCGCGAGCACCCACGCTCCTGCGGCCCTCGTCCTCCTCTATCCGGTCACCGACGCCGGACAGGACACCGACTCCTATCGCGAGTTCGGCACCGACCACGGCCTCACCGCGGACCGGATGGCCTACTACTGGGACTGCTACGCCGGGCCGGACACCCGGTTCCACCCGCTCGCCTCCGTCGGCCGGGCCGCTCTCCACGACCTCCCGCCCACCGTCGTCGTCACCGCCGGTTGCGACGTCCTCCGCAGCGAGGGCGAGGCGTTCGCCGCCGGTCTCGCCGCAGCGGGAACCCCGTGCGAGCTCTGGGAGTACCCGCACACCGTGCACGGCTTCGTCCATTCCGACGGGGTCCTCGCCGACGCGGACGCGCTCCTCACCCGTCTGGGCCGCGCCGTCCCCGGATTGCTCGGCGGCTGAGCCGGCCGGACCGCCGCCGGCGCACGGGGGTGCCTCCGAGCCCTGCCCCGACGGGTGACCTCCGAGTGAACTGCGCGGTATGTGCCGATCTGCGCGCAATGACGCGCAGATCGGTGGATACTGCGCGGTCGGGCACGGGAGCCGCGGAATAGGATGAGCCCATGGCAGCCGCACCCGCCCCCGATTCGCTCGCGCTCCTCGACCTCGCGCGCGCCGAATTCACGCTCGTCGACCCCCGCGACCCCCACCTGCGCGTCGACGACCTCGCCCCGCACCGCGGGGACGGGATCTTCGAGACCGTCCTCGTCACCCGCCGGGGTGCCGCCGACCACGTCCACGCCCGCGACCTCCACTTCACGCGGTTCCGCGCCTCGGCGGCGATGCTCGAGCTCCCCGCTCCGGATCCGGACCTGTGGCACGCCGCGCTCGACGCCGTCGTCGCCGAGCACCGGGCCGCCCGCGGCGACGACGAGCCCTTCACCGTCCGCTACACCCTGTCCCGCGGGGTCGACGCGCCGGTCGGCTGGGCGCTGACGATCCCGCTCGACCCGAAGTACGCTCGCCAGCGCGCGCAGGGCATCGCGGTCGTCACCCTCGACAAGGGCTACCCGGCCTACTTCGGGCAGAGCGCGCCGTGGATGCTCATCGGCGCCAAGACCCTGTCGTACGCGACGAACCAGGCGGCCGGGCGGTGGGCCGCCGCGCACGGCGCCGAGGACGTCATCTACCTGTCCCACGACGGCCGGGTGCTCGAGGGACCGAGCGCGAACGTCGTCATCCGCCGCGGCGGCGAGCTCCTCACCCCCGACCCCAAGGCCGGCCTGCTCCATGGGACCACACAGCAGACGATCTTCTCCCACGCCGCCGAGGCCGGCCTCCTGTGCTCCTACACCGACCTCACCGTCGACGACCTCACGAGCGCCGACGGCGTGTGGCTGACGTCCTCGGCGCGGACCTGCGTCCCGGTCACCGCGCTCGACGGCACCGCGCTCGCCCACGACGCGGATCTCTCCGAACGGATGCGCACGTGGGTGCTCGAGGACCCGGGCACGGTCTAGGCTGGACCTCATACATCGGACTCGACTCCTGAGGAGATCACTCGCATGGGCGGAAAAATCGCATGGCAGATCATCGGCGTCGGCGGCGCGACCCTCGCCGCGCTCGCGGCGCGCAAGGTCCTGAGCATCGTGTGGGAGAAGACCACCCACAAGCCGGTCCCCCTCAACACCCAGGACGACGAGGTCGGCCTGTCGGAGGCCATCGCATGGACGATCGTCTCCGGCGTCGGCGTGGCCGTGGCGCGGCTCGTCGTGGAGCGCTACGCCGCGACCACCGTGCGCAACAACTGGGGTGAGAACGCTCTGCCGAAGAAGCTCCAGAGCGCTGCCCGCGTGAGCGCGGACGACGACCGGCGCTGATCCCACCACCGTCCCGGGGGTCGTCGGCCGTGTGCCGACGGCCCCCGTCCGCGTCTCCGGTCCGCCGGCATCAGCCCAGGTCATGACGGATTCTTAACGTGCGTTCGACAGGCTGGTTACGCTACCCTGAGCGGAACAGTAGAATTGCCCCACAACTGTATCCGTGCCCGACTTCCCCTCGGGCCCCTTGGGAGGTTCCATCATGCACGCCCTCCAGGTCGTCGCCATCGTCGTCGGCGTCATCGCGACCATCGTCGGCTGGTCGTTCTTCCTGACCCGGGTCGGGAAGTTCGTCGGCTTCTTCAAGCTCGGCGCCCCGACCGGCGCCGGGGAGCGGACCTCCCAGGCGGGTCTGCGGACCGCGACCCTGGTCAAGGAGTTCCTCGGCCACACCCGGATGGCGCGCCTCCCGATCGTCGCGATCGCGCACTGGTTCACCATGATCTCCTTCGGCGTGCTCGTGCTCACGCTCGCCCAGGCGACGATGCAGCTCTTCGACCCGCATGCGGTCCTCCCCCTCATCGGGCACTTCTTCCCGTACGAGTGGATCACCGAGTTCTTCGCCGTCACCGGCCTGCTCGGCATCATCGCGCTCATCATCATCCGCCAGCGCAACCACCCGCGCGACCTCAACCGCAAGTCGCGGTTCTTCGGCTCGAACTTCTGGCAGGCGTACTACGTCGAGTTCACCATCCTCATGGTCGCCCTGTGCATCGCGCTGCTCCGCGGCCTCGAGTACGTGCTCCAGGGCCGTGCGGGCCAGGAGAACCTCCTCCTCCACTTCCCGCTGACGTTCTGGATCGGGGAGCTGTTCTCCGGCCTGTCGACCGGGGCGATCGAGGCGCTCGTCGTCGTCATCGCGCTCATCAAGATCCTCGTGTCCTACGCCTGGATGGTCACCGTCGCGCTCACCCCGACGATGGGCGTGGCCTGGCACCGCTTCCTCGCGTTCTTCAACATCTGGTTCAAGCGCCACGCCGACGGCCGCACGAGCCTCGGTGCCCTGCAGCCCATGAAGAACAAGGGCGAGGACATCGACTTCGAGGCCATGGAGGACATGGACGAGGACGCCGTCATGGGCGTCGGCAAGATCGAGGACTTCACGTGGAAGGGCCTCCTCGACTTCTCCACCTGCACCGAGTGCGGTCGCTGCCAGAGCCAGTGCCCGGCCTGGAACACCGAGAAGCCGCTGAGCCCCAAGCTCATGATGATCAATCTCCGCAACCACGCCGACGCCAAGGCGCCGTGGCTGCAGGCGGCCAAGAAGGCCCAGGCCGAGGCGGTCCCGCCGGAGCCGCTCGCCGAGGACGCGGACAAGAAGGCCAAGAAGGCCCACGCCAAGGAGATGGCCGCATACCAGGGCATCACCGATCCGCACGAGAACCTCGACCTTCTCGGCACCCTGTCGCAGTCCGCCCAGACCGAGGCCGTGCGCCCGCTCGTCGGAGCGCAGGACGTCGAGGAGCTCGCCGAGATGGGCGTCATCGACCCCGACGCGCTGTGGTCGTGCACCACCTGCGGCGCGTGCGTCGAGCAGTGCCCGGTCGACATCGAGCACGTCGACCACTTCGTCGACATGCGCCGCTACCAGGTACTCATCGAGTCGGCCTTCCCGACCGAGCTCTCCGGCCTGTTCAAGAACCTCGAGAACAAGCAGAACCCCTGGGGCATGTCCCAGCGCAAGCGCATGGAGTGGGCGAAGAACCTCGACTTCGAGATCAAGCAGGTCGGCGCCGACATCGAGGACCTCGGCGAGGTCGAGTACCTGTTCTGGGTCGGCTGCGCCGGAGCCTTCGAGGACCGCGCGATGAAGACCACCCAGGCGATCGCCGAGCTGCTCCACACCGCGGGAGTCGACTTCGCCGTGCTCGGCGACGGCGAGTCCTGCACCGGCGATCCGGCCCGCCGGGCCGGCAACGAGTTCCTCTACCAGATGCTCGCGCAGGCGAACGTCGAGGTGCTCAACGAGATGAAGGCCCGCAAGATCGTCGTGTCGTGCGCGCATTGCTTCAACACCATCGCCAACGAGTACCCGCAGATCGGCGGGAAGTTCGAGGTCGTCCACCACACGCAGCTGCTCAACAAGCTCGTCCGCGAGAAGCGCCTCACCCCGGTGGCACCCGCCGCCGGCGAGACGGTGAGCACGCCGGTGACCTACCACGATCCGTGCTACCTCGGTCGCCACAACGGCATCTACACCCCGCCGCGCGAGCTCATCGGCTCGCTGCCCGGCCTCGAGTACCGCGAGATGGAGCGCTCGCAGGAGCGGTCGTTCTGCTGCGGCGCCGGCGGTGCCCGGATGTGGATGGAGGAGACCATCGGCTCCCGCATCAACGTCAACCGCACGCGCGAGGCGGTGGCCACCGGCGCCGAGCAGATCGCGGTCGGCTGCCCGTTCTGCCGCGTCATGCTCTCCGACGGTCTGACCGCCGAGCAGTCCGAGGGCAATGCCTCCGAGGGCGTCGAGGTGCTCGACGTCGCTCAGATGCTCCTCGCCGGCGTCCGCCGCGGCCAGGGCGGCCAGGGCGGCGAACGACGCGCGGAGGAGCCGGCGCCGGCCTGATCGCCCGGACCGGGAACCCGACGCACGAAGGATCCCCCGCTCGGCCCGCACTGCGGGTCGGACGGGGGATCCTCGGCGTCCGGGCGCCGGAGCGACCTCAGACGAAGGGGAGGGTGACCGGCCCGAGGCCGGCGAAGTCCGCCCGGACCACGTCACCCGGGGCGACCGGGATCGCGGCGCACACGCTGCCGAGCATGACGACGGACCCGGCGCGCATGACGGTGCCGCGGGAGCCGAGCGCGTTCGCCAGCCACACGAGCGCATTGAGCGGGTCGCCGAGCACCGCGCCGCCGGCTCCGGAGGCGACGACGCGGCCGCCCACCTGGACCACGCAGCCGGTGAGGATCGGATCGATGTCGCTCCACGCCCGCGGGCGCGAACCGAGGACGACGGCGCCGAAGCTCGCATTGTCCGCCACGGAGTCCGCCACCGTGATCCGCCAGTCGGCGACGCGGGAATCGATGACCTCGATCGAGGCGAGCGCGCAGTCGATGGCGGCGAGCGCCTGCACCGCGGTGACGCCGGGTCCGGCGAGATCGCGGCCGAGGACGACGGAGATCTCCGGTTCGATGCGCGGGGCGATGAAGCGCTCCGCCTCGACCGGGGTGCCGGAGAGCAGGAAGCCGCTCGCCGGGAGAACGCCGAAATCGGGTTCGTCGACGCCGAACTGGTCCTGCATCGCCTTCGAGGTCAGCCCGATCTTGTAGCCGAGGACCGGGTCGCCGGCGGTCTCCCAGGCCTCGACCTGCAGCCGCTGGACGGCGTACGCGTCGTCGAGATCGAGGCCCGGGTGCGAGGCGCTCGGCGGGTCGATGGGCTCACCGCTGCGGTAGGCCTCGGCGAACTGCGCGGCGAGTTCCGCGCGGGTGGTCTGCTCGATCATGTCCGATCCTCCTCGATCGATCCGCCGGTCCGCCGCGGGCGCGGCGGCCGGAGCGTCAGTCGGCGCCGAGCGCGTCGAGGGCGGCGCGCACCTGCGGCACGGTGAGCTGCCCGGGAGCGGAGAGACGGCCGACCGCGGCGAAGGTCGCGGCGGATCCGAACTCGCTGCCGACGAGCCGGGTCGCCTTGCCGAGCTCGCCCATCGAGATCGCGACGACGGGGGTCGGCAGGGTGGCCTGGGCCCGGTCCCCCACGCTGAGCACCTCGAGCACATCGGTGCGGTGCTCGGGCATGACGGCGATCTTCGCGACGTCGGCCCCGGCCCGGTGCATCGTCGACATCAGGCGGAGCAGGTGCTCGGCGGGCGGCGTGCGCTCGAAGTCGTGGAACGAGGCGAGCGCGGACACGCCCGCGTCATGGGCGCGGGCGATGAGCGCCTCGGCGGTGGTCCGCTCGAACTCGATGTCGACGGCCTCCGGGCCGAGCTCGATGAAGGTGCCGACGAGTCCGGCGTAGGCCTCGTCGGTGAGCGCGGCCGCGCCGCCCTCGCCCCGCGTCCGGACGGTGACGAGCACCGGCTGAGCGGTGTTCGCGCGGAGTGCCTCCCAGCCGGCGCGGACCCGGTCGCGGATCCCTTCGAGCTCGTGGGGTTCGAGGACGTGGTCGACCGCGCCGAACTCCGCGAGGGCGTCGACGCGCCATTCGATGACATCGACGCCCTCCGTCGCCGCGCAGCGTGCGGACTGCTCGCCGAGCTCCTCGGGGTCGACGGCGGAGAGGGGGACGATGACGGCGGGGAACGTGTCCGCGGGGACGAAGGGCAAGGACTTCATGGCACCACTGTAGAGCGGGCCGCCGCTCATCCGCACCGCGTGCTCACCCCTCGAAGAGCCGGCTCCCGACGTAGTCGCCGTCCTCGACGCCCGGCGGGATCGCCCACACCGTCGAGCCGATCGGCGTCGTCCACTGATTGAGCAGGTCCATGCCGTCGAGTCGGCGCTGGATCGGGAGGAACTGCCGCTCGATGTCGGCCTGGTACGAGGCGAACATCAGACCCACCGTGCTCACCTGCCGGGAGCCCGTCGGTCCGGTGCCCGCGGCGTCGGCGGTCGGCACCGCGTGGTAGTTGTACACCCGTCGGAAGATCTGCTCCTCCGGTTTCCGCTCGTTGCGCGACCGCGCCACGTGGCTGGCCGGCGAGATCACCGTGAGGCCGCGCGCATCGACGGCCGCGAGGTCGGGGACGTCGTGCTCCTCGCGTCCGGTGAGGGGCGCCCCGCGTGCCAGGTCGCGCCCGACCGCGAACTCGCGGGCCGGCCGGTCCGCCTCGTCCCAGGTCTCCATGTCCATGGCGATGTCCCGGAGGACGAGCGTGGTGCCGCCGCCCCGCAGCCACGCGGGGTGTCGTGCGCCGAGGTCGAGCGGCGGCTCCCCGCGGGCGGAGAACACCGGCGTCGCCTGTCCGGTGGTCTCACCCCAGACGAGCCGGGCGAAGTCCTCGGACCCCGGGCCGGGGTTGGCCGTCCCGTCGACCTGGCCGAACATGTTGCGCTGGGTGGTGCCCAGCGGCCGCGAGCCGTGGGCACGCCGGAATGCGGTGCGGGACCACGCGACGCGGGCGAAGGCGCGGGAGTCCTTGAGCAGCATGCGCGCGGCGTGCGACACGGCGAGCGCATCGTCCCCGCAGATCTGGAGCAGCAGGTCACCCCGGCTGCGATCCGCCTCGAGCCGATCGATCGAGAACTCCTCGAGCGGGTGGAGCCAGTCGGGGACGTGCCGTCGCCCCGCGCGGGCGACGAGCGCCTCGCCGAACCCGAAGGTCACGGTGAGACGGGCCGGATCGGGGGTGAGCTCGGGTTCGGGGTCCGCGAGGGGCGCGGTGCCCCGGGTGAGCGCGGCGGCGTCGTCGGTGAGCAGACGGAGCATGTTCACCGTCCGCCGGGCATCGGTCGCCTCCTCGAGGTCGAGGCCGATGAAGAGGGCGTGCGCCTGCGGAACGGTCTCCACCCCCGCCTGGTGGCGGCCGTGGAAGGGTTCGAGCTGTGCGCCGTTGAGGCCGGAGGTATCGGGCCGGGGGGCCGGGGCCGGCGCCGGATCCCGCTGAGCGAGGCATCCGGCACCGACCCCGGCGCCGACACCGAGGACCGAGGCGCCGAGCACGTGTCGACGTCCGATGTCCATGGTCGATCTCCTTGTCGTGTCGGGTGGGCGTTCGCGATCAGTGATCGTGGTCGCCGTGACCGCCGTCGGTGTCCTCGGAGTCCTCGCCCTCGGAGGCGCCGTCCTCACCGCCGTGGCCCTGGACGTACTCCTCCTGTGCGCCGGTGAACTCCTTCGCGACGACCGTCGTCTCGATGTCCCCGGCGTCGGTGGTCAGAGTGATCGCCACCTCGTCGCCCGGCACGATCGGCTCCTGGAGGTCCATGAGCATGACGTGGTCGCCGCCCGGTTCGAAGGTGAGCTCTCCTCCCGCCGGGACGACGAATCCGCCCTCCTTCTCCTGCATCATCGTGCTGCCGCCGTCGTCGCTCACGGTCTCGTGGAGCTCGGCGAAGCCGGCCACGGGGCTCGCGGCGCCGGTGACGCTGATGTCGTTCTCGGAGTCGTTGCGGAGCGTGCCGAACGCGCCGGTCATCCCCTCGTCGGCCGCCTTGACCCAGGCGTCCTCCCAGACGAGGGAGGCGTCCTCCGCCTCCGATTCGGAGCCGATGGGAGCGGCCGCGCTCTCGGACGCGGCGGCCGTGCTCTTGTTCTCCGCGGTCGCATCGCCGCCCCCGCCGCAGGCGGCGAGTCCGAGGACGAGAGCGATCGAGGTCGAGGTGAGGATGGTGCGTGACAGTGCTGACATGATGTGTCCTTCCGATGCGAACGGATCGGTCGCCGAGCGCGGCGGCCGGTCGAGCACGACGGCTGCCGCAGCGGGACCCCGGCAGGGTGCGCGGAGCATCGGCCGCAGGGCGAGCGGTCCGTTCGGTGAGTGATGGGAGCACCCGAGCGGGTGCGCATGTGCCCGAGCGCGGAGAGCGTCAGGCGGGAAGGAGCAGCGGAGGTCCGCGGCGGAAGCGCGAGTCGACGACCGCGGCCGTGACGGCCCGCACCTCGGGATCGCGGGGGATGCTCCGGACGCGGCGCACCGGGGGCACGCCGCCGGACAGGAACAGGAGCGCGAGGGGGCCGAGCAGCCCCTCGTGGAGCGCGAGCACCATGGTCTCGCCGTATCGCAGGAACGTGACGGTGACGACAGCGGCCGCGACGTGGGCGGCGATCATCGCCGCGTCGAGGGATCCGCCGGCGGCTCCGGAGAGGTGGGGAGCGGCGTGATGGGCACCGTGATCCGCCGTCCCGAGCGAGAAGAGCACCGACCCGGAATGCATGCTGCGGACGACGAGGGGCCCGGCGGAGAACACCGTCATGGTGCAGTGGAGGAGGATCTGTGCGAGCACCACGACGACGCCGAGCGCGAGCGGCCCGAGGCGCCTGCCGGCCAGCAGCACGCCGACCCACAGGGTGAGGACGAAGCTCACGCCGACGGCGAGCACGGAGCCGGCCCCGCCGGCCTCGGCGTGGAATGCGAGGGCGGTGAGGGTCGCGATGAGGGCGGCGGCGGTCGAACGCCACAGGCGTGCTCGACGCTCCATTCCCGCCCCCTCCCGTGTCGTCATCGCGGTGCCGGTCCCGATTCTACCGCCGGTAGAACCCCTTCCGCACTTCCCAGGCGACCGGAAAGCGCTCCCTCGCACAGGGCGGCGCACCGTCGCGGATCCGAGGCCCCACCGTCGGGCCTCATTCTCGGGCGGCGACGCCACCCGGCTCTCCGCGGCGACCGGGAGTAACGATCGAGTAACGCCTCTTATCGATCATCGTTCCTGGTGAGGGGCGTTCTTCGGCGGTCTGGGGGACGCCGGCCACCGCTGTGGCACACATAATCGCCGGTGCTCCGTGACAGCGGGTCGATAGTGTCGTGGGACAGAGGTCGCACCCCGGGTCGACGCCCATACCTCCGTGCGCCCCCGGCCCCCGGACGCCGACCACCGGCTGCAGCTGACGCCGCGCTCGCCGACGGCCGACCTCGATGCACGTCCCCGACAGGAAGGACCCGCCACCATGGCAGTCGTCCGTGCCTCCCACGTCTACAAGGTCTTCGGCCGCAACGGCCGTGAGGTCGTCGAGAGGCTCGAGGCCGGAAGCTCCCGCGACGAGCTCAGACGCCTCGGCACCGCAGCAGTCATCGACGCGAGCTTCGAGGTCGAGAAGGGCGAGAGCTTCGTCGTCATGGGCCTGTCGGGCTCCGGCAAATCGACCCTCATCCGGATGATCAACGGACTGTGGGCACCGACCTCCGGCACCGTCGAGGTCGCCGGTGAGGACATCTCGCACATGCCGGCGGCCCGGCTGCGGAAGCTGCGGGCGGAGAACATCGCCATGGTGTTCCAGCACTTCGCGCTCCTCCCCCACCGGACGGTCCGGGAGAACGCCGCGTACGCACTCGAGATCAAGCAGGTTCCCACGTCCCAGAGGCTCGAGCGAGCCGACCACTGGCTCGAGGTCGTCGGACTCGACGGCTGGGGGGACAAGTATCCCGGACAGCTCTCCGGCGGCATGCAGCAGCGCGTCGGACTCGCCCGGGCGCTCGCTGCGGAGACCGACATCCTCCTCATGGACGAGGCGTTCTCCGCCCTCGACCCGCTCATCCGGCGCGAGATGCAGGATCAGCTCGTCGAGCTCCAGTCCACGCTCAACAAGACGATCATCTTCATCACGCACGACCTCAACGAGGCGATGTACCTCGGTGACCGCATCGCGGTCATGCGCGACGGGCGCATCGTCCAGATCGGCACTGCCGAGGACATCCTCACGAACCCCACCGACGACTACGTCGCGAGCTTCGTCCAGGACGTCGACCGCACCCGCGTCCTCACTGCGTCGTCGATCATGCAGAAGCCGCGAGCGGTCGTCACCGACACCGCCGGACCACGCATGGCGATCCACGTCATGGAGGACACGAAGGCCTCCGGCCTGCTGGTGACGAGCCGCGACCGACGACTGCTCGGCCAGGTGAGCGACCGGTCGGCGGTCGCCGCCGCCCGGGAGGGCGTCACGGACCTCCGCAGCGTCTACACCACCGAGAACGTGCTCACCGTGCGACCCGACACCCCGATGTCGGAGCTCTTCGCGCAGAGCTCGTCCTCACCGGTGCCGCTCGCCGTCGTCGACGAGCAGGAACGCCTGGTCGGAGTGATCCCGCGCATCGCACTGCTCAACTCGATGGCCTCGGTCAGCCCCACCACCGGAGAGCTGCCGATCAGCCGCCTGTCCGACACCATCGACGAGAAGGGAGTCTGAGCCGTGGAGTTCGACGTCCTCAATCCCCGGATCCCGTTCGGCCGTTGGATCGAAGCGTTCATCGACTGGTTCACCGACACCTTCGGCTTCCTGCTCAGCCTGCTGTCGTTCGTCCTCGGAGGCCTCTACGACCTCTTCTTCTGGGCGCTCAACACCCCGATCTACCTCGTGATGATCCTCGTCTTCGCGGCCATCGCCTGGCTCGCGAGCGGCTGGAAGCTCGCACTGTTCACCGCGCTCGGCTTCTATGCCATCCGCGCGCTCGACCAGTGGAGCAATTCGATGTCGACGCTCGCGCTCGTCCTCGTCGCGGTACTCATCGCCGTCGCGATCTCCGTGCCGCTCGGCATCCTCGCAGCGAAGTCGAACATCGTGTCGACGATCGTCAAACCGATCCTCGACTTCATGCAGTCGATGCCTGCGCTGGCCTACCTCGTTCCGATCATCGTGATCTTCGGCATCGGGCAGGTGCCCGGCGCGATCGCGACGATCATCTTCGCACTGCCCCCGGGTGTGCGCCTCACCGAGCTCGCGATCCGGCAGGTCGACCCCGAGGTCGTCGAGGCCGGTCACGCGTTCGGCGCCTCCGGTGGGCACATCCTCACCCGGATCCAGCTGCCGCTCGCCATGCGCACGATCATGGCCGGCATCAACCAGGTCATCATGCTCGCCCTGTCCATGGTCGTCCTCGCCGGCATGGCGGGTGCGCAGGGCCTCGGCGGTGCGGTGATCTCGTCCATCAGCTCGCTCAACATCGCCCTCGGCGTCGAAGCCGGTCTGGCCGTGGTCATCATCGCGGTCTTCCTCGACCGCGTGACCGCCGCTCTGGGCAGGCGCACTCCGCTGGAGCGCGCGCAGGCGGCCTGAGCCGCGGCTGACCGGCCGCACCCCACTCCCTGCTATCGGAACAGAATCGCATCACACTCGAAGGAGCACCGATGAAACCCACGAAGATGACGAAGGTCGGCGGCGTTCTCGCCGCCTCCGTGCTGGCACTGACCGCCTGCGGCGTGTCCAATGAGGGCGGCGGCACCGGCGGCGGAGGCGGGGACGAGGCCGCCGGCTCCGAGGTCGACTGGTCCGACTGCACCCCGGGCGAGGAGTCCGCGGACACCGCCTCGATGGACGCCGACGCCGAGACCGAGATCACCGTCGGCGCCTTCGACGGCTGGGACGAGTCCTTCGCAGCCGCCCACCTGTACAAGCATGTCCTCGAGCAGGACGGCTACACCGTCGACATCCAGTCGTTCCAGGCCGGACCCGGATACACCGGGCTCGCCGAGGGCGACATCGACGTGATCATGGACGGCTGGCTGCCGCTCACCCACGCCGACTACCTCGAGCAGTACGGCGAGGATCTCGAAGCCCAGGGCTGCTGGTACGACAACGCCAAGCTCACGATCGCCGTCAATGAGGACTCGCCGGCCCAGTCGATCGCCGATCTCGCCGAGATGGGCGACGAGTACGGCAACCGGCTCGTCGGCATCGAGGCCGGAGCCGGTCTGACGAAGACCACCGAGGAAGCCGCGATCCCCACCTACGGCCTCGAGGACTACGAGTTCGTCGTGTCCTCCACCCCGGCGATGCTCTCCGAGCTGCAGAAGGCGACAGACGAGGGCGAGAACATCGCCGTCACCCTGTGGCGGCCGCACTGGGCCTACGACGCGTTCCCGGTGCGCGATCTCGAGGACCCCGAGGGCGCGATGGGTGACGCGGAGCTCATCTACAACTTCTCGCGCACCGGTTTCGGCGAGGACCACCCGAAGGCGGCGCAGCTGCTGAAGAACCTCGTCATCGACGACGAATCCCTGTCGAGCCTCGAGAACGTCATGTTCTCGGAGGAGAACTACGGCGGCGAGGATCTCGACGCCGCGGTCGAGGAGTGGGCCGGCGACAACCAGGAGTTCTTCGACTCATGGACCGCGGGCACGATGGCGGACTGAGCTCCCGCCGCCGCGCGGCGACCGGCTGCGCGATCGCACCGGCCCCGCAGCATCCATGCTGCGGGGCCGGTCCGCGTCCGGGGTGAGCGCTCAACCGGAACCGGGAGCTCTCATCGGCCCGGCCCGCGCTCCCTACATCCGCAGCCAGATGTCGGCGACGTCCTTGACCATGGCGCCGCTCGCCTCGGCATCGGCGAGCCAGTCCACCGGGGCCCCGCCGAGCTGGCGCGTGCCGTCGGCGAGGACGATGACGTCGAAGTTGCAGGCGAGTCCGGCCATCGCGGTGTGCCGGACGGATTCCTGGACGTCGGCGCCCCCGATGATGATCCGGTCGACGGCGAGATCGTGGAGACCGGCGGCGAGATCGTCGACGCCATCGAACGCATCTGCGGACTCCGAGACGAGACCGAGGTCCTCACCGACCTCGAACAGCGATTCCGGCTGCTCGGGAGCACCCGGGGGAACCGGAGCGGAGACGAAGACCACCACGCCGCCGGTCGTCCGGGCGCGCGAGACGAGATCGCCCAGGACAGCGGTGAGCCCCGCCTGAGCGGCGCGGGTCTCCTCGGTGTTCATCACCATGAGTGCATCCATGCGATTAGCATGCCATAGGGACGGATGAGCGCCCGCCGCAAGGAGGATGACCACGATGGCCGAAGACCGTGCTCCGCACCGCTCGTTCGCCCTCTACGCGGAGGGCAGGGTGGTCGCGAACCCCTCGTCGATCCGGGAGGCCGCACAGGCCCTCGCGCAGGCAAACAGCGATCCCGCGGCCCTGCCGTTCCTCTGGGCGGACCTGCTCCACCCCGGGCCGGATGAGCTCGGCGAGCTCGCGGAGTGCTTCGACCTCCACCCCCTCGCGGTGGAGGACGCCGTCGAGGCGCACCAGCGGCCGAAGTACGAGCACTACGGCACGACGGATTTCATGGTGCTCCGGCCGGTCGCATCGCCCCCGCCGCGCCGCCCGGCGGGCACCCCGGGGGACCCGGGGGACGAACTCGCGCTCGGTGAGCTCCACCTCTTCCTCGGGGCGTCCTTCATCATCACCGTGCGGAGATCGACAGCCCTCGACATCGCGGCGGTCAGGGACGTGTTCGACGACGATCCCCGCTTCCTCGAGCACGCCCAGTTCTCCGCGCTCTACCGGATCCTCGATCGCGTCGTTGACGACTACGAACCCGCGCTGCGAGCGCTCGAGGACGACGCCGACGTCCTCGAGGAGCGCCTGTTCGGCAGCGGCCCCATCGGCTCCCAGGAGATCTACCGGCTGTCGCGCGATCTCATCGAGCTCGATCGCGCGATCAACCCGCTCGCCGCCGTCATGGGCGCGGTGTTCGCCGCCGTCGAGCGGCACACCGTGCCGCCGGATCTCGCGCGCGGGCTGCGCGACGTCGCCGACCACGTCCACACCGCCACCGACCGGATCGAACGGCTGCGGAGCCTGCTCCGCGAGATCTTCACCGTCAACGCCACGCTGATCTCCGAGCGGCAGAACGAGGACATGCGGGCGATGAACGAGCTCTCGATCCAGCAGAACGAGCAGATGAAGAAGATCTCGGCATGGGCCGGCATCCTCTTCTTCCCGTCCCTCGTCGCGGGCACCTACGGCATGAACTTCCAGCACATGCCCGAGCTCCACTGGCTCCTCGGGTACCCGTTCGCGCTCGGCCTCATGCTCCTCGGCTGCGTCGTGCTCCACCGCGTGTTCACGCGGGTGGGCTGGCTCTGAGTCGCAGTCGCACCGGGGCGGGCACCGGCGCCGGCCGCCGGCTCATCGGTCGCCGAGGAGCGCATTCCCCTGCTCGAGAAGAGCCTCCACCGTGCGCGCGACGAGCGGTCGCTCCTGCGCGCCGCGTCGGATCGCGGCGACGACCCGACGATGCGGCGCGGCGGGGCCGGCCACGGGCACGCGGACGACGCGGTAGTCGCTCGAGATCCGCGCGAGGCGAGGGACCAGTCCGACTCCCAGACCGTTCTCGATGAGGGTCGCCTCGGTGTCCCATTCCGCGACCTCGTGCGCCACCCGCGGAGTCGTTCCCGCCGCGGTGAACGCCGCGAAGAACAGCGCCCGGTAGGGCGTTCCGGGCCGAGCGGCGATCCACGGCTCCGCGCTGACTTCTGCGAGCGGGATCGACTCGCGGCCCGCCAGGGGGTGATCGGCCGGCAGCATGACATCGAGCGGATCGTCGAGGAGGTCGATCTGCTCATAGCGCGGATCATCGGCCTCGGTGTTCGCCTGCATCGACACGACGATCGCGAGGTCGAGGCGGTCGGCGAGCAGGAGATCGAAGCAGCGCTGCGGATCGGCTTCGACGATGGTGAGCCGGAGACCCGGCTCCTCCTCCCTCAGACGCACCGCGACGGGGGTGAGCAGCGCGGCGGTGGCAGTGGACATCCCCCCGAGGCGCAGCTCCGCCGCCTCCGGCGCGCTGCCGGCGGAGAGCGAGCCGCGCACCGCTTCCCACTGCGCGAACAGGGCGTCCGAGCCGTCGACCAGCCGTCTGCCGGCCGCAGTGAGCCGGAGACCGCGCCCATCCTTCTCGACGAGCCGCAGGCCCAGCTCCTTCTGCAGTCCTCTGAGGTGGGCGGACACCGCGGAAGGGGAGTAGTCGAGCGCCTCCGCGGCGGCGGTCACCGACCCGCAGGCGGCGAAAGTGCGGAGCACAGTGAGCCGATGGTCGATCATGCACTTATTCTGCACGATATCGTCGCAGATTGTGCGCTGTTCTTCACTCTTCTGTCCTCGTACGCTGACCGGAGAGCGGCTCAGCCGGCCGACTCCGCCCGTGCATTCGACCCCCGGAGCACCGACCATGACACTCGACTCGGTTGAGAACATCGCGCCGTCCCCGCACCGCCCGTTCCCTCGCACTGCGCTGCGCACCCCCGCTGGATCCTCCTCCCTCGCCCGTCTGCGCGACCTCCTCGACCGCCGTCGCCGGTGGACCGCGCTCGAATCGGCCTTCTACGCGGATGCGGAGATCTTCGCGCACGACATCGCCGGGATCTTCGACCGCCACTGGTTCTTCGCGGCGTCGGTGGCGGAGATCCCCGGGCCCGGGGACTTCGTCACCATCGACGTCGGCGATCGCTCGGTCATCCTCATCCGCGACGACGACGGAGGGGTGAATGCGCTCCGCAACGTCTGCCGCCACCGCGGTGCCCGCGTTCTCACCGAGCCGAGCGGAAGCGTCGGAAACCTCGTGTGCGCCTACCACTCGTGGACCTACGGCCGCGACGGCTCCCTCCTCCACGCCGCGGCGGCCGGCCCGGAGTTCGACCCGAGCTGCTTCGGCCTCCGTCGGGTCCACAGCATGACCGTGGCCGGTCTGATCTTCCTCTGCCTCGCCCCCGAGCCGCCCACCGACTTCGCGGAGGTCGCGGAGATCTTCGCGCCGTTCGCCGAGCCGCACGACATCCCGCGGACGAAGGTGGCCCATCAGCAGGAGATCATCGAACAGGGCAACTGGAAGCTCGTCATGGAGAACAACCGCGAGTGCTATCACTGCGACGGCCACCCGGAGCTCGCGTGCTCGTACTTCACCACGTGGGGCCTCGCGGAGCACGAGGTGCCCGCGCACCAGATGGACATCTGGCACCGTTCGGTGCTCGCCGATCATGCACTGCGCGAACGCTGCGAGCGCTACGGCATCCCGTGGGAGGTCTACGATGCACCGGACGCCCGGGAAGCGGGAATCCGGATGGGGCGCGATGCGCTCGACGGCGCCGGGGAGTCGTTCTCGGCCACCGGACGCCGCCTGAGCGAGAAGCTGCTCGGCGACCTCCCCGACTTCCGGCTCGGCGACGGCTCGCTCCACCTCCAGCCCAACTGCTGGTTCCATCTGCTCGCCGATCACGTCATCACCTTCGCCGCATTCCCGATGAGCGAGAACCGCACCCTCGTGCGGACCACCTGGCTCGTCGCGGACGATGCGGTCGAGGGAGTCGACTACCGTACCGACGAGCTCACCCACGTGTGGCGGCAGACCAACCTCCAGGACGCCGAGTTCGTCGCCCTCACCCAGCGCGGCGTCTCCGATCCCGGATATCTGCCGGGGCCCTACACCCCGACCGAGCACCAGGTCGAGGCCTTCGTCAACTGGTACACGATGCGGATGCAGGAGTACGCCCGATGACCGCGGAGATCGACAGCCTCGTCGTCGCACCGACGCCCGTGCAGGACCACGTCTGGTGGCGGAGGATCGACCGCCGGACCCCGGTCCGCCCCGGGATCCGGATGCCCTGGGTGGACAGAGCCGCGTCCTCGGCCGCCGTCCCGGATCCGATGGTCGCGCATGAGTTCGCCATCGAATGCGTCGCCGTCACCCCCGAGACCCCCGGGATCACGAGCTTCACCTTCCGCCGTCGCGACGGAGTCGCACTCGGGTTCCGGCCCGGCCAGTACCTCAATGTCGCGTTCCCCGTCGACCCCGACGGCGGCCTCCGCGAACGGAACTACTCCCTGTCCTCGTCGCCCTTCGACCCGTCGGCGTTCCGGTTGACGATCCAGCGTGAGGACACCGGCGCGGTCTCCCGCTGGGCGCATGAGCACGTGCGTCCCGGGACCGCGCTCGAGGCGCTCGGACCGCTCGGCGGCTTCCATCTCCCCGATGTCGACCGGCGCGCGCGATATCTGCTGCTCGCCGGCGGAGTGGGCATCACCCCGCTCATCTCCATGGCACGCACTCTCCATGCCCTCGACGGCACGGCGGACGTCGTCGTCCTCTACCACGCGAGCACCCCTCGCGACTTCGCCTTCGCCCGGGAGCTCCGCATCCTCGACGAGACCGACCCGCGCATCACCGTCCGCTTCAGCCTCGGTGATCGTCCGTGCCCGGAGTGGCACGGCCTCACCGGCCGGATCAGCGCGGACACCCTCGACGCACTCGTCCCGGACGCCTGCGGCCGCCGGGTCTACGCGTGCGGTCCTGCGGGATACCTCGAGCGGGCCGCCGAGGCGGTCGAGGAGCTCGGCGTCTCACCGGTCGCGTTCTTCACCGAGTGCTTCGACGACACGGTGCCGGCGCCTGAGCCGCTGGCGGCTCAGGCCGGTGCCGACCCGGCACCGGCGCGAATCGCACCCGGGACAACGGCCTCGGCGGGTGTGACAGTCCCACCTCCCGCACCCGCACCGGTCGCGTCCGCGCCGCTCCGCTGGTCCGCCCCGGTGAAGGAGGCCGGGGACGCCCGCCCGTGGGTGACCTTCGCCCGCACCGGCACCTCGGCCCCGGTGGAAACAGCGGACTCGCTGCTGCAGGCCGGGCGCCGAGCCGGTGTGCCGCTGCGCTCGAACTGCTCCTCCGGGATGTGCGGCACATGCAAGGTCGGCCTCCTCGCCGGGGAGGTGACGATGGACCACTCCGGCGGGATCCGCCGCCGCGAGATCGACGCGGGCACGATCCTCCTGTGCTGCTCGACCCCGGAGGGCGACGTCGTCGTCGACGCCTGAGGCGACGCGGGACGGTGCATCCGGTTCCGCCCCCGACTCGGGGCGGAACCGGCATATCATCGTGACCAGGGCTCGACCCGGGAGGCTTCGCACTCCGTTCCGACCCGCGCCACCGGCCGACCACCGCAGAGGAAGCACATGACCACCGAGAATCTCCGTCGGACGCTGAAGTCCGGCGGCCTGTCCCTGGGCACGTTCGTCCTCGAGTTCGCGAGCGAGGGCATCGGCGCCCTCACCGCGCGCGCCGGAGCGGACTGGGTGCTCTACGATCTCGAGCACACCGGCTGGTCGCTCGACCGGGTCCGCCCCGCTCTCGCCGTGTCGCGACGCGAGGAGATCGCCTCGTTCGTCCGCGTCATCGGGCCGCACCAGCACCTCGTCACCGGCGCCCTCGATGCCGGCGCCGAAGGCATCATGATGCCCTACGTCGAGTCCGCCGAGCAGGCGGCGACCATCGTGTCCTGGATGAAGTACCCGCCGCAGGGGGTGCGCGGCTCCGCGATGGGGATCGCGCACGACCTCTACACCGGCGGTGCACCCGGGCCCAAGCAGGAGGCGGCGAACGCCTTCACCGTGTTCCTCCCCCAGATCGAGACCCCGGGTGCGGTCGGGCAGGCCGCGGAGATCGCCGCGGTCGACGGCGTCGACGTCCTCTTCGTCGGCCCGATGGATCTGAGCACCAACCTCGGAGCGCCGGGCGACTTCACCACGTCGGAGTTCACCGATGCGCTCACCCGGGTGGGCGAGGCGGCCCGGGGGGCCGGCAAGGCGGCCGGCATCTTCTCGGTCAACGACGACCTCACCCGGCGGGCGATCGATGCGGGTTTCCAGGTGATCTCGCACACCGCCGACTTCGCGATCTACCAGAGCGCGCTCGCGTCCAAGGTCCGTGAGATCCGCTCGTGGGGACCGGCCATCGAGTCCTGAGGACCGGTCGGAGCGGCGTCAGACCCAGTCGGGCATCGGCACGAAGTGCCCGTCGACCTCGACGAACTCGGCCGCCGGAGCGAGGAGCTCCCGGCCGTCGGCGTCGTCGGTCCGGGTGCTCGCGGAGTACCGGATCGAGTAGAGACGCCCCTCCGCCGTGTAGCCGACGAGCGCGCCGTACATCATCGTCTGCACCTGGCCGGCGAAGATCTCCTGCGGCGACAGATCGATCTGGTAGCTCCAGAAGTAGCCGTTCCCGAGCTGCCCCTTGCGCTCGGCGAGCCTCGTCGTCCCGGTCTCGGTGTAGCTGTAGTTGCGGGACGTCTCGATGTGGTCGACCGCGGACTCCGCGTACGCATCCGAGGTGCAGTAGACCTCGATCGACGGCTGGTCCAGCGCCGGGGTCTGCGCGGTGAACGCGACATAGGACTCCGAGGAGGCGTTGACGGTGAACGAATCGGGGAGGACGACCTGGATCGGCACGGCGCAGCCTCCCTGGAACGGCACGTGGGTGAGCGTGTACCCGTCGGGGATCGCCGGCCCGGTCTCCGTGGGCGTCGGCTCCGGTCCGGCGGTCTCCGCGACGCGCACGCCCATCGCCCCGCTCCCCTCCTCGGAGGTGCGGACCTGGAGCGCCCCGCAGCCGGCGAGGAGCACGGCTGCGCCGGCGGCGAGCACGACCCTCAGCGTTCGACG
>ENA-OOKA01000174-OOKA01000174.1-human-skin-metagenome-genome-assembly--contig:-NODE-174-length-21427-cov-7.203678_pt1 | contig 21427 bp, 18 predicted proteins | sample MGYA00248825_ERZ500995 | MGnify/ENA primary metagenome ERZ500995 (study PRJEB25958, sample SAMN03398540) | human skin metagenome | study: EMG produced TPA metagenomics assembly of the Human Skin...
TGCCCAGGTGCCGCTCGCGCTCGCGATCGGTCGCCCGGAGACCGTGGAGGGCCTGCCCGGGGCGCGGGTGTGGCAGGCGGTGCACGACGGCGCCGCCCCCTCCGAGGTATGGCGGGCGCGGCTGCGGGACGCCGAGGGACCGCTCGTGAAGGCGCGGCTGCTGGTCGAGGCGCTGCAGGTCAATCGCGATCATCTGGGCCTCCGCCTGGGCCATGCCCCGTCTCGGCGCGAGGTGCGCCGGGAGTGGTGGGTGCGCTGGGGGCGCTTCCTGCGTCGCTGAGTCCCGGCCGACGGGCCGACGCGTCGGCCGGCCGCTTCGTGCGGCGGGTCGGTGCGCGACTCCCGGCGAGCCGTCGCACGAGAAGCCCGAGGCCGACGCCGAGCGCGGCCCCGGCGGTGTTGGCGAGGATGTCGACCAGGTCCTGCTCCCGCGTGCCGATCTCGCCCTGGTAGAGCTCGACCGCGATCGAGAGCCCCGCGCCGGCCGCCACCCACCACCAGGTGGGCACCAGCACGGCGAGCGCCGCGAAGAACGGCACGAACAGCGCCACGTTCGCGAGCGCCGCGAACATCTCCGGCGTGATCTGCTCGCGCAGGCCGACGGCACCGGTGACGGCGTACCAGACCCGCACGTTCAGCCGGTTCACGGCCCAGCCGTCCGACGTCAGCAGCAGGGCACCGGCCGCGAGCGGGTAGAGCAGCAGCACGAGCGCGGCGAGGAGGCGGAGGGTGCGGGGCAGTGCGCTGTGGGGGCGCGCAGCGGGCGCTCCGCCCGGGGCGGGCCGGGCCATCGTCAGTAGGCGCCCGAGGAGGCGAGCACGGCCTTGACCGTGCGGATGAGGATCTGGAGGTCCTGGGTGAAGGACCAGTTGTCGACGTAGTAGGTGTCCAGCCGCACCGTGTCCTCCCAGGAGAGGTCGCTGCGGCCCGAGACCTGCCACAGCCCGGTGATTCCGGGGCGCACGTGGAGGCGGCGCTTCGCGTCGTCGTCGTAGCGCTCCACCTCGCCGGGCAGGGCGGGGCGGGGGCCGACGAGGCTCATGTCGCCGCGCAGCACGTTCCACAGCTGCGGCAGCTCGTCGAGGGAGAAGCGGCGCAGGAAGCGTCCGGGGGCGGTGATGCGTGGGTCGTCCTGCATCTTGAACATGACCGTGTTGCCGCGGTCCTGGACGGCGCGCTCGACCATCTCGACCTTCACGGCCTCGGCGTCGGTGACCATCGTGCGGAACTTCAGGAACTCGAACTGCTTGCCGTCGCGGCCCACGCGCTGCTGACGGAAGATCACCGGGCCTCCGTCGTGGGTGCGGATGCGCAGCGCGATCAGGGCCAGCAGCGGGGAGATCAGCGCCAGCAGGGCCGCGGCAACGACCACGTCGAACAGGCGCTTGGTCCAGCGCAGGGCCTGGCGGGCGCGGGGCAGGTCCATGTGCACCAACGGCAGGCCCGCGACGGGGCGCATCGTGACGCGGTCCGCGGAGATCTCGGTGAGGGCGGGGACCACGATCACGCCGATCTTCTCGTGCTCGAGCTTCCAGGCGGTGCGGCGGAACTCCTCGGCGCTCGCGGTGGAGCCGGCGGTGAACAGCAGCATGTCCGGCGCGACGGACTCCGCGATGGCCAGCAGGTCACGCTCCGCGCCGAGCACGGGGATCCCGAGCCGCGAGGATTCGACGATGCCCCTCGGGGTCACCGCACCCACAATGTCGTAGCCGAGCCACCGCTCGCGGTGCAGGGTCGCGGCGATCCCGTCGACGTGGCCAAGGGCACCCACGGCGATCACCGATTGCCGGAAGAGGCCGCGTACGCGGGCATTGGCGAGGCCGCGCCGCAGCAGCAGCCGGTTCAGCAGGAGCAACGGCGGGCCGGTCACGAAGAACGCGAGGAAGAAGGCGCGGGAGAGCTCGAGATCCAGCAGGTAGACGAACGCTCCGATGGCCCCGAAGGCGGCGCCGGATGCGTGGAGGACGTTGCGGTAGAGCTGCGGGCCGGCGGTTAGCTGTCGGCGGTCGTACCCGCCGAACATCACGATCGCGGCCAACCAGCCCAGCGCCATTACGACAGAGGCGCTGGCGACGTTCTCGCGAAGATCACCGGCCGGCGGCAGGACGAGCTGGCGCACGGCGAACGCGATGCCCACCGCGAGGGCGAGCACAAGCACGTCCCCGACGATCATGGCCGGCAGCGCCAGCAGGCGCAGCCGTGCCTCCGACGAGCGCCGGGTCCGCGTCGAGGGTCGATGGCGCGCCGGCGCGGCACGCTCGACATCCAGATCAGTCAAGGTCCCCAACCCCAGGTTCCCCGGGAACAGCGTTCAACGGCCCCTCCACGGTTCATCGGCGACCACAGCCACTGTCTCATACCCCTGCGCTGGACCGGCCGGCCCTGCGCCCAACTGCCTCGAGCGCCCGTAGGAGATATCGGGCGAAGCGACGCTTAGTTGCAACTTTAAGGGTGAGGTCCGACAGGCGACACAGTTGTGCAGAAACTGTGACCGACCCTGCACACGGCACCCCAGCCGATGCTCGATTTCCATGCAGTTTCCAGCGGGAACTGGCATCTGCCACCACTGCTAACATCGGCGTCTCGACACCGGGGCGCCCACCAGGAGGTCAGATGCCGCATCACACTCGGTGCCTTGTCCTCACCGGCGGTTCCGCCGCCGACGGCCCCTACGGCATCGACAAGCTGGGCACCCTGGGGTACGAGCTCGTGGAAGTGAAGCCCGCCAGCCATCGCCTCCACCGCAAGATGCGGGACGTCATCGAGCACCGCACGGGATTACCGCTCGACAAGACGCTCCGATCGGTCCCGCGAGCTCGGAACAGCGACCTGGTTCTCGCGTTCCTGGAGCGAGAGGCACTGACAGCCGCGGCACTGGCACGCCGCGGAGTCCCGCCATACGCCAATCGTCCACTCGCCATGATCTGCTGCTGGCTCGCCGACGAGCTCAGAGAGATGCCCGCTGAGAGCAGACGACGGGTTGCGGCGCGATACCAGGGCGTCGACCTCACGATCGTCTTCAGCGAGAACCAGATCGACATCCTTGTCGACGCGGGGTTCTCGGAAGGTTCCGTCGAGGCTGTTCCCTTCGGGTTTGCCGAGAGGATATTCACCCCGCAGCCCTTCGACGCTCGCTCCCCTTCGATCACAGCCGTGGGATTCGACCGTGGGCGAGACTACGCAACCCTCATCCAGGCCGTCCGAGGAACGGACCTCCGAGTAGATCTCTACTGCAAGCCAGAGAACATCACAGGTCTCAGCCTGCCGGACAACGTCCATTTCCATGGCGTCGTTCCGTTCGACAGATACAAGCAAGCGATCTCGTCCTCGCAGATCGTCGCCGTTCCGACTCGCGAGATGGCATATCCATCAGGGCAGACCGTCGCGCTCGAGGCCGGCGCAACTGGAGCCTGCCTTGTCCTCACGAGAACGCCCGCTCAGAGCGAGTACTTCTCTGACGACACCGCCTTGCTCTGCCCTCCAGGGGACGTAGAAGCCTGGCGATTGGCCCTCTTGCGCGCTGCGCAGGACTCCGAGCTCCGGGAAGGTCTCGGAGCGTCCGCTGCCCATGACATCCGGTCGCGTTTCACGTACTCGCAGATGTGGAAGCGCATTGACGGCCTGTTCCGAGACCGAGGGTGGGTCAACGATTGACCGCGACCGATCCCGGGTCCTGTCACCCGCAGCCGAGGAGACGATCCGCCACACTCCGGAACCGACTGGCACATGGCCCAGACGAAGGCGCTGAACTCCGATGACCACCCACGAAACTGCCCGCCGCGTCGTCGTTCTCTCGCCCGTCCCCGCCCTCGAGTCGCCGACGCATGCGGGAGGTCTCCTGCTCACAAGGATCGTCCGGGCCCACCTTTCGTCCGGTGCGCACGTCACAGTGCTCGTCCCGTCCACGAACGCCACGATCGAGGCCCTCCACGGGACCGCGCCTGCCGCTCCCACCCATCTGCTCGGCAGGCCGCGCGACCATCGCGGCCTGCATCGATTGGCACTGACCGTCGTCCATCGTGCCCTCCCCGTCCTGCCCTCGCGGGGTCTCGCCGAGGCTCCCTGGCACTTCCTCGCCGATCTGCTCATCGACCGCTCAGTCCGTCGGCTGCTCCGCGCGGCCGATCTCGTGGACCTCCAGTGGGAGGAGTACGGGCGCCTTACGCCGCTGATCCGGAAGGTCGCCCCGAACGTCGCGACGACCTGCATGTTCCACGACGTGAACGAGCAGAAGCTCACCCGCAGCATCGACACAGCGGGAGACAGAGTTGGCACGCGGGCAGCTCTCGCCGACCGTGCCCGCAATCGCCGGCTCCTCCGACGCGCCGCACCTGCGCTCGACCGCGCCTTCGTCCTCTCCGAGAAGGACCGGGTGCTGCTCGAAGGCTGCACCTCCGGGCTGCCATCCGCCATCGTCCGACCGCCGCTCGTCGACGACTCCACGCCGCTCTTCGACGTCGACTCCCGCCCGCCGATCATCGGCTTCGTCGCCGCACTGCGACGCCACGAGAACCGTGACGCCGCGCTGCGGCTCGCCACTCGCATCTGGCCGCTCGTCCGTTCTGCACGGCCCGACGCACGCCTCCGCATCATCGGGGGTGGTCTCGAGGATGCGCCCCGCGCGCAGCTCAGTGGCCTTCCAGGAGTCGAGCTCACCGGATTCGTCGATGATCTCGACGAGGCGTACTCCGGGCTCCGCGCTACCGTCTCACCGATCGACCGCGGTGCCGGGGTCAAGTTCAAGGTGATCGAGTCCATCGTTCGCGGCATACCGACCCTCACCACCACCGTGGGAGCTGAGGGCATCGACACTGACCTTTTCGACCTAGTCTCCGATGATGATCACGAGCTGGCCCAGGGAGTCCTCGACGCACTGTCGAACGACGGTGCGGCAGTTCGGGCGCGTAAGGCGGCTATGCGCGCTCGCACGACATACGGAGCACGCGAGTTCGCTAAGGAATACCTCTCGGGCGTTGAGGACGCGTTGATGAGCCGCCAGGCGAGGGGCTGACCAGCGTCAGACGTCGAGCTCGAGTCGCCCCAGCTCCACGAGCCGTGCGAACTCCGAGTTCTGCCGGTGAAGTTCTGTCATCGTGCCCCGTCCGGCCAGTCGGCCCTCCGAGAAGAACAGTATGTCGTCCGCGTTCTTGACGGTCGAGAGGCGGTGCGCGATCACGATCACTGTGAGCTCGCCGTGCAAAGCGGCGATGGTCTCGGTGATCTGGTGCTCCGTCTCGTTGTCCAATGCGCTGGTCGCTTCGTCGAGGATCAGCACTCGTGGGCGGGCGTACAGGGCGCGCGCGATGCCGATTCGCTGTGCCTGGCCCCCGGAGACGCGGACCCCGCCGTCACCGACCCACTGGCCGAGCCCCTCGGGCAGGTCCGCGACGAAATCCTCGAGCCGAGCTCGGCGCACGACGTCGGCGAGATGCTCCTCGTCCACCTCATCGCGCAGGGCACCGAAGGTGATGAGGTCTCGGAGCGGGGCATCCCAGAGATACACCTGCTGGGAGACGACGGCCACCTCGGACATCCAGCGTCGCGGCTCCTGGGAGACATCCATGTCGCCGACCGTGATGGTGCCTTCGGTCGGCCGGAGCAGACCGGCGACGAGGTCGGCGAAGGTCGTCTTCCCTGCACCGGAGGGCCCCACGAGGGCGACGGTCGTACCCCGATCGATCCGGACCTCCACCTGGGAGAGGACATCACGGTTGCCCGTGGCGTAGCGGAACCCCAGATCCCGGACCTCGACGGGCTCTTCCGGCACCGGAGCGTCCTGCTCACCGGTCGGGACGATCTCCACCCGACCGACCTCGTTCTCCAGGCTCCCGATCTCGTCCGCCGCGAACGTCAGGTTCGGCATTGCCGCGCGGAGGTTGTTGACGGTCGCGACGACGCGGTTGAGCGCTGGGACGATGCGCACCGCACCGGCCGCGAACACGGCGAGCAGGCCGAAGGCGGTCGCCTCGTCGTAGAGCCAGAAGAGAAGCAGCGCGATCAGGAGGATCCCGACGATCATCGCGATCTCGAGGAGGTACTTCGGAGCTTCTCCCAGGATGCCCTGGCGCTGCGCTGTCCTCGCATACCGGCTGCGATTGGCGCGATAACGCTCGACGAAGAGCGACTCCCTGCGGAAGAGCCTCGTCTCCCGGAAGCCCTCGATCGCCGGGTTGAGATGGGACCACGCGTCCTGCTCGAGCATCAGGCCCCGGAGCCCGAACTTGTAGGCGAAGGGCTTGAACACCCGAGCCACCAGCAGTGCCGTCCCGCCGAAGACGAGGATCGCCAGCACCGAGGCGAGCGGTGCCATGAGCACGAGAGCGAGGAAGATCGCGATGATCGCGAGTGCATCCGTGAGGACCAAGATCGCGCCCAGGAGGACCCCGCGGAACGCCTGCGGAATGGCTCCCGTGATGGCCTGCAGAATCCTGGACCGAGAGCGGCGACGGAACTCCTGGTAATCGGAGCGAAGGTATCGCTCCAGCATGGTTGCCTGCGCTGCGGCCTGCGCCCGGTTGACGACGCCCAGGCTCCACCATCGGATCCCGATCACGCCGAGATTCTTCGTGACGAAGGCGAGGCCGACGACGAGCGTCACGGCGAGGAGGAGTGTCTGGCGGTCGTGCGTGCCCACGAGCGGCACGACGAAGCGCTCCACCACGCCTGGAATGGACTCCGGCGACATGAGCATCTGGGTGAGCGGCAGCATGAGCGCCACCGCGACGAGGTCGAGCAGTGCCGAGATCACAGAGGTGAACAGCAGGCCGATCAGGCTTCCCCGCATGCGCCACGGCACGATCGCGATGACAGTGCGCAGCCGAGCAACCACAGCACGGATGCCCCCTCGTTCCGTGGTCGGCATATCCACCTTCTCCTGTACGTCAGGAACCCCTCGCCGGCTCGTGGGGCCGTAGGTTCCACGTGCCATATCCTACGAACAGAACGGACTTGTCCCAGCCCAGGACCTTGAGAACATGGAGCGGCCTGACGTGCAGCGTCATTTCATCCACCCGGCGCACTTGGCCGGAGCACCATGATGAGCGTCCGAGTCGATCACGTCATCGTCACGAGCCCCTGGGACCCCGCATCTCCTCGTTCCTGGTCCGGCGTGGTGCTGCCCATGATGGAGTCGCTGCGCGACGAGTTCGAACGAGTGGACTTCGTGCCGGCCGGGACGGAGACCGCTCTAATCGACCGGGCCCTTGCGCGCCTGCACGGCCTCCGCGATCGAACGCATCTGCCCGCGTGGTCGGCGCCGACTGCACGACGCCGGAGCCGACGAGTAGCAGACGCGCTTCGGACCCTCCCGAGAGATGCGCCGATCATCGGGATCGCGGCGACACCCGAGCTCCTCGACGTGCCGAGCTCGCGCCGGATCGTGCAGGTCACGGACTCCTCCTTCGCAGCGCTGGCAGACACCTATCCGGACCTCGCCCGCGTCCCGGCCCACGTGCGGAGAGGCGCCCTGCGCATCGAGCGGGAGGTCGCCGGGCGCACCGAGTCTTTCGTGGTCGCCTCCGCCTGGAGCCGCGAGCGGCTGCTCGACGATCTCGAGATCCGCCCCTCGCGAGTGCGGGTCGCCCGTCTAGGCCCTGGGGTGCGGTCGCTGCCCGGGGTCGTCCGCCCCCCGAGGCCGCAGGATGCCCCTCTGCGGCTGCTCTTCGTCGCCAGCGATTGGAGGCGAAAGGGAGGAGATATTGCCGTCTCCGCGGTGGACGAGCTGCGTCGGCGCGGTCACGACGTGCGGCTCACCGTGGTCGGAGACGCGGTCCCGCCCCTTCCGGAGCACGTGCTGCGGGCCGGCCGGCTCCGCCGCGAGCAGATGAGCAGCGCGTACCTGACACACGACGTCCTCCTCGAGCCGTCGAGAGCCAGCGCAGGAGGAGTCGTCGTGACCGATGCGCTCCACCACGGGCTCCCCGTCCTCGCCGCCGCGACTGGTGGGCTGACCGACCTCGTCATCGACAGCAGTTCGGGCTGGCTCATCGCCGACGACGGGGCGCCAGGTCCATTCATCAAGGCTGTCGAGGAACGGGTCCTCACAAGTGATCTCGCGTCGTACTCCGACAACGCCGCTCGGTGGGCTGCGGACAACGCGGACTGGAGGGGCTGGGCTCGATCCGTCCGTGCGGCGATCGAGGGATTCAACGACACTCGCGACGAAGGGGAGATGACTCGGTGAGAATGATTGAGGGTCTCCGGCAGGCCAAACATCAGACATTCCTGGTCTCGAAGAAGGTGCGCCGCGCGGTAGCGGCCGCTGCGCTTCACGATGCCGACCGCCGCGGTGCTCGGCACGAGGAGAAGCGGCCGTTCACCTACACCGAGAACAAGTTTCCCCAGCCCCTCACCCTCAGGCACCAGTCCCACTTCCGGTTCACCGACCGGCTCCGCTCCCAGCTCGAGGACTATCGATGACAACGGTCCCCTTCAGCGTCGTGATCCCCGCCTACAACGCCGCGGACACGATCGGGCAGCAGCTCGAGGCCCTGATCTGCCAGGAGAGTGCCCCTCCGTTCGAGGTGGTCGTCGCGGACAATCGATCCACGGATGGCACGGCCGAGGTTGCGCGGCACTTCTCGAACCGGCTGGACATCCGCGTGGTCCCGGCGTTCGAACGGCAGGGCGTGAACTGCGCACGCAACGCCGGGATCCAGGCAGCGCGCGGAGAGATCGTGGTTCTGCTCGATGCGGACGACCGCGCCCGGCCCGGAGTGCTCGCAGCATTCGCCGATGCCTTCGCGAAGGAGCCGGCACTCGGCATCGCGGGCGGCATCCTCAGCACCCGCGATCCGGCGACCTACGAGATGGAGCATCCTCAGTGGTATCTCCCGTATCTCCCCGGCTGCATCATGGCGATCCGCCGCGAGGTGATCGACGCGATCGGCGGGTTCGACGAGTCCTTCGTGGGCGGCCACGATGAAGTGGATTTCTGCTGGAGAGCTCAGCATGCAGGTTTCCCGATCGGGCTCGCACGGGGCGCGCTCCTGGACCGCACGGATCGCCCGACTCCGCGCAGCGCCTTCCGGCAGTTCCGCCGCTACGGCGCGACCTATATCCAGCTGTGGGTGAAGCACCGCGATCGCGGAATCCCGGGGAGCACCGTGCGCGGTGAGTTGCAGATGCTCCGCAAGACGCTCCGCCGTGTCCCCGACCTCCGGAGCCGTGACCTGCCACGCCGTCTTGACGCCGCGCAGGCGATCGGATGGAACGTCGGTCGCTGGCAGGGCGATCTCCACTATCGAACGCTGGGGCCCCGATGAGCAGGCGGAACGCGCAGTCCGCTGTTCTGGACGCGATGCGGCAGGTGAAGCACGCGGGCTTCGTCGCCTCCAAGGGCAGTCGGGCGACGATGAAGGCGGCCTCGACGCAGCTGACCTCCGCCTTATGGCACAGCCAGGAGACGCGACGTCCTTACCTGTACACCGCAGGGATGTATCGGCGGTCTTTCCTCAACTGGGATGCGGCCCATTCGGACGGGCAAGGCGAGGTACCTCGACGCATCTTCACCCTGTGGACAGGAGACGGCCCGTTGCCCGAGGTACGTCGGCATGGCCTCGACGCGCTCCGGGACGTTCAGGACGGCATCGAGATTATCCTCGTCACCCCGAAGAACGTGCACGAGTGGATCGTGCCGGGACACGACCTGCACCCTGCCTACGAGAACCTCTCGCTGGTGCACCGATCCGACTACCTCCGCGCTTATCTCCTTCACCATCACGGCGGTGGATACAGCGACGTCAAAGCCCCGAACCACCATTGGGGACCTGCGTTCGACCAGCTCGCACAGGACGGTCTATGGCTCGTCGGCTATCCCGAGCGCTCTACGCAATGGGTTGCGCAGCTGCCCCGGCAGCTGGGTCGGGACCTGAAGCGCAATTACCGGATCGTCCCCGGTGGGAGTTCTTTCGTGGCACGAGCCGATTCGACCTTCACACGAGAGTGGATGGCAGAACTGGAGCGTCGACTCGACTACCTCGGAGCCCTTCTTGAGCAACATCCAGGCGGTGTACGCAACGAGGTGCTCGAGTATCCCGTGAGCTGGAACGATCTCCTCGCCAAGATCATCCATCCGCTCGCACTGAAGCACCATGGACGGATCGCTGTGAGGGAGGATCTTCTACCGGACATCACGAACTATCGCTGAGCCGAACATTCGCCTCTGTCCACGGCGTCTCGTACCCGACGCCTCAGCTCCTGGGCGAACTGCTCCTCCGAGAAAACCCCGGCGCGTTCTTGGATCAGCGTCGACTCCCAGCCGATCCAGTCGGAATCTTTCACGGCCGCACGGATCTCCTCACCAACCGGTGCGTCAAAGAACCTGCCGTTCACGCTGTCCTGCACCGTATCGAGGTACCCGCCCGCGCGCAGCGCGATCGTCGGGACTCCGTGCGCCCCCGCCTCGAGCGGGGTCAGCCCGAAGTCCTCGTGGCTCGCGGCGATCAGCGCCGTAGCGTGGCCGTACGCCCACCGCATCTGCGCGTCGGAGAGCCCTTCCACCAGGCGCACGTTCTCGGGCGCCATGTCGAGGAGGCGCTGCTTCTCGGGACCTCGACCGATCACGAGCAGGCGCCGCTCCGGCATACCGGCGAACGCCTCGATCACGGCATCGACATGCTTGTAAGGCTGGAGCCTCGAGACCACGAGGTAGTGGCCGTCGTCGGACCCGTCCTCCCCGGCCCAGCCCGTGAGCTGGCTGATCGGCTCCTGCTCCCCTTCAGCGACGGCCGGGCTGAACGGAGGGAACAGCATGGGAGCGTCAATCCCGTAGACGCGCTGGATCCGCTCACGCACGACGGACGAGTTCGCGAGGTACTTATCGGCCGTCCGCGCGGCGCGCTGGTCCCATCGGGTGAGGAACGGGGTCAGCGCCTTGAGAGCGATCCGCTTCGGGTCGAGCGGACCGGCCTCGCCGAGATAGTCCTCGGGCAGGTAGAGCCACCGGGCGGGTGAATGGCAGTACACGATCTTCCGCCCCGTGGTCGGGAAGGCGTGCGCCCAGCCGGAAGAGGACGCGATCACGACGTCCGCGTCGATCCTCATCCTCGACGAGGCCGAGGCGAGGAGCGGCAGGGCGATGCGGGGGTCCCGTCGGAACGCACCGAAGCGGTTCAGTCCGCTGGTACGGATCCGCATCTGCTGGAACTCCGGGTAGGTCTGCTCCGGTTCGTAGAACAGCGTGTGGATCTCCGCCTCGGGGAACGCCTTGGCGAGGGAGAGCACCACCCGCTCGGCGCCTCCGCGCTGCGTGAGGTAGTCGTGGGCGATCGCGATCCTCGGAGTCATCAGAACGTCTCCTTCGCCGTGTGCGGGCTCCGGTAGCCACCGAGCGCAGCAGATTCCACGCTGAGTGCCACGAGCTTTCGCCCCACGCCGTGCGGGAGGAACCGCAGCAGGGAGTCCACGGCACCTCCCAGACGCGCAGGGTTCAACGGGACTCTGGACAGTCCACGGACCAGCGCGTTCCACAAGCTCCACTCGGGAATCGCGTGCGGTAGGCCTGACTGCGGGTGCTTCCGTTCGAACAGCCGGCGCGCAGCGCCAGAGTGCGACGCGCGCCGGGACCGAACAGCGGTGGTGACGGCTGCGACTCGATGCGGGGTCTCGAGCTCAGGAGCGAGGTGGACCTCGAAGCCAGCCGCGTGAATGCGGTACCCGTAGTCCACGTCCTCCCACCCGTACAGGCGGTACTCGGAGTCGTACGGTCCGACGGCTTCCCAGATCTCACGGGTGATCGAGCAGTTCCCTGCCCAGTAGCGCCAGGTAACCGCGGATGCAGAGTTGTAGGCGTCGCGTCGAAACCTCTGGTCAGCATCCTTGCCGTATACCTCGGCGTAAGGGGTGGTCGAGTACTCGTTGAGATACAGACCGATCACGCCGCCCGGACCGTCCTGGTGCGCGGACACGTGTGCCGCGACGTAGTCGACGGCCGGCAGAAGATCGTCGTCGCAGCGGATCAGCACGTCGCCGCGGGCAGCCTCGAATCCCGCGTTCAGCGCAGCGACGCGCCCGCGGTTCTCCGGGAAGACGATGCTGCGCAGGTCGAGCCGGGACTCGTTCTCGAGCAGCGCCACCGAGCCGTCGTCGACACCATCCACCACGACGACGACCTCGAAGGACGGCGTGCTGTCCTTCTGCGCTGCCAGGCTGTCGAGGAGCTGAGGGAGTCGATCCGCTCCGCGGTACGACGGCACGATGATCGATGCCACGGGGTCAGAAGCCACTTCCGCCTCCTGAACTTCTGGGGCCTGCATTCGGTCCAAGAGCGATGAGCAACTCCGCGACGCGCCCGGCGCCGGCCTCCGGCGAGAAGTGCTCCGCCCACCGTCGACGGGCGCCACGCCGGACCTCGTCCTCGTCGAGCTCTCTGATCAGCGACAAGATCGTCTCCGCGAGATCCGTGTCGTCGCCGCGACCCGCGACCCAGGGATGGTCCGGACCTGCCACCTCGGGCAGCGCCCCGGCATCCGAGATCACGAACGGCACTCCTCGCGCCATCGACTCGGCAGCGACGAGCCCGAACGGCTCCTCCCAGACGGAGGGGAACACCGCCAGATCCACCTGGTCGAAGAACTCCTCCCGGCGCACCCAGCCCAGATGATCCACGCTCCCCGCAAGGGGCTCGAGAGCGTCCTGGATCTCCCGATCATCTGCCGAGTCCCCGAACCTGTTCTCCCCGGCGAGGACCAGGCGCACCTCGCGCTCCGACCGTGCGATCACCTCGATCATCGCGCGTGCGAGCACGTGCACGCCCTTGTCCTTCGTGAGGCGCCCGAGGAACCCCACGCGCAACGGCCCCTCCGGCGGGGACGCCATGTCCCGGAAGGCGATGTCCTCGGTCCAGTTCTCCAGCACGTGAGTACCGCGGATCCGAGAGGCCATGAAGTGCGAGGGGACCAGGACCCGTGCAGCGCCGAGACGACCGATCCGCGTCGCCAGCGCATTGACCCCGGTGGGGAGGATGTGGAGGTGCGCGATCCGCGGCCCCATCCCGGTGGTCGCGGCAGTCGGCACCAGCCCATTGCACCACAGCGGGACCGCGCGGTTCCGCAGGCGCCAGGCGGCGAGCGCACGCATGTACCCGAGGCGGGTCGATGCCTTCAACGGCACCACGTCGAAGCCGCGTGCACGGGCCTCTTCGAGCAGCTCGCCCGGCGTGGTCGGCGCCAGCACGGTCACGTCGATGTCCATCGACCGCAGGGCTGTCGCGATGTTGAGCAACATGACCTCGCCGCCGCCCATGTCGCCGTTGTTCGTGGCGATCGCGATCGTCGGAGTGCTCACCGAGCTCCCACCTCGGCAGAGGAGGGTCCGCCTGGCGTCGCCGTTTGCCGTGCCCGCGCATGCGCATAGAGCGCGACGGCGATGACGAGGGCCCACTGGAGGGTGAACAGCACCTCGCCGAGACGCCAGGCGCAGATCAGCGTGGTCACGGTCGCTGCCTGGGCGACGATCTCCTGACGGCTCAGCTCGCGAGTGAACGGGCGCAGGGCGAACACCACGGTCACTCCGAGAACGATGAGCAGCCACGGCCACCCGCCCTCGACCAGTGCCGTCCAGTACGAGTTGTGGAACAGCCATGCCTTGCCCGGATCGTCGTCGAACACCACGTAGGCCTCGCCGAGTCCCGAGCCGAAGAAGCCGGCGTCGTGGACCTTGACCTCGGAGGCGGCGTCGATTCGGCTGCGCAGAAGGTCCGAGCCCTCCCGATCCGAGAAGACGCCGATCTGGGAATAGTCCTCGGCGACCTGGGCCACGCCGATCACGATCGCGATACCCAACAGCCATCGTCCGAGGACCGACAGCTTCGGCGCCAAGACGATCCATCCCACCCCCGCCGCGAGCGCGGCGATCGATGTGCGCGATCCCGTCTCCCAGACGAGGACTCCGATCACGAGGACAAGCAGGACCCTCGCCCAGCGGCGCTCCACCACAGCGAGCATCAGCACTCCGAAGACGGCATAGGCCATGCCCGCCACGTTCTTGTCCTCGAAGAAGCCCGAGAGGTATCCCCCGTAATAGTCCGGCGCGAACCCGCTGTAGAACGCGAAGGCGTTGAACAGCATCCCTACGCCGAGACCTGCCAGACCAGAGCGGAAATCTATACGCCCGGTGGCGAGGACCATGAGCAGGACTGCTGTCAGACCAAGCCTGATGAGCCGTCGCTTCCAGTCGAAGGCGAACTCGGAGGGGTCCGCGAACATCGAGATCATCCCGACATATAACAGACCGATCACCAGCAGCGGTACCAGCAGCTGCAGACGGCCGAGCTCCACCTGCGGCCGACGGGTGATGGCGAGCAGGACGATCCCGACGATCACCACCTGGTTGAGCGGGATCGGCAGGCCGAACATCGATCCTTCGAAGATCAGGCCGAAGAACAGCACCAGCTCGGGGATGCGCAGCTTCCCGACAGAGGACAGGACCCCCGCGGTCTCGCTGCGCAGCCGGGAGCCGACCGCGGTCGCGGTGCGGTCGATCCGCGCGTCCTGCGCGGCGGTGCGGTGGCTCATGCGGCCACCTCCCGGTACGCGTCCGCGATCGCCGCAGTCATCTCCGCGACGGTGAGCCCGTGCTCCGCGGGGTCTGGCCGCGCCGAGAGGTCGGTCCCCTGCGCGAGGATCCGGCTCGCCACGGCCTCCGGCGAGCGCGCCTCCTCGGCCGTGACCAGGCACCGCTCGGGCACGATCTCGCCGTTGCCGCCCACGTCGGTGGCGACCACGCCGAGGCCGTGGGCGACGGCATCCAGGAGCGTGTAGGAGAGGTTCTCCCAGGCGGAGAGCTGGACGACCTCGTCGTGGGCGCGAAGTGCCTCGCGCGCGTCCACGTGGCCGGGGAAGTCGATCCGGTCCTCGAGGTGGAGGGAGTAGGCGAGGGTGCGCAGGGCGCCCTCCTCCGGTCCGCGGCCGGCGATCGTGAGTCGGGCCTCGGGGTGCTCGCGGGCGACAAGGTCGAAGGCCTGCATCAGCTGGTCGATGTTCTTCTCCGGCGCGAGGCGCGCAAGAGACAGCACGCGCAGGCCCGCGCGGGGCTGCGGGGTGGGCTGCGGGGCGTCGACGCCGTTGCGGATCACGGTGAGCTTCTGCCCGCTCCCCCACTGCTCGGCGACCTGCGCGGCGGTGGAGTCGCTGACGGCGGTCACCCGGTCGGTGCGCAGCAGGCGGGCGCGATGCGCACCGGCCTTCACCCGGGCCTGCAGGTCGCCGGACTGGTAGTAGCCCCGCACGCCGGAGATCCCGTGCTCGGTGGAGACCAGGCGGATCCGTTCACCGCGGCCGGAGCGCAGCCCGGTCACGGCCGCGATCCCGGCGAGGTCCGCGAAGGCGAGGTGGGTGTGCAGCAGGTCGGGGCGCAGGCGCTGCAGGGTGCGGCGGATCGTGCGCACCGCGGCGGCGGTGCCGTCGGCCGGGGAGACCGGCCCGGTCACCACGGGCGTTCCTTGAGCGCGCAGCGCCGCGGCGAGCGGCCCCTCGGGGCACAGCACCACGAGGCGCCAGCCAGGGATCCCGGCGCGGGCTGCGTCGAGCACATGGCGGGCCACGCCGCCGAGGTCGGCGACGGGCACGCACCACAGCGCGAGCGCCTCCTCGAGGAGCCCTTCGCTCAGAACCATTCCTGCAGCCGATCCAGAGCCACGAAGAAGCCCTCTCCGGTGTTGACGTGCCCCATCCAGATCTCCGGTATGAACGGCGCGTCGGGGGCGAGACGGTCCATGCGCTCGGCGAGGTCCTTGAAGTCGACCTCGCCCTCGCCCACCTGCACGCCTTCGCCGTCCACGCCCACCGAGTCCACGATGTGCAGGTGCTCGGTGTGCGGGCCCATCAGGTCGATGTACTCGCTGAAGGGGCGCTGGTAGAAGTTCGCGGCGAGCTTCGAGTGGGACACGTCGAAGGTGAGGCGGCGACCGTAGGTCTCGCAGAACCACACCGTGTCCTCGGGCTCCATGAACAGGTTGTGGTGCTGCTGGCCGCCCATCAGCCACGGGAACGGCGGGAGGGTCTGCGCGGTCAGGCGCACTCCGGTCTCGTCCACCCGCTCCAGGCCCTGCTGCACCCGCTCGTACAGCGGGTAGCGCTCCTCGGGGCGCAGGTGACGGTCCGGGAGGAAGCCGCCCATGGTCACCACCACGATCGGGTCCTGCTCGCAGGTGAAGTGCTCGCGCAGGTCGCGGGTCAGGTCCACCACGCGCTGCACCTCGTGGATCGACCGCTCCCAGATCGCCTCGTCCGGGGAGGCCAGGTCGATCAGGAAGTCGCCCGGGTACAGGTCCGGGGCGTGCACGGTGAAGAACTGCTCGAGCTTCTCCCCCGGCGCGAAGAACTCGGAGAGGTCGAGGTCCATGTCCTTCGCGCTCTGGTGGAACTCGAGGAAGTCCGGCTCGGAGACCTCCAGCAGGGCGCGGAAGTCGTGGAATCGCACCGGCAGCCCCCAGGGACGGCGGAAGCTGTAGCCGCTGCGCTGCTGGGCCCGGCCGGCGAGGTCACCGGGGTAGAAGAAATCCCCGGCGGGCACGTCGCGGTGCAGGGTGGTGCCCAGAAGCGCCTCGCGCTGATTGGGCTGCAGGCCGCGGCCGGGGCTCTTGACGTCCACGTCCGCGGCGGTGACCACGTCACCGGAGCGCAGGTCGCGGGCGGCCACCAGCGACTTGGCGAGGTTCACGCGGTTCATCAGCTCGCCGGTGGAGAGCTCGCGCGGGCCATCGGTGCCCAGCGCCTCCTCGACGTCGCGGATCTGGCGGACCATCTGCCCCAGCTCGTCGGGCAGCAGGGAGACCTTGTGGTCATTTCCCTCGAGGGTCTTGTCCACGGTCACGTGCTTCTCGATGATGTGCGCGCCGCGGGCCACGGCCGCGACCGGCACGTGCCAGCCGCGCTCGTGCCCGGAATAGCCCACCAGGCCGTCGCCGAGCTCCGCGAGACGGTCCATGTACCGCAGGTTCACGTCCTTGTAGGGCGCGGGATAGGTCGACTGGGTCTGCAGCAGCGCGAACGGCGCGCCCTGGCCGCGCAGCACCTCGACCGCGCCGGTGATCTCCTGCTCGGTGCTCATGCCGGTCGAGACGATCATCGGGGCGCCGAAGCCGGCGACATGCGCGAGCAGGTCGTGGTTGGTGAGGTCCGCGGAGGCGATCTTAAATCCGGGCACGCCGTAGCGCTGCAGGGCATCGGCCGAGGGCAGGTCCCAGGGCGTGCAGATCACGTCGACCTCGCTCGCGGCGCAGTGGTCGAACACGCGGTACATGTCCTCGACGGAGAGGGAGTACTTGGCCAGCAGGTTCATCGTGTACTGCGGGCCGAGGTCCTCGCCGGCGCTCGCGGCGCCGCCGGAGCGGTACAGCGCCGCCATGTCGCGCAGCTGGAACTTCACCACGTCCACGCCGGCGGCCACGCAGTGATCCACGAGGGTCTTGGCGAGCTCGACGTCGCCCTGGTGGTTGTTGCCGATCTCGCCGATGATCAGCGCGGGATGGTCCTCGCCCACGGTGCGGCGGCCGATGGTGAGCGTGCGCGCGCCGGGGGTGGCGACGGCGACGAGCCGGCCGCGCTCGTCGAGCACGGGGATGCGATCCACGCCGTCGCGGAACAGCGGGACGATGTCGGCGACCGGGGTGCCCTCGGGGACCGAGACGAAGCGCGAGTTCGCGGCGTCGACCGCGGGGGCGGCGAGGTCGGGGGCGGTGTGCTCCACCAGCCAGCGGCGGATGTCGCCGTCGCTGAGGGTGCCGCGCACGGTGCCGTGCTCGTCGAGGACGAACGCGACCCGGGCCTTGTTCGCGCTGATGCGCCGCAGCGCCTCGAGCACGGTCGACGTGACGTCGACCGTGTAGGGGGCGGTGGTGCGGTCCAGGATCACGAGGTCCTCCATCCGAGTCGGGCGAGCATGCTCTCGGCGGCGGCGACGTCGGTGAGGGTGTCGATGTCCACGCCCTCCACCTCGTCCAGCACGAACAGGTCCGTGCGCCCGCCGATGCGGTTGTTCTTGGTGCGGTAGATGTGCGGCGCCGTGACGTAGAGGCTGCCGTTCTCGAAGTAGTGCATCTGCTGCGCGGTGAGCTCCTGGCGGCGGGGCCGGGCGTCCACGTCGTAGGCGGCGCGCGCGCTCTGCCCGGGCGCCTCCGGCAGGCGCCAGAAGAACGGCGACTCCGGCACCACGCCCACCAGCGCATCGACGCCCTTCCCGCGGAACATGGCGAGCGCCCGACGGATCGTGTCCGGGCGGCGCACGGGCGAGGTGGCCTGCAGCAGCACCACGGCGTCCAGCGCCGTGCCCTCGGCCTCGACCACGTCCATGGCGTGCAGGACCGTCGGCTCGGTAGGGGCGTCGTCGGTCGCGAGCTCGGCGGGGCGCTGGATCACACGCGCGCCGTGCGCGGCGGCGACCTCCGCGATCTCCTCGTCCTCCGTGGAGACGGCGACGATCACGTCATCGTCCTGCTGCGCCTCGAGCGCCTGCGCGATCGTCCAGGCGATCAGCGGCCGCCCACCCACGGGCAGCAGGTTCTTGCGCGGGATGCCCTTGGAGCCGCCCCGCGCGGGGATCACGACCAGAGCCGTCATCCGGCGCCCTCGAGGATCTGGGCGATGAGGCGGGAGGGCTCGTCGGCCCCGGTGGCCAGCGCGGGGGTGGGCTCCCCGCCCCAGCGGCGCATGTCGTAGCGGTCCCAGAACTCGCGCACCCAGGCGGGCACCTTCTCGCCGGCGACCCAGGAGGGGATGCCGCGGGCGGCGGCCTCGAGCACGCCGGTGGAGAAGATCCCGACCACCGGGGCGCCCACCTCGTGCAGCGGGATCGAGGTGTCCTGGAACTCGACACCGCGGCGCATCATCAGCCTGTGCGCGGCGCGGGAGAGGACGTCCGTCTCGGAGGGGTGCGGACGGTACAGCGCGCCCTCGGCGCGGCAGAAGGACATCGCGATCCCGGCGGTGAGGCGGCGCGGCAGCTCGGCGCCGTGCATCTGGCCGAGGAACACGGGCTTCTGCCCGGTCACGTCGACCTCGCCCTCGCTCTCCTTGCCGGCCTGCCACAGCAGCTGGGAGCCGACGGCGCGCACCTCCACGTCGTCGCGGCCGGAGCGGTAGAACTCCGCGTCGGCGTCGCTCCAGGCCAGCAGCGTGGTGCGGGGCGGCAGCGGCGGGGCGTAGGGGGTCAGGGCCCCGTGCTGGACCACGGCGGAGGCGGTGTCGGTGACGAGCGCCCACTCATGGGCGGCGCGGCCCGCGGCGAGGTGCTGGCCGAGGGTGAGCACAGCGCCGATCCCGCGCCTGTCCAGCACGACGGCGAGGCGGCGGCGCTGCTCGTCCCCGGTGGTGGCGGGTTCGATCCGCTGATGGGTCCACTCGTCGCCGGCGAGCTCGGGCAGGTCAAGACCGGCGGGGCTGAGCACGTCCACGCCGATGCGCAGATAGGGCAGGGAGGTCAGCAGGCTCGCGCGGGAGGTCGGGGAAGCGGAGTCCAGCCCGATCAGCAGGCGCGTGTCGCCCTCGCCCTCGCGGGAGTGGAGCACCAGGCCGGGCATCTGCTGCGTGCCGCGACGCGAGCGCACCGCACTGGTGACGGCGTGCTTGACCTGGCGGGCGCGGTTCCGCGTGCTCTGCCATTCCTGCCAGCGCTCCAGGGAGCTGGGGTGGATCAGTCCTGCCACAGCGAATCGACCTCCTCGAGGCGATGATCGAAGGTGTGCTCGGCGAGGGTGCGGCGCCTGCCGGCTTCTCGCATCCTCTCCCCCCAGGCCCGGTCCTGCAGGGCGCGCCGCGCGAGATCGACGAGCTCCTCGCGATCGTGCCACACGGCGACCTCGGTGCCGACCTCGTAGAACTGGTCCACGTCGTCGCGGTCCACGAGCTGCACCCCACCCATGCCGGGGATCTCGAAGGTGCGCATCGCGTGCCCGTTCTGCAGGCCGTGGATCGCGACGGCCGCCGCGCCCTCGGCATGGATCTGGTAGGCGCGCTCGAGCGGCACCTCGCGGGAGGCGGCGATCGGGGGCCGTGACCAGGAGAAGGTGCGGGCGCGGTCGAACGGGTGGCGGGAGAAGTCCCGGCCCCAGGCGTGCACGGGCAGGTCGTGCTCGGCGAGATGGGTGAGCAGCTCCTTGCGGTTGGCGTAGCCGGAGCCGATGAACACGATCTCGTCGGTGCGTCGGCCGGTGGGCTCGCTGCGGTGCGGGTCGAAGGCGTTGGGCACGAAGTGCGCGTCCACGCCGCGGGCGCAGAGCATGTCCGTCTCGGAGCGGGCGTAGTCCACCACGGGCCCGACCTGGCGCAGGAACTCGTCGGAGTAGTCGTGGCGGTGGAGGTCGTCGTAGAGCCACAGGATCCGCGGGGTGTCCCCGAGCGAGTCCCAGAACCGCGAATCCAGGCCGTCGCCCTTGATGACGACGACGCGGTGCGGGCGCACCTCCCGCATCGCCGCGATCACGCGGTCGGTGAGGCGGGCGCGCTCGGCGGTGCGGCGGTCGCCGGGCAGGTGGAGGCGGTCGGGCAGCTCGACGGTCGCCTTCAGCCGCAGCTTGTCGCCCACGGTGTCGTAGGCGTCGTAGCGGGCGGTGTGGACCTCGTAGCCGCGGCGGGCGAGGGCGTCGCCGATGCTGCGCCAGTAGCCGTGGAAGGCCGGGGAGATCAGCAGGAGCCGCTCCGGGGCGGAGGGGGCGGGGCTCATCGCGGGAGGGTCCTTCCGGCGCGGTGGATCAGGTCGAGCTCCTCGCGGACCACGGCCAGCGGGGCCACGTCCCGTCCGGCGGCGCGGCGCCCGCTGTTCCACAGCAGGTTCGCGCCGGTGGCCAGCGTCATCGCGCCGCGCAGCAGGTGCACGTTGCCGTGCTTGCGCGCATAGCGCATGCGGGCGCCGACGAGCCAGCGGCGCCGGCGGGCCTCCCCGCCGGAGGAGCCGCCGCCCACGTGGCGCACCTCGAGGTCCGCATCGAGCAGGGCGGGGATCCCGGCGCGGCGCAGCCGCACCTGGAGGTCCACCTCCTCGGTGTACATGAAGTACCCCTCGTCGAAGCCGCCGGCCTTCCGCACCTCCGCGAACGGCAGCAGCAGCACCGCCCCGGAGACCCAGTCCACCGGCACCATCCCGCTGCCGCGCTCGGCATCGAGGTCGTGGCCGACGGCGCGGTGCAGCACATCGCGGTGGCGCTGGGAGGCGAGCGGCACCAGCCACTCCACCACCTGGTGGGAGATCGTGGGGAAGTACCTCGCGGCGTAGCCGGAGCCGCCGTCCTCGCCGACGTTCCGGCATCCCACCACGGCGGGCATCCAGGGCAGGGCGTGCGCGAGCAGGTCCGCGCAGAAGCCGGGCGGGATCTGCAGGTCGGAGTTCAGCACGAGGGCGTGCTCGATCGCGGGCCCGCCCGCGGCGTCGGCCGCACCGACCGGCGCGGCGAGCGCGTCCAGTCCCGGAAGGATCAGGTCGATGCCGGGCTGCG
>ENA-OOKA01000175-OOKA01000175.1-human-skin-metagenome-genome-assembly--contig:-NODE-175-length-21426-cov-10.828132_pt1 | contig 21426 bp, 20 predicted proteins | sample MGYA00248825_ERZ500995 | MGnify/ENA primary metagenome ERZ500995 (study PRJEB25958, sample SAMN03398540) | human skin metagenome | study: EMG produced TPA metagenomics assembly of the Human Skin...
GGTGTACTGGACACTCACGGGCCTCGTGTTTGACGTTCGTCGCGCCACAGGCTCCACAGGCACAAGTGTGCGTGATGCGTGCTGCTACGTCCTGTGGTCTCTCGCACGTACGCGCGACGCGCCTCATGTGCTCGCTGTGCCGATAGCCCAGCGCCTCATTATCGCCGCCACGCTCGACCGCGACGTGGCTGTCCGACGTGCTGCCAGTGCGGCGTTCCAAGAATGGGTCGGTCGTGCGACGGTGCCGCATGGCATCGACATCCTGCGCACCGCCGACTTTGCCGCCGTCGGCACACGTCGGTATGCGTACTTGACATGCGCGCCTTTCGTGGCCCAGTTCGACACGTATCGCCCGGGCCTCGTGGCGTATGCAGAACGCTCGCTTCTCTCGCACTGGGATGCCGCTGTGCGCATACTGGGTGCCCAGGCACTCGCTCGCATGCTCGCTGGACGCGATGCCCGTCCTGTGCTGCAGCGTCTGTGCCCTCGTTCAGCGAGTCACGACACCGACGTGGCCCATGGCGCGCTGGTGGCGCTGGCGCATCTTGTGCGTGACCACCCTGCTCTGGCGCAGGAGGCCTGTCGTGCCGCGTTGAGCACGTCGCCGAGTGTGTGGCGTGCGCCTGGCGGCGCGTCGATTCTTGCCTCGGCGTGCCATGTTGTGTCCCTTTGTCTTGCGCCGACCGACACGGCGCCTCTGCGCTCCCTGTGGAACGAGGCAGTGCTGCGACCTGAAGTCGAGGTGCAGGACATGGTCGTGGCGTCGATCCGTGCGGGCTCGCGCAGCTCGACGACGGCGCGGCGCATCTCCTCGGCGGACTGGAAGCGGGAGTCGCGCGGCTTGGCCAGCGCCTGGAGCATGAACGTGTCGAACTGCGGGTGCAGCTGAGGCGCCAGGCTCGAGGGCTGGGGAGGGGCGTCGCGGACGTGCTGGGCCGCGATGTCCACCGAGGCCTCGCCCACGAACGGCGCCCGGCCGGTGAGCATCTCGAAGAACACGCAGGCCGCGGAGTAGAGGTCGGAGCGGGCATCGACGTTCTCGCCGCGAGCTTGCTCCGGGGAGAGGTACTGGGCGGTGCCCAGCACGGCCTGGGTCTGGGTGAGCGCGGCTTGGGTGTCCTCGACGGCGCGGGCGATGCCGAAGTCCATGACCTTGACCCGGTCGTCCGGGGTGATGATCACGTTCGCGGGCTTGATATCGCGGTGGACGATGCCCGAGCGGTGGCTGTAGGCCAGGGCATCGAGTATGCCCTCCATGGCATTCACGGCGTCCTCGGTGCTGAGCCGATCCTCGCGGATCAGCTGTCGAAGCGTCTGGCCCGGCACGTACTCCATGACGATGTACGGGCAGGCGATGTCCGAGGGGACGTCCGGCGGGATCTCGCCGGTGTCGTACACCGAGGTGATCGTGTGGTGGTTCAGACCGGCGACCGCCTGCGCCTCCCGCTGGAACCGCTCCTGGAAGGAGTCGTCGCGGGCGAGCTCGGGCTTGAGCACCTTGATGGCCACGTCGCGCCCGAGCCTCCGGTCGGAGGCCTTGTAGACGGTCGCCATGCCGCCGCGTCCGATGGTCTCCTTGACCTCGTAGCGGTTGTTGATCAGCTCGGGAATGGGGGACTGCTCCATGATCAGCCTTCCACGGGCAGGGACTGCTCGGCGCCGGGGGAGGCGCCGGCCGAAACTGCTGCGTTCTGTTCGGTGTCGAGCGCGTCGGGGCTGGGGCCCTGCTCCGACGCGGCACGGGTCTGGGAGGTCTCGGCGGATGCCGCGGAGGTCTGGTCATCGGCGCTGCCCGCGACGGTCAGGGCGACCGAGGAGCCGACCTCGACCTCCTGGCCCTCGGCGGGGTCCGAGCTGACGACGTCGCCGTCGTCCTGCGCGTCGGACTCCTCGTAGTAGATATCCACGTTCACGCCCAGGGCAGTGATGTCATCGGCGGCGTCCTGCGCCGGGCGACCGGTCAGGTCATCGGGCAGGGTGGCCATCTCCGGGCCGCTCGAGTGCGTCACGGTCACGGTGTCCCCGGGGTTCAGGGTGCCGGCCGGCGAGACGGCGAGCACCTCGCCCTCGGGGCGGCTGCTGCTGGCCTGGCCGACCTGCTCCACGTTCAGCCCCCGGCTCGTCAGATCGGCCACGACATCGTCGACGTCCAGCCCGATCAGGTCCTGGGCGACGACCTCGACGCTCCCGCCCCCGGCCCCGCTCGAGGCGCCGGCGGTCGAGACGGTCCCCTCCGGGGTCCTCGAGTCGTCGCCCCCGCTGCCCAGGACGAGCATGACGGCCAGCCCGATCACCACGAGAGTCAGGACGATGACGGCGCCGATGAGCATGGGCGCGGTCCTCGAGCCGCCGCCTTCGGCCTTCGAGGACCCGGAGCCGCCGCTCGAGGAGCCGCCGCTCGAGGAGCTGCGCGGGGCCGCCGGGTTGCCCGTGCGATCGGGGCCCGAGGGCGCGGGGGTCACGGGGTCGACGGTGTCGAAGGCCGCGGTGGAATCGTCGGCGGAATCCTCCTGGGCGCGCTCGCCCGCAGCGGCGGAGCTCGCGGGCTTGGCGTCGGCTCCTGTGGGGCCGGAGACCTCTCCGTCCAGGAAGGGGCGCATGCCCGGAACGGCCACGACGGCGGCCTCGAGGTCGTCTCGTCGGATCGCGTCCACCGCGCTGGCCAGCGCACCGGCCGTGGACGGGCGGTCCGCCGGGTCCTTGGCGAGCATGGACATGATCAGCGCGCGCGGCCCCGGCGGGACATCCTTGGGCAGCGGCGGGGGCGGGTCGTTGACCTGCGCCAGGGCGATCGCGATCTGCGAATCGCCGGTGAACGGGCGCTTTCCGGCCAGGCACTCGTAGCCGATGATGCCCAGCGAGTAGATGTCCGAGGAGCCGGTGGCGGTCTGTCCGGTGGCCTGCTCGGGAGCCAGGTACTGGGCGGTGCCCATGACCTGGCCCGTGGCCGTCAGCGGGACCTGATCGGCCACGCGGGCGATCCCGAAGTCGGTGACCTTCACGCGCTTCTCCGGCGTGATCATCAGGTTGCCGGGCTTGACGTCGCGGTGCACGAGACCCTGCGCGTGCGCGGCGGCCAGCGCGCGGGCCGTCTGCCCGATGTAGTTCAGGACATCGTCCACGGGCAGGCGGCGGTCGCGGTCGATCAGGTTCGACAGCGGCTCACCCGGGACCAGCTCCATGACGAGGTAGGCGGAGCCGTCGTCCTCGCCGTAGTCGTAGACGTTGGCCACACCCGGGTGATTGAGCAGCGCGGTATGCCGAGCCTCGGCGCGGAAGCGCTGGAGGAAGCTCGGATCGCCGTTGTACTCCTCCTTGAGGATCTTCACCGCGACGATGCGGCCCAGGACCTGGTCCTTCGCCTTCCACACCTCGCCCATGCCGCCGATCGCGATCCGATCGGTCAGGGCGTACCGGCCGCCGAGGACAGTCTTCTTGGAGGGCCTCATCGGGTGAGCACCTCCTCGAACATGCGCTGTGCAGTGGGGGACGTCAGCGTGGAGGCCGTGGTGGTGTCCACGTCCTCGAACACGACGGCGATCGCGATCTCCGGATCATCCGCGGGCGCGAAGCCGGTGAACCAGGAGTCCGTGAGGCCCGTCTCGGAGCCGATCTCCGCGGTGCCGGTCTTGCCCGCCACCGAGTGGCCGGGCACCGCGGCGCCGCGGGCGATTCCATTGTCCACGTCGGAGACCATCAGATCCTCCAGGGTGTCAGCGACATCCGCAGAGGTCGCCTGGTTCAGCTCTTCGGGCTCGAAGTCCTGGATCACCGACAGGTCCGAGGAGCGGACCTGGTCCACGAGCTGGGGCTTCATCAGGACGCCGTCGTTGCCGAGGGCCGCCGAGATCATGGCGACCTGCATGGGGGTTGAGCGGACGTCGTACTGCCCGATCGAGGCCATGGCGAGCTCGGCGTCGGTCATGCCCTCCGGGAAGCTGGACGGCGTCACGGACATGGGGATGTCGAGGTCCTGGCCGTAGCCGAAGTTCTCCGCGGTCTGGGCGATCCGGTCCTCGCCGAGGTCCATGGCGATCTGGGCGAACGGCACGTTGCAGGAGTTCTCGAGGGCGAACTGCAAGTCGGCAACGTCGCGAGCATCGCACGGGCCGCCGCGGTAGTTCGGCAGGGTGATGCTCGTGCCGGGCAGCTCGAGCTCCTGGGGGTTCGGGATCTCGGTGTCGGTCGTGTACTCGCCGGACTCCAGGGCCGCGACGGTGTCGATCAGCTTGAACGTGGAGGCCGGGGCGTAGAGATCGCCGCCGATCGTGCGATTGACCAGAGGCTGGGCCGGATCGCTGCTGTAGGCCTCCGAGGCGGCCATCACGGACTCGGTGTCGTGCGAGGACATCTTGTTGGGGTCGAACCCCGGCGAGGACGCCATGGCCAGGATCCGGCCGGTGTCAGGCTCGATCGTCACGATGGCGCCCTGGCGGCCCTGGAGCGAATCGTGGGCGATCTGCTGCAGCTCGGGATCCAGCGTGGTCTCGACCGAGGCGCCCGTCTGCTGCTCGCCGGACAGCGTGGACATCACCCGGTTGTAGAACTGGTCGTCCGAGGAGCCGGAGAGCTCATCGCCCATCTCCTGCTCGAGCGCCGTGGCGCCGTAGACGGGGGAGAAGTACCCGGTGACCTCGGAGTAGAGATCGCCCTGCGGGTACTCCCGGGCGAAGGCGTAGTCGCCCTCGGTGGGCACCGAGCGGGCGATCTCCTCGCCGCCTGCCAGGATCGAGCCGCGGTCCCTGCCGAACTGCTCGTACAGGGTGCGGGTGTTCCAGGGGTCGGCTGCGAGCGAGCGCTGCTGGAAGAACATGATGGACGTCAGGGCCAGCAGCAGCACCGCGAACATGGCGACGGCTGCCATCCACACGTGACGGATCGAGCGGTTCACGGCCTGCCTCCTCTGGTGTCCTGCGGGCTCTGGTGCTGGGCTGACCCACCGGAGCGGCGGGGCCGCAGGTCTGCGGCCGGGTCTGGGGTGCGGATCTCGGTGGGCTCGTCGTCCTCATCAGCTGCTGCGGAGCGGGAGCCGCGGGCCAGCGGGACGACCTCGGTCTCCTCGGAGCTGGCCTCGGGGGCCAGCTCGCCAGCTCGGCCGGAGCCGCCTCGGCTCTGCGCCCCGGGCAGGCCCGAAGCTCGCCGAGCGGCCGAGCCTGCGGGGGCCTCCTCCTCGGGATCGTCGTCGGAGCGCTCCTCGCGACGCGCGCGACGGCGCTCGGCGCGCTCGAGGCGAGCGGCCTCCTCCGCCTTGGCCCGCTCGGCCTCCTCCTGCTCGTGGGCCTCGAACTCGGCGATCTCCTCGTCACTGGCCGGGCCGTACACGATCGGGCGGCGAGCGGAATGCGAGATCGCGAGCAGCAGCGCCACGATGATCCAGTTCGAGAGCATCGAGGAGCCGCCTGCCGACATGAACGGCGTGGTCAGGCCCGTCAGGGGGATCACGCGGGTCACGCCGCCGACGACGACGAACAGCTGGATGACCATGATCGAGGCCATGCCGGCGGCGAGCAGCTTGCCGAACGTGTCCGGGGTGCCCAGCGAGGCCCGGTAGCCGCGCGAGGCCAGCAGGAAGAACAGGATGAGGATCGCGGACACGCCGATGAGCCCGAGCTCCTCGCCGAAGGCCGTGATGATCATGTCCGAATTGGCATAGGAGACCAGATCGGGTCGGCCCTGGCCCCAGCCCTGGCCGAACAGCCCGCCGGAGGCCAGGCCGAACAGGCCCTGCACGATCTGGCGCGAGCCGCCGACGGGGGCGTCGTAGATCTCCGGATCGAAGGCGTGGATCCAGGAGTCGAGACGGGCCGCGACGTGGCCGAAGGTCTGAGAGGCCACGAAGCCTCCGGCGGCCACGAAGATCAGCCCCAGGATGATCCAGCTCAGGCGGCCGGTGGCGAGGTAGAGCATGGCCACGAACAGGCCGAAGAACAGGATCGCGGTGCCGAGGTCGCGCTGCAGCACGAGCACCCCGATGGCCACGAGCCACGCGGCGAACAGGGGCGCGAGATCCCGGAAGCGCGGCAGATGCAGGGGGCCGATCTTGGGCCCGGCCAGCAGGATGACGTCGCGGTTCGTGGACAAGTAGCCCGCGAAGAAGATCGCCAGGGTGATCTTGGCGATCTCGCCGGGCTGGAAGGTCCGCCCGCCGATGGAGATCCAGATCCGTGCTCCGTTGATCTCGGTGCCGAGCCCGGGCAGCAGCGGCAGGATCAGCAGCAGGGCGGAGGCCACCAGCGAGATGTAGGTCACCTTGCGAAGCGCCCGGTGGTCCCTGAGCAGCAGGAGCACCGCGGCAGCGGCGGCCACGCCCACGCCCGTCCACAGCAGCTGGCTGCCTGCGGCGTCCGAGTCCATCAGCAGGTCGATACGGTGGATCATCGCCAGGCCGAGGCCGTTGAGGGTCACGACGATCGGCAGGATGTACGGATCCGCGTACGGGGCGCGGATCCACAGGATGACATGCACGAGCAGGGAGCCGACGCCCAGCACGATCGCGGTGCGCAGCACATGCCCGCTGTCCTCGGCGAAGCGCTCAGGGTCCACGAGGAAGTTGGCCCCGACGGCCAGGGCGAGCGCGAGCAGCAGCAGCACGAGCTCGGTCACGCGCCTGCGGCGCTGGATCGGCTCCCGCGAGGCGGTGCCGAGTGCGGGGGCGGCGGCCTGGGTCGACATCAGCCCTCCCCTCCCTCATCGGCGCTTCTGGAGGACTCGGGGTAGTTCACGGTGCCGGTGGACCCGGGCGAGGGCTCGCGGCTGGCCGAGTCCTGCGCCTCGTCCTCGGCCTCCTGGCGCTCGCGGTCGGAGCGCGCGGCGTCCGAGCGCAGCCCGAGCACGATGCTCTCGGCGTGGCCGAGGTCATTGGCGGCGATCGTGTCCTCGACTCGCGAGCGGGCGTAGCCGGGGAGGTCGTCGACCGCCAGGTCGGTGGACTGCTGGACCTCGGAGAGCTGGATGGGCCCGAGGCTCTGGTCCACCCCCTGGTAGATCGCGACGTTGTCGCCGTCGGAGCCGACGAAGTACTGCCCCCGGGTCCATGCATAGGCCAGCGCCCCGGCAACGACGAGCGCGGCGACCACGAGGATCGCCACGACGCTGCCGATGATCCGGCCGCGCCGGTGCGAGCTGCGGGTCTGCAGGGCGGAGTCGACCTCGGAGATGTCCGTGAGGGAGTCCGCGGCGGAGGTCCGCACGAGGGTCGCACGACGTGCGGCCGCGGAGCCGCTCACGGTGGGGATGCGGCCGGTCTGCGTGGCGTTGGCCGCTGCACCCACCAGGACATGCGGCAGCTCGTCGAGACCGCGGCGCAGCTCGGCCGCGCTGGTGTCCTGCGGCTCCTGGGGCTGCTCCTGCGCGGACGCCGCCCACGGTGCCGGCGCCGTGACGGCCTCGGGCTCCTGCGCGGGAGCGGAGGCGCGGGCCCGTTCGGTGAGCTGATCGGAGGTCAGGGCCTCGTCCGGATCCGGCAGCGCGCCGGTCAGGTCGGTGTCAGCGGACTCGAGGTCGGCGGCGTCGACGACCTCGAGCACGACCACCGTGACGTTGTCCGGGGCGCCGCGCTTGAGGGTCGCGCGCACCAGGGTCTGGGCGATCTCGTCGAGCTCGGCGTCCGAGCGCAGCAGCGACTCGATCGCCGCGGGCTTCATGACCGCGTTGAGCCCGTCGGAGCACAGCAGCCAGCGCTCGCCGACGACGGCGTCGTAGACCTCGGCCTCGAGCTCGGGCGAGGCGTCGACATCGCCGAGGACGCGCATCAGGACGTTGCGATGCGGGTGGGTCTCGGCCTCCTCCGGGCGCAGGCGGCCCTCCTCGATGAGGCGCTGCACGAAGGTGTGGTCGGTGGTGATCTGCTCGAAGGCGTCGCCGCGCAGGCGGTAGGCGCGGGAATCGCCGATGTGGCACAGGGCGATCTGATCGCCGTCGATGAGCAGCGAGGTCACGGTGGTGCCCATGCCGGCCAGGCGCGGCTGCTGGCGCACCAGCTCCGCGAGGTTCTGGTTGGCGTTCTGGATCTCGTCGGCGAGCTCGGTCACGGCGTGGCCGCCGAAGCCGCCGCGGTCCAGATGCGTCAGGTCGATCACGGCCGATGCCGAGGCGACGTCACCGCCGACGTGCCCGCCCATGCCGTCGGCGACGACGGCGAGATGACGACCCGCGTAGGCGGAGTCGTCGTTCTTGGAGCGGATCCTGCCCACATCCGAGCGGGCGGCGAAGCGGAAGGCGAGGGCCATGGGTCAGGACCTCAGTTCCAGCACGGACTTGCCCACGCGGAAGGGGCGGCCGGCGTCGACGGGGACGGCGCGGGTCAGGCGCTGCTCGTCGATGTAGGTGCCGTTGGTCGAGCCCAGATCCTCCAGGAACCAGCGCGAGCCCTGCGGGAACAGGCGGGCGTGGCGGCCGGAGGCGTAGTCGTCCTCCAGGGGGATGTCGCACTCGGAGGAGCGGCCCATGGTCACGGGGGCGCTGCCGAGCTGGTGCGTCCGCCCGCCGGTGGGGCCCTGGAGGACCACGAGGGTGCTGGGGAGATGACGGGGCGCAGGCCCGGCCGCAGCGGGTGCTGGGGCGGCGCCGCGCCGCTGCTGCCCGCTGCGCGCGGAGGACCTGCGGCGGCGCCGGTCCACGGAGAGGTCGCGGCCCTGCGTGAGGACCACGGCCAGGATCATGACCCACAGCAGTGCCAGGAACCCGAAGCGCAGCAGCGTGACGGTCAGCTCAGACATTCTTCCGAGTCCTCCTGGGGGCGACGAGCCGGAAGACGATGCGGGTGCGGCCCATCTCGATGACCGCGCCGTTGACGAGCTCGGTGCGTCCGCGCAGGCGCTGGCCGTCCACCAGGGAGCCGTTGGTCGAGCCGAGGTCCACGGCGAGCCAGTGCTCCCCCTCGCGGCGGATCTCCAGATGCTGGCGCGAGACCCCGGTGTCCTCGACGGTGATGTCCGCGCCGGAGGAGCGGCCCAGGATGATCGAGTCGGCCTCCACGCTCAGGCGCTGGCCGTCGATGTCCAGCACCGGCACCCAGTTCTCAGGCGTGCGGTGCGGAGTCCCGGCGGGCCGTGCGGGACGAGGAGCCTCACGAGCGGCTGACGGGCTCGGGGCGGCGTCCTCGGTGCTCGTGCGGCGGGCCGAGGAGATGATCTCGAAGCTGCCGCGCTCGATCTCCGGATTGCGGGTGAACGAGACGCGGACGGAGCCCTGCAGCGTGTAGGCCTGCGAGCGGGCGTGCTTGATGACGACCTCGCACAGCTCCTCCGCCAGCGGGGTGCCCCATTCCTGGGCGCGGGGGAAGTCCTCGTCCGAGAACTCGACGATGAAGTCGTTGGGCGCCATGGTGCGCCCGGCCGAGATCGTGAACGAGTGCTCGTCGAGCTCGCGACGCAGCGCGCTGGCGATCTCCACTGCTTCGATGCGTCGCCGCGATCCCGTGGAGAACGCGGTGCGCACGGCCTTCTCGATGCCGCGTTCGAGGTTGTCGAGGAATCCCATGCGCCTCCTTCCACGGGGCTCGGGTGATGCAGGGCGGTCCAGCCCGACAGGGTGCGAGCATGGTCTCAAGATAGTAGATGGTGCTGACGGAGACGCACCGAGGACTGCCGGGATGCAGATTCAGTCACATGAGGATGAGTGCCCGGTGGAGTGCAGATGAGTGCCAGCTGAGACGGCGGCGGCAAGCCGATGCCCTGGCCCTTGAGCTCGTCCGTCGACTGGGCCAAGGTGGGGCCATGGATACCAACAATGCTGATCAGCACGTGAATGCTTCCCCGCCCGAGGGTGTCATGGCATCGGCGGTCGGCGTCGGTCGCCGTCGGCGCAGCCGCTCGCTGAGCCTGGCGCTGCCGGTGCTCGGGCTGAGCGCCCTTCTGCTCGCCGGCTGCGGCGCCGCCGACTCGGATGACGCGGCCGATGCCGCGCGGTCGCAGTCCCAGGATGCCTCCGACGACGCCTCGACGGGCACCTCGGACGACGCCACCGAGCAGAGCTCGGATGACGCGTCTGACGACGCCTCGGATGACGCATCGGATGATGCCTCCGACGACGCGTCCGAGGGTGCTTCCGACGATGCCTCGGACGACGCGTCCGATGACGCCTCGGAGGATGCATCTGATGACGCGTCCGACGATGCCTCGGCCGACGCCTCCGATGACGCGTCGGCGGGTGCCTCGGAGGGCCCCTCCTCCGCCGCCGGCTCGGGCGTCCCCGCGGACTCCGCGCAGCTCGACGAGATCCTGGGCGCGGCCGAGGGCACGCTCGACGGCTCCACCGCCGTGGCCATCGAGGAGAAGGGCGCCGCCGGCTGGAAGGTCACCGTGGTCGAGGGCTCCGACGAGCAGGAGGTCCGCGTCAGCGAGGACCTGTCCACCGAGGTCACCGAGACCGAGCAGGACGATCAGGACGTGGATCCCGCCTCGGTCGAGGTCTCCATGGCCGATGCCATCGAGGCGGCCTCCGCCGACCAGGACGGCACCGTCACCGAGGTCTCGCTGGACGAGGACGACGGCACGATCGCCTGGCAGGTCGAGTTCGACGACGAGATCGACGTGGACGTGGACGCGAGCAGCGGCGACGTCATCGGCGTCGACCGCTGATCCGGACCCTGCGCACGACGAAGCCCGTCCCCGCCGTGATGGCGGGGACGGGCTTCCTCGTGCGGGCCAGGGATCAGAAGGCGATCCCGAAGACCCAGACGGCCAGCGTCATGGTCACCGCGGTGTTGAGCACCAGGCCGAAGAGGTTCAGCCAGATGCCGCCCTTGATCATCTGCGGGATCGAGACGTAGCCCGAGCCGTAGGCGATCGCATTGGGCGGGGTGGCCACCGGGAGCATGAAGGCGCAGGTGGCCGCCAGGGCCACCGGGATGGCCAGCAGCAGCGGATCCATGCCCATGCCCATGGCGATGCCGCCGGCCACGGGCAGGAAGGTCGCTGCGGTCGCGGTGTTGGAGGTCAGCTCCGTCAGGAACAGGATCCCCGCCGCGAACAGGACCACGAGCAGCACGACAGGAAGCCCGCCGAGCCCGGAAGCGACGTCGCCGATCCACTCGGTCAGGCCCGACGACGAGAACTGCGCCGACAGGGCCAGGCCTCCGCCGAACAGCAGCAGGACGCCCCAGGGGAGCTTGAGCGCGGAGTCCCAGTCGAGCAGCCGCACGCCGCGCGCAGCACCCGCCGGCAGCAGGAAGAGCAGCACGCCCACCGTCATGGCGATGCCCGCATCGGTGATCGGCGGGGTGTCCGCTCCGACCCAGTCCGTGAGGAGCGGGACGAAGACCCAGGCCAGTGCCGCCAGCACGAAGATCACCAGCACGCGCCTCTCCCCGGCGGAGGTGGTGCCGAGCTTGGCCAGCTCGTCGTCGATCAGCTTCCGGCCGCCGGGGATCTCGTCGATCTCGGGCTTGAACAGGACCTTGGTCAGCAGGAACCAGCACGCGGCCATCAGGACGACGGCCAGCGGGACGCCCACGATCATCCACTGCCCGAAGCCGATCTGGACGTCGTGCTCGGAGGCCATGTAACCCACCAGCAGGGTGTTGGGCGGGGTGCCGATGATCGTGCCGAGGGAGCCGATCGAGGCGGCGTAGGCGATGCCGAGCATCAGGGCCGTGCCGAAGTTGGACTTCACGGGGGTCGCAGCCGCTTCCTCATCGGCGTCGACGGGGTCGTCGATGGCATCCGATGTCTTGTTGACCAGCAGCAGCACCGAGATGCCGATGGGCAGCATCATGACCGCGGTGGCGGTGTTCGAGACCCACATGGACAGGAAGCCCGTGGCGATCATGAATCCCGCGATCATCTGCGGGGGCCTGGTGCCGATCAGCCGGACCGTGAGCAGGGCCATGCGCCGGTGCAGGTTCCAGCGCTGCATGGCAAGCGCCAGCAGGAAGCCGCCCATGAACAGGAAGATGACGTTGTTGCCGTAGGAGGCGCCGACGTCGTCCAGGGGCGTGGAGCCCAGGGTGGGGAAGACGATCAGCGGGACCAGAGCCGTTGCGGGGATGGGCAGCGCCTCGGTCATCCACCACACGGCCATGAGCACAGCCGTGGCGGCGGTCAGGCGCGCCTCCTGGGGGACGTCGCCGGGCATGACCAGGTAGACCAGGATGCCCAGGACCAGGCCGACGGCCAGGCCGAGCCACTGGATCTGCACCGTGCGGGTGGGCTTGGCGGGCTCGCGCTGACCCGGGGAGAGCTGATCGATCTCTTCGTTGCGCCGCGGATCGGCCTCCTGACCGATCAGGTGATCGCCGGGGATTTTGTGCCCCACGGGCGTGGAGCCTCCGCGGGGATGATCCGGGTGGGCGTCGTCGTTCGGTCCGGGAACGGACCAGGGGAAGTTCGGCATGGAGGCCTCCGCATCGCAGGTGTGACGGGTGGCACCTCAGCCTATCTGCAGGAGGCTCCCAGCGCGCACTCGGGTTGCTGGATCGCAGGGTGCGAGCGGCGCTGGGAGCCTCGGTGCGGGACGCTGCCGGTCAGTCGGCCTGGATCGTGGCCAGGCGCTTGGTGGCCTCGAGCCCCAGGATCTCGTCGATGACCTCCCGGGTGACCCCGGAGGAGCAGTCGGTGACCAGGTAGCCGGTCTCGCCCTGGGTGACCAGGGCCTGGCGGTCGACATTCACCTGGTGCTGCGAGAAGACGCTGTTCACCGCGGACAGGACGCCCGGGACGTTCTCGTGGATGTGCAGCAGGCGCACCCCGGTGCTGACCCGGGTGAGCGTGACCTCGGGGAAGTTCACCGACAGCTCGGTCGAGCCGTTCTCGGTGTAGTCCAGCAGCTTGCCGGCCACGAACTGCCCGATGTTCTCCTGCGCCTCGGCGGTCGATCCGCCCACATGCGGCGTCAGGATCACATTGGGCAGATCCTGCAGCGGGGACTCGAAGGCCTCGCCTGCGGCCTTGGGCTCCTCCGGGTAGACGTCGATCCCGGCCCCGGCGATGTGCCCCGAGGCGAGGGCGTCGTGCAGGGCGTCGATGTCCACCACGTGGCCGCGGGAGAGGTTCAGGAACAGGGTGCGCGGGCGCATCTTCTCGAACTCGGCGCGGCCGATGAGCTCCTTGTTGGAGCCGCGGCCGTCGACGTGCACAGAGATGCACTCGGCCTTCTCGAAGAGCTCGTCCATGGTGGCGCACTTGCGGGCGTTGCCCATGGGCAGCTCGTCGCGGACGTCGTAGAAGTACACGTGCATGCCGATCGCCTCGGCGAGCACCGAGAGCTGCTTGCCGATGTTGCCGTAGCCGATCAGGCCCAGGGTGCGTCCGCGGACCTCATGGGCGCCCTTGGCGGACTTGTCCCACAGCCCGGCGTGCATGTCCCGGTTCTTGTCCGTGAGGTGGCGGGCCAAGGCGATGATCTCGCTGATCGCCAGCTCCACGACCGAGCGGGTGTTGGAGTACGGGGCGTTGAAGCACGGAGTGGCTGTGTCCGAGGCGGCCTCCAGATCGATCTGGTTCGTGCCGATGCAGAACGCGCCGACCGCCATGAGGTCGGGTCTGGCCTCGAACACGCGGCGCGTGACCTGGGTCTTGGAGCGGATGCCGAGCAGATCGACTCCTTCCAGGGCCTCGATCAGCTCGTCCTCGTCCAGGGCGCCGGCCCGGGTCTCGACCTCGACCCCGTGGCGGCGCAGGATGTCTTCGGCTTCGGTGTGGATGTTCTCCAGGAGCAGGGCTTTCACGCATCCGATCCTATCGACATGCGCGCGAGGGGCTGTTCAGGGCCGATCGCGCAGGTCGATCCCGAAGACGCGGCGCACCGCGGTGACCATGTGACGGCCGTGCCTGCTGGTCGACGGCGTGGAGGCGAAGGGCAGGAAGCGGCCCGGGTGCTCGGGGTGGGTGATCTTCCCGTGCGTGGGCCCGGAGGTCGTGACCTCGAAGCCGGCCGCTCGCAGGCGCTCGAGCAGGTCGCGCTGGGTGGTGGGGTACCGGGTCCCCTGCTTGCCCGACGCGCGCGGGGCCGAGCCCGGCTCCTCCGGCAGCGGCTGCTCGGGGCGACGGGCAGTGGCCCATCCGGAGCGGAAGATCCCCACCACGGCACCCTCGGCCCGGGTCACCTGAACGCACAGCTCGCCGCGCAGGAAGTGGTCCGTGCGGCCCAGGTCGACGGTCCAGACGTCGTCGGGGGCATCGACGGCCTCCTGCAGCTGCGCCAGCGTGGCATCCCATGCGCCCACCACGTGGACCCGATCCTCCGACAGCCGCACCCGCGAGCCGCGGGCCGTGGGAGCAGGCGCTCCGGAGGCGACGGTGTACAGGGCATCGGCAGGAGGCTGCGGTGCGGGGGCGGAGGGGCCGGCGCTGACCCGGGCCGCCACCTGCTGCCGCTGCCGGTTCAGGCGCTGCTGCTCCTGGCGACGGCGCTGCTGCTGCTCTGCCTCCTCCGTGGCCTGCTGCGCTCTGCGTGCGGGGGCCGGAGTCCAGTCGACGGGCTCGACGGACAGCGCGGGGTCGCGTCGACCGCGCATCACGGCAGGCGAGGGTGCGCGCCGGGGCTGCTGCGCCATGGTCGTCTCCTTGCGGGGTCTGCGTTGCCGATAGGGTTCTGAGCCGTGCGCTGCGATTATCACGACCGAGGGCTGTGCGATTCCTGCACCCTGATCGATCAACCCTATGCGCAGCAGCTGACGGCCAAGCAGGACGGGGTCCGGGCGCTGCTGGACGACGGAGGCGCCGACACGTCCGGGCTCACGTGGCTGGAGCCCGTGGCCAGCGCGGAGTCGGGCTTCCGCAACAAGGCCAAGATGGTCGTGGCGGGCACCGTCCGGCACCCCACGCTGGGGATCCTGGATCCGCGCGGTCGCGGCATCGATCTGCGCGAATGCCCGCTGTACCCCGAGCCGATCGGACGGGCCCTCCCGATCGTGGCGGCGTTCTGCACCCAGCTTCGTCTGCTGCCCTACGACGTCCCCAAGGGCCGCGGCGAGCTCAAGCACGTGCTGGTGACCGTCTCGCCCGACGGCGAGCTGATGCTGCGCTTTGTCCTCCGCTCCGAGAAGATGCTCGGGCGCATCCGCGAGCACCTGGATGTGCTGCTCGAGGCCCTGCCGGGGCTGCGTGTGGTCACGGCCAACCTGCAGCCGGAGCACCAGGCGGTGCTCGAAGGCCCGGTGGAGCACGTGCTCACCGACGGCGACAGCCTGTCCATGCCGATCAACGGCATCCCGCTGCGGCTGCGGCCGCGCTCGTTCTTCCAGACCAACACCGAGGTCGCTGCCGCCCTCTACCGCCAGGCCGTGGAGTGGGCGCGCGAGCTGGAGCCCGCAGAGGTCGTGGACCTGTACTGCGGGGTCGGCGGCTTCGCGCTGCACCTGGCTGCTGCGGATCGGCGGGTGCACGGCGTGGAGATCTCCGTCGAGGCGGTCGAGGCCGCGCGACAGGCGGCGGCCGAGATGGGCCTGCCGACGTCGGGGCCCGGGGCGGTGACGTTCACGGCCGGCGACGCCACCGCCGTGGAGCGCTCGCTGGAGGGCGAGGTGCCGCTGGTGGTCGTGAATCCGCCGCGGCGCGGGCTGGGCGTCGAGCTGGCGCAGCGACTGGAGGACTCGCAGGTCCGCAGCCTGATCTACTCGAGCTGCAATGCGCGCACGCTGGCCCGCGACCTGGCGGCCATGCCGTCGTGGCGCCCGGTGCAGGCGCGGCTTCTGGACATGTTCCCGCACACCGGTCACAGCGAGACCGCCGTGCTGCTGCAGCGGCGCTGAGGCTCCTCAGAAGGCCAGCAGGTCCTGAGGCGCCGGAGCCCCGAGCTCGGGCAGCTCCAGCAGGCCGCCGCCGACGAAGCGGCGCAGCTGCTCGCTCGAGGTCATCGTCCAGTTCGAGGCCAGGCTGCCGTACGGCGACAGCTTCTTGACGTTCATGGTGTACAGCTCCGGGTCCTGGAACGGCGCCAGGGTCCTCCTCAGCAGGTCCTGGACGTCGTTGCGCTGCAGCCGCCGCCACGTGCTGGGGTGGATGCGCCGCAGGACCCGCACGCCGTCGATGAACTCGACCGTGGCCTCCGGGCCGGAATCCGCGATGCCGACGCTGAGACTGCCGGGAGCGGTCGAGCAGATCGTGTCCACTCCCAGCAGCAGGTCCTCGACCAGGTGGGTCGCGGACAGCAGACGGCCCTGCAGCATCGGATCGCCCCCGTCGGCGGAGCGCCCGAATCCGAGCTGCTCCCGCAGGCGGCTCAGTCCGCGCGGGGGCTCCTGCTCGCGCGGCACCTCGAAGCCGAGCAGGTACCTTCCCGGGCCCTCCGAGCCCAGGAAGCAGCGCACATGCGGGTCCTGCTTCGCGGAAGCGCCCTCGGTGCATTCGTCGAAGACGGCGTCAGCCAGAGCGGCGCAGGCTTCGAATCCTGCGCGGGTCAGGTCGTCGAAGACCATGCGCGGCTCGCGGTGCACGGTCTGGTACTCGACGATCACGGAGTCGTAGGCCCAGGAGCGGGCCCTCGGATCCGACGGGGCAGTGCGGGACATGGCAGGTCCTGACGATCTGGCCGTCCCCCTTCGGGCTGAGCAGGACGACGGCGCGCTTCGCGGCCTCGGTCGCGGCGGCAAGCCGTCCCGAGTCCGCCGCCGTTGGGGCGACCTGCGGGAGCGCGAGGTGAGAGAGGCCTCGAAGCGCCAGGTCACAGGCCGGTTCCGGCAGTGGATTTCCATCATGGCGGAAGCCGATCGCGGGCCGCGCGCCGTGCGATGCCCTCAGATCGGGGGACGCATTCCGCCCCGCTGGGGGTCGGGTGGCGGGGCCGATGCGCGCCATAGCGGCGATCGGAGATGAATCTGCAGGTCATCGACCTATTTGTTTGCGCATGAAGTGAAGACGGATGGATCCGTGGCCGATACAGAGCGATGACCACGCTTGGGTACCTGCGCGGCGCCCGAGCCGTCCCCAGGGACGCGGTGCGCGGGGCCGACGCACTCAGTACCCGGCCCGCGGATCGACGACGCCCTCGAGCTCGCCGTCGGAGGCGAAGGCCCGCAGGTTCCGCTCGATCCGCGCGAAGATCGGCGGGCGGATCATCTCCATGGTGTCGGCGGTGTGCGGGGTGATCAGGCACCGCTGCAGCTCCCACAGGGGATGTCCGTCGGGCAGGGGCTCGGGATCGGTGACGTCCAGGGCCGCACCGCCGATCCGCTGCCCATGCAGAGCATCGACCAGGGCATCGGTGTCGACCAGGCCCCCGCGGGCGATGTTCACCAGGATCGCGTCGGTGCGCATGGCCTCCAGCTCGGCCCGCCCGATCAGGTGCTGCGTGTCCTCGGTCAGGGCGGCGGCCACGATCACGACGTCCTGGAAGGGCAGCACGTCCGGCAGATCGTGGGTGCTGATCGTGCGATCGGCCTCCTCGACCGGCTCGGGGCGGCGGCGCACGGCCGTGACCTCGACGTCGAACACGTGCAGCAGGTCCATGATCCGGCGCCCGATCCCGCCGGCGCCCACCACGACGGCCCGCATGCCATGCAGCGAGCGCCCCGACTGCGGCTCCCAGGTCCGCGCGACGACCCGGCGGGGCAGGTCCCGCAGCAGCGCGAGCGTCAGGGCCAGGGCGTGCTCGCCGACCGGCAGGGCGTAGGCGCCCTTGGCGGAGGTCCAGGCGATGTCCGGGCGGCGGCGCATGGACTCCGCGAAGGCCTCGATCCCGGCCGAGGGCAGCTGGACCCAGCGGATCCCCTCGTGCTCCACCGCACTGAGCAGGTCCTGCGGGTCCGACTTGAAGGGCACGACGACGGCCTCGGCCGCAGCGGCGTCCTGCACGAGGCTTCCCCCGCCTGCGGCCACGGCCTCGCGGAAGCCGTCGTCGTCGGTTGGCAGCAGGTGGATGCGGGGCTGGGTCACGGTGGCCTCCTGGGCGTCGTCGTCAGGATCTCGTGTCCATCCTGCGCCATGGGGCCGATGCCCAGCCCGCGGTACCAGGCGAAGAAGCCCAGCAGCATGCTCACGACCGACAGGTAGGCGAAGGCCGCCCCTCCAGCGAGAGTGGGGGCAGGCGGCTGCTGGGCGATCGAGAGGCCGGCGAGCACGGCGCGGCCGGCGGCGGCCAGCAGGCCCCAGCCCAGTCCGGCCAGCGGGGAGGGCTGAGGGGGAGCGGCCGGGGGCGCGGGGTCCGTCATCCGCCCGGCTGCGCTGCTGTCATTTCTCACGCCTGATAGTGGCCGTGCGCGAGCGGCCTCCGCGCGGTGGGACAGACCCGGCGCAGCAGTGACATGGCCTGACGCACTGCGTCACGCAGGATGAGAAGTCATCATGCTGGATTACTGTTCGGTCACCGAGGCGCCACCGGCCTCGACCCCTCCTCCCCGCAGCATCCGCGCTCGGGCCGAACCCTCGAAGAGGTCCCTCATGTCCCTGCGCCGCACGCTCGGCCTCGCCCTGTCGGCCGGTCTGCTCGCCGTCGCCCCGTTCACGATGGCCCCGGCCGCCCAGGCGGCCGTCGCCAAGCCCTTGGACGTCGTCTCGATCAAGTACGACCCCGCGGGCAAGGATCGCCGCACGAACGCGGCGATCAACCAGGAGTACATGGTCGTCAAGAACACCAGCGGCCGCACGATCGATGCCACCGGATACCGGATCAAGGACGCCGCGAACCACACGTTCGTCTTCCCCCGCGGCACCCGGATCGGGGCGGGCAAGCAGGTCGTGATCCGCACGGGCAAGGGCACGAACTCGTCGACGACCCTGTACTGGAAGCAGGGCAACTACGTCTGGAACAACACCGGCGACACCCTGCGGCTGCTCACGCCCCAGGGCAAGCAGCTGGAGAAGTGCAGCTACCGCGGCGGCGGCTCGGTCGCTTCCTGCTGATCGGGGGCGGTCGCCCACCGCGCGATCTGCGCGGCCAGGTGGCCCGCTCCGTAGCCGTTGTCGATGTTGACCACGCCGATCCCCGGCGCGCACGCCGAGAGCATGGTCAGCGCCGCGGTGTGACCGCCGGCGGCCACGCCGTAGCCCACCGAGGTGGGCAGAGCCACGACGGGGGCGGCGATCTGCCCCGCGATCCCGATGTCCGCGATCAGCCGCACCGGTCGGCCCAGGTATCGAGCGGTCTCGAGGGCCTCCCGCGCCATGGGCAGGTCGCTCGTGCCGGCGCACGCCACGATCACGAGTCCTCCGGTGGGCTCGGGCGGCTGCGGCGGCCAGGCCAGCAGCCGCGCCTGCTCGTGGTGCGCGGCCTGGGGCAAAGCCTCCAGAACGGCCTGGGCGCGTGCTCCATCCGCGCGGGTGAATAGGATCGGACCCACGTCTTTCGCGCCCTCACGGTCCAGGCGCGCGTACTCCGCGGCGATCGCCGAGACCTGCGCGGGCGACTTGGCATCGCACAGCACGGCTTCGGGCGTGCCCCGACGGCTGCCTCGCTCGAGGTCCAGCTGTGCCAGGCCCTCGAGGCGCCCCGCCCGCTGCTGCCGGTGTGGGTCGCGCGTCGCGGAGGGCTCGGAGCGGTCGTCGTCGGCTGGGCCGGGCTGCGGTCCTGCGGGCTCGGAGCCATGGGGTTCAGGCACTGAGGCTCCCGCGGGCGTCGGCCGGGGATCATCAACGCGCTGCTGGAAACCGGCGCGCTGGATGCCTGGCTCACGCCGATCATCATGAAGCGCGGTCGACCCGCTCAGATCCTGCACGCGCTGGTGCAGGTCGATCAGGTGGATGAGCAGGCGCAGTGGATCCTGGGGCTCACCGGCTCGCTCGGCGTGCGGCATGCGCCGGTGGAGCGGGTGATCCGCACGAGGTCCTTCGAGGAGATCGAGATCGACGGGCAGCGCATCGCCGTCAAGGTCGCCCGCGATGAGACGGGGGAGGTGCGCCGCGCCGAGCCGGAGTTCCGCGATGTCGCCCGCGCCGCCGAAACGCTGGGCCGCAGCCAGCGGGAGGTCCTCGAGCAGGTCAAGGCCGCGGCGCGCGATCTTCTGGGGTGAGACCGGGCCGCGTTCCACATCAGGATCAGTCGAGGCTCCGGTCGCAGTTGGTGACAGTTCTGCACTTCATCAGCGCTGATGGAGTGCAGAACTGTTACCAGGCCCGATGGCGCGCGAGCTCTTCACTGGAGATCAGGACTGTGATCCGCGCCATGACGCGTGAGGCGCCGGATCGGCGGCTTTCGCGGCATCACGATCCTGCAACGATCCCTTGCGACCGTGAATCGCGACCGCAAACGTAGGTGCTATCGCAAATAGCGATGCAGGAAACGCGAACGAGGTGAGCCTCATGAAACGCAACCGGATCCGCACCAGTGCCCTCGCCGTGACGGCGGCACCGCTTCTGCTCCTGTCGGCCGGAGCCCCGGCGGCGACCGCGAGCAGCGAGTCCGCACCCACGGCTCCCGTCGAGGAGTGCTCTGGCCCCACCGCGGCCCAGGCGCTCGCCGACGGAAGCGCCCAGCTCGAGCCGTACCTCGATCTGCCGCCCAACCCGGACCTCGCCGACACGTCCGGCTACTCGGGCTGCTCCGATCTCTCGTGGATCGTCGTCCCCCACGGGAACGTGGAGCATGCGCCGCATGCGGTGCTGCTGTTCCACCAGGGCGAGTACCTGGGCACCGCCACCGCCCATCCGCTGGAGCATGTGCCGCAGATCGAGCAGGTCTCCGACGACAGGCTCGCGATCGTCTACTCCTACATGGAGGACGGTCAGGGGACTCCGCCTCCGGAGGGCCGCGCGCTGTCCACGTTCACCTGGAACGACGACACCCAGTCGGTCGATCACGAGGGCGACTTCCCTCCGGGCGTCCGCTGAGACGAAACCCGCATTCTCACGACGAGCACCAGACGAATCACGACCTCAAGAGGTGAGGACGATGACGAGCACGACCAGCATCCGAACCCGCATCCTGACCGCCGGCGCAGCTGCTGCGCTGCTCACCGCACCCGGCATCCCGGCGGCCGTCGCCGCACCGAGCGGCCCCGAGACGGCTGCCGCGCAGGAGGACTGCGCCGGTCCCAGCGGCGAGCGCGTGCTGCTGCGCGACGGCGGCAGCCTCCCCGACTGGGTGAGCCCGACGACCGGTGAAACGGTGGAGCCGAACCTGGAGTTCGCGGACACCAGCGGCTTCGACGCCTGCGCGGACCTGTCCTGGATCACGGTCCAGTACGGCAATGCGACGCATTCGCCGCAGCACATCCTGCTGTACCACGGCACCGAGTACCTGGGCACGGCGACCTCCGAGCCGCAGCCGTACCTCCCGCAGATCGAGTCGACCGGCGGTGACACCCTCACGGTGGACTACCCCTATGCCGCCCCCGGGCAGGACCCCGCCACCGCGAACCCGCGCGGCAATGTGGTCTCGACCTTCACCTGGGATGAGGCGACGCAGTCCGTCGTGCACGAGGGCGACTTCCCTCCCGGCGCCTGATCGGCGGGCCCGCGACCCGCTCCGAGATCGATCGGAGCCGGCGGGCCGCGGTTGGTGACAGATCGGCACCCCATCAGCCCTGATGGGGTGCCGATCTGTCACCAACCG
>ENA-OOKA01000176-OOKA01000176.1-human-skin-metagenome-genome-assembly--contig:-NODE-176-length-21421-cov-7.648133_pt1 | contig 21421 bp, 17 predicted proteins | sample MGYA00248825_ERZ500995 | MGnify/ENA primary metagenome ERZ500995 (study PRJEB25958, sample SAMN03398540) | human skin metagenome | study: EMG produced TPA metagenomics assembly of the Human Skin...
GAGAGGGGGAGGGAAACGGGGGGGGGGGGCGGAAACTGTGAAGTTCCCGCCCGCCACAGCAGTTTTCGCTGCATTCTCGGCTGAGGGGACAGCGCACCGAACGTCCGGAACGCGACCGGAAGGCCCGGCCTCGGTCCCGGGGGCTCAGTCGAGGTAGTCGCGGAGCACCTGGGAGCGCGAGGGGTGGCGCAGCTTCGCCATCGTCTTCGATTCGATCTGGCGGATCCGCTCGCGGGTGACGCCGTAGACCTTGCCGATCTCGTCGAGAGTCTTGGGCTGGCCGTCGTTGAGCCCGAACCGCATCGACACGACCCCCGCCTCGCGCTCGGACAGGGTGTCGAGCACCGAGTGGAGCTGCTCCTGGAGGAGGGTGAAGCTCACCGAATCCGCCGGCACGACCGCCTCGGAGTCCTCGATGAGGTCGCCGAACTCGGAGTCGCCGTCCTCGCCGAGGGGCGTGTGGAGGGAGATCGGCTCACGTCCGTACTTCTGGACCTCGACGACCCGCTCCGGGGTCATGTCGAGCTCCTTGGCGAGCTCGTCGGGAGTGGGTTCGCGACCGAGGTCCTGGAGCATCTGGCGCTGCACGCGGGCGAGCTTGTTGATGACCTCGACCATGTGGACCGGGATGCGGATCGTGCGCGCCTGGTCGGCCATCGCACGGGTGATCGCCTGCCGGATCCACCACGTGGCGTAGGTGGAGAACTTGAATCCCTTGGTGTAGTCGAACTTCTCGACCGCACGGATGAGCCCGAGGTTGCCCTCCTGGATGAGGTCGAGGAAGAGCATTCCGCGCCCGGTATAGCGCTTGGCGAGCGACACGACGAGGCGGAGATTGGCCTCGAGCAGGTGGTTCTTGGCGATCCGGCCGTCGTGGATGATCCACTTGTAGTCGCGCGTCTCGCGCGCCTCGGTCACCGCGCCCTCACCGAGGAGATGCTCGGCGTACATGCCGGCCTCGATCCGCTTGGCGAGGTCGACCTCCTCGGCGGCGTTGAGCAGCGCGACCTTGCCGATCTGCTTGAGGTAGTCCTTGACGGGGTCGGCGGTCGCACCGGCGGACACGACCTGCTGAGCAGGAGCGTCGTCGTCGTCGGCATCGGAGACGACGAAGCCGCCGGCCTCCTTGACCGCCTCGTCCTTCTTCTCCTCCTGGGAGTTCTTCGTCTCGGTCTGCTCCTTGGCGACGGCCGCCTCGACCTCCTCGGCGGCACCGGCCTCGATGACGGACTCCGCGGTGCCCTTCTTCTCCGCATCGGCGGTGCCTGCGGCCTTCTTCGCACCGGTCGTCGACTTCGAGGTCGACTTCTTCGCCGGAGCGGCCTTCGTGCCCGCCGCGGACTTCTTCGTCGTCCGGCGCGCCGTCGTCTTCGCGGCGGGCGCCTCGGCGGCATCGGGCTCCGCAGCAGACGACTTCGCAGCGGTGGACTTCGCGGTCGTCCGGGATTTCGCGGCGGTCGACTTCGACGCCGTGGACTTCGCTGCAGTCGTCTTCTTCGCGGTCGTGGTCCGCTTGGCCGCGGTGGTCGTCTTGGCCGGCGTCTCGTTCGCCTCGGTGTTCGCGGACTTCGCAGCGGTGGACTTCTTCGCGGCGGTTCCGGACGCGGTCGTCTTCTTCGCAGTCGTCGACTTCGCTGCGGTGGACTTCGCAGCCGTCGTCTTCTTCGCGGCGGTTCCGGACGCGGTCGTCTTCTTCGCAGTCGTCGACTTCGCAGCAGTGGATTTCGCAGCGGTCGTATTCTTCGCCGTGGTCGTCTTCGTCCCGGCCGTCGACTTCGATGCGGTCGACTCCGCAGCAGTGGTCTTCTTCGCGGCGGTCGTCGTCTTCTTCGCCGCAGTGCTCTTCTTCGCGGTCGTCGAGGCCGACTTCGCCGTGCTCGTGCGCGCCGCACTCGCCCGAGTGGATTCCTTGGGAGCAGTCTTCTCAGCGGTGGTTTCGGCTGCTGTGCTCGAATCCTTCTCGTCTGTCGGCACGAGTTCACCTTTCGGGGAGTCTGGCGGCGGACCACCGATGCCGTCGCGGCATCAGTAAGACCCAAGTCAAGTGCGGTGGTGCGGGGCGGGCCCGCTCCGGTGCACGACTGGGTCAACGCCCAATTCTCGCACGATATTCCGGCCCGCGCGAATCGTCTACACTCCCTGCGCGGCGACGGCAAGAGAGGCCTCTCGTGATCCGCGTCATACGCCGGTCGACCCCGTCACGCGCTCCCGTTCGGCTCACGCCGCCCCTGCGTACGAAACACCCCGGCACACTCCTCCTCAACTCGTATTCGCCCGGCGAGCTCATCCGGCACGCATTCGTCCGGCGCCCGCTCGGCACGCGCTCTCCCGACGTGCACTCGCCCGACGCATGCTCCCCCGGCCCACTCGCCAGAGGCATTCCGCCGCGGCGTCGTCACCCTCCTCCCCGGAGCGCCCGATCCTCGCCCCCTGCGCGCACCATCCACCGCGGCGGCAGACCGCGTGCGATCGCCGCGCGGACGAGAGCGGCGAGCGAGTAGTCCGGATCACCGGCGAGCGCCTGCTGGGCATAGTGGTCGGCGAACGAGTTCCGCGCCCGGCACCATTCCATCCAGGCGAGCATCGCGAGCACCGCCGGCCTGCGCCGCTCGGTCACCACAGGCACGAGGCACGAGAGGTACGCGACGGAGTACGCCGTGCGCGCGAAGTCCGGCCGGTCCGGCGACAGCCCGATCATCTTCTCCGCAGCCGCAGCGGAGCGGCCGATCGGACGCGCGTACTCCGCGAAGCCTCCCGGACTCAGCGCCGCCAGCCGATCCGGGCCGAGGTCCGGATGATCGAACCCGAGGATCATCTCGAGACAGTCCCGGCTCCACAGCTCCCCGGCCATGAGCTCGACCCCGGCGACGCCGGCCCCGGTGAGTGCCGCGGGCACGTCGTCGACGGTGGTGTCCGGGTCGTCGGCGATCCTCCGCAGGCGTTCGAGATCGGCCAGCGCGGCGTCATACCGCTCCCCCGCCGGCACCGCGGACCGGCGCGCTCGCTCCGCGTCCTCGACGAGCGCCGCCGGCGGGACCGGGTGCGCGGTGGCCGCGGCGAAGTCCGCGGCGTGGGAGCGCCCGTCGGCGATGAGCCGGACCGCGACCTCGGAGTCGGTCGTCTCCGCACGGCTGAAGAGGACGTCCGGATCCTCGAGGCTGCCGCAGTACCCCTCGCCGGCCCACAGCGGGTCCGCGACCTCGTACCCGGCTTCGGCGAGCGCGGCGCAGATGAGGAACACCGGCAGCCGGAAGTGGTCGGCGAGCAGCTCGCTGGCCGGCTCGTCGAGGAGACCGAGCGCGTTCGGCAACTCCGCGCTGAAGAGGATCGGGAACACTCCGACGGCGTCCTCGGCGTGTTCGAGCGTGGCGACGATCGCGGTGAGGTCGTCGGCATCGAGATGCGCGGCCTCGGAGAATCCGAAGTCGAAGCGGACGGTGAGTCCGACCTCGCCCCGGTCCCCGTGACGCGTCCCGGTCACGAGGACGAGCGAATCGGTCGGGGTGTAGCCGAGGATGTGGGGGACGAGACCGACGAGGTCGGAGGGCTGGGTGACGGTGTAGGCGTTCATGACGGCAGTCCACCGCCTGTCCGGCCCGGAGAGACAGCCTCCGCCGGGATCCTGTGGATGCCCGGGGGACGGCGGGCACGCCGGTGACCTCAGGTCGGGGTCGGCTGTGACCTGCGGACGCAAATTAGGGTGGGGCCATGGGACGGAAACGCAGGACCTCCGACTCCGAGGCGCTCGAGGTGCCGATCTCGACGGGGATCGCGCGCCTCGAGCCGGTGCCCGGGGAACCCGACTCGTGGGTGCTCCACGTCAACGGGGTGCCGAGCTCCTCGATCACCATCGGCGACCCCCTGCGCCTCGACTTCGAGTACCTCGACTGGATGTCCCGGGTCGTCGACACGGCATTCGCACCCGGGACGACCCTGCGCGCCGTCCACATCGGGGCCGCGGGGTGCGCGCTGCCGCGCTGGATCGATGCCGCACGCCCCGGCTCTCGGCAGACGGCGATCGACATCGACGCCGAGCTCGTCGTCCGCGTCCGCGAATGGTTCGACCTCCCCCGCTCCCCGGCGCTCGCGCTCCGCGCCGGCGACGGCGCCCGGGAGATCCGCACCTTCCGCGACGGAGCGATCTCGCTCGTCGTCCGCGACGCCTTCGCCGGGGACGCGACCCCGGCGGCGCTCCGCACCCCGGAGTTCTTCGCCGAGGCCGCCCGGGTGCTCGGCGCCGACGGCATCTACCTCGGCAATGTCGCCGACCGTCCCCCGCACACCGCTCTCCGCATCGAGCTCGCGGAGATGCGCCGCCACTTCGCCCACCTCGCGATCGTCGCCGACCCCGGACAGCTGCGCGGCCGCCGCTACGGCAACGTCGTCGCCCTCGGCGCGCACGCCCCGCTCGACGCCGTCGCGCTCGCCAAGACGATGCGGCGCGGACCCGCGGTCGCCTCGGTCCGGGCCGGTGCCGATCTCGACGCCTTCATCGGTCCCGCCGCCCGCTCCTGAGCCGGGGCCCACGGCTCTCCCCCGCGGCCCCGGGCCGTGCGCGGACATGAGCACGAGGTGACCGGAACACGAACAATTCTCACCATGTGAGCGTCGGGCGACGCCGCAGGTGCCCCGAGGCGGCATAATTGATTGCCGATCGGAAAGGTGGACGGTGAGCGAACAGGCAGAGATCAATCACGAGCAGTCCCGGCTCGACGTCGTCTATGCGCGCCTCGACGAGCTGCGGGCCGAGGCGGAGGACCGGCTCGGCTCGGTGCGACGCTCCCACGTGGGCGGCCACCACCAGAACCGGTCCGAGCGCGATGCCTTCGCGACGCTCTACGAGGATCAGCTCATCCGGCTCACCCACGCCGAGGAGGGTCTGTGCTTCGGTCGGATCGACGCGAGCTCCGGCGAGACGACCTACATCGGGCGGATCGGCATCTCCGACAGCGACCGCCGCCAGCTGCTCATGGACTGGCGCGCGCCGGCGAGCGAGCCGTTCTACCGGGCCACCGCCGCGCATCCCGGGAACATCGTGCGCCGTCGACACATCGCGACCCGCCGCCGCACGGTGATCGGGGTGGAGGACGACGTGCTCGACCTCGCGGCCCTCGACGAATCCGAGATCGGCTCGCTCCATGGCGAGGGTGCTCTCATCGCATCGCTCGATGCCCATCGCACCGGACGGATGGGCGACATCGTCGCCACGATCCAGGCCGAGCAGGACCGGATCATCCGCAAGCCGCTGCCCGGCGTCGTCGTCGTCCAGGGCGGACCGGGGACCGGCAAGACCGCGGTGGCGCTCCATCGCGCCGCCTACCTCCTCTACCAGCACCGCGAGCGGATCGCGAAGTCCGGCGTTCTCCTCATCGGCCCGTCGCCGGTGTTCCTCAAATACATCGAGCAGGTCCTCCCCTCGCTCGGTGAGACCGGAGCGGTGCTCCAGACCCCCGGTCAGCTCATGCCGGGCTTCGACGTCACCGCGCACGACCGCCCGGACACCGCGCGGCTCAAGGGAGACCTGCGGATGGTGCAGGTCATCGCCCGCGCAGTGAAGAACTATCAGCGCGTGCCCCAGGAGCCGCAGGAGCTCGGGGTTGGGCGGCACACGATCGTGCTCACCCCGGACATGGTCCGCGCCGCCCGGGACCGGGCGCGGCGCACCGGCGGTCCGCACAACCGCGCGCGCTCGACGTTCGTCGCGCAGGTCCTCGACCGGCTCGCGCCCCTCCTCGCGGAGAGCATGGGGATCGGAGCCGACGACGAGCGGCTCCCCGAACTCCTCGAGGAGCTGCGCGGCTCCCGGGATGTGCGGGTCGCGATCAACCTGTGCTGGCTGCCGCTCACGCCTCTCGGCGTCCTCGATGCACTCCTGTCGAAGCCGCACAAGCTCGTCGCCGCCGCCCACGGCCTCCTCTCCTACGAGGAGATGGCCCTGCTGCGCCGGTTCGCCGGCGCGGACCCCACGGTCGAGGACGTGCCGGTGCTCGACGAGATCGCCGAGCTCATCGGGGACTGGGAGGACCGCCGGCCGGCCCGCCGCGAGGACACCGACTACGCCGAGGCGGTCATCGAGATGACCGGGACGCACGGCATGGTCTCCGCGCAACAGCTCGCCGAGCGCTACGACACCGGCGATCCGCTCCTCACTGTGGCCGAGCGCGCCGCCGAGGACCGCGAGTGGACCTACGGGCACCTCGTCGTCGACGAGGCGCAGGAGCTCAGCCCGATGCAGCTGCGGCTCCTGTTCCGGCGGGTGCCGAGCAAGTCGGCCACCCTCGTCGGCGACCTCGCCCAGGCCACCGAGGTCGACCCCGACCGCACGTGGTCCTCCGTCCTGCAGCCGCACGTCGGCGACCGGTACGCGCTCGAGCAGCTCACCGTGTCCTACCGGACCCCGGGGCGGATCATGACCCTGGCCAATCGTCTGCTCAGCGAGTACTTCCCCGAGCTCACGGTGCCGACCCCCGCGCGCGAGGGGACGTGGGAGCCGCAGATCGAGGCCCTCCCCGACGTCGCCTCGGTCTGCCAGGCGCTGCCCGAGGTCATCCGCGAGGAGCTCGCGCTGCTCGGCGGAGGGCGGATCGCGGTGATCGCCACGCCCGGCCACGCCGAGCTCATCGAGCATGCGCTGACCCAGGACAGGGACGTGGACTTCGGTCTCGGGCCGGCCGGCATCGATCACACGGTCGCGGTGATCACCCCCTACGAGGCGAAGGGGCTCGAGTTCGACGGCGTCGTCATCGTCGAGCCCGCGTCGATCGCGCCGCACGGCAGCCCGGGCGGAATCGGCGAGCTCTACGTCGCCCTCACCCGCTCGACGTCGCGGCTGCGGGTGATCGGGGTCGAACCCTCGGTGCTCAGCCCGTTCCTCGTCGGCTGAGGAAGCGGAACCGGCTGAGATTGCGAATTCGTGCGGTTCCGTTTTCAGGAACCGCACGAAATTGCTGTCTGGGGGATGAATGAAGGCCGCCGGCGGCGTCGGCTTCCCCTCCGATGCCGCCGGCGGCGGGCGCGCCTGAGCGCGCAGAACTCATCCTATACCGAAAACGCGCAGCTGCGACAAATCGTCTCAGGCATTCTGCGCCGGACCTCCGGCGGCGGGCTCCGCTGGGTCTCCCGACGGGCTCCCGGCGACCCGGTCCGCCCGCAGCGAGGCGATCGCCTCCTCGAAGTCCTCGAGGGATTCGAACCCCTGGTAGACGCTCGCGAAGCGGAGGAATGCGACCTGGTCGAGCTCCCGCAGCGGCTCGAGGATCGCGAGCCCGACCTCGTCGGCATCGATCTCCGCGATCCCCCGGCTGCGGATCTTCTCCTCCACCCGCTGCGCGAGCTTCGCGAGGTCGTCCTCGCCCACCGGCCGCCCCTGGCACGCCTTGCGCACCCCGGAGACGACCTTCTGGCGGGAGAACTCCTCTGACACCCCGGAGCGCTTGATCACCGCGAGGCTCGTGTGCTCCATCGTCGTGAAGCGGCGCATGCACTGCGGGCACTGCCGACGCCGGCGGATCGACGATCCGTCCTCGGAGGTCCGGGAGTCGACGACGCGGGAATCGGGATGACGGCAGAACGGACAGTGCATCAGGCGCTCCCCCCGGCCCCGGCCGAGCGCAGGCTCACCGCGGTGCCGTGCGCCGGGAGATCCTCCTCCACCGCGAGGGTGACGATGTGGTCGGCGACGGCCGCGAGTGCGGCCTCCGGGTAGTCGATGACCTGGCTGCCCCGGAGGAAGGACTGCACCCCGAGAGCCGAGGCGTGAGCGGCGTTGCCCATGGTCGGCAGCACGTGGTTCGAGCCGGCGCAGTAGTCGCCGAGCGCCACGGGCGCATGGGAGCCGAGGAACACCGCTCCCCCGTTCGTCACCCGGTCGGCGACGGCGTGCGGATCGGCGATCATGAGCTGGACGTGCTCTCCGGCGTAGACGTTGAGCACCGCGATGCCGGCGTCGAGGTCGTCGACGAGGACGATTCCCGACTGCGGACCGGCGAGCGCCTCGGCGATCCGCTCCGCGTGCCGGGCGGACGGGGCCTGCGCCGCGAGCTCGGCCTCGACGGCGTCGGCGAGCTGCGGGGAGGCCGTGACGAGGACCGATGCGGCCTGCGGATCGTGCTCGGCCTGGCTGATGAGGTCGGCGGCGACGTAGGACGGGTCGGCGGTGTCGTCGGCGAGGATGATGATCTCCGTGGGGCCGGCGACGGAGTCGATGCCGACGACCGAGCGGACGCTCGCCTTGGCGGCGGCGACGAAGGCGTTGCCGGGGCCGGTGACGAGGTCCACCGGCTCGAGCTCCTCGCCGTCGGAGAAGCCGTAGGCGAAGGCCGCGACGGCCTGCGCGCCGCCCATCGCCCACACCTCCTCGACGCCGAGCATCGCGGCCGCGGCCATCACCGTCGGGTGGGGCAGGCCGTTCGCCTGCGGGGGCGAGGCGATCGCGAGCGAGGCGACCCCGGCCTCCTGGGCGGGGACGACATTCATCACGACGGTCGAGGGGTACACTGCGATGCCGCCGGGGACGTAGAGACCCACCCGGTCGACCGGCAGCCAGCGGCTCGTCACGCTACCGCCGCCGGGGAACGCCGTCGTGACGGGGGTGCGGACGTCGCCGCGGGCCACGGTGCGCGTGCGCCGGATCGTCTCCTCGAGCGCGGCGTGGACCTGCGGGTCGAGCTCCTCGGCCGCGCGCGCGAGCTCCTCGGAGGGGACCCGGAGGGATGCGGGCTCGACGTGATCGAACCGCGCGGTGTACTCGAGCACGGCGGCCCGGCCGCGCTTCCGCACGGCGCTGATGAGCGGGCCGACCGCGGTGACGGCGTCGGAGAGGTCCACCTGGGCGCGCGGCACCGCACCGCGCAGGGTGCGGCGGTCGAGCGGCGAGTCGCGGAGGTCGAGTCGGTTGATCAGTGGTTGATTCACCCGCCCAGTGTACGGCCCGGCGCGCTCGCGCCGCAGGGTGATCTCAGCCGAACGCCGACGACCCCGCCGCCTGCAGGCACTGCGCGCCGAGAAGCGCCTTGAGATCGCCGTAGAGGCTGGGGCCGGGGCTCACCCGGACGCTCGCGTCGAGCCGCATGACGATGCTCCGGCCGGGCTGCGTGAGGTTGAGCCGGACCTCGGTGTGCCCCGCATTGGCCCGGAGGACGTCGCGGAGCTCCTCGACGAGCTCCGGGGTGCACCGCTGGACCGGCATGGTGATGTGGAGCGGCCGGTCGTCGGGGTCGCTGACGTCGGGGATCGTCATCGACTGCGCCATGAGCGAGGTCGGGCGGTCGTCGGAGCGCCGGATGCGCCCGGTGACGGCGACGACGAGGTCGGTGGCGAGCAGCGAGGCCACCGGCTCGTAGACGTCGCCGAAGAACATCACCTCGATGCTCGCCGCGAGGTCCTCGATGGTGACGATGCCGTAGGGCTTGCCGGAGTTCTTCGACACCCGCCGCTGGACCTGGGTGATCATCCCGCAGATCGTCACCGAGGATCCCTCCGGGCGGGAGTTCTCCGGGTCGACGATCTCCGCGATCGAGGCCTCAGCCTCGCTCTGCAGGATGCCCTCGAGACCGTTGAGCGGGTGGTCGGACACGTAGAGCCCGATCATCTCGCGCTCGAACCCGAGCTTCTCCTTCTTGTCCCATTCCGGGCGGTCGGGGATCGCGACGGAGAAGCTCGGCTCCGCGGGGTCGTCCCCGCCGAGCCCGGCGAACAGGTCGAACTGCCCGGCTGCCTCCTGCCGCTTGACGCCGATCACCGAATCGACCGCCTCCTCGTGCACCTCGACGAGGGAGCGCCGGGTGTGTCCGAGCGAGTCGAAGGCGCCGGACTTGATGAGGGATTCGATCGTGCGCTTGTTGCAGACCTGGCTCGGCACCTTGTCGAGGAAGTCGGTGAAGGAGGTGAAGTCGCCCTTGTCGGTCCGGGCGGCGACGATCCCCTCGACGACCTGGCTGCCGACATTGCGCACCGCGCCCATGCCGAAGCGGATGTCGGAGCCGACCGGGGTGAAGTTCTGCGCGGACTCGTTGACGTCGGGCGGGAGCACGGTGATCCCCATGCGACGGCACTCGCCGAGGTAGATCGCGAGCTTGTCCTTGTTGTCGCCCACCGAGGTCAGCAGCGCCGCCATGTACTCCGCCGGGTAGTGCGCCTTGAGATAGGCCGTCCAGTAGGAGATCACGCCGTAGGCCGCCGAGTGCGCCTTGTTGAAGGCGTAGTCGGAGAACGGGAGGAGGATGTCCCACAGCGCCTGCGCCGCACCCTCGGAGTATCCGCGCTCCTGCATCCCGGCGAAGAAGCCGGCCTGCTGCTTGTCGAGCTCGGCCTTCTTCTTCTTGCCCATCGCGCGACGCAGGATGTCGGCCTGGCCGAGCGAGTACCCGGCGACCTTCTGCGCGATCGCCATGACCTGCTCCTGGTAGATGATGAGGCCGTAGGTCGTGTCGAGGATGTCGCGCAGCGGCTCCTCGAGCTCCGGGTGGATGGGCGTGATGGGCTGCTGGTTGTTCTTGCGCAGCGCGTAGTTCGTGTGCGACTGCGCACCCATGGGACCCGGGCGGTAGAGCGCGAGCGTCGCGGAGATGTCCTCGAAATTGTCCGGCTGCATGAGCCGGAGCAGGCCCTGCAGTCCGCCGCCGTCGAGCTGGAACACGCCCAGGGTGTCGCCGCGGGCGAGCAGCCGGTAGGACTCCGCGTCGTCGAGCGCGAGCTGCTCGAGGTCGAGGTGGAAGCCGCGGTTGAGCTCGATGTTCGCGATCGCGTCGGAGATGATCGTGAGGTTGCGCAGACCCAGGAAGTCCATCTTGATGAGCCCGAGGCCCTCGGACGTCGGGTAGTCGAACTGGGTGATGACCTGCCCGTCCTGGAAGCGGCGCATGATCGGGATGACGTCGATGATCGGCTCCGAGGACATGATGACGCCGGCGGCGTGCACGCCCCACTGCCGCTTGAGGCCCTCGAGGCCCTTCGCGGTCTCGAAGGTCTCGCGCGCTTCGGGCTCGGAGGCGACGAGCTCCCGGAACTCCCCGGCCTCGCCGTAGCGCGCCGCCGCGGAGTCCTCGATGTCGGACAGCGGGATGTCCTTGGCCATGACCGGCGGCGGCAGGGCCTTGGTGAGCCGCTCCCCCAGCGAGAACGGCTTGCCGAGCACGCGCGCGGAGTCCTTGAGCGCCTGCTTGGTCTTGATCGTGCCGTAGGTGACGATCATCGCGACGTACTCGCTGCCGTACTTCTGCGTGACGTACTCGATGACCTCACCGCGGCGGCGATCATCGAAGTCGACGTCGAAGTCGGGCATGGAGACGCGCTCGGGGTTGAGGAAGCGCTCGAAGATCAGTCCGTGCTCGAGCGGGTCGAGGTCGGTGATGCGCATCGCGTAGGCGACCATCGAGCCCGCACCGGAGCCGCGCCCGGGACCCACCCGGATGCCGTTGTCCTTCGACCAGTTGATGAAGTCCGCGACGACGAGGAAGTAGCCGGGGAAGCCCATCGAGACGATGACGTCGAGCTCGTAGTCGGCCTGCTTGCGGACCGCGTCGGGGATGCCGCCGGGGTACCGGTGGTGGAGGCCCCGGTCGACCTCCTTGACGAGCCACGAGGTCTCGTCCTCCCCCGGCGGGCAGGGGAACTTCGGCATGTAGTTCGCCGAGGTGTCGAAGGACACCTGGCAGCGTTCGGCGATCTCGAGCGTGTTGTCGCACGCTTCGGGCATCTCCTTGAACAGCGCGCGCATCTCCGCCGGGGACTTGAGGTAGTACCCGGACCCGGAGAACGCGAACCGGCTGCCGCCCTGGTCGTAGGTGGGCTCGATGAGCTTGGAGCCGGACTGGATCGCGAGCAGGGCCTCGTGAGCCTTGGCGTCGGATTCGTGGGTGTAGTGGAGGTCGTTCGTCGCGACGAGCGGCAGGTCGAGCTCCTTCGCCAGGCGCAGGAGATCCTTGACGACGCGCCGCTCGATGGACAGCCCGTGGTCCATGATCTCGCAGTAGTAGTTGCCCGCCCCGAAGATGTCCTTGTACTCCGAGGCGGCCCGCAGAGCCTCGGAGTACTGGCCGAGGCGCAGCCGGGTCTGGATCTCGCTCGAGGGACAGCCGGTGGTCGCGATGAGGCCGGAGGCATGGGTCTCGATGAGATCCCGGTCGAGCCGGGGCCACTTGCCGAACGCCGAGTCGAGGGAGGCGATCGAGGAGGCCCGGAACAGGTTCTGCATGCCCGTGTTGTTCTCCGCGAGCAGCGTCATGTGGGTGTAGGCACCGCCGCCGGACACGTCGTCGCCGCGCTGGCTCTCGTCGGTGCGCCACTTGACGCGGGTCTTGTCGCCGCGCGCGGTGCCCGGGGTGACATAGGCCTCGACGCCGATGATCGGCTTGACGCCGGCAGCGGTGGCCTGGCTCCAGAAGTCGAAGGCGCCGAACAGGTACCCGTGGTCGGTGGTGGCGATGGCGGGCATGCCCATCTCCTTGGTCGCCGCCATGAGGTCGCCCACCCGCGCCGCCCCGTCGAGCATCGAGTACTCGGTGTGGACGTGGAGATGCACGAAGCTGTCGGTCGTCACGGGTCCTTCTCTCCTCCTGCGGTCGGCGCTCGTCCCAGGGTACCGCTCGCCGCGGACACGGTCCGCGCGCCTGCGGGATCAGCCCTGCGCGTCGCGCAGCCGGTCGAGAGCCGTCCGCAGATCCGCGGGGTAGGCGCTCTCGAACTCGACCTGCTCGCCGGTCTCCGGGTGCTCGAAGCCGAGCCGCACCGCGTGGAGCCACTGCCGCTCGAGACCGAGCCGGGCGGCGAGCACCGGGTCGGCGCCGTAGGGCAGGTCACCGCAGCACGGATGCCGGGTGGCGGCCATGTGCACGCGGATCTGGTGGGTCCGTCCGGTCTCGAGCCGGACCTCGAGCAGCGTCGCGGAGCGGTGCGCCTCGAGCACCTCGTAGTGGGTGACGGCGTGCTTGCCGTCGGTGCGCACGGCGTAGAGGCCGTCGCGGCGCGGGTTGCGGCCGATCGGCGCTTCGATGGTGCCGACCACCGGGTCGGGCAGGCCCTGGACGAGCGCGTGGTAGGTCTTGGCGACGGTGCGCTCCTTGAACGCCCGCTTGAGCACGGAGTACGCGTGCTCGCCCTTCGCGACGACCATGACCCCGGAGGTGCCGACGTCGAGCCGGTGCACGATCCCCTGCCGCTCGGCCGCTCCCGAGGTGGCGATGTCGTAGCCGGCCGCGGCGAGGCCGCCGATGACGGTCGGTCCCTTCCAGCCGGCGGCGGCATGGGCGGCGACGCCCACGGGCTTGTCGACGACGACGAACGCATTGTCGTCGTAGATCACCCGCATCCCGTCGGCGGGCTCGGCGACGATCTCGAGCGGCTTCGCGGGCTCGGGCATGACGACGTCGATGCGGGCACCTGCGCTCACCCGGTCGGACTTGCCCACGACGGCCCCGTCGACCTGCACGTCGCCGGCGGCGGCGATCTGGGCCGCGGCCGAGCGCGACAGGCCGAGCATCCGGCTCAGCGCGGTGTCGACCCGCTCGCCCTCGAGTCCCTCGGGCACGAACATCGAACGCTCCCTCACACCTGCTCCTTCGCTGCGTCTTCGGCAGATGCGGTCTGCGTCTCGTCGGAATCGCGCGTGCCGTCGAGCCCGATGCCGCGCAGGGTGGTGACGACGATGACGACGGCGGCGGCGGAGATCGCGATGTCGGCGACGTTGCAGATGAACAGCGAGAGGTCGATGAAGTCGACGACGGCGCCGTGGAAGAAGCCGGGCGGTCGGAACAGCCGGTCGATGAGATTGCCGCTGAGGCCGCCGAGGAGGAGCCCGAGACCCCAGCTCCAGGCGCGCGAGCCGAGCCGGCGGCTGGCGACGAGGATCCCGACGAGGACGATGATCGCGATGACGGCGAAGATCCACGTCGAGTTCGAGCCCATCCCGAACGCCGCGCCCGGGTTGCGGTAGAAGGTGAAGCCGGCGAGCTCGCCGATGACCGGCACGGACGGCCGTCCCTCGAGCACCGCGATCGCGATCTGCTTGGTGACCTGGTCGACGACGACGACGGCGACGGCGATCGCGAACAGCGCACCGATGAGGAGACCTCTCCTGCCGGTGGGGGGTGCAGTGCTCACAGCCGTGGGGTCTCCTCTTCGGGGTCGGGCGGTCCGGCTCACCAGTCTAGCCGCCCGGGCGCCCGGGACTCACCCGGCGTCGCGCTGGGCGAGCAGGAGCCCCTTGCCGATCGCGAGCGTGAGCACGGTGAAGCCCGGCGTGTCGCGCAGCGCCGCCTCGAACTCGGCGGTCTCGTGCTCGTGGGAGATGACGTTGTCGACGACGAGGAGGCCGTCGAGCAGCCGCAGGATCTGCGGCAGGTAGTCGACGTACGCGGTCCGGTCGGAGTCGAGGAAGATCAGGTCGAAGGACCCGCGGATCGCCGCGAGCTCCGTCGCCGCGTCGCCCACCCGCTGCTCGATCCGGGCGTCGAGGCCGACCTCGGCGAAGTGGCCGGCGGCCTCTGCGGCGCGGCCCGGGTGGTTGTCGATGGTGAGGATCGAGCCGCCCGGGGGCAGCGCCTGCGCGATCCACATCGTCGAGTACCCGTTCGAGGTCCCGACCTCGAGCACGTTCTGCGCCCGGAGCCCGCCCACGAGATCGGCGAGCAGCCGGGCGGAGGAGGGTTCGAGGTTGCGGTACCGGCTCTCGTGCGCCTCGGCCCCGGCATCGTGCGCACGGGAGCGCTCGAGGACCGCCGCGCTGAACTCATCGAAGTCGACCATGGGACCACCCTAGGCCGCACGGCCCCGGATGGGAACAGACCGGCAACGGGCCCGGGCGGCGCGGAGCATGCGCCCGGGAACGCCGACGGCGCCGGTGAGACGAGCTCACCGACGCCGTTCGCGTCGTGCTGCGGCCGTGTGGCCTGCGACTCAGATCGAGTGCTGCGGGTTCGAACCCATCTTGTTGCCGCCCAGGGTCTCCGGGGCGAGCGAACCGGAGTTCTCGAGCTCGCGGAGCTGATCGTTGAGGTAGCTCTTGAGCCGCGTCCGGTACTGGCGCTCGAAGTTCTGCAGACCGTCGATCTCGCGCTCGAGGTTGGCCTTCTCGGTCTCGAGGTGGCGGAGCGTGTCGTCGCGCTTCTTCTCCGCGTCGCGGACGATCTCCTGGGCCTTCTTCTCCGCGTCGCCGATGAGCTTGTCGCGGGTGCGCTCACCCTCGGCGAGGTGCTCGTCGTGGAGGCGCTGGGCGAGGGCGATGAGGCCGTGGGCGTCCTGGTCCGAGGAGGACTTCGCGGCGGAGCCGGCCACGGCACCTGCGCCCGCACCGGCGGCGAAGCCGGCACCGGCCGAGGGGCCGGACTGTTGCGGGGCGTCGGCGGCCTGGCGGGGCTGCTCGACCGGAGCGGACTGCTGCTGCGGCGCCGGGGACTGCGGGGCGACGAGCGGCGAGGCCGGCGTCTGCTCCGCGGACTCGCGGCGGTCGTCGGAGGCCTTCGGCTCGTTGCCGGGCACTGCGGCGGGCATCGCCTGGGTGGCCTGCGGGTCGACGGCCGGCTCGGGCCGCGCGTCCGCAGAGGACGAAGACGACTGAGCGGATCCGCCCTGCGAGAGCTCGTTCACGCGCTGCTCGGCGGCCGAGAGCTTCTGGCGGAGCTCGTCGTTCTCCTGGTAGAGACGGCGGAGCTCGACGACGACCTCATCGAGGAAGTCGTCCACCTCGTCCTGGTCGTATCCGTCGCGGAACTTGACGTGCTGGAACCGCTTGTTTACTACGTCTTCAGGCGTAAGCGCCATGAGGCCACCTTCGGTCGACAATGATGTTCTTCGAAATGCTGTTCTTTACAAGTCTGTTATACAACAGACAACAGAGAAACCATATCCCATCCCCCGCGCCGTTGTCGTGCGCGGCGCGCCTGCGCCGTGCCCGCACCGCGGAGTGCAGCGGTCCCGGAGGTCACGAAACGGTCACGCCCGCGGGCGCGTTCCGGGCCCTCAGACGAAGGAGTTGCCCGCGATGCGCAGCGCTCCGGCGAGGACCTGGACGAGGATGAAGACGACGATGAAGCCGAGGTCGAGCGAGATCTGCCCGAGACGGACCGGCGGGATGATCCGGCGCATGAGCGTGATCGGCGGATCGGTGAGCGTGTACACGATCTCGCACAGGACGAGCACGAAGCCGGTCGGCCGCCAATCGCGGGAGAAGACCTGGATGAGGTCGATGATGACGCGGGCCAGCAGCACGTAGACGTACAGGCTGACGATCGTCGCCAGGAGATGGAAGATGATGCCCACGGGCGGATCGAACCTCTTTCGCGAACAGGACGGCGGCGGTCTACCCACCAGGGTAGACCGCCGCCCGAGGAAACACCGAACCGCGACCCGCTGTTCTCAGCGAGCCCGAAGCTCGCGCACGCGGACGCTCAGCTCTGGTTGAAGAAGCTCGCCTGCGTGTCGCCGGCGTCGTCGTTCTCCGTGGACACCTCGATGTTCTCCGGGGTGAGGAGGAAGACGTTGTTCGTGACCTTCTCGATCGAGCCGCGCAGGCCGAAGATCAGGCCCGCGGAGAAGTCGACGAGGCGCTTCGAGTTCGCCTCGTCCATCGCGGAGAGGTTCATGATGACGGGGATGCCGTCGCGGAACGCGGTGCCGATGGCCTTCGCGTCGTTGTAGCTGCGGGGGTGGATGGTCTGGATCCGCTGCATCGCCGAGGCGGGGGCCGACTCGACGGGGCGGACGGAGGCGCGGATGGGGGTCACGGCGGCGGGCTCCTCGTATTCGACGACCTCGTCGAAGTCCTCGACCCCGTAGTCGTCTGCGTAGTCGTCGGTGTCGGCGGCGCGGTGGTGGCGCGCCTGCGGCTCGTCGAGGTCGTCCTCGACGAATCCCAGATAGGTGCCGATCTTCTTGAGCGCGGACATGTCGTCTCCTCGTGGTTCGCGGTTCGGTCGCAGGCGCACCTGCAGGTGAGTCTCCCTCAGTGTCGAAACTACCGCGCCGGGGACCGGGATCCGGGGAGGACGAGCGGGCGTGTCGGCGGGCGCGTATCGCGGTCTCAGCCGGCGGCGGGGTTCGCCCGCAGCCAGATGATCCCGGCGAACCGGCCGGTCTCGCCGTCGCGCCGGTAGGAGTAGAGAGCCGGGTCCTCCGCGGTGCACTCCGGCACCCAGCGGTGGATCGCGACGCCCGCGCGGCGCAGCTGCTCGGCGACGCCCGCGGCGACGTCGAGCGCCGGGGTGCCGTGGGCGGAGACGGAGGCGGTCACCGGCTCGGCGTCCGCCACGGCGGCGCGGAGCTCGGCGGGCACCTCGTAGCAGCGGGGACAGATCGACGGGCCGATGATCGCGGTGACGTGGCGCGCACCGGCGGCGGTCATCGCTTCGAGCGCGGCGGGCACCACCCCGTCGGCCATGCCCTGCCGACCGGCGTGGACCGCGCCGACCACGCCGGCGTCGACATCGGCGAGGAGCACGGGGGTGCAGTCGGCGACCTGGACGACGAGCCCGAGGTCGGTGCTCGCGGTGACCTGCGCATCGGCGGTCACCGGTTCGCCGGGCACCGAGGCGTGGGGGTCGTCGAGCTCGAGCCGGTGCACCGCCGTGCCGTGCACCTGGGACACGTATCCGAGCCGGTCGGCCTGGAGCTCGAGCACGGTGGCGAGCATGCTCCGGTTCGCCGCGACCGTCTCCGGGGCGTCGCCGACGTGGAGCGCGAGGTTGAAGGAGTCGAACGGCCCGCTGCTGTAGCCGCCCCTCCTGTCGGTGAACGCGGCATGCGCGGTGAAGCGCTCACCGGACAGGACGAAGCGGCTGTGCAGCACGGTGGGTCAGCCGATCCGGATCACTTGAGGAAGTCCGGGATGTCCAGGTCCGAGTTGTCGAACCGGGACGGCTTCTCCTCCGGCAGCGACGACGGGACGTCGGAGCCGGGGTGGCCGGACTGCGGGCGGGACTGCGGGTCGGCACCGGGCTGCTGCCCCGTGCCGGGCTGGCCCTGTGATGCCTGGCCGGCGGCGAACTGCCCCTGGCCGGCCGGGGCCTGACCGAACTGGCCCTGGCCCGTCTCGCCGCGGTCGGAATCCTGACCGGCCGAGTCGGCTTCGGGCTCGGCGAAGGCCGGGCGTCCGGTGGGTTCGGAGGACTCGCTGGCCTGCGAATCGAAGCCGGCGGCGATGACGGTGATCCGGCACTCGTCGCCGAGGTTGTCGTCGATGACCGTGCCGAAGATGATGTTCGCCTCCGGGTGCGCGGCCTCCTGCACGAGGCGCGCGGCCTCGTTGATCTCGAACAGGCCGAGGTCGGAGCCGCCCTGGATGCTCAGCAGCACGCCATGCGCACCCTCGATGCTCGCCTCGAGCAGCGGGGAGGCGATCGCGGCCTCGGCGGCCTGCACCGCGCGGTCCTCGCCGACGGCGGAGCCGATGCCCATGAGGGCGGTGCCGGCGTTCTGCATGACCGACTTGACGTCCGCGAAGTCGAGGTTGATCATCCCCGGGGTCGAGATGAGGTCGGTGATGCCCTGCACGCCGGAGCGGAGGACCTCATCGGCCGACTGGAAGGCCTCGAGCACGGACACGTTGCGGTCCGAGATCGAGAGCAGGCGGTCATTGGGGATGACGATGAGCGTGTCGACCTCTTCGCGGAGGGCGGCGATGCCGGCCTCGGCCTGTGCCGAGCGGCGACGGCCCTCGAACGTGAAGGGTCGGGTGACGACACCGATGGTGAGCGCGCCGAGCGACCGCGCGATGCGTGCCACGACGGGCGCCGCACCGGTGCCGGTGCCGCCGCCCTCGCCGGCGGTGACGAAGACCATGTCGGCGCCCTCGAGCGCCTCCTCGATGGCCTCCTCGGAGTCCTCGGCCGCCTTGCGGCCGATCTCCGGGTCCGCGCCGGCCCCGAGGCCGCGGGTGAGGTCGCGGCCGATCTCGAGCTTGAGGTCGGCCTCCGACAGGAGGAGCGCCTGCGCGTCGGTGTTGATCGCGATGAACTCGACACCGCGCAGGCCGACGTCGATCATCCGCTGGACAGCATTGACGCCGCCACCGCCCGTGCCGGCGACTTTGATGTCCGCTCCGGATTGTGGGAATTCAGCCAAGTCGGTTCCTCTTTCGACGCATCGGGCCCGCGCGGGGCGCTCCGGCTTTTGTGCCTTCGGGTCGACGCTATGGGGATCGCCGTCCGGGTGCAACCATCGCACCCGGTGTGTCCGCCGGGGATTGGCCGAAATGTCCCCGCCGCCCGCCGGCGGCCCGGCCTCAGCGGGTGACGGGCACCTCGGGCACGGACACGTCGATCTCGGTGGCGCCGGTCGCCATGAGCGCGCGGGCGACCTCGAACTTCCGGGCGGCGTCCTCCGGCGAGCCGAACAGCACGGTGACCTCGGTGCCCTCGTGGTCGTAGCGCATCCGAAGGTCGCGGCCGGAGCCGGCGCTCATCGAGGTGATCCCGGCGCGCTGCTCGGCGGGCACCGCGTCGAGGAAGGCGACGACGGCGCTCACCGCGCCGGGGACGTCGGCGTCGTCCTCGAGGGCGAGGACCGGGAGGCCCTTCGGCTCGTCGGCGACGGAGTCGATGACCTCGCCGTCGACGTCGTAGCGGTCCCAGCCGCCGTCGGCGGGCACCGCGAGCACGGGCTCCCGATCGGTCACTGCGACCGACAGCGCGTTCGGGCCGGCCCAGCCGACCTCGACGCTCGCCGCCTTGGGGAACGCGGAGACGAGCTCGTCCTCGACGCGGGAGAGGCGGATCTGCGGCAGCGGGGTGCCGCCGTGGGAGGCCAGGACCGCGTCCTCGACCTCCGCCGGGTCGGTGAGCTCGGCACCGGTGACCTCGACGGCGCGCAGCTCGAGCACCGGGGTGAACCATGCCGCCGCCGCGAGCCCGAGGACGAGGGCCGCGACCGCGCCGACGATCGCCCAGGTGCGGATCCGAGCGCGCCTGCGGGCGGCGAGCCGGTCCCCGAGGCTCGCCGTGCTCACGACCCGCCCAGGGCCGCCACGAGCTCGGGGCCGAGCAGGGTCACGTCGCCGGCGCCCGCGGTGATGACGACGTCGCCGGGACGCACGCGATCGCGGACGTAGGGCACCGCGTCGGCGAAGGACGGGAGGAAAGTCACGTTCTCGTGCGGCACCTCGGCGGCGATGATCGCCCCGGTGACCCCGGGGATCGGATCCTCGCGGGCGGGGAACACGTCGAGCACGACGACCTCGTCGGCGATGCCGAGCGCGCGGCCGAACTCGGTCCGGAAGTTCTGCGTGCGGGAGAACAGGTGCGGCTGGAAGATCACGTGCACCCGCCCACCGGGGTCGACCACCGAGCGGGCGGCGGTGAGCACCGCGGCGACCTCCGTCGGGTGGTGGGCGTAGTCGTCGTAGACGCGCACGCCGCTCTCGGTGCCGCGCAGCTCGAAGCGGCGACGGGTGCCGCCGAACGACTCGACCCCGCTGATCGCTGCTCCGAGATCGAGACCGAGCTCAGCGGCGACGCACAGGGCGGCGGCGGCGTTCGCGGCGTTGTACGCGCCCGGCTGGTGGAGGGTGATCGGCCCGTGGACCGTGCCGTCGAGCTCGAGCCCGAACCGGGTCCCGGCGCGGCCGAGCTCGAGGTCGACGATCCGCGCGTCGGCGTCCTCGGAGGTTCCGTAGAACAGGATCGAGGCGCCCGCCGCCCGGGCGCGCAGACCGATCTCGCGCGAGCCCTCGTCGTCGGCGCACACGATGACGGTCCCGCCGCGCTCGGCGGTCCGGGAGCAGAAGTCGACGAACGCCTGGCGCACCGCCTCCCAGGTGCCGTAGTGATCGAGATGGTCGGCCTCGACATTGGTGATGACCCCGACCGCGGGCTCGTAGAGGAGGAAGGAGCCGTCGGACTCGTCGGCCTCCGCGACGAACACGTCCCCGGAGCCGTCGTGGGCGTTGGTGCCGGTCGCGGTGAGGACGCCGCCGATGACGAACGAGGGATCCGCCCCGCAGGCCTGGAGCACGACGGTCGTCATCGACGTCGTCGTCGTCTTGCCGTGGGTGCCGGCGATCGCGACGGCGCGGCGGTCGACCATGAGGGAGGCGAGCGCCATCGAGCGGTGGATGATCCGCAACCCGGCGTCGCGCGCCGCGGCGAGCTCGGGATTGGACTCCCGGATCGCCGAGGACACCACGACGGTGTCGGCGCCGGCGATGTTCTCCGCGCGCTGTCCGATCGCGATCTGCGCGCCCTGCGCGCGCAGCGTCGTCACGACGCTCGAGTCCTTGGCGTCGGAGCCGGAGACGCTCATGCCGCGCATGAGCATGATCCGCGCGATGCCGGACATCCCGGCGCCGCCGATCCCGATGAAGTGCACCCGGCCGAGCTCGGCGGCCGGCACGATGGCCTCGGTCATGCGTGTCCCTCGCTGTCGTGTGGTCCGGTGGTGGGCGGGGCGCCGGCGGCGGGGCCGGGCGCCGGGTCGGTGGGGGCCTCCGCAGGGC
>ENA-OOKA01000177-OOKA01000177.1-human-skin-metagenome-genome-assembly--contig:-NODE-177-length-21345-cov-6.339925_pt1 | contig 21345 bp, 12 predicted proteins | sample MGYA00248825_ERZ500995 | MGnify/ENA primary metagenome ERZ500995 (study PRJEB25958, sample SAMN03398540) | human skin metagenome | study: EMG produced TPA metagenomics assembly of the Human Skin...
ATGCGGAGCGGGGGTCTCGCCGGCTCCGGCGGCATCGGCGACCGGTTCGGAGCGCACGGCGCCGGGCCATTGAGCGCGGAGCCGGGCTGGACCGGGGTCGGCATCGGCGCGGGCCGCTGGTCCGCGGTGTCCGTGGCACCCCTCGAGCCCACCGCGCGCTCGGTGGCTCTCTCCGGCCTGCTGCTCGACCGCCACGCGGTGCTCACCCGGGGTGCCCTCACCGTCGAGGACATCCCCGGTGCGTTCTCCGCGGTGTACCGGACCCTGCGGGCGATGGAAGAGGCCGGCGATGCGCGGAGAGGATACTTCATCGATGGCCTGGGAGCCTCCCAGTTCGCCGCGACCGAGGCGATCGACCGGCTGCGGGACGCCGAGCGCGAACTGCGCGATCCGCGCCGCTCTCCCGTCACGGCGGTGCTCGCCGCCACCGACCCGGCGAATCCCTACGGTGCCGCCCTGCTCTGGCCTCCGGTGCCGGGGACGGAACACCCGCCCGCCGACGACGGCGCCGCCGGCGGGACCGGGGAACGCGAGGGCGACCGGAGTCGGACGCTCCCCCGGCCGGCACGCCGGGCCGGCGCCCTCGTCGTCCTCATCGACGGCGCCCCCGCGGCGTTCAGCGACGCCGGCGGCCGGAGTCTGCTGTGGTGGGCCGACGGCGAGCGCACCGAGCTCGCCGCCCGGCTCATCGTCGAGGCCGTCGGCGCGCGGAGCATGCTCCCCCTGCTGTCGATCGAGCGGATCAACGGTGAGGGCCTGGCGGCCCCCGGGGCCGCGCACGTGATCGCCGCGCTGCGGGACGCGGGCGCCTACCGCTCCCCGAAGGCGGTGCGCGTGCGCGCCGGGGACCTCGCACGGACCGGAGGCCGAGGTGCCTGAAGGTGACACGGTCTTCCGGCAGTGCGCGGTGCTCCACGCCGCGCTCGCCGGTGCGCGCCTGACCCGCGGCGAGCTGCGCGTGCCCCGCCACGGTGCGGTGGACCTCGGCGGCTGGGAGGTGCTCGAGGTGCGGCCGCGCGGGAAGCACGTGCTCATCCGCATGCGCGGACCCGCACCGGAGCGTCGCCTGCTCACCCTGCACTCGCACCTGGTCATGGACGGGACCTGGCGCGTGCGCAGCGACGGCCGCCTGCGCTCGCCGCGCGACGAGGGGCGCGCCGACGCCCGGGGCAAGGCGCCGCACACGGCGCGCATTATCCTCGAGGGCGTCCGTCCCGATGGCCGCGCGGTGAGCGCCTCCGGACTCGATGTGCAGCAGGTGCGGCTCGTGCCCACCGGCCGGGAGTCCGAGCTCGTGGGGCACCTCGGTCCGGACCTGCTCGATCCGGACTGGCGACCCGAGCACACCGCGCGGGCGGCGGCGAACCTCGAGGAGGCGGGCCGGCGCGCGCTCGGCATCGCGCTGCTCGATCAGCGGATCATGGCGGGCATCGGCAACGTCTACCGCTCGGAGATCTGCTTCCTCGAGCGGCTGCATCCCCGCGCACCGGTGTCGGCGCTGCCCGACCCGGCGGCGACGGTCGAGCTCGCCCGCCGGCTGCTGCGGATCAACCGGGACCGGACGCGGCGGACGACCACCGGCGGGGCGCTCGGTCGCGAGGGCGGCCTGTGGACCTACGGCAGACTCGGCCGGCCGTGCCGACGCTGCGGGACCCGCATCGTCCGCGAGTACCTCGGCGATCCGCTCCGCGCCGACCACGGCGAGCGCTCGGTGTACCTCTGCCCGCGATGTCAGGCGCTGCCGGACGAGGCGTTCGTGCAGAGCGTGTCATAAGCGCGTCATCGGCCCTGCAACGCGGGTGAATGACGAAGGCCCCTCACCTGTTTGACCAGGTGAGGGGCCTTCTCTCGTGGCGGGGGGAGGATTTGAACCTCCGACCTCCGGGTTATGAGCCCGGCGAGCTACCGAACTGCTCCACCCCGCGATGCGCTCTCAACTATACGTGAACGCAGGGTGGCCACCAAATCGACGGCAGGTGATCTGGCTCACCGCAGAATCGGCGGGGCGACCGGCCGGAATCCCTCGCGGGACGACCGGATCAGCCCTCCCCGCCCTCGGACGGAGCCGCGTCCTCGCCCTCGGCGGGGGCCTCCTCACCGGCGGCTCCCTCCTCGGCCTCGATCGCCTGCTCGAGCGCCTGGCGGAGCCGCTCCTGCGCTTCGCCGTAGGCGGCGAAGTCGCCGTCCTGGAGGGCGCGGTCGGCGTCCTCCATGGCCGTCCGGGCGTCCTCGAGCGCCTGCTGCACCGACTCGTCGGGCTGGTCGACGCCGGCGTCACCGGCACCGCCGGCCTCCCCGTCCTCGGTCGGCTGACCGGCCTGTCCGGCGTCACCGGCCTGCACGCCGGAGTCGCCGCCGAACACCTGGTCGAGCGCCTCGTCGAGGGTCGGCGCGAAGCCGATCTCCTCACCGAAGGCCACGAGCACGCGCTGGAGCACCGGGTACGAGGTCTCGCCCGCCGAGCGGACGTAGACCGGCTGCACGTAGAGCAGGCCGCCGGCCACCGGCAGTGTGAGCAGGTTGCCGTTCTGCACCTCGGACTCGCCCTGCCGCAGCAGGTTGAGGCTCGTCTGCACCTCGGGCTCGGTGTTGAAGTTGTTCTGCGCCTGGCCCGGACCGGGGAACGTCGTGTTCCGCGGCAGCTGGAGGAGCCGGAGCTTGCCGTACTCCTCGCTCGGCACGCCCTCCTCGGATCCGGCGTCCGCGGACGCCGCGAGGAAGCCGGTGAGGTTGTTGCGCGTCTGCCCGTTCGACTGCCGCGGGATGAACGACGACGTCAGCGAGAACGACGGCGTCTCCTGCGTCGGCATCCGCAGCGTGAGGTAGTACGGCGGCTGCACGAGCTCACGCTCGGCGTTGACCGTCGGGTCGAGCGGCTGCGTCCAGAAGTCCTGGCCGGTGTAGAACGAGTTCGCATCCTCGACGTGGTACTGCGTGAGCAGCGAGCGCTGCACCTTGAAGAGGTCCTCGGGATAGCGCACGTGGCTCATGAGGTCGGCGCTCATCGCCGACACCGGCTGCACGAGATCCGGGAAGATCTTCATCCACGACTGGAGGACCGGGTCCTCGTCGTCCCACGCGTAGAGGTCCACCGAGCCGTCGAACGCGTCGACGGTGACCTTGACCGAGTTGCGGATGTAGTTGACCTGCTGGGGCGGGAGCGCCTGGGTCGTGCCCGCGCGCTCGGTGTTCGAGTCCTGCGTCGCCTCCTGGAGGACCTGCGGCGTCGAGTACGGGTACTCCGGCGAGGTGGTGTACGCGTCGAGGATCCACTGGATCCTCCCGTCGATGACCGCCGGGTAGGGATCGCCGTCGACCTCGAGGAAGGGGGCGACGCGCTGCACCCGCTCGCGCGGATTGCGCTCGTAGAGGATCTGCGACTCCGCGTTGAGCGCATCGGAGAGGACGATCTGCTCGTCCTGGAACTTGATCGCGTAGAGGAGCTGGTGGAAGAACGACCCCACAGCGGGTCCGCCGTCACCGGCGAAGGTGTTGTACACCTGGGCCGAGCCGTCCTCCCCGTCGGCCGGGTAGTCGATCTCGCGCGGCTCCGCGCCCTCCGGCGCACCGACGATCGAATAGCGCGGGGAGCGCTCCCCGAAGTAGATCCGCGGCTCGTACTCGCCGAGCTCGCCGGTGGGCGGGATGTTCGCCTCGAGGAACGCCGGCTGGCCGTCGTTGCCCTGGCGGTTGCCGTAGGCGGCGACGACGCCGAACCCGTGGGTGTAGACGACCGCCTGGTTGAGCCAGGAGGAATCCGCCTGCGACCCCGGGTTGAGCTCGCGGAGTGCGATCACGGTGTCCTGCATCTGGCCGTCGATCTCATAGCGGTCGACGTCGAGCTGCTCGGGGAACCCGTAGAAGGGCCGCTGCTGCTGGAGCTGGCGGAAGGTGTCGGACACGAGGTTGGGGTCGAGGAGGCGGACCGAGGCCGCGGTCTCGGCATCCGCGCGGAGCGCACCGGGCTCTCCCTCGACGGTCGGGGTGTACGGGATCACCTCGACCTCGCTGATCCCGTAGGCGTGCCGGGTGGCGTCGATGTTGCGCTGGATGTACTCGTTCTCGAGGCTCTGCTCCGAGGGCTGGACCTGGAACTGCTGCACCGTCGCCGGCAGGCCGATGATCGCGATGCCGCCGAGCACGATGAGCACGATGACCGACACGATCGACAGCTTCCAGACGTTCGCGAAGGCGTTGACGGCGAACAGCGCGGCCACCGCCACGGTCGCGATCGCGACGATGAGCATCGCCGGCAGGGTGATGTTGTCCCCGGTGTAGGTCGCGCCGGTGACGATCCCCGCAGTGTTCGTGAGGTTCTCGTACCGGAGGATGAAGAGGCGCCCGGCCTGGACGAGCAGGAGCAGCGCGGCGGTCACAGCGAGCTGCACGCGGGCGGTCTTCGTCAGGTGGAGACCGCGCTCCTCCCCCGGCCGGATCCCGCCGAACAGGTAGTGCGCGACGACCGAGGCGATGAAGGCGAGCAGCGTGACCATGCCGATGAAGTCGAGTGCGACCCGCACCATCGGGAGGATGAAGACGTAGAAGGACACGTCGTGCCCGAACTGCGGGTCGGCGGTGCCGAACGCGGTGGGGTTGAGCACGAGGAGCGCCTGCTGCCAGGCCGCGGACAGCGCGACCCCACCGAGCAGGCCGAGCACCGCCGGCAGCGCCAGGGTCATGGCGCGCCGCAGCGGCTCCACCGCCTCGCGATAGCGGTCGAGGTTCTCCTGACGCGGGGTGACCGGGGCGTACACCGGGCGGTTGCGGTGGGCGATGCGCAGGCAGAACCACACCGGGACCGCCATGACGAGGAAGCCGATGACGAACAGCACCGCCTTGGCGATCCATTCCGTCGCGTAGACCGAGAGCACGCCGAGCTGGTCGAACCACAGCACCTCGGTGTAGACCTGCGCGAAGATGACGAACAGCACGAGCAGCACCGCGACGGCGATGATCGTGAGCACGAGGGGCGAGGGCTTCTTCGGCGTGCGGCCGGCCGGCCGGCCTCCGGGTGGGGCGGCGAAGGTCACGCGTGTCCTTTCATAGCGGTGGTGGACATCATCGGGTCGTCGCGTCCTCGCAGGACGGCAGGTCCCCGGTGCGGTCCGCGGCGATGTCCTCGACCGCGGTGTGGGCTTGGGAGAGGGTGTCGATGCGCACGATGGTCATCCGGTCGGCGCCGCGGGCGCCGAGCACCTCGGCGCAGTTGTCGGCCGGCGAGAGGAAGAACTCGGCCCCGGATTCGGCGGCGGCGGACACCTTCTGGCGCGCGCCGCCGATCGGCGAGACCTCGCCGGCCGGCGTGATCGCCCCGGTGCCGGCGATCGCCCGGTCCCCGGTGAGATCGCCGGGCGTGAGCTCGTCGATGATCGCGAGGGCGAAGATCGTGCCGGCCGAGGGGCCGCCGATCCCGTCGACGTTGAACGTCACGTCGAAGGGGAAGTCGAAGTCCTGGACCATGGTGATGCCGATCATCGGCTGCCCGTGCGTCTCCTCGGGGACGACCTCGACCTCGAGGGGTTCGCCGCCCCGCTCGAGACCGAGGACCACGGATTCCGCGGACCGCACGGTCTCCCCGACCGTCTGCGCGGCGGTCTCGTCGCCGCCGAGGTCCGTGCCGTTGACGGCGGTGATGACGTCACCGGGCTCCACCCGGCCGTCCGCGGGCGAACCGGCGACGACCTCGGAGACGGCGATGACGGTCCGGTAGTCGATGTCGAGCTCGCCGAGCGCGGCGGCCGTCGCGGTGTCCTGCGAGGAGGCCATCTCCGCCTCGTTCTGCCCGGTGACGTCGTCGCGCGTGGTGGTGAGGGGGTAGTAGGCCTCGGTCGGGACGACGGTGTCCTCCGCGGAGACGACGGAGCGCAGCACCTGCGAGGCGTTGAGGTCGCGGCCGGGTCCGCCGGCGACGGCCACGGTGAGGAGGTCGAGCCTGCCCTCGGCCTCGTAGGTCTCGGTGCCGGTGATGGTGATGAGGTCCTCGCCCTCGACGGGAGCGAGCGTGTTGACCACGGGCCCGGGCATCTGGATGAGGTACGGAACCGGCACGAGCGCGGCGACGAGGACGAGCGCGTAGGTGAGGATCCCGGACACGACGGCTCCGTCGGCCCGCTTCCGGCGCGGCTTCCCGGGTGCCTCGGGGCCGGACACGGCAGGCTCAGTCACGCAGGGGTTCCTTTCGGGTTCGGCTCTAGAGCAGTGTAGAGCACCCCGATCACGGCGGCCCAATCGCGACCGGCCCCGCGCACTGCCCGGGACCGCGGGCCGGCAGGACGTCCCGGGAGCCGACTCAGCGGACAGCGAACACCGGCGATTCGCGAGCGCGGTTCGGAAGGTTCGATCAGCTTCCCTCGTTAGGCTTCACAGCAAGAGATTCGACCCACCCGTCAGCGACCGAGGGAACGGCATGACCGACAAGAACCGCGAAGGCGACCAGCCCGACGACAACAACGACCCGCTCGGCAACATCTTCGGGATGTTCTTCGGACCCGGCGGGCAGTTCGGCGGCACCTTCGGACAGCAGGGTTCCGGCGGCGGTTCCGGTGCATCCGGCCCCGCAGGACTCCCCTTCGACCCCGCGATGCTCGGCGGCATCATGCAGCAGCTCCAGGGGATGCTCGGCGGCGGCTCGAACGCCGGCGGGATGCGGGCAGCGGAGCAGCGGATCCCCCAGCCGGACCCGGAGATCACCGAGGACGTGTCCCGGGCCGCCCACGACGCGTTCCGCCTCGCTGAGCTCTGGCTCGAGAACGTCACCCCCTCGGCGATCGGCGTCCCCGAGGCGATCGCCCTCACCCGCCGCGAATGGGTCGAGCAGACCTTCGAGGGCTGGCAGCGGCTCGTCAAGCCCGTCCAGTCGAACATGTCGAGCGCGCTGTCGGCGAGCATCGCCGAGCAGGCGCCCGAGGAGCTCAAGCCGATGCTCGCCGGCGCCGGCCAGATGTTCGCATCGATGAGCGACTCGATGTTCGGCCTGCAGCTCGGCGAGGCGCTCGGCGCGCTGTCGGGCTCCGTCCTCAGCGGCACCGAGCACGGGCTCCCGCTCGTCAAGGGCCAGCGGCCAGCGCTCGTCGAGGCGAACATCACCGGCGCCGCCTCGGAGCTCGGGGTCGAGGCCACCGAGCTGCGGATCTACCTCGCCGTGCGCGAGCTCGCGCTCCTGTGGCTGTTCAAGCGCGCCCCGTGGCTCGCGGGCCATGTCGAGACGGCTCTGAGCAAGTACGCCTCCGGCATCGAGATCGATCTCGAGCGCATCCAGGGCATGGCCGGTCAGATGGATCCGAGCCGCCTCCAGGAGATGAGCGAGGAGATCCGGCAGGGGCTGTTCCACCCGCAGCCGACCGCGGAGCAGAAGCAGGCGCTCGCGAGCGTGCAGAACCTCCTGTCGGTGGTCGCCGGCTGGGCCGATGTCGTCACCTACGAGGCCTGCGAGGCACTCGGTTCGCGCAGCGCGATCCGGGAGGCCCTGCGCGCCCGCCATGCCACCGAGGGCAGCGCGGACCGGACCTTCGCCGACCTCGTCGGCCTCGACCTGCGGCCCGCTCGGCTCCGTGACGCCGCGGCGCTCTTCTCCTACCTCGAGCAGTCCGAGGGCGCCGAGGCGCGGGACGCGGTCTTCAACCACCCCGATCTCCTCCCGACGACCCAGGACCTCGACGATCCGCTCGGCTACCGCGAACGGCGTGCTCAGGAATGGACCTCCGACTCCTCGATGGACGAGGCGCTGGTCCGGCTGCTCGCGGACGAGGCCGGACCGGGAACCGCTGATTCCGGATCCGCTCCGGCCGACGGATCCCGGACCGATGCAGCCGACGACTCCGGGACCGGAGCTGATGGCTCCGGTTCCGGAGAGGGCGGCTCCGGCACCGCGGCGGACGGCACGGACGACAGCGGCCCCGAGGACGGCGAGGACCGCTCAGCGGGCCCGGCGAGCTGATGCGCGCACACCTCGCCGACCGGGAGCTCCGCTCCTGGCCGGCCCCTGCGGACCGCATCGACGAGCGCGAGGCGGCACTCGCCTTCCTCTCCGAGCACGGTGATGCCGCGCTCCGGCGCACGGGCGGGGCCGAGCACTTCACGGCGAGCTGCGTCGTGTTCGACCTCGCCGCGAGCCGCGTGCTCCTCCACCATCATCGGAAGGCCGACGCCTGGGGACAGTTCGGCGGTCACATCGAGGATTCCGACGCGGGCCTCCGCCCGGCCGCCGAGCGCGAATGCCTCGAGGAATCCGGGCTCGCCGCGGTGGACTGGCTCTCCCCCGCACCGGTCGACCTCCACGTGCACGCGCTGCCGTCGGCCTTCGGCACGTGCCGCATCCACCGGGACGTCGTCTACGCCGCGATCGCGAGTGCGGACGCGCAGGTGAGCGCCTCGCCGGAGTCGCACGCCGTCGCCTGGTTCGATCTCGCGGCACTCCCGGAGAACATCCTCCCCGACCTGCCGGATCGACTCCCCCGGCTGTTCGCGCTCACCGCGGACGCCCGTTCCGCGGCCGGCTCCGCCGAGCACTGAGGACGCTCAACCCGCAGTACCGGCCCGACACGGCGCACCACAGCGCCCGCACTGCCCCCGGGTCGCGCGGGTCGCCGGTTCGGACGCCCGAGGATCAGTTCCCCGGTTCGCCGACGCCCTCCGCGGCGGCTTCGCCGTGGGAAAAGCCGGAGAGGAAGATCTCCGCCCGGTCCGTGTCCGGATGGCGACGGGTGAGAGCGTCGAACGCCGCGGAGTGGTCCGGGACCCGCAGATGGGCGAGCTCGTGGACGAGGACGGACTCGAGGACCCAGCGCGGCACCTCGCGCAGCCGGTCGGACACCCGGATCGACCGCGTCGCCGAGGTCGCCGAGGCGAACCGCCGGCGCTGGTTCGCCACCCAGCGCACGGAGCTCGGGGCCACACCGTCGTCGAAGTAGCGGTCGTTGAGCTCGGCGGCGAGCACCTCGAGGTCCGCATCGCCGCGCGGAACCGCCGCGGCACGCCGTTCGAGGCGGGCGATGAGCGCTCCGATGTCCGCCGCATGACGCCGGACGTCGTAACGGGCGGGCACGGCGACGAGATAGGCACCGTGCTGCCGACTCACCGAGATCGTCTTCCGCCGCCGGGCCGAACGGCGGACGGCGATGGACCCGGAGTCGAGAGCTGCGATGACCTCTGCTGCTTCCATGCGATCCACCCTAGAGGGCGGCGCGGACACGGCCCGCCGGTTCCCGCGATGAGCGACACGCCGATGAGCGAAGAAAATTTCCGAGCCCGGACCGCACCTCGGCCCTCCGGGGTGCCGCACGGGTGCGAATCGCCGGTTCCACCGGGCCGGATCGAGCACGGTCCGAACCTCGTCGCACCGGATCTCCACATGCCCGTCCACAGGCGGGGCCGCAGTCATCAACAGGATCTCCCCGCTTGTGCACAGGGGCGGGTCCGAGCGGTGTTGACGGCATCGCGCGACCGCGCATATTTTGAGGAGTCAGACCCCCGGAAAACCCGGGTTTCATGGGCAAGGGGAAGGCTCATGACACACCGAGCGCGGCTGGGGGTCTCCACCGGGCAGGGCGGTCGGCACATGCGGATCCGATGATCGGCAGCCGTTCCGACCCTGCCCGGTCCCGTCCTCCCCGGCACCGTCCGACCGCGGTTGTCCACAGGTTCTCCCCAGGGCTGTCGGACCCCGCCCGCACCTCGGTACCCTCCGGAGCAGGAGGTGGTTGACCGGTGTATCAGCTCTACCATTCGGTCCCGGTGGTGTGGCGCAGCGATCGCTGCGTGCAGTTCGGGATCGACGAACCGATCCTCATCGACGGGCTGACCCCGCCCGACACCGAACTCGTCTCCGTGCTCCGGATGGGGATCGGCGTCGACGACTTCTTCGACCGCGCCGCGCACCTCGGCGTCTCCGCGGCACGGGCTTCGTCCCTCCTCGCCCTGCTCGACGAGGCCGGCGCGCTCGTGCCGATCGGCCCGCGCTCGACCACCCGCCTCCCGACGGTCCACGTCGACCCGGTCGCGGCGACCCTCGGCATCCCGCCGGCGCAGGTCGCGGAGACCCTCACCGCCGCTCCGGTGCTCGTCTCCGGCCCGTTCGCCCGACAGCTCCTCCCCGTCCTCGTCGCCGCGGGATTCGAGGCGTCCCCGATCGACCGCGTCGAGGACGCCGCCGCCCACCGCTCCCCCGTCGTCGTGCTCACCGGGGTGTGGGTGGAGGACGCGGTGTCCGCGGCCTGCCTCGTCGAGAACGGGATCACCCACCAGCAGGTCGTCGTCGGTCAGTCCGGCGCGACGATCTCCCACGTCGTGGTCCCCGGAGTCACCCCGTGCACCCGCTGCCGGGTGCTCCGGCGGACAGACGAGGACGCCGACTGGTTCCTCGCCTGGCGGTCCCTGTGGCGGCAGGCGCCGCAGCCGGCCCGCACCGACCCGGTGCTCGGCACCCTGGCGATGGCGCACGCCGCGCTCGTGCTGCGCAGTCATCTGCTCGGCGGACGGCCGGTCCCCGTCGATGCCGTCGTCACCCTGCCCGACGGCGCGGTGACGGAGACGGAGGTCGAATTCCACGACGCCTGCGACTGCCGGATCCCGGTGGCCGGCACCGTCGACGTGTCCGCCTGAGCTCGCGGCGGCCGCGGGTCAGGTTTCCGCGTGCCGCTCGACGAGGGCGAGGATCTCGGTGCCGTACAGCTCGTGCTTCACCGGGCCGATCCCGGGGATCCGCTCCATGTCCGCCGCGGTCCGCGGCCTGACCTCGGCGATCGCATTGACCGTCGCGGTGGTGAGCACCATGTACGCCGGCACCCGCATGTGCTCGGAGCGCTCACGGCGCCATTCGAGCAGGGCGGCGAGCAGACGCTCGTCGACCTCGGCCGGGCAGTGCCCGCACCGCTCGAGCTTCTGCTCGACCGCGGAGACGAGGACCCTGCCGCAGCGGCGGCACTGCTGCGGAGCGGGTCGCGGACGCGCACTGCGCGCTCCGGCGCCCCCGACGGCCTGCGGACGCTGCCCGCCGGCACCCTGCATCTCTCCGACGAAGCGCGACGGCGAGCGCCGCGCGCGGCTGCCCTCCTGGCGGGAGAGCGACCAGCTCAGCGACAGCTCGGTGCGGGCCCGGGTGAGCGCGACGTAGAACAGGCGTCGCTCCTCGGCGACCGCTGCCGGGGTGCGGGCGAAGCTGATCGGCAGCAGGCCCTCGGACAGGCCGACGAGGTGGACGCTCTCCCATTCCAGGCCCTTCGCGGCGTGGACCGAGGCGAGGGTGACGCCGTTGACCGGCGGTGCGAACTGGTGCTCCTGCCGGTCGGCGAGCTCCGCGAGGAAGTCCGGGAGGGGGACGGGCAGCTCCGAGTCCCGCTGGATCGTCGCCGCGAGGTCGACGAGGGCGTTGAGCGACTCCCAGCGCTCCCGCGCCGCACCGGTGCCCGTCGGCGGCTGCGGTGCCCAGCCGATCGCGTCGAGCACCTCGCCGACGACCGTGTCGAGAGCCCCCGGGCCGCGGGTCGCCGCCGAGGCGCGCAGCAGCGCGATGCCCTCCTTGACCTCGCGTCGGGCGAAGAAGCGCTCGCCGCCGCGCAGAACATAGCCGACTCCGCGGCGCGCGAGCGCGTCCTCGAAGGCCTGGCTCTGGCCGTTGGTGCGGAACAGCACCGCGATGTCGGAGGCCCGGCGCCCGCCGGCGATCTCCCCGGCGATCCGCGCGGCCACCGCCTCGGCCTCGGCCCGGTCGTCGGCGTACTCGGTGAAGCGCGGCGGCGGGCCGTTCCGCCCGGTGCCGCGGAGCACGAGGGGCGTCCGGCCGGTGCGGGCGAGGACGGCGTTCGCGGCCTGGACGATCTGCTCGGTCGACCGGTAGTTGCGGACGAGCGACACCGTCCGGGCACCCGGCAGGCGCGACGGGAGTCGGTGGAGGAACGAGTCGGTGGCACCGGCGAAGGTGTAGATCGTCTGCGCCGGATCCCCGACGACGCACAGCGACTCCCGGCGTCCGACCCAGCGCATGAGCAGGTCGTACTGGACCGGGGAGACGTCCTGGAACTCGTCGACGACGAAATGACGGTACTGGCCGTGGATCCGCGCGGCGATGTCCTCGCGGGTCGCGAGCAGTCCGGTGAGGGTGAGGAGGATGTCCTCGAAGTCGAGCAGCCGGCGGCGGGACTTGATCTCGCTGTAGTAGCGCATGATCTGCTCCATCCCGGCCGGAGTGATGCCGGCGGGGAGCTCTCGCGATGCGGCCTGCTCGACGTAGTCGTCGACGGCGAGCAGGGAGACCGCAGCGTACTCGATCTCGGCGGCGACGTCGCGCACCGTCTCTCGCTCGACCTCGAAGCCGGCCTCCGCCATCGCCCGCGCGAGGATGCCGGACTTCTGACCGAGGAGCTCCGGGAACGGGCCTTCGGCGAAGGAGTCCCAGAAGAAGCGCAGCTGCCGCAGCGCCGCGGAGTGGAACGTCCGGGCCTGCACCCCGGGCACCCCGAGGGCGCGCAGGCGGGAGCGCATCTCGCCGGCGGCCTTGGCGGTGAAGGTCAGTGCGAGGACGTGCTGGACGGACAGCGCACCGGTCGCCGCGCCGTACGCGATCCGGTGGGTCATCGCCCGGGTCTTGCCCGTCCCGGCCCCGGCGAGGACGACGAGCGGCCCGGACACGTGCTCGGCGACGCGGCGCTGTTCGGGATCGAGGTGCTCGAGGAGCGCGTCGGCGTCGGCCGGGAGCAGCGAACCGGGTGAGGGAGAGGATGCACCGACTGCCGCAGGTGGTCCGGCGGTCATGAATCCCCGGCGAGCCAGGCGGACAGGATCTGCCCGGCGATGGACACCTCACCGGGCACCCACACGGTCTTCGCCGCGACCTCCGCGGCGAGCTCCTCCCGGGTGAACCAGCGCACCCGGGTGATCTCGTCGCCGTCGGCCCGGGTGTCCATCGAGGTCGCCTCCGCGGTGAAGCCGAGCATGAGCGAGGACGGGAAGGGCCACGGCTGCGAGCCGACGTACGCGGGACGCACGCAGTCGACCCCCGCCTCCTCCCAGACCTCGCGGATGACCGCGGCCTCGAGGGTCTCCCCGGGCTCGACGAAGCCGGCGAGGAGCGAATAGCGGTCCGCGGGCCACTGGGCGTTGTTCCCGAGCAGGAGGCGCTCGGTGCCGGAGTCGTCGGTGTGGACGACGGCCATGATGACGGCGGGGTCGGTGCGCGGGAAGTGCTCGCTGCCGGTGTCCGGGTCCTGCCTCACCCAGCCGCCGTGCATCGGCACGGTGGGTGATCCGTTGCGGGGCGAATGGGTGTGCGTCCGGTGCCAGTTGCCGACCGCCACGAGGGCGCACGCGAGACCGATGTCGAGATCGCCGAGCTCGGTCGCGACGTGCCGCAGGTCGAGCCACGTCGGATCGGAGACGTGGATGCCGGTCGCCGGACCGTCGAGGAGGTCCTCGGCATCGCGGTCGCGATCAGCGGCGAGACGGGAGTCCACCTCCGAACGCCCGGCGTCGTCGAGGTCGATGCCGATGTATTCGGTGCCCTCCGCGTCGGTGCCGAGGTACACCTGGGTGCCGGTGGCGGGGGCGTCCGCGGCATCGACGGTGAACAGCCGGCCGGAGGCGATGAGGACGTAGCCCCGGTGGGCGAGCACACCCCGGGTGCCGGTGCGGGCCCACACCTCCGAGAGATCCCCGTCGGTGCCGCGGGACAGGTGGTTGCGGCGCACGTCGCTGCGCGCCAGGCTGGCCGGTTCGAGGAGCGGGAGTGGTCTCATGCGCTCCACGATAGCGAACGCGCCGGACACGTCCGGGTCCCGCGAATCACCGGGGCGCGGCCCGTGCGGTTCGTCGCCACGGGCGGGCATCCCGGGTAGGTTGGGGGTGTGGAGACTCTCGACCTCAAGATCGCTGCCGCCACCGCCGGGATCGTCGACGGATTCGAACCCCGGTCGTGGCTCCCGCTGTCCGATCCGCGCGGCCGGAGGGTGCTCGTCTCCGACGGGGACCGCACCGTCGTGGCGGCGCTGCTGTCCGGGACCGGAGTCGCCGAGGCGGAGGCCGAGGACTACGCGGCGGCGCTGCTCCGCGGTCTCCTGCCGCACACCGCGGTCGCCTTCCCCCAGGTGATCGGTCGCCGGACGGTGTCCGCCGACCAGTACGCGGGCGCCGGGGAGGAGATCCGGGTGAGCGTGCCGCTGCCCGGCACCCCCGTCTCCACCATCGCCTTCGCCGACTCCCCCGCCCTCGTCGACGCCCTCGCCGGATTCCTCGCCGAGCTCCACAGCGCCGATCCGGGCGAGATCGCCGACTCCGGCCTGCCGGTCCTCGACAGCGCCGAGGAGCGACAGCGCCTCCTCGATGCGCTCGACGCCGGCGCCGCGACGGGACACGTCCCCTCCTCGCTCCTCACTCGCTGGGAGTCCTCCCTCGAGAACGTCGCCACCTGGCGGTTCTTCCCGTGTCCGGTCCACGGCGGGCTCTCGGAGGACGCCCTGCGCACCGACGGGGACGCGATCGCCGCGGTCACCGACCTCGGAGCGCTCCACATCGGCGACCCCGCCGCGGACCTCGCGGCCGTCACCGCACTGCTCGCTCCCGACGCCGTCGAAGCGTTCTTCCGCACGTACCGGCGACTGCGCACGGCCTCCGATCCGGGCCTGCGCAGCCGCACCGAGCTCCGGTCCGAGCTCACCGCTCTCGACTGGCTCCTCGAAGCCCACCGGAGCGGCGATCCCGCCGATCTCGCTGATGCCACCGCGCTCGTCCAGTCCCTCGCCGCGCTGACCGCCGGCCCGGCCGCGTCCCGCGGGCCGTACGGCGGGGACGACACCGCTGGTACCGGAACCGCGCCCGATCAGGACGACTCGGATCTTCAGGATCCCCTCTCGTCTCCGGACCCCGCGGACCCGCACACTCCGGACACCGCGAGCGCATCTGCGCAGCAGGACTCCCGGCCCGGCGACGGCACCGCACCCGCGAGCACGGGCGCGAGCTCGAACACCTCGGCCGGAACGTCCTCCGGTGACGCGGCCCGCCCTGCGGTCCGGGCCGCGGACGTGTTCCGACCGACGGCTCCGCTGGGCGGCGACATCGACGAGGAGGCCGCCGCCTCGGTGCCCACCGAGCGGATCACCGACCCCGAGGACCGCTGATCCGAGCGCTCTCCCGGTCCTGCTCGGCGAGGAGGTGCGCACCGGATTCGAGGGCGGCGAGCAGCTCCTCCGCATCGAGCAGCCGCGGGGCGCGCACCACCCGGTCGCTGCCGAGGAAGTAGAACTCCGCCTCGACGGGGATGCCGGCGTACTCCGGCATCCGGGAGAGCGCGAGAGCGTAGACGGAGAGCTGCACCGCCATGGTCCCGAGCGTGTCCTCCCCCGGTGCCTGCGCGGTCTTCCAGTCGACCACGCGGATGCCCTCCGGGGTGCGGAACACGGCGTCGATCTTGCCGGGCACGTGGATGGCGGTTCCGTCGGAGCGCTCGAGGACGAGTTCGAACGGGAGCTCGATCTCCGCGGGCTCGAGGCGGGCGAACTCCGAGGCCATGAAGATCTCGGTGAGCTCGCCCAGCCGCCGCCGGGCCGTCCCGGACAGCGCGACCCCGGCCGATTCGTCGTCGACGTCGCCGAGCGCGGCCTGCCCGTAGTAGTTCTCCACCCACGTGTGGAAGGCCGTACCCAGGCCGGCGGCCTCGTTCGGGGCGTAGGGCATCGGACGGCTCGTGCTCGCGGCAAAGCCCGTCGGATCGCCGAGGAACGCGACGATCCCCGTCGTCGACAGGCGTGCCGGGAGGGTGAAACCCTCGCCGTCGCCGGTGCGGGCCTCGTCGAGCGCGATCACCCGGGCGGCGATCGACCGGACCTCCGGATCCGCGGCGGACTCCGCGAGGGTCCGCAGGTCGGGGTGCTCCCCACGTCGCGCGCGCAGCCGCTCGAGATGGGCATGCCGGCGATCGCGGCGCTCGGTGTCGATCATCGGCCACGGGAAGCCGACGATCGGGGCGACCGTGCGCTCGCCGTCGTCCGCGGCCTCCGGCAGCTCGCTCTCATCGCGGCCGAGCACCTCCATCGCCTCGCGCAGGAACGGGGAGAAATCATTGGCTGCGGCCCGGGTCGTGTAGAGCGCGGCACCGAGCCACAGGCGGGACCTCGCCCGGGTCACCGCGACGTAGGCGAGCCTGCGCTCCTCGGTGAGATGGTGCTCCGTGAGCCGCGGCTGGACGTCCACGGCGAGCCATTCCTTGAACTCCTTGGATGAGCAGCCCCCGCGGGCCACGATGTCGAAGGACGGCAGCTTCGCCCGGTCGCCGCGCAGGGGGTACGGCAGCGCTCCGGACGCCAGCCACCCCTTCGTCTCCCGCAGCCCGGTCGGCAGATCCCCTTCCACGCAGTCGGGGATCGCCACCGCATCGAACTCGAGGCCCTTGGAGGAGTGGATCGTCATCACCGTGACCGCCGCCGGGTCCTGTTCGCCCTCCGGGTTCGCGAGCGCGTCCTTCGACTCGAGGACGGCGACCCAGTCGAGGAACGTGCGCGCGGTGCCCTCCGGATGCTGCGCGGAGTAGTCGATGGCGAGCGAGACGAAGGCGTCGAGCGAGGCGCGGTGCACCTGCGCCGCGGCGGCGGGCAGGGCTTCGACCTCGGTGTCGATGTCGAGCTCGCGGACGACCTCGCGGACGAGCCCGGGGATCGTCGTCGTCGAACGCCGCAGGGACCGCAGGGCGGCGGCGAGCCGGGTGATCCTGCGCAGCGCGGCCGCGGACAGCCCGACGGCCCGCGCCTCCGCCTGCGCGGTGGTGGTGAGCAGGTCGTCGATGCCCTCGACGAGGGTGATGTCCTCGATCTCCGCCACCGGGCAGGCGGCCTCCCCACCTTCGGGTGCAGCGGTTCCGCGGTCCCCGTCACCGGCAGGCGCGAGCCGCTCGCGCAGGCGACGGCTGCGTCGGCGGGTGAACCGGTCGAGCGCGGCGATGTCCGAGGCCCCGAGGCCGCAGACGGTGCCGCTGAGCAGCCGCATGGCGTGGTCGCCGGCACCGGGGTCGACGATCGCCTGCAGCGCACTGTGCGCGTCGGCGACGAACGGGTCGTCGAGCATGCCGGTGGAGCCGGCGATGTGGACGTCGATCCCGGCGGCGGTGAGCGCGTGGACGACGGGGGCGAACTGGCTGCGCTTGCGGCACAGCACCGCTCGCGTCCAGGCGGGCTCCTCCTCGCCGATCCCCGTCATCCACTGCGCGAGCGCCGCCCACTGATCGGAGCCGTACTCCGCATCGGGCTCACCGGGGGTGGCGGAGATGTCGACGCGTCCGGGCCCGGCGACGGGGCTCGCGGTGAGCGCGTCGGCCGGGTCCGCGTCCGGCAGCTCGGCGGCGAGGCGGTTCGCCACGGCGAGGACCTCGACGTCGTTGCGCCAGCTCGTGCTCAGGGAGAGCGCACGGGCCGGGGTGCCGTCCGGGGAGCGGAAGTGGAGCGGGAACTCGCCGATGTTCCGGGCGCTCGCCCCGCGCCAGCCGTAGATCGACTGCCGGGGGTCCCCCACCGCCATGACCGGCAGGCCGGAGAAGACGGTGCGGAGCAGCTCGAACTGGGAGTCCGAGGTGTCCTGGTACTCGTCGAGCATGACGACCCTCCAGCGTGCACGCTCGATGTCCCGGACCGCAGGGACCTCGGTCATGATCCGGTGGGCGAACGCCACCTGGTCGGAGAACTCCATGGCCGAGTCGGCTCGCTTGAGATCGAGGTACCGACGGGACAGGACCGCGATGCGCCGCTTGCTGACGAGCGGGACGAGTGGGTCCGGGGCGATGTCGCGCCCGACGAGCAGATCGAGGAGCTCGCGGCGAGCAGGGTCCTCCGCCCTCGCCAGGCTCCGCGGACCGGCCGGCGCCTCGCCGAGCCCGGCGCGGGCGGCGAGCGCCGCCGCCTCGTCGATGAGCTGCTCCTTCTCCTCCCGGGGGATCCGCTTCCTCCGGACGGACGCGAGCAGCGCGGCGAAGGCCTCCCCGACGAGGAACCCGTCGATGCAGTCGTCGAGGTGGTCGATGACCGCTTCCGGGGTCTGCAGGTGCTCGTTGATCTGCGAGGAGAGGCTCAGGATCTGATCGATGACGGTCGAGCGGGCGATCCTCGGCGGGATCTCCCGGTCCGTCGCGGCGTCGACCACGGTGCCGGCGAGCGCCATCGCGTCGGCGATGTCGAGCAGCCGGGACTCCGGTTCGACACCGATCCGCACGCCGTGGTCGGCCACGATCCCTGCGGCGAAGGAGTTGTACGTCGTCACGGTGGGGACGTCGATCCCGGGCAGGTCCGTCGCGCCGCGCCGGACGCCTTCGGCCTCGCGGAAGCGGTGGAGCAGCTTCCGGATCCGCTCGTTGAGCTCCCCCACGGCCTTCCGGGTGAAGGTGAGGCCGAGGATCGACTCCGCGTCGACGATCCCGTTGGCGACGAGGTACACGACGCGCTGGGCGATGACCGTGGTCTTGCCCGAACCCGCCCCGGCGATGACCACCGCCGTGTCGAGCGGACCCTCGATGATCCGCTGCTGCTCCTCGGTGGGCGGCGGCACGCCGATGATGTCGGCGAGCCGGAGTGCGGTGTAGCGCGGTGCGACGGGAGTCATGCGCTCTCGGCTCCTGATTCCGGGGCGCCGGCGAAGGCCGGGCACGACGATCTCACCGGACAGGAGCGGCAGATGTCCGGTGCGGGGGTGGCGACGAAGCGGTCCGAGCGCATGCCCTCGGCGATGCCGGCGACGAGGGTCTGGGCCCAGGCGGGATCCGCGGACTCGTCGAGCGCCGGCTGCTCACGCTGGGTCGGTGATGCGTTGCGCAGGTAGACGAGCTCCGCCCCGGCGGGCTCGCCGGTGATCCGGGTGCCGTCGGCGCGTTCGGCGCCCCCGGCGCGCAGCGCGAGCTGGTAGACCCCGAGCTGCGGATGGGTGATGCCGTCGGCGCGGGACACGGGGGTCTTCCCGGTCTTGAAGTCGACCGGGCGCACTCCGTCCGGGGCGCCCGCACGCCCGGGGATGATCTCGAGGCGGTCGATCCGGCCGGTGATCCGCCACGGCGCCCCGAGGGCTCCGTCCGGAGCGGCCGCGTCGACGCCCACCTCGACGGCGACCTCGAGATCCGGGCGGCGCTCGAACGACTCCCGCAGGTACCGATCGAGGTTCTCCACCATCCGGCGGCCGGTCGCGTACTCGCGGTCGCGCTCCCAGGCGGCCTCGAACTCGATCTCGGCGAACCCCGCGTCGAAGTCCTCGATCATGTCCGCGAAGCCGCCGCGGGGATGGGATTCGGCGATCGCATGGATGAGGGTGCCGAGGCTCTGCGCGCGCGAGCTCGCGGTCCGGCCGCCGTGCCGGGTGAGGAACCAGCGCAGGGCGCACGCGGTGAATTCCTCTGCGGCGGACGGGGAGATCCGGGCCTCGTCCTCCGGTCCGAGCAGCGGGGTCGACGTCGTCACCTCCTGCCAGGCCGTCCAGTTGTCCGGGTTCGCCTCCGCCACTCCGTGCGCGGCGAGCGCGAGGAGCAGGTCCGCCCACTCGCGGGTGTCCGAGCCGCCGTCCGCGGCGGCGACGAACCGGCTGCGCGCACGGGCCGCGGCCTGGCGGGCGCTCACCGGGAGGAGCTCCGAGTCGGCACCGCTGTCCGGTCCGGCGTCGTTGCGGTCGTCCGGGACGACGGCGGGAGGAGCGAGCTCCTCGACCGCGGGATGGACGGCCACGGTGTCGAAGAACGCGCTCGGCGACGTGTCGCCGTCGTCGAGGGCCATGACGACGAGGTCGTCGGCGGCGCGGGTGATCGCGCTGAGGAACAGCCGGCCCTCGTCGATGATCGTCGCGCGCCGCCGGCGGGCGTACTCCGCGCCCGCGTCCGGGTCCGGCTCTCCCCCGGTGAGGCCGAGCAGCAGCGCCTCGGTGGCGAACATCGAGCCGCGCACGCGCGGGTCGGGCCACTGTCCCTCGTCGACGTCGACGACGACGACTCGGGAGAAGCTCCGGTGCGCCAGCGCCGCCGGCGAATCGACCCGGACCGCCGTCCGCGTGCGGCGGGCGGCGAGCGAATCCTGCGCGAACTCCTGGTCGATGACGAGAGCGGCGAAGGATCGCGCCCGCAGCGACCCCCGGCCCGCGAGGTCCTCCCCCAACTTCTCCGCCAGCGAGATCAGCCGCAGGACGGCGTCGAGGCGGTCGTTGATCGGATCGCCGGGGCTGTGGAGCGCGCCCGCCCGCCACGCCCGTGCGACCCCGGTGGACCGCCAGAGCCGCCACACCGCGGTGTGCGCGTCCGCCTCCGCGACGTCCGCGGCGGTGTCGAGCACCGCGGCGAGGGTGCTCAGGGGTTCGGGCAGCCCGGCCGGCGGCAGGTCGAGCAGGGCGCGCACGAGAACGGACCCGGGGCGGGCGGGGCGAGCGGCCCCGTCGTCGTCCGGGGTGTCGACCGCGCTGCGGGAGAGGAGGACCGCGGCTTCCCGCTCGAGTCCGCGCAGGGCGACCGCGTCGACGCCGAAGTACGGCCCGGTGAGGAGCTCCCGCATGAGATCGCCGAGGGCCTCCGGATCACCGAGGTCGACGGTGAGCGCCCGGAGCAGAGGAGCGGTGGCCGGGTCGGTGCGCAGCGGGAGCTCGACCGCGCCGACCGGGATCCCGAGGTGCCCGAGCTCCTGCCGGAGCGCGGCCGCGGTCCCCGAGGTGCGGCCGATGACGGCGATGTCGGACCAGTCCGTCCCCGCATCGTGGAACCACGTGCGCAGCAGCGCGGCCACGGTGCGCGACCGCTCCGCGGCCGAGTTCGACCGCGCCACCCGCACGCGCGAGTCCCCGTCCGGTGCGCCTGCGGCCGTGCGCGGGACGTGGCCGTGCGCGAGGTCCATGGAGATCCGCCGCGCGAAGTCCTGGGACACCGCGGCGATCGCGCCGGCACCCCGCACGTGCCCGGCCGCTGCGTCGAGGACGAGGGTGCGGTGGCCCGCGGGTCCGGCGATCACCGGAGCGCCGTGGGCTGTGGCCGCGGCGACGACGGAGCCCGAACCGCCCCGGAAGCCCTGGGTGCCGGTGTCCGGGGACACGGCGACGGCGATCCCTGTGCCGAGGTCGCGCAGTCCGCTGAGGACGGCGACCGCGGCGTCGGGCAGGTCCTGCGCGGCGTCGACGAGGAGGTAGCGCGGGACGATCTCCCCCGCGAAGCTCCAGCGCCGCCCGGCGACGGTGCCGGCCTCGCCGACAATCTCGACCTTTTCCGCCAGCTCGGCGCGCACGCCGGCGCGGAACACGGAGTGATCATCAACTAGAAAGACGCGAACCATACCCATAAGGCTAACTGCGCGACAGGGTCAGCTCCACTTCTGTGCCCTCCCCCGGCGCGGACGTGATCCGAGCCGTACCACCGGCGCGCTC
>ENA-OOKA01000178-OOKA01000178.1-human-skin-metagenome-genome-assembly--contig:-NODE-178-length-21180-cov-7.212355_pt1 | contig 21180 bp, 20 predicted proteins | sample MGYA00248825_ERZ500995 | MGnify/ENA primary metagenome ERZ500995 (study PRJEB25958, sample SAMN03398540) | human skin metagenome | study: EMG produced TPA metagenomics assembly of the Human Skin...
TCGGCGTCCTGACCGCCGCGGCCGTCGTCGCCGCCGTTGCCGTCGTCACCGCGGTCGTCGTCGCCGCCGGGGCCGGGAGCCGGGTCGCTCGGCCGCGGGCTCTCGCTCCCGTCGTCGTTCCCGCCGTCATCGTTCCCGTCGTCGCCGCCGTTGTCGTCGTCACCGGGGGCGTCGTCCTCGGTCACCCGGTAGGCGGCCTCGGCGGAGTGGACGAGCGGCATCGGGTTGTCGTCCCACCACTCCGACCCCGGGTCGGCGGTGATCCGTGCGGTGAAGGTGTGCTCGCCCGGCTCTCCCCCGCTCAGCGAGAACGGGATCTCCGCGCCCGCCGGGAGCTCGGTGACGAGCGCGGTGTTCGGCTGCTCGCCGGCGCGCTCGCCGAAGTCGGCGGTCACGCCCTCGGGCAGGGACAGGGTGATGAGGAACGGCCCTTCGACAGCCTCGGTGTTCGTCGACTCGATGACGTACTCACCGGAGTCGTCATCGGAGTAGCTGATGCCGACCTCCGCGGTGCCGTTGTGCACGATGTCGAGCGCGGCGTCGGCCTGACGCTCGTCGGTGTCCGGGCCGATCGGTGAGTTCTCGTTGAAGTAGCGCTCCCACAGCTCGAAGTCGGTGAGTCCCGACTGCTCGAAGGTGCCGTTGGCGAACGAGGTGAAGTTGTCGCCGCCGGCGGCGAGGAAGCTCAGCGTCGCGACGCGGTACTCCGCGTTCGGATCGATCTCCTCGCCGTCGACCAGCACCGAGAGCACGCGCTCGCCGCGGGCCGCCTCGGAGTCGTAGACCACGTCGAGCTCATCGGAGATGCCGAGGTGGAGGAACGGACGCGAGGCGCCCTCGGGCTGCCACTGCTCCTCGAACAGGCCGATGACGTCCGAGCCCGTGAGCGTCACGACGCCGTGGTCGTTGGCGAAGGGCAGCACTTGGTTGAGCTCGCCGACGGTGACCTCGCAGCGCTCCTCGCTGCCGAACTGGTCGTCGCATTTGAGGTCGGTCCGCAGGCCGCCGGGGTTGGTGATGCCGAAGTCGGCCGGGGCGAGCTGCGAGTACCCGGTGCCCTGGGCGAGTGCGTCGGCGACGAGGTTGCCGAGCGTCGACTCCGCACCGCGGTCCTCACGGCCCTCGTCGGTGAAGGCGCGGGTGATGTCCTCGGTGATGGTGCCGGCGACTTCGGAGCCGATCTCCTCCGACTTCGCGACGGCCTCGTCGATGATCCGCTGGGCCTCATCGACGACCGGGGAGTCGTGGGTGACGTCCTCGGTGGGCAGGATCTCCTGCGTGTCGACGGTCCAGGTGCCGTCCCCGGTCGAGGTGAGGACGAGCTGTCCGACCGCCTCGCCGTAGTAGCCGGACTGGAGCAGCGGGCGGGTGCGCTCGGTGCCGGGCACGGGCGCCTCGAACGCGAAATCGGTGTGGGAGTGGCCGAAGAACATCGCGTCGACCGACTCGTGGCCCTCGGTGGCGAGCGTGCCGAACTCGGAGTTCGAGGCGACGGCCGCATCGAGGGACGAGGTGTCGCTCGGGCCGAGGTGCGCCTGCACGACGGTGAGGTCGGGGCGCTCGGCCTCCGGCAGCTCCTCGAGCTCGCCGGCCACGCGGTCGACGGCGGCGGTCGGGTCGCCGAAGTCGAGTCCGGCGATCCCGTCGGGGCTGACGAGGGACTCGGTGTCCTCGGTGACGACGCCGATGACCGCCACGCGCACGCCCTCGACGTCGAGCATCGTGTGGGACTCGAGGCCCGGGGCCACGTCCTGCGTGCCCTCGGTGTAGACGTTCGCAGCGAGGTGCGGGAAGTCCGCGGTGTCGCTCACGCGGCCGGTGAGGTCGTCGATCCCGCGGTCGTACTCGTGGTTGCCGGTCGCGGTCGCGTCGAGGCCGATCGCGTTGAGGAACTCGAGCGTCGGGGTGTCCTGCTGGGAGGACGACTCGTAGGTCGAGGCGCCGATGTTGTCGCCGGTCGACAGCAGCGCGGTCCCGATGTCCGCGTGGGCGGCCCGCTCGCGCTCGACGACCGAGGCGACGTTCGCGCCGGTGCTGTCGAGGCGGCCGTGGAAATCGGTGATGCCGAGGAGCTGGATCTGCGTGCCGGCGGGTGCCTCTGCGAGCACGGGGACTGCTCCGAGCGGCAGGACGAGGCCGGCGGCCGCGGCGGTGCCGACCGCGAGCCGAGCGGTGATGCGTCTGGTCATGTGGTGTCTGCTTCCGGTATCCGGCCCGCGCGGTGGCACACGGGCGAACGAACGTCAGGTCTGCATCCACTCTGCCCGAAAACGGACGAAGAATCCGGGAGATGAACATGAATTGCACATGAAACACGCAGTGTCGAGATGTCGGCGGGCGGCGTCTCAGGTGCGACGCGCGCGGGTGCGTTCGGTCCGGGCGGCCCATTCCTCGGCCGGCGGGTAGCCGACCTCCTCGAGGACGAGGCCGTGCGGGGGCATGACGAACATCGGGCCGAGGTCGGTCTGCCCGGCATCGGCACGCGCGAGGAGCTCCGCCGGCCGGGTCTCCGGCCAGGACCCGGAGCCGACCTTGACGAGCCCTCCGACGAGCGCGCGCACCATGTGGTGGCAGAACGCGTCGGCGCGCAGGCCGATGACGATCACCCCGTCCGAGTCGCGCGCCAGGTCGAGGGCGAGGAGCGTGCGCACCGTCGTCGCGTCCGGGCGCGGCCGGCAGAACGGGAGGAAGTCGTGGAGGCCGAGCAGCTCCGCGGCCGCCCGGGCCATCGCGGCCTCGTCGAGGGTGCCGCGATGGGCGACGGTGGTGTCGAGTGCGAGCGGGTCGTGGAAGGAGCGGTCGTCGGCCAGCCGGTAGGTGTAGGCGCGCCAGGTCGCGGCGAACCGGGCATCGAAGTCGGCGGGCACCTCGGCCGCGGTGTGGACGACGATGTCGGGGCAGTCGAGGTGTCGCAGCGCGCCGCGCAGCCGGCTGGCGAGCGCGACCCCGGTGGGCCGGTCGGAGCGGCCCCGGAGGCGCACGAGCGCGGGGTCCGTGAGGTCGAGGTGGACGGTCTGGCGGCGGGCGTGGACCCCGGCATCGGTGCGCCCGGCGACGACGGTGCGGACGGGCTCCCCGCAGACGGTGGCGAGCGCAGCCTCGAGGCTGCCCTGCACCGTGCGCAGGCCCGGCTGGGTCGCCCAGCCGTGGAATCCGGTGCCGCGGTACCCGAGCTCGACCCGGAACCGGGTCACAGCTCCTCGCTGAGCCGACCGGGCCGGTAGTCCTCGTCGATCACCCGCAGCGCGTCCTCGGAGGAGTCGAGCGGGTCGAGGGTGAGGTCGGAGTAGCGGATGGGCTCGCAGGGGCTGAAGAAGCCGCGGAGCGGGGCGGACAGCGGGAGGGCGCGGCGTTCGTGAAAGCGGTCCACGTTGCGATTGTAGTAGCGGGCGGCGGCGGCGATCCTGCCCTCGATCGCGATGATCTGGCTGTAGAGGTAGCGCAGGGTCTCCGTCACGGACTCCTCCTGCGAACCCGGGGGCGGGACCGCGGCGCCGCGGAGCTCGCCGTGCACGGCTGCGGCCAGCCCGGCGGTGGCCTCGGTGAGGGCTTCCTCGGCGGCACCGATCCGGTCGCACTCGCCGGCGTCGAGGCTGCGGCGGGCGGTCGCGAACGCGGCGGCGAGCTCGTCGAGTGCGGGGACGTCACCGAAGCGCGAGCGGGTCGCCTCGACGAAGGGCGGGATGAGGAGGTGCCGGTCGGCGATGTCGGCGGTGAGCTGACGGCGCCCCTCGGCGCACAGGTCGGCCGCGAGGCTGAGCTGGTTGTACCGCAGCAGCAGCCGCACCAGCACCGAGCCCGCCGCCGCGAGGCCCGCGACGGCGACCGTGATCATCACCCAATCCACTGCAGTGCTTCCTCATGGTCGTGCTCGACGGGTGCCGCACGGTCGTCACCCTGCGGACCCGGGCGGACCGGTCGTTCTGCTCCGCCGAGCGCCAGTTTACCCCCGGTTCACTCCCTGTCCTCCCGGACGTCGTTCGGGCAGCACGGGGAGGACATCCGGCCATCTGCGCAGCACGCGCCGGCCACCTGGAGGTCGGTTCGGCCCCAGGATGTCGTCTCGGATTGGTCGACGCGTCACCCGCGGGGACGCTGCCGGTCACCGGCGCCTGCGAGAGTCGGGGAGCGTGAGAGTCGCAATCGCAGCCGAATCGTTCCTGCCGCAGATGAATGGCGTCACCCATAGCCTCCTGCGGGTCCTCGACCACCTCGCCGAGCGCGGGGACGAGGTCCTCGTCATCTCCCCCGGGTCCCGCCACGACCGCCCGCACGAGGTCGCCGGAGCCCGGGTGGTGCGCGTGCCGTCCTTCGCGATGCCGAAGTACCGCAAGGTCCGGGTGGCCCCGGGCGGGGTCGCGCGGATCCGCAGGCTCCTCGAGGACTTCGATCCCGACGTCGTCCACCTCGCCTCGCCCTTCGTCCTCGGCTGGCGCGCCGCGCTCGCCTGCCAGGACCTCGGGCTGCCGTCGGTCGCGGTGTACCAGACCGAGGTGCCGGCGTACGCCGCGCGCTACGGCATGCGCGGGATCGAGGCGATGCTGTGGAGCCACGTCCGCAACATCCACCAGCACTCGTCCCTCACCCTGGCACCGTCGACCTACACCGTCGCGCAGCTCGAGGCCCAGGGAGTCGCCGACGTCCGCCTGTGGGCGCGCGGCGTGGACTCCACCCGTTTCGATCCGACCCGCCGCTCGGAGGAGTGGCGCAGGCGGATCGCACCGCACGGCGAGAGGATCGTCGGCTTCGTCGGCCGGCTCGCGGCGGAGAAGCAGGTCGAGGACCTCCGGGCGCTCGCCGGTCTGCCCGGCATCCGTCTCGTGATCGTCGGCGAGGGTCCGCAGCGCCGCCGCCTCGAGCAGCTCCTGCCCGCGGCGCACTTCACCGGCTTCCTCGGCGGGGACGCGCTCGCCCAGGCCGTCGCCGGCTTCGACGTCATGGTCTCCCCCGGTGAGCTCGAGACCTTCTGCCAGACGATCCAGGAGGCAATGGCCTCGGCGGTGCCCGTCATCGCGCCGGCCCGCGGCGGTCCGCTCGACCTCGTCGACTCCTCACGCACCGGCTGGCTCTACCGTCCCGGCGACCTCGCCGCGATGCGCGACCACGTGCGCGACCTCACCGGCGACGAGTCGAAGCGGCTCGCGTTCGGCGCCACGGCACGGGCGACCGTCCTCGGCCGGACGTGGAAGAGCGTGTGCTCCCAGCTCGTCGGTCACTACGCGCACGCGATCGAGAACCCGGCGCCGCAGGTCATCGGCCGCTCGTACTCCGGCGCGCCCCGCTGGGCCCAGGAGCGCGTGGGCTGAGTGAGGCCCCGCGCCTGCGCGACCTGCCGCTTCCGGTCAGGGCCGCAGCGCGTCCGGATCGCCGAGGCCGCGGGCGTCGAGCGCACGGCCGGTGTCGGTGGCGTACTTCACCGCGCCGAGCAGCACCGGCACTGTCCGGGCGCGGAGGCTGCGCTCGAGCCCGCGGGCGCGCGCGGAGTCCCCGGTCACCGCGGTGAGGTCGGCGAGGTAGGCCAGGCTGCGGACCATGAGCGCGGCGGTGAGCGCCACCCGGTCGGGGTCGACGCCGAACGCCCGGAGCGGCCGGGCGAGCGCGGCGAACACCGCGAGCAGCCCGGTCACCGGGGTGGTGAGCATGAGGAGGCCCGCGGCGAGGACGCAGGCGAGGATCGTCGACACCACCCGCAGCGCCGTGACGGGGTCGGAGAACACGAGGTGGAACACGACGATGAACGCGATGATGAGCCACACCCGCCGCACCGGCGACACGAGTGCGCGCAGCGGGATCCGCGCGCTCGCCCCGAGCAGCAGCACGAGGCCGAGCGCGGCGAGGCTCGCCCACGGGCTGCGTGCGAGCAGCACGACGAGGCTGAGCGCGGCGAGGCCGGCGAACTTCGCCCCGGCCGGGGTGCGGTGCAGCCACCCGTCGCCGGGCTGGTACCGGCCGAGGAACTGTTGCCGGCGCTTCACGGCCTGACCTCGCGGTCTCCCGCGGCCTGCCGGCGGTACTCGGCGATGACCTCGGCGGGCGGACCGTCGGCGGCGATCCGGCCGTCGGCGATGAGCACGGTGCGCGCGGCGTCGGCGGCGACCTCGAGGTCGTGCGTGGACACGACGAGCCGCATGCCGCGCCGGGCGACGAGTCCGCGCAGGGTGCCGCGGAGGAGCTCGCGGTTGCGCAGGTCGAGGAGGGTGGTCGGCTCGTCGAGCACGAGGATCTGCGGATCGACCGCGAGCACGGAGGCGAGCGCGACGAGCTGGCGCTGACCGCCGGAGAGCTCATAGACGCTGCGGTCCGCGAGGTCGGCGACCCCGAGCTCGTCGAGCACGGACAGCGCCCGCTCCCGCCGCGGACCCGGCCGGCGCACAGAGCGGCGCAGGGAGAGCTCGACGTCCTCGATGACCGTGGGCATGACGAGCTGCGCGGCGGGATCGGTGAACACGAATCCCACTCGGCGCCGCACCTCGCCCCCGTGGGTGACCGGGTCGAGGCCGTCGACCCGCACCTGCCCGGAATCCGGCAGGACGAGTCCGTTGAGGAGCTGGAGCAGGGTCGACTTGCCGGAGCCGTTCGCGCCGATGATGCTCACCACCGGCTCCGCGAGGCGCAGTGTGACGTCGTGGAGGATCTGCCGGTGCACCGGCGTGCGAGAGTCGGCGCCCGTGTCGCGGACGCCGACCCCCACCGCCTCGAGTGCGATCACCGCTGTCCGGAGCTCCGCGGCGCACGGCGCCCGGTCTCGAGGAGCTGCGGGAAGGCGCGGTGCACGGTGGCCGCGAGCGCACCCGCGACGAGGTTCTTCACCACGTCCCCGGGCCAGAACGGCATGTCGAAGACGACCGCCTCGGCGAGCCCCACCTCGAGGTTGACGGCCATCCCGAGGATCCCGAGGGGATGGACGACGAGGAAGCTCACGACGAGAGCCCCGAGGCTGAGCACGAGCCACAGCTTGGGACCGCGGAGGCGGGCGAGCGCGAACCGCGCCACGAGGCCGCAGCCGAGGGCGAAGAACGGGAAGGCGATGATGTAGCCGGCCGACGGGCCTGCGAGCACGCCGAGGCCGCCGGAGAAGCCGGAGAAGATCGGCAGGCCGACGAGGCCGAGGACGACGTAGAGCGCGGCCGCCGCGAAGCCGCGCAGCGGGCCGAGGCACAGCCCGCACAGGGCGAGCGCGAGGGTCTGCAGGGTGATCGGCACGCCCGCGCCGCCGACCGGGATCGGGGGCAGCGCGGCGAACACCGCGACGAGGGCGGCGAACACCGCGACGAGGGCGAGGTCGACCGCGCGCCAGCCGCGGCGGGCGGTGCCGCGGGTGGCGGCCGGGTCGGGGGTGGTGACGGTGTCGGGCATGCGGGATCTCCTGTTCGAACGCTGGTCTCGGATCAGCGTACCTGAACAGTGTTCAGGAGAGTACTCCGGGTGTCGCCGCGATCACGGGGACGCCCCGCATCCGACGCCGCTGGCCCGGCAGGATGCCGGCCGGGTCACCGGGCCCCGATCACTCCCACTCGATGGTTCCCGGGGGCTTCGAGGTGACGTCGAGGACGACGCGGTTGATCTCGTCGACCTCGTTGGTGATCCGGTTCGAGATCCGGGCGAGGGTCTCGTAGGGCACCCGGGTCCAGTCGGCGGTCATCGCGTCCTCGCTCGACACCGGGCGGAGCACCACGGGATGGCCGTAGGTGCGGCCGTCGCCCTGGACCCCGACGGAGCGGACGTCCGCCAGCAGCACGACCGGGCACTGCCAGATCTCGTCGTCGAGGCCCGCCGCGGTGAGCTCCTCGCGGGCGATCGCGTCGGCCCGACGGAGGATGTCGAGGCGTTCCTCGGTGACCGCGCCGATGATCCGGATCGCCAGGCCGGGGCCGGGGAACGGCTGGCGGCCGACGATGACCTCGGGCAGGCCGAGCTCGCGGCCGATCGCGCGCACCTCGTCCTTGAACAGGGCGCGGAGCGGTTCGACGAGGGCGAAGGTCAGGTCCTCGGGCAGGCCGCCGACGTTGTGGTGGCTCTTGATGTTCGCCGTGCCCGAGCCCCCGCCGGATTCGACGACATCGGGGTACAGGGTGCCCTGGACGAGGAACTCGATCGGCTCGCCGGAGCCTTCGGCGGCCTCCGCGACGAGGTCCGCGGCCGCACCCTCGAACGACCGGATGAACTCCCGGCCGATGATCTTGCGCTTCTCCTCCGGATCGCTCACCCCGGCGAGCGCGCCGAGGAAGGTGTCCACGGCGTCGACAGTGACGAGCCGCACTCCGGTGGACTGCACGTAATCCTGCTCGACCTGCTTGCGCTCGTCCTGGCGGAGGAGCCCATGATCGACGAACACGCAGGTGAGCTGGTCGCCCACGGCTTCGTGGACGAGGGCCGCGGCCACCGCGGAGTCGACACCGCCGGAGAGTCCGCAGATGACCTGCTTGTCCCCGACCTGCTCGCGGATGCGGGCGACCTGTTCGGCGATGACGCTCTCCGAGCTCCAATCGGGACTGAGCCCGGCGATGTCGTGGAGGAAGGTCTCGAGAACCCGCTGGCCGTGCTCGCTGTGGAGGACCTCGGGATGCCACTGCACCCCGGCGCAGCGCCGGGCGCGGTCCTCGAAGGCGGCGACCTCGGTGCCGGGGGTGGTGGCGAGCACGGTGAAGCCTTCGGGCGCGCGCGACACCGAATCGCCGTGCGACATCCACACGGTCTGCTGCTCGGGCTGGCCGGCGAGCAGCGCGCCGGGCTCGACGACGGTGAGCGGGGTCGAACCGTACTCGCGGCGATCGGTGCGCGCCACCGCGCCGCCGAGCGAGGTCGCCATGATCTGGAACCCGTAGCAGATCCCGAAGATCGGCACCCCGAGGTCGAACACCCCGAGGTCGAGGGCGGGAGCGCCGGGCTCGTTGACCGAGGACGGCCCGCCGGAGAGGACGATCGCGAGCGGCGAGCGCTCGGCGAACTCGGCGGCGCTCGCGCTGTGCGGGATGATCTCGGAGTACAGGCCGGCCTCACGGACGCGGCGGGCGATGAGCTGGGCGTACTGGGCGCCGAAGTCCACGACGAGGACAGGGGGCACCGCGGTGCTCACGGGGGTGGGATTCATGGGATCCATCCTATCCGGGGTTCAGAACTCGCCGCGCGGGGCGACGACCACGGCATCCTCGAGCTCCTGCTCGGCCTGCCGGTGGACGCGGCGCTCGACGATGAAGGACATCACCGGCACGACGCCGGCGAGGGCGAGCACGAGCAGGCGGCCCAGCCCCCACCGCATCTGCTGGTTGAGCCAGAAGCACGAGATGAGGTAGACGACGTAGCACCAGCCGTGGCTGATCGCGATCGCCGCCGCGAGGTTGAACCCGCCGAACATCAGCGCGGTCTCCGGGTCGGCGGCGATGAGGTACTTGTAGATCATCTCGGCGGTGAGGACGAGGAGCAGCGCGCCGGTGATGAAGGCCATCACGCGGTAGAACCGCAGGGCGTTGCGGGCCGAGGTGTACCGTCTGACGGTCCACACGGCGTCCTCGTCGAAGTCGGGGCGGGCGTCTTGCGGGTCATTCACCACGGTGCGGGTCCTCGTGCGTCGGGGGCGGTGCGGTCGGGTCGTGCGGTCGGTCGGCGGTCCGGGCGGGGACGGGGTCGGCGGGGCCGCGGAGCCGGGATTCGCCGGCACCCTTGACGACGACGTACTCCACCGGCCCGGCGTCCTCGGCGGCCGCCTGCTGCGCGATGTGCGCATCGCGGAGCAGGCGCCACCAGATGTAGAGGGCGAAGGCGGCGAAGATCAGCCATTCGATCGCATAGGCCGCGGACTGGAGGTCGAGACCGCCGTCCTCCTGCTTCTCGAGCGCGACGTGCTCGAGACCGCCGGTCGCCTCCGAGGCGCCGGGGCCGGTGTCCTGTTCGGGGAACACGATGCCGGAGTACGAGTACACCCCGAAGTCGTTGACGAGCTGCGAGGTCGAGATCGTGCGGGTCTGCCCGTCCGGCAGGTCACGGGTGTTCTCCGGGGCGTCGACCGGACCGATCCGGCCGACGATCGAGGCCTCGCCGTCGTTCGCCCGGGAGTGCATCGCGAGGTCCTCGTCGGCGGTCCAGCCGCGGACCACCGGGACGGCGATGGGCTTGCTCGGATCGCCCTCGAGCACCGCGTCCTCCCCGAGCTGCGCGCCGTCGGGTGCGAACATCGTCACGACCCAGAAGCCCTCCGCGCCGTCCTGGTACCGCCCGGGGACGACGACCTGGGCATCCGGCAGGTAGCTGCCGGTGAGCTCGACGCGCTGATCGAGCCGGTAGGACGGCAGCGGCACCTGGGCCTGCATGACCGCGTTGAAGTCCTGGACCTCGTCGACGTCCTGCGCGGCGATGACGTCGTTCTTGTGCTGCGCCCGGTTGACCTGCCAGGCCGAGAGCCCGACGAACGCCGTGACGAGCACGAGCACGAGGGCGAGGAACCCCAGCCAGCGCGGGGTCAGGGCGAGGCGCAGCACCGGTCACATCTCCGTCTGTGACTGGTACGGGGAGACGACGACGTCGACCCGCTGGAACTCCTTGAGATCGAGGTAGCCGGTGGTCGCCATCGCCCGGCGCAGCGCGCCGGCGAGGTTGACGGTGCCGTCGGCGGACCGGCTCGGACCGAACAGGAGCTCCTCGAGCGGCGCCGCGGTGCCGATCTCCACCCGGTGTCCGCGCGGCAGCTGGGAATGGTGCGATTCCGGTCCCCAGTGGAACCCGCCGCCGGGGGCCTCCGCGGCCCGGGCGAGCGCGGTGCCGAGCATGACGGCGTCGGCACCCATCGCGAAGGCCTTGACGATGTCCCCGGAGGTGCCGAGGCCGCCGTCCGCGATGACGTGGACGTAGCGGCCCCCGGATTCGTCCATGTAGTCCCGGCGGGCGGAGTGGATGTCCGCGATCGCCGAGGCCATGGGTGCGTGGATGCCCAGGGTGCGCCGGGTGGTGGCCGCCGCTCCCCCGCCGAAGCCCACGAGCACACCGGCTGCACCGGTGCGCATGAGGTGGAGGGAGGCGGTGTAGGTCGCCGCGCCGCCGACGATGACGGGCACGTCGAGCTCGTAGATGAACTGCTTGAGGTTGAGCGGCTCGGCGCTGCTCGACACGTGCTCGGCGGACACGGTGGTGCCGCGGATGACGAAGAGGTCGACACCGGCGTCGACCACGGTGCGCCAGAACTCCTGGGTGCGCTGCGGGGTGAGCGCGCCGGCGACGGTGACGCCGGATTCGCGGATCTCCCCCACGCGCGCCGTGATGAGCTCGGCCTTGATGGGTTCGGCGTAGATCTCCTGCATGCGCGCGGTGGCCCGTTCGGCCGGGAGCGCGGCGATCTCGTCGAGGAGCGGCTGCGGGTCCTCGTACCGCGTCCACAGGCCCTCGAGGTCGAGGACGCCGAGGCCGCCGAGCCGCCCGAGCGCGATCGCGGTGGCGGGCGAGACCACGGAGTCCATGGGGGCGCTGATGAAGGGGAGGTCGAATCGGTAGGCGTCGATCTGCCACTCGAGGGAGACGTCCTGCGGATCGCGCGTGCGCCGGTCCGGGACGATCGCGATGTCGTCGAGTGAGAAGGCCCTGCGGCCCCGTTTGCCTCTGCCGATCTCGATTTCGCTGCTCACCCTTCCAGGGTATCCCAGGGCTCGGACACGACTTCCAGCGCCCGCTCAGGTCACGGGACCGGACCGCAGTCCGAGCTCCGCAGTCCGCAGTGCGCGGTCCGCGGCGCTATCCCCCCCCGTCGCGCGCCGTGCCGGTTCAGTCCCCGGTCGCGCCGTCGATGCTCTCCCGCAGGAGATCGGCGTGCCCGAGGTGCCGGTTGTACTGCTCGACCATGTGGACGAGGACCCAGCGGAGGTCCCAGGTGGTGCCGTCGGATGCGGGCCGCGCGGCGGTCGTGGACAGGTCCGTGATCGACTCGACGATCATCCGCGAGCGCTCCGTCGCCCGGATGAACAGCGACCGGGCCTCGTCCGGGCCGATCGAGGCGGCGAGCGCCCAGTCCCAGTCCGGGTCGTCGTCCCACGGCGCGGTGTCCCACGGGGCCGGCGGGTCCTCGCCGGCGATCCGGAACCCGAACCAGTGGTCCTCGACGAAGGCGAGGTGGGTGAGCAGGCCGCCGAGCGTCATCGGTGAGGGACCGAGGGTGGCGGAGAGCGCCTCGGCGGGGATCCCCTCCGTCTTGCGGAGCAGCACGCTGCGCGCGTGTTCGAGGAAGCCGAGGAGCACCTCGCGCTCGGTGCCGGTGTTCGGCGGATCGTGGACCTCGGTGACGGGGGCGTGGGCGGGGATGTCGGGGGTGGGTGCGTTCATGCGGCCACCCTACCGCCGGGACCGGGACCCGGGATGGCGGAAGAGCCGGGTGATCGCCCCGATCGCGAGCACGATCGCGGCGAGTCCGACGATCCCCAGCCCCCAGCTCGGCTCGGGGACCTCCATGCCGCCGATCGGCAGCCCGCGCTCCTCGTCGAAGCCGTCCCACATGATCACCATCGAACCGGCCGTCCACACCGTCGAGATCGCCCCGCCGAGGAGCAGGAGGCTCGCGGTGCCGGCCAGCCACCCCCAGACCCGCGAGCGCCAGGCGAACCACGCGAGGACGGCGCAGGCGACGGTGAGGAGGAACCCGGGGATGAGGAGCAGCCCGCCCGGTGAGGCGACGGCCGCCTCGGCGAGACCGAGGTCCTCGGCGGCGAAGTCCCGGTTCCGAAAACGGAGCACGGGCACGGGCACGGCCGCGATGAGGAGGAGCAGGGCGGCTGTCGCGGTGAGGCGGGCGGTGAGGATCATGGCTCCAGCCTCGCCGTCCTCGCGGTTCCAGTCGTCACGGCGATGTCACCGTCCGGGAACACCGACCGCGCAGCGCACCGCGGAACCGGCCGGCCGCACCTCCCGGCACGGCCCCGTCCGCGCAGCGAGCCCCGCACCGCACCGCCGAATCAGGTCTGTGACGCGTCCCAGCCCTCGATGACGTGGGCGGAGTCCCAGAAGCGGCACTCGTACACGGTGGCCTGCCGGAAGGCCTCGACCATCGCCTTCCGCACCGCGGGGCCCGCCTCCTCGGCGAGACCCTCGTAGATCGCCACCGCGCCGTCGACGGCGGCGTCGAACTCCGGGGAGTCGTAGGTCTCGATCCACTCCCTGTACGGGTGGTCCGCCATGCGGTCGCCCACCGCCGCGGTGAGCACCTTGCCCATGTGGGCGTAGACCCAGAAGCACGGGAGCACGGCGGCGACCCCGACCTCGTAGGGCGCGGTGGCGGCCTGTGCGACGAGGTAGGAGGTGTAGCCGAGCGTGGTCGGCGAGGCGGTGGGCACCCCCGTGCCTCCGGTGAGGTCGTCGACGTGGGGTCCCAGGCGGTCGGCGCCGAGGAGCTGTGCGTGCATCTGCTGCTCCTCGTACACCGCGAGCCCTGCGGCCTCTGCCCAGAACCGGGTCTGCTCCGTGGCAGGAGCCCGGGAGGCGAGGATCGTCATCGCCTTCGCGTAGCCGACGAGGTAGATCTCGTCCTGGAGGATGTAGTTGGTGAAGGCGCGGGCATCGAGCGTGCCGGCGGCGAGCTCGGCGAGGAACGGCAGCTCCTCGATCGCGCGCAGGGTGTCTGCGACCGCGCTCCACACCTCACGGGAATGCGGGCCGGAGTGGTACGTGTGCGTCATGCGGATGCCTCCTGGTCCGCGGCCGGTTCCGCGGCGCGCGGTGCTGCTGTCGATGGGGTGGATGCGGCGCCTTCCGGCGGGCGATTGCCGGTGCCTGTGCTCGCGGTCCCGCGGCCGCCGGCGATCCCGAAGTCGACGAGGTGGTCGACGGGACCGTGCGAGCCCTCGGGATCGAGGGCGAGCTCCCAGTCCGCCCCCGAGGCGATCGCCCGGCCGAGGTAGTCGAGAGCGGTCTCGACCACGCCGGGCAGGTGCTCGCCGAGGGGCTCCGCGGGGTCCGCGCGACGGGCTGCGGCGAGGCCGGCGGTGACCGCGGCGGCGAGGGTGCAGCCCGTGCCGTGGGTGTGCGGGGTGTCCCTCCGGGGGTGGGTGAACTCGAGGAACTCCGGGCCGGAGTCCGTGCCCTGGGCGAGGATGTCGACGAGCTCCCCGGAGTCCAGATGACCGCCCTTGAGCAGCACCGCGCGTGCGCCCCGGGCGAGGAGCTCGCGCGCTTGGGCGCGCATCTGCTCCGGCGTCCGGGCGGCGGGCACGTCGTCGCCGAGCAGCAGCGCAGCCTCGGACAGGTTGGGGGTGATGACGTCGGCGAGCGGCATGAGCTCGGTGCGCACCGCATCGACGGCGTCGGCGTCGAGGAGTTGGTGGCCCGAGGTCGCGACCATGACCGGATCGACGACGAGGCGTCCGGGGCGGCGGCTGCGGAGCTCGGCGGAGATGAGCTCGACGAGGCCGCGGGTGCCGAGCATGCCGGTCTTCGCGGCGTCGACCGGCAGGTCGTCGAACACCGCGGCGAGCTGGTCCGCGACGAAGTCCTCGTCGATCCCGTACACGCGGCTCACCCCGTGGGTGTTCTGCGCGAGGAGCGCGGTGATCACCGTGGTGCCGTAGACGCCGAGCGCGGTGAAGGTCTTGAGGTCGGCATGGATGCCGGCGCCGCCGGACGGGTCGGTGCCGGCGATGGACAGGGCGACGGGTGGACGCATCAGGACTCCTGCTCCTCGGGTGCGGGCCGGAACGCGGCGCGGATCCTCCGCGCCGCGGTGCGCGGATCCTCCGCCGCGCAGATCGCGGACACCACGCAGATCCCGATGACCCCGGTGTCCGCGAGCTCGGGGGCGCGCTCGGCGGTGATGCCGCCGATCGCCACGCAGGGCAGGCCGGCCTCGGCGACAAGCGCGCGCACCCGGTCGGGTCCGAGTCCGGACGGGGCATCGGCCTTCGTGCTCGTGTCGTAGGCCGGTCCCACGCCGAGCAGATCGACCGCTCCGCCGCTGCGGGCGGCGGCGAACTCCGCCGGTGTCGACGCCGACAGCCCGATGAGCGCATCCGCTCCGAGCCGCTCCCGGACGGCCTCCGGCGACTCGTCGCTCTGGCCCACGTGGACGTGGACGTCGTGGCCGGCGGAGCGGAGGATGCCGGCCACCGCCACCCGGTCGTTGACGAAGAGCGGGACCGGACGGTCGATGCCCTCGTCCCGGCGCACCGCGTCGATTGCGTCGATGACTTCGAGGGTGAGCTCGTGGAACTCCTCGTCGCTCGCGTGCTTGTCCCGCACCTGGACGATGCCGACGCCCCCGGCGACCGCCTCGGCCGCGGTGTCCGCGACCGTGCGGCCGGCCGCTGCGCACTGGGCGGTGTCGGTGACGAGATAGAGGGCGGGGTCGGTGCCGGCGGGCAGCCGGAGGGCGGGCGCGCTCATGCCGGCACGCTCACGGAATCGGTGGTGATCCGCACCGCCGCGAGCTCCTCGTCGGTGACGGCGTGGAGCGCGTCGAGGAAGGCGACGGCGAAGCTCCCGGGACCGCTCGAGACCCGGCCCGCGGCGATCCCGGCGGCGGCGAAGTGGGCGTGGGCGGCGACGACCGCCTCGAGACCGGCGGCCCCGGTGATCGGCAGACCCGCGGAACGGGCCGCGGCGAGGTAGGCGGTGGTGACGGCGCCGAGCGAGCATCCGGTGCCGATGACGAGCGGCATGAGCGCGTGCCCGCCGTGGACGCGGACGACGGCGGCCGAGGTGCCCGACGGACCCCGATCGCCTGCGGCGGCCGCCCGAGCGGCTTCGTCGTCCCCGGGGTCGGCGAGCACGATCGCATCGATCTCCCCGGATACGGCGGCGATTCCTCCGGTGGTGGCCGAGAGCGCGGCGGCGGCGGTGAGGACGTCGTCGACGGAGTCCGTCGAGTCGACCCCCCGTCCGCCGAGGCCCATCCCGGCGAGGGCGGCGATCTCCGAGGCGTTGCCGCGCACTGCGGTCGGGTGCTGGGCGGCGGCGGCGCGGATGCGGCTCGTGCGGTACTCGACGGCTCCCACGCTCACGGGATCGAGCACCCACGGGGCGCCGGCGGCGCGCGCGACCTCGATCGCGGCGTCGGCGGCGAGGAACTGGTGGGACGAGGCGGTGCCGAAGTTGATGTTCACACCCGAGGCGATCGACGCGAACTGCCCGGCGTCGGCCTCGTGGTCGAGCATCGCGGGCGAGGCGCCGACCGCCAGCAGGGCGTTGGCGGTGAACTGCTGCACGACGGTGTTGGTGATGCATTGGACGAGCGGCGCGGCGGTGCGGACCCGGGCCCGCGCGGCGACGACGTCGAGGGCATCCGAATGAGGCGTCTGCATGACGGTCCCTTCGCTAGAGTTATCCAGATCAGGTTCGATGGGTGTGATCTCAGCCGAGCCGCAGCGCACCGTCGCCGGTCCGCAGGTGCTCAGCACCCCATGTCACTGCCGGACAGCTTAGCAACTTCCCGCCCGGAATGCCGAGGACCGGGTGCGGCCCCGTTCGCCCACCGGGTCGCTGCGACGGAGGGGACCACTCCGCCTCCTGTCCGCATCGCGGAGAGGATAGGATCGCATCCAGGCATGGCACATGCCCGCGTACGGAAAGAGTGAGGACCCCGATGAGCGACGTTCTGTTCAGCAATGCCGAGCCACTCGAGGGCTCCTTCACCGAGATGATGGAGCTCGAGGAGATCGACACGAACATCTACCGTGCCGGGTACGTGTTCGAGGAGCCCTTCGCGCTCTACGGCGGCCAGGTCGCCGCGCAGTCCCTGCTCGCCGCCGCCCTCACCGTCGAGGACGGCCGTCCGCCGCACTCGCTCCACGGCTACTTCCTCCGCCCGGGCAATGCCGCCCGGCCCACGGTGCTCCAGGTGTTCCGCGACCGCGACGGCCGCTCGTACTCCGCCCGCCGCGTCGTCGCGCTCCAGGGCGGCAAGGTGATCTTCAACATGTCGGCCTCGTTCACGAGCGGCAACGACAGCCCGGACCACCAGGGTGCGACGGCCGCCCGGGACGGCGAGGTCCGGATGGGAGATCCCACCCCGATCCCCCGGATGTTCTCCTTCGAGGGGCGCAGCACCGACCAGGTGTTCGATGCCACCGACTATCCGCTGCGATTCTGGGGTCGCTGCACCGAGGACCTCGGCGACTCCCTGCTCATGCACTACTGCGCGCTGACCTACCTCTCCGACATCGGGAGCGGTCTGGGCGCCTTCAACACCGACGAGTACAAGTCGGGCTCCAGCCTCGACCACGCCCTGTGGTTCCACCGGCCGGTGAACATGAACGACTGGGTCCTCAGCGACTTCGCCCCGCGCTCGGTGGCCCGCGGCCGCGGCCTCTACACCGGCGACATGACGGCCGCCGACGGCACCCTCGTCGCCTCGGTCGCGCAGGAGGCCCTGTTCCGGAAGGTGCGCTGAGTAGCACGGCCCCTGAGCAGCACGGCCCGCCCAGCCGCGCGACCCGCTGAGCCGCGCGGCCCCGCCGGATGACTGCGGCCCCTGCACCGGAACGGTGCAGGGGCCGCGTCGTCGGCGGAGCGGTCAGCGCACGGTGTAGTTCGGCGCCTCGACCGTCATCTGGATGTCGTGCGGGTGGCTCTCCTTGAGACCCGCGGACGTCAGGCGGACGAACCGCCCGTTGGCGCGCAGCTCGTCGATCGTCCGGGCGCCGACGTAGAACATCGTCTGCCGCAGGCCGCCGGTGAGCTGGTAGGCGACGTTCTTGAGCTCGCCGCGGTAGGCCACCCGGCCCTCGACGCCCTCGGGGATGAGGTCGGTGTCGGTGGCGACGTCGGCCTGGAAGTACCGGTCCTTCGAGTACGAGCGGCCCTTGCGCGGCGCCATCGCCCCGAGCGAGCCCATGCCGCGGTAGGTCTTGTACTGCTTGCCGTTGACGAGGACGAGGTCTCCGGGGCTCTCGTTGCAGCCGGCGAGCAGGGAGCCGAGCATGACGGACTCGGCGCCGGCGACGAGCGCCTTGCCGATGTCGCCGGAGTACTGGAGTCCGCCGTCGCCGATCACCGGGACGTTCGCCTCGGCGGCGGCCTGATAGGCGAGGTGGATCGCCGTGACCTGCGGCACGCCCACTCCCGCGACCACCCGGGTGGTGCAGATCGAGCCGGGCCCGACGCCGACCTTGATCGCGTCCGCACCGGCGTCGATGAGCGCCTGGGCGCCCTCGCGGGTGGCGACGTTGCCGCCGATGACCTGGACGGCGGCGAAGGCCGGGTCCTTCTTGAGGCGGGAGATCATGTCGGTGACACCGCGGGCGTGGCCGTTCGCGGTGTCGACGACGAGCACGTCGACGCCGGCCTCGGCGAGCAGGCCCGCCCGGTCGTAGGCGTCGCCGTAGAAGCCGACGGCCGCGCCGACGCGCAGGCGACCCTCGTCGTCCTTCGTCGCGAGCGGGTACTCCTCGCTCTTGACGAAGTCCTTGACGGTGATGAGGCCGCGGATGACGTTGTCCTCGTCGACGAGCGGGAGCTTCTCGACCTTGTGCTCGGCGAGGATCTCGAGCGCGCGCTCGGGCTCCACGCCCACGGGTGCGGTGATGAGCGGCATCTTCGTCATGGTCTCGCCGACGGTCGTCGTGGCGTAGTCGCGGCGGGGCACGAAGCGGAGATCGCGGTTGGTGACGATGCCGAGGAGCACGTCGTTCTCGTCGACGACGGGCAGGCCGGAGATCCGGTACTGGCCGCAGATCTCGTCGAGCTCGGCGAGCGTGCGGTCGGCGGTGATGGTGAGCGGGTCGGTGATCATCCCCGACTCGCTGCGCTTGACGTAGTCGACCTGGTCGGCCTGGTCCTCTTTGCTGAGGTTGCGGTGGATGATGCCGATGCCGCCGATCCGCGCCATCGCGATCGCCATGCGCGATTCGGTGACGGTGTCCATCGCCGCGGACACGAGCGGGATGTTGATGTCGATCTCACGGGTGAGCCGGGTGCGGGTCGAGGCCTCGGAGGGGATGACGTCGGTGTCGCCGGGGAGCAGCAGCACGTCGTCGTAGGTGAGTCCGGTCAGGGAAAACGGGTCTCCGGCCGCCTTGAAGTGCTCTTCCACATCACCCATGAATGACCTCTTCCACGCGCTCGACATCGGTATCGCTCATCCTATGCCGTCCCCGGGTTTCCGGGAACCGCGCGCAGTGCCCGCGACCTGTGATGCTCGGCACCTCGCGAATCAACCGTCCGGTTGATGTGCCCGACCCCGGCCCGGGGTGAGCATGGTGTCATGCTCACCCCTGCCATCGTCCTCATCACCGCGGCCCTCCTCCTCTACACCGCCGGCGTCTGGGCCGAGCACCTGCGGAAGGAGCTCCGCTGGTCGCACGTCGTCCTGTTCGGCCTCGGCCTCGTGTGCGACACGACCGGCACCGAGCTCATGCGACAGGTCGCGGTCTCCGGGGGCGCCGACTTCTCCGGATCCGCCGCCGGGATCCTCACCTGGGTCATGGCGGTCACCGGAGGCCTCGCACTCGTCCTCATGGCGGTCCACCTCATCTGGGCGATCGTCGTCATGCTCCGCGGCACCGAGCGGGCCCGGGCGACCTTCCACCGGTTCTCGCTCCTCGTGTGGGCGATCTGGCTCGTCCCCTACTTCACCGGCATGGCCGGCGCGATGATCAGCTGAGTCCGCCGCCCACCGCCGCGGTCGGTCGACGACTCCCGCCGCGGCCGGGCACCGCCGCCCGCCCGCAGGGACGCGGATGCGATCGCACCCTGCGCACCTCCCCCGCGGCCGCGCCCGCGGGTACACTGCGGCTATGACCGATGCCGCCCGCACCTTCGCCTCCGCGCCCGACCTCGTCGGCGAGCGCGTCACGCTCACCCGGCTCGTCCCCGACCACGCCGAGGCGCTGAGCCGGGCGGCCGGCGACCTCCCCTCGACCTGGGTCACCTCCGTGCCCACTCCCGAGGCGATGCCGGCGGAGATCGACCGGCGCCTCGCCCTCCAGGAGCAGGGCACGATGGCGCCGTTCACCGTGCTCGACGGCGGCACCCCGGTGGGGATGACGACCTACATGAACATCGACGCGCCGAACCGGCGCCTCGAGATCGGCTCCACGTGGCTCTCCCCTGCCGTGCACGGGACCCCCGTGAACCCGGAGGCGAAGCTCCTCCTGCTCCGCCGCGCCTTCGAAGACCTCGACTGCATCGCGGTCGAGTTCCGCACGCACTTCCACAACTTCCAGTCGCGCGCGGCGATCGCCAAGCTCGGCGCCAAGCAGGACGGCATCCTCCGTTCGCACCAACTATTCAACGGGGTGCTGCGCGACACCGTGGTGTTCTCGATCATCGCCGCCGAATGGCCGACGGTGAAGTACGGGCTCGAGCACCGGCTCGCGCGCCGGGCCTGAGTCGGCCGCGACCTCTCCCGCCCCGGCCGAGCCGCATCGCCCGGCTCACCGCAGCCGCTCGGACGCACCTCGGATCAGCGTCGCCGCGGGGCCGTCCCGGCGACGTTCCGCCGGTACCATTCGACCCCGTACAGCCCGAGCGTAGCGACGACGAGACCCGTCGCGAGGCCTCCGACGAGCACGATGATCCCGCCGGTCGAAACCGGGGACATGCCGATGGCGATGGCGACCGCCGCGTAGCTGCCCGAGATCACGAGGAACATCAGCAGACCCGCCCCGGCCCCGAGCCGTGGGAACGGCACGACGCACAGCGGGCAGAAGGACGGGAAGCTCAGCAGGGCGGCGGTGAGGAAGACCCCGCCGGTGTAGAACAGCGCGAGACCGCTCCTGCCGGTGCCCGCGACGAACGAATCGGCCCCGGACCCGAACGACCCGAGCCACGGCCAGACGACGCTCGAGACCACGAGCAGGAGCGCTCCGATGAGCGCGGCGAGGAGCGCGAGTGGGATGAGGCCGGTGTGCCGGAACCCGCGGTCGGGGCGCTTCCGCTCCGCCATGAACCAGGGGAGCAGACTGCCGAACACCACGGTCATGATCGCGGAGAACAGCGCAGGATCGTCGACCTCCTCCCCGCTCCTGGTCCGCACGAGGCCGACCTCGATCGCGCCGACGATCACTGCCGCGACGATCGCGATGACGACTGCCCAGACGACCATCCGGAGCAGATCGCGCCCCCAGGAGGGAACGGGCTCGGCGTCCGAATCAGGCGCGGGGTGGGGAGGCGCCCCGCGGCCCGGGGTCGGCGGCATCGGCCCGAACGGCCCCGGAGGGGGCTGCATCTGCCCGGACGGTGCCCGGTCGGGCGTGCGGGGGCGGGATCCCAGCAGCG
>ENA-OOKA01000179-OOKA01000179.1-human-skin-metagenome-genome-assembly--contig:-NODE-179-length-21107-cov-7.262730_pt1 | contig 21107 bp, 16 predicted proteins | sample MGYA00248825_ERZ500995 | MGnify/ENA primary metagenome ERZ500995 (study PRJEB25958, sample SAMN03398540) | human skin metagenome | study: EMG produced TPA metagenomics assembly of the Human Skin...
ATCCCCGCGCAGAGTGAGGGCGTGCTCCCGCGATGCCGTCTCGGCGGCAGTGTCCATCTCCTGCTGGGCCGAGCGGGCGGCGGCGGCCGCCTCGGCGGCCTCCCGGCGCATGTCGGCGGTGTGCGCGCCGGCACTGTTCTGTTCGGCCGAGGCCCGGGCGATCGTCGTGCGGGCTTCGTCGCGCTCGGTGCGAATGCGGGCCTGCTCGCGGGCCAGGCTGGTCGCGAGACCGAAGGGCCGGCGGAGCGAGTCGGTGGGCTTCGCGGGGGCGTAGATCGCGGCGTGCTCGCGGGCGTGCTGCTCGATGCGGGCCTGCTCAGGGTCCATCACGGTCCGGGTCTCGATCTCGTCTGCGAGGCCGGAGAGATGGTGGTTGATGCGGCCGAGGCTCTTGCGGGACTTCTCCAGGCGGGCCGTCACCTCGGCTAGCTGGCCCTGGGCTATCTCCTGACGCTTCTCGGCGGCGCGGATCGTGAGCGCGTCGGCGTGGTCGCGGCGGGCGACGGCCACGGCGGGCTCCAGCTCCACGCGGATCTTCTCGGCCAGAGTGTGCTCACGGTTCTCGTCGGTGCGGACCGTGGCGGTGAGCCGGTCGCGACGACGGGTCAGGCGGTCATGGATCACGGCGGGGTCAGGCAAATCTCCGTAGGGCCGCTCTCGCCACCCCTCGGGAGCCTGGGGCTGCGGGCCGTCGTCCTGCACGCCCGCGCGATCGAGGTCATCGGCCACGAGCTGCCGGAGCTGCTCGTCGGTGAGGTCGTGCCGGTTCCGCAGCATCGCGTCGCTGAGCTGGGTCAGGACGGAGGTGTCGTCACCACCAGCGACCAGGACGCGGTTCTCAAGCTTCCCGCGGGTCATCCCGACGTAGAGCTGAGCGGCGCTGGTGTCCTCAGACAGCACGGTGACGGCGCGGCGCGATGTCACGCCCTGCGCGCCGTAGACCGTGCTGGCGTAGCCCAGAGTCACGCTCGCGGCCGCGTACTCGGCGGGGATCGTCTCGGTGCGCTGATCGGTTCCGCCGGACAGAGTGAGGGTGCCGTCCTCGGCGACGTCGCGGACCGTCCAGAGTTCGCGGTTGGCGACGGTGAAGTCCTCGCCGCGGTGGTTGCGGCGCGTGGTCACCACGTCCCCGATGTGCAGCGCGGCGCCGTCGCGCCCGCTCGCGCGGACGGCGGTGTCGAGCTGGCCGGCCTCGATCCTGGCTTCCTGGATCGCGATGTTGATCGCACCCACGGTCTCGTTGTCGGTGGCCATGACCGCGATCGACTCCCCGGTGCCGTGGGCGGTGATCCATGCGGCGGCGGCCTGCTGAGTCTGCTCGGTGCTGTCGCTGAGGCGGTCGACGTGTCCGTGCTCGTGCAGCCACAGCGCGACCTCGTGCGCCTTCTCCGGCGTCGCGGCCTGGCGGAGGTCGCGGGAGATCTCGGCGTAGGCGGTGTCGGGCTGGCGCGGGTCGTCGGCGCGGCGGAATCGGTGGATCGCGTGCAGGTCCACGCGTGCCTCGTCGGGGAGCTGCGCCTGGACCAGTGCCATCGCGCCGGAGTGGCCGACCGGGCGGACCTGGTGAGGATCTCCGACCAGTGCGAGGCGAGCGCCGCAATCGTCCGCGACGGTCAGCAGCGCCGCCATAGAGTCGGTGTCCACCATCCCGGCCTCGTCGCACACGATCACGTCGCCGGTCGCGAGCTGCGCGGCCGCGCTGGGACCGTAGTAGATCGAGCCGTCCGTGTCGGTGTCGCCGGAGCTGAGGCGCTGCCAGGTCGTCTGCCCCGATGCCTCGGTGCGCCACCTGAACCCGTGCTGGTACAGCAGGGCGTGGAGGCTGGAGCCGTCCGTGCCGATCTCGGCCTGCGCGACCTGCGCGGCCTTCATCGTCGGGGCGACGGTCAGCATCCGGTGTCCCTCGGCGGCCACGGCACGCTCGGCGACGGTGAGCATCGTGGTCTTGCCGGCCCCTGCCGGCCCCTCGACGGTGACGATCGGGGAGCTGCCGGCAACGGCCCGCGCGGCGACGATCTGGCGATCATCGAGCTGCACCGGATCCTCGCCGGCCGCGGCGCGCTCGGCGTCCACGACGGCGACGCTCTGCGCGATCGCCTCCAGCGGCGCGGGAGTGGGGTCACCGACCGCGGCGCGCAGGGCGGCGCGCTCGGTGATCCGGGCTCGAGTCTGGCCTACCGAGGTGAGGCGGAGGGCCTTCACGTCGTCAGGGCCGCGGACCCCTGCCGGTGCGAGGGACTCGACTTCCGACAGTGCCCGGGTCTCGACCTCACCAATCAGGCGGGCGAGCTCCTCGGGGCTGACGGTCAGCTGCGCCTGGGCGACGGCCATCGTTGCGCCGGCCCGGAGATCCACACGGGAGAACCGGCCCTGGGAGCGCACGGCGCGCTGATCCGTCCATCCCAGCGCATAGGCCGTCAGCCGGCCCCGGTCCACCTCGTGCGCCTCGCGGGGCTGGACCGGGGACGGCTGCCGGGCCACGAGCACGGCGGGGTCCACGTCGGCCAGCTCGCGCCGAACTTGATCGCGCCACTGGTCCTCGTCCAGCTCGTCAGGCTTCTGCGCGCGGTCCAGTGCCCACGCCTGCCGGTCCCACGATTCGACGAGGCGAGGCGTGGGCTCCTCCCCCGGATTCGAGGCCCGCCACTCTCGCTCCAGACGGGCCTTGTTGCGGCCGATCTGGGCGGCCCGCTTACTCATCGGGTCCACGACGTGAGACAGCTCCGCGATCTCGCCATCGTCGTTGAGCGTGTACCCGTGAGCGGCCAGTGCCGCCCTCCAACGGGTGTCGGTCCGTGCCGCCAGCTCCCCGCGCGCGTTGACGAGAACCTGGTGGCGGAACACCTGCTGCGAGTCCACGTTGGACCACTTCCCATCGACGCCCTGCACCTTGGCGTTGAGCCAGAGGTGGCGGTGCGCGTGGGGGTCCAGCGACCGGGAGCGCTCGTGGTCCAGCGTCACCACTTCAACCTGAGCCAGGCCGATGCGCTGCTTCCCTCCCGCGCCGCGGCGGGTCGTGAGCTCCTCGCTCCACGCGGTGACGGTCTCGTCGGTCACGCGGTCCATCAGCGCGTCGAACTCCTCGCGCAGCTCGGGGTGAAGCACCGCCGCGAGCGAGTACGACTTCGGGGCGTTGATCGTCGCGTCGTAGAGGAGATGAGCGTCCGGGGAAGTCATCGTGCGGCCGCGCTGCTCGCCGGTCTCGGGGTCCACCCCGTCGATCCACGCGCGCAGCTGCTCGGCGTCGAGCTGGTCGCGCTGGATGCCGTCGGCGCGGGCGGTGTAGCGGGCGACGGTGGGCGCGTCCTCGCGACCGTAGGAGTCGGCAGATTCGGCCCCCGCCGACACCTGCCGCTCGACCTCGGCGGCGTCACAGCCTCCCTGGAGGGCGTACGCCGTGGCGTGACGGATCCCGTGGCCGTCAACGCCACGTCGCCACACCTGGACCCCTCCGCGCATGGGGACAGGGTAGCGCACATACCACGTAGTGCTTGCGTGCATAGCAGTTGTCGGTGACGACGCTGGAGGCGTGCGCGTTGGGGTCGTGAGCGGGGAGCGCGCGGCGGTGGAGCGTGCGGCTGCTGGGACGGCGGCATGCGCTGCGGCGGCGGGGGGCGTCGTGGCGTGGTGGCTTGTGGAGGCACGACGAGGAAGGGATGAGCGATGGGCAAGCAGAGGAAGTATCTGGACCGGGGGCGGCGGATCGCGCTGGAGGGCCGGCCCTATCGAGTGGAGTGGCTGACGCTGTTGTCGCTCGGCCGGCGAGCAGTGAAGCAGGGTCGGGACGCCTCCGCCCCGACCCTGGCGGCGGTGATGTGGGAAGGGATGACTGCGCTCTCCCCCTTCGCCCGGCCGGCGCCGCTCGATCACCCCTTCCTCCGCTCCGCCCTGGAGTCGCGGGAGGAGGCGACGTTGGCGTACCTGACCGAGCAGTGGCGCGACGCCTGGGTGTCCCCACTCCCCCGGGGCGCTGACGAAGCCCGCGAGCTACTGAGCCGCCCAACCTGTGGCGAGGGCGGCCGGACGGGTCACCTCATGACGGCGTACGCCGCACGGCTCCCCGAGGGAGAGGTCACCTGGTACGCGGGGTACTGCGAGAACTGCATGCGGGCGATGCTGCTGCGCATCAATGACGAGACGTTCTCGGTGACGTGGTGGCCGTTCTACGACCAGGAGTCGGCGTGAACCGCCCCGGCCCCGGCACGACCGACCCGGCGCACGATCCCCGCCAGGGCGACCTCCTGGAGCTGCTGAAGGACTGGACGGCAACCCCTCCCCAGTCTCGGGAAGTGAGACGGCGCGGGGAAGGTGAGAGCGGGCCCTCGCGTGCCCGGGAGATGCGCGGAGGCGCTGGCGTTGGCACGATGGCTGCCATACAGCGGGTGGAAGGGGGACAGTGATGGAACCGGCAGGATTCAGCGACACCGGGATGATCGTGTTCGGCATCGCGCTGCTGGGGCCTGCCGTCTTGATCCTCGTGGCTACGTTCGCCTGGCTTCTGTTCGGCCCGCGGCACCGGCTGCTGGGGAGCTGCGCGGTGATGGTCGGTGGCGTACTACTGGCGGCCCCCGTGCTGATCGTCGGCACTGTCATCGCGTCGATGGTCTAGCACCGCCCCGCCCCGTACAGAGATGACCCCCACCCTCGGCTCGAGGATGGGGGTCACGTCATGTGGTGCGGAGCGGTCATAGGGCGATGCGCCCCCGTGGCGCGCCCGGATCTAACCCGAGCTGCCCGCCCCTCCCAGAGCTCTGGCCGGGAGCCAGGGCCTTGATCTTGTCGGGCCGGAAGCCGGACCAGTGATCCTCCCCAGCGACAACGACGGGAGCCTGCGCGTAGCCGAGCGCCCTGACGGCCTTCAACGCCTCGGGGTCCTCGGTGAGGTCCCGGGCCTCGTACTCGACTCGGCTGCTGCGGAGAGCGCGCTTGGTGGCATCGCACTGCACGCACTGCGGCTTGGTGTAGACGGTGACCTTCATGGGTTCCTCCTCGGTAGGTGGGTCGATGAGCCGGCTGCCGGCGGTGCGCGCTGCGATGAGAGCATGGCGACTCACTCCGTGAATCCGTCCGGCACCCGTGCGATGCCGACGAACTGGTCGCCGCTGAGCCGCGCCGGACTGAACTTCGTCACGGCCGCGCCTCGGCTCGCCTCGATCATCTGCCCGTCCCCGGTGTAGATCGCCACGTGCGAGACCTCTGCACCAAGCCGGCCCCACGCCTCGAAGATCAGATCGCCCGGCTGCGCCTCACTGGGCGAGACCTCGTAGGAGCGCAGAGCGGCCCACTGCGCCCGTGCGGTGCGGGGCAGACGCACCCCCGAGGCCATGTAGGAGTACGTCGTCAGGCCCGAGCAGTCCTGACCGCCATTCGTCGGGCCGTCCCAGCCACCTCCCCCGAACACGTAGGTCTGTCCGAGCGTCGTCTCCGCTCGCTCCAGGACCGCGGCGATGTCACCCGTGGCAGCCGATGCCCCGCTGCCGCCCTCTGCGCCGCACACGGTGGAACCGGGCTGGGTCTGGTCGATCTCCGCATCCACGTTGGCCAGAGCGGCGATGATCTGCCGCGCCTCTGCCTCGTGCTTCGCGTACGCCTGGGGGTGAGCGCTGCGCTGGACGCGCTGCGCGGCCACAGTCGGAGGAAGGGACTCCCAGCCATCGACATTCACGAGCCCGGGAATGTGATATCCCTTGGGTCCAGCGCCCCCAGGGACCTCCTGGGAAAGGGTCTTGCCCTTGTAAAAGACTTTCGCGGCGTAGGCGGTGTCGGTGACTTCCTCCAGCGTTCCGTACCATCCAGGAAGCTGCCGCTGCTGGAATACTCCAGCGTCCCCGTTCTCGTCCGGGCTGAATGTGCTGGGATGGTCGCCCAGACGGGATTCCTGCATGGCAGTCATCAGCGCGACCAGCTGCCCACGGGCGGAGATCCCCTCGGCCTCCCCCACCGTCAAGATGATCGCGGCCTGCTCGACCGCCTTGGGCGAGTAGCTGCCGACACCGGACACCTGCCCCTCCACGGTCACCGACAAGGAGCTGTCCACGCAGAGCACGTCACTACCCCCGTCCTCGCCCGCGAGCAGGCCGAGCCCGACGACACCGCCGCCTACCGCGAGGGCCACGGGCGCGACGCATCCGACGGTCAGGGCCGCGGCGAGCATCTTTTTCGACTTCATCCTCAGCCCACCTCCTCCGGGGGCTCCATGTACGAGACCTTCCACGGATCGCCGGCCTCGGCGCGGGCCATCACGAGCTGGAAGTCACCGAGGGTGGTCGGGACAGTCACCTCGGCATCGGTCGCGCTGACCGGTCCGTACTCGGCGCTGCCCTCGGGCGCACCGGACGGCACTCGACGGGGGTCGGTGTACTGCCACACCTCCTGCGCAGTGGGCGTGAGGTGCTTGGAGAACTCCGGCCACCAAGCCTCGGGATCGTCGGTAGCGAAGTACGCCTCCACCGCGCCATGGGCAGCCGTGCCGGCCGCCTCCGCATCGCCCTCGGCCGCCGCCGCCGGCCCCTCATCACCCGGCGCGATCGGAGCCCCCTCCTCGGGAGCCACGTCCCACTCCGACGGGGGCTCTCCCCCATCACTGGGAGCCGGCGCACTCTCCGAGACGGCTTCGGGCTCGGTGGCCTCACTGGTGGACGGCGGTGCCTCCGGCGACTCGGCTGGACCACTGCACCCCACCACGAAGAGGGCCGCGGCCAGCATGGGAACTGCTCTTGTTGATCTCATACCTTGACAAGCGCAGCCACCACGACACTCCCGCTTCGGTCAAGTCCCCGGAAGTGGTGTAGCGATCCTTCGGCGATAGGGATCAGGCTGTCAGCGCGAAAAGTGCATCGGTGCTCACCTCGTTCACGGGATTGGTGGTGAGGGTGAGGCGGCAACGGGCCAGGACGTCGAGGCCGAGGTAGCGGCGTCCTTCGGCCCATTCATCGGTCTGCTCGGCCAGGACCGCGCCGACGAGGCGGACGATCGCCTCGCGGGAGGGGAAGATGCCCACCGAGTCGGTACGGCGGCGGATCTCGCGGTTCAGACGCTCGGTGGGGTTGTTCGACCAGATCTGGACCCACACATCCTTCGGAAACGCGGTGAACGCGAGGACGTCTGCGCGGGCGGCATCGAGGTGCTCGGCCACGGCCGGGAGCTTCTCACCGACGTAGTCCAGCAGACGCTCGAACTGCGCATTCACGGCCGCGGCGTCGGGCTGGTCATAGACGCTGTGCAGCATCGCTTTCACGGCTGGCCACATGCCCTTGGGGCAGATGCTCATCAGATTCGCGGCGTAGTGGGTGCGGCAGCGCTGCCAGGACGCTCCGGGCAGGTGAGCGGCGATCGCCTCGACCAGCCCCGCATGCGCGTCGGAGGTGACCAGGCGGACTCCGCCCAGGCCGCGGGCGACCAGGTCGGCGAAGAAGCTGTTCCAGGCCGCGCCGGTCTCGCTGGTCGCGACCCGGATGCCGAGGACTTCGCGGTGGCCGTCGCCGTTGACGCCGGTGGCGAGCAGGACGACGGCATTGATGACTCGTCCGCCCTCGCGGACCTTCATCGTCAGTGCGTCGGCGGAGACGAACGTGAACGGCCCGGCCTCGTCCAGGGGGCGGTGGCGGAACTGCTCGACGTGCTCGTCCAGATCGGCCGCCATGCGGCTGACCTGGGACTTCGAGAGGCTGTTGATGCCGAGGGTCTTGACGAGTTTGTCCATTCGACGGGTGGAGACGCCGGCGAGGTAGCAGTCCGCGACCACGGTGATCAGGGCGGATTCGGCGCGTTTGCGGCGCTCGAGCAGCCACTCGGGGAAGTAGGTGCCGGTGCGGAGCTTGGGGACGGCGACGTCGATCGTGCCGACGCGGGTGTCAAGGTCGCGGTGGCGGTAGCCGTTGCGCTGAGCGACCCGCTCGGGGCTGGGTCGACCGTATTCCGCGCCGGCGACCGCGTCAGCGTCCGCGGACAGCAGCTCGTTGATGATCCTTTGCAGCATCGTGCGCATCAGATCCGGGGAGGCTTCGGCCAGGGCTTCACCGAGCAGGCCGTGAGGGTCGACAATATGAGGAGCGGTCATCGTGATGACTCCGTTCGAGGATTCTGTGGAAGGTTGACTCGAAGGATCACACGGTGGCCGCGTCCTCGTCAGAGACGATCACGGGGCCACCGCGCTACACCACTATGCGGGACTCAACTCCCGCTTCGGGAGGGTTACAGGACCACGGCACTACGCGCCTACGGATGTACGGATTGAGGAACCACACTTCTCTGCGCTCTCGGGACTGAACCACGGCCTCGCGGTCGCTGGATCGGGGGCTGCGCTCATAGTCGCGGGAGGCGTGGGGTACGGCTGCCCGCGCGCCCAGCAGCGAACGAAGGCAAGGGGCGCGGAGCGGCCCGCGGCAGCAGCTTGTAGACGATCCCCCTATGTCGGTGAGACGGCGCATCATGACCCCCATGAAGGATCAATGGCTACAGCGTGGCCCAGCGGGATGGGTCGAGCCGATGCCTCCTCGCTGTGAGTGCGGATCAGGCCGGCACATCATCGGGTGGGCATGGTGCGGCTGCGCGGGTGCCAGGCACGGCGGGCACCGATCGTGGCGATGCCGGGGCTGTGATCGGCTAGAGCTGGTGGGATGCATCGGGCCATTCGAGGTGCAGGCGTGACAGTAGATACGGACCTTCTGTACGACTGAACTACTGATTTGCTCGGGCGGCCAATGGTGGCGGGGTGTAGCGAGTGTCGTGGTGGGCGCGCTTGTCAGGGGGAGCGTGCCCCGGCCGCGCCGGAGTCCGCCACCTACCGAAACCATCGACTGACCACCACGAGGGGAACCAGCAGTCATGAGTGACATCACCATCCACCTGCAGGACGACGCGTCCGGCAGCATCGTGATCGACGGTGCGCGCGAGCCGATTCTCGAACCCGATGTGGCCAGCGCCCGGGCCGCAGCGATGAGGCGTGCGGCCGAGCATGCCCGCAACACTGCTCGCACGGTCACCGTGACTGCCCATGACCCCACGGCCACGTTCCACCTCGTGATCCAGCCCGATGGCTCTATCACCACGCGGCCCGCACCTACTGCGCCGTCTCGGGAGCAGCCGGCTACCAAGCCAGGCATCAGCGAGATCTCCGACGCCCAGGAAGACCTGAAGGCCACGCGACCCAGCGCGATCAGCGCGAACGCTCCAGCGGCGCCGACGGATGCTGACTCGACAGGTGACGCGCCCCCGCCCGTCCCCACCACATGGCACCCCGTTGAAGCTCATCACGGCCCGGCTTCCCCGGAGTACGTCACCGTGGGCACGCCGGGCAGGAGTGTGCCTCCCCGGCAGCCCGGGTCGGGACAGCAGCTCATGGCCGATGAGGCAAGCCGCGTGCCTCCGATGCCCAGCGTCGGTGAGACGGGCACGCCGCTTTCGTATGCCTCTGCCGACGTGTCCGATCCTGTCCATGCCGACCCCCGCTGGTCCGACATCGCCCAGCAGCCCGCCACGCACGGTTTCCGCGGCACCCTCAACGGCATCGGGCTCAAGCTCGCCCCCACCGACGAGGAACTCGCCGAGCGCCGCGAGAGCCTGCGTCTGGAAATCGCGCGCGAGGAGGAGGCGCGCCGCGCCGATGAGCAGCTCGCCCAGGAAGAAGCCGTGAAGGAGACCCGCCGCGCGGCCCGCGAACGCGAAGCAGCCGAGAAGGCTCGCGCCGAGCGAGCGATCATCCAGACCAACTACGACCGTCCCATGACCGCCAGCCTCATGAACGACAAGGGAGGCGTCGGTAAGACCACCGACGCCCTCTGCATCGCCGCGGCCGCCGGCCGTATACGTGGCGGTGACGTGATCGCCTGGGACGCCAACGAGACCCGCGGAACGATGGGCTTCCGCGCCCTAAAGGATCGCCACAGCCGCTCCGTCGTGGACTTCCTGGACGAGGCGGCGAAGGACTTCCGCACCGTCGAGGGCTCCCGCCGCACCACGCTCTCCCGCTACACGCGGGGCCAGGGAGACAACCAGTTCGCCGTGCTCGCCTCGGACGAGTCCCGCAAGAAGCAGGACCAGGTAGACGGCGACGCCTTCCGCATCGTCCACGAGATCGTCGGCCGGTTCCACTCCCTGATCATCGTCGACACCGGCAACAACCACGAGGTCAGCCACTTCAAGGCAGCCCTCGCCGCGACCGACCAACTCGTCATCCCCGTCTCCCCCGGCGAAGACAGCGCGTACGCCGCCGAGCTGATGCTCGACAACTTCATCGGCTGGGGCTACGGCGGCCTCGTCACGAACGCCGTCGTCCTCCTCCACGACTCCGCCACCCAGCACGGAGACGCCCGCGCGATCGCCGCAAAGTTCGAGAACCGTGTCCGCACCATCCTCCCGATCCCCTTCGACCGGATCCTCGATGCCGGCGGCGAGATCGACTTCGACGCCCTCGCTCCCGCTACCCGCGCCGCGTACCAAAGCGCCGCCGCAGCCATCTCCCACGGCCTCGCCGAAACCAGGGAGAACTGAGTTAAGAAAACCACCCCCGATTAACCTGACGCTGGTGGCACAGCCTAATTCTCGCCAATTCTTACCGCCCGCCCGAAAGCGCACGAAGTGCTCACCGAGACGGGCTTCTTGCCGCGCTGAGGCGGAGGGAATGATCGCCAACCTAACATACGCGGGGGAAAGCCCTATACTCTATCATAAGTGAGCCATTTCCAACTACCCGGTCATGCATGGCCCTAACTAACCTCATCAATAGCGATCCGACGCAACGAGTGCGCTATTTCTCAAGCAGCAAGAAAAGATCGTGCAAAGTTCCTCCTTTCCACCCAGTTATCACGGGACCACTCTACCTCGACACCCGCATCGCTTGAGCGAGCCTCTACGCCCGTGAGGCGCGAAAACGACTCACCGGAGAAGTATGCTTTCTTAAGACTATTTGTGCTGCCGTGCAGGTACGAGAAACCAACGAATCGAGCGGCTACATCTTCTATTGTAAATAGATTGCTTGCCAGCCCTTCGGCAATCGATCGCTCGAGCGCGTCCGCGAAGGGCGACTCTCGCACAAAGTCGAAGAGAAAACCACTGCCGGACTCAGCGTCAGCCAGATCCTGCTTCTGCAGTTCTTCAGAGAGGAACGTAAAGACACGCTCCGATTCCCGGGAGATTAATCGAAGTACTGCTTCCTCAACCGGGTGCTCGACATTAATTAGTGAGCCCCTGAGCGTGACCAATACTTCAACCCGGCGATGGACACTTGTGCATTTCTCTAACACACTATTTGCGTCAACTGATTGGTCTGCCATTAGGATCTTCAATAAAAGAGCAGCAGCCCAAATGCGTAGCTGATCTTCATGTGATGTCCACGACTCTACCTTCGGCCGTGCAGCATTAACCAGATCCATCGCTACGCCAAGAATCTTCAGATTAGCGGGTGCATTCAGGACTGACGGATGAGTGGGATTTCGCAGGTCTGGATATCGGTCCAGGATCTTACTTAATGCTAGAGTTACTCGTGCATCGCTCTCATCACAAAGTATTCTCCTCAGCTCTCCGTCGTCTCCAGAAGCGGCGTCGTCTAGCGCGTGAGCAATAAGCGCGTCGGGTATGTCACCCACGGGAATAGCCTGGGCGATATAACGATCAAAGTAATCTGCATGGGCGAAGCACCCGGGGCTAGTACGCCGATAGTCCCCTCCATGCACCGCTGGAAAAATGGCTCTAAGAACAGCGAGCGCGTGGACCCCATCCTCTTTAGGGTCAACGGTTTCCACCAGTTTTTCCCAATCCTCCGTTGTATGATCACCTCGAGGAATGGCGCCATATAGGGGTGCGGACCGAGTTAGCGCCGCCTTATGGTACTGCAGCTTAACGAAGACGTCGGGAAACTGAACCTTCAGGAACGTAGCTAGAATAAGATCTACATCGTTTACTTCGCCCGTCTCATGAGCCGCAAACTGTTCGCGAACCTGCGCCAGATATCTCTCTATCGCGCGAGGCGTTGTTAATTGGGTTGGCATTGTTTGATAAACCACTTCACTGAAGCGCTCTTTATCATAAGAGAACTGGGAAAATTGTGGCGTAGCGATTTCTGACAAACCGTCGCTAATCAGCTCCACGATTTGCCCTAGAAGTAGAGGAGGAAGACTGAGGGGATACTGAACAATCTTCTCCATAAAGGATCTAGCTCGATGTTTTGATAAGGCGTGGGTGCCGCCAATACTTAATGTTTCGATAATGCTTTGCTCGTCGTAAGCAAGCAAGAAGTCAACGTTAGGAAATCGCCCTAATAGCCGCACAACTCGGAGCAGATCATACAGTTCAGGGGGCTGTAGTCGGTCAATGTCGTCAACTACGATTAGTATCGGAGTTTCCAGCTTTCGTAGCTCCCCTGCGAGGTCACCAAAAGCCTTGCTCCAAGGTTTATCGAGCCGCTTTTCCAAAGCTTCTAGACCGCCGGAAACTGCCGTCCCGGCGACTGGAATCAACGTAGCGGCAGATCTTGCTATGTCTGCATTCTTAACAATCAGATCCTTGAGCGTTTTTGAGCCGGATCTCGGCGCAGCGGTTAACAGAGTCGCAAAAAACTCAGAAAGCAGGCCGTCGGTTCCGGTCGTCGCCCAGGGAGTAAACTGCAGAGTCTTCCAGGCGCCATCGCTTACCTCTGATAGATGCGAGGTCAACAGCGCTATAGATGATGACTTTCCACTTCCCCATTTACCCTCCAGTCCGTATACAACGCTTGAGTCGCTACTGTGGTTCCTGCAAATGAGTTGAGCGGCCGCTCTGCTAAACTCTACACGATTAAAGCGGTCTTGCGCAACTGATTTTATGGGATCGTCCCGCCAGCCTTGCAATCTTAAAGTCTTGTCAGCATGGGTTTGTGTCAATTCGAGCCCCTCGCTTCGTCAGAAATTATTTGGGTGAGTCGCATTCTAATGCAATGGCTACGAAGAGCCACGCGCGCATCCGCACGATAATTACTCGCCGGATACCACCTTGGAGTTATGGCCTTAGATATGTCGAGATGGGTTTAGAGTTACGGGCCTTCGGGACCGATCATGCTCTGAGAATAGACTAGTTCGTCCTGGACCACCACGGGTCACGACGACCGATGGGGGCCGCGCTGCAAGCAAAGTAGAGCGCCAGGCCAGAGCCTGGCGCTCCATGCACCGATCCACCTCAGCTGGACACTGGCCGGTGGCCGCAATGGCGGGCCAGTTGGTGACACGGATGGCGGGCGCATCTGCAAGTATCCGGGGTCGGTGCGGGTAGTAGTCGGCCATCGGAGCTGCGGACGTGGCGCACGCGGTACTCGCGGAGGCGCACAGTCGTCTCGGAACGCTCTGAGGCACGGAGCCAAGCGATCCAGAGTGGGAGTTGCGTAATGACGGCCATAGTCAACACAGTGACTCAATATTCTGCCCCTTTGCGAGCATCTCCGATGCTCTGGGGATGTGTGGGATGTATGGACGGGAGGAGACTCGCCGATAGAGCTACTGCGTCCGTAGGGCCGAGCACTTGATGCAAGAGTCACCCAACCACGGCTTGCTCAGCTCGGACTTCGCTGAAGTCATGCTGGATGAGAGTGCCCGGTACGCGTGCGTCGAGACTCTTAGTCAGTGGGCCCGGGGTTCGAGTCCTAGAAGGCGCACCCGAAGGAGAAGCCCCACCGGCCAGCCGGTGGGGCTTCTTCGTGTCCCGGAACAGCCCGAGGCCGTCGAAGAGGTCCCCCACAGTCACGCCGAAGTAGTCGGCGACCAGCTCGATCTCGTTCGCATACCACGGGGGCTCGCCCTTAATCTTCGCGAACACGGTGGCCCTACTTGCCCCGATGAGCACCAGCGTGGCGCCGGCGGTGAGTACCTCTGCTAGCAGATGGTCCAGTACTGGCCGACGCTCGGCCGTGCTCGACGCCTACTCCTGGTGGATGCGCTCGCGCTCCACACCCCGGGCCAGCAGTGCGTCCAGCTGCCGCTACAGGGACTGCTCCTCGGTCGAGACCCGCGCGAAACCGTAGAGCGTCACGGCTGCAGCAGCCAGCCGATCAGCGCGCCGTCGGGCCGGCCGTTCTTGCGCGTCGCTGAGGCCGCGGTGGTCTCGGCCGAGTCGGCGGCAAGCGGGAGCACATGCGTGATCTGAGCCAGCGTCACGGAGAGGTCGTACTCATGGTCGACGTCGCCGGCCGCGTGCGCCTCGCGCAGCACCTGCGCGAGAGCTACGGCCAGGTCGTGGTTGTCGATCATGGGGTCCGTGGTGGCCTCCTGTGCCAGAAGTGCTGATGCTGACGGATATCTGGCACAGATCATTATGGTGCACAGATATGCCACGAGTCGACCTGCGGGAATGCCGTCACCCGGCGGTGCTGCGCGCCGGACACTTAACGACCGTTTGTGGTGCGGGTGCTGCCGTCTGGCGGCCGGCCCCCTCATGTCGTTACTGTTCGCTGCCTAGGGCATTGTGGCCGTGCACACGGGACAGCTCGTTTACTAGATAATGCTGAAGATGGCGCCCGCTATAGAACTCTGGTCGCTCGCCCCTGCCAAACCAGTCCCAGTAAATTGGAGCACCATGTCCATTTCGACTAGCCGACCGGTCCGTCAGCGGATGTTCACGCCGTGACGAGCGAGTTTGGCGCCCGGCTCCGGCTGGCTGCTGCGCCCGAGAGCGCCTGTGACAGACAGTTGACCATCTACAGGTGGACCCTCAGCGTCGAGCCAAGCGACATCCCTACTCTCGCCCGCGACGTCGGTCGCGCCTACATCACCGAGGCGGCCAGACTCCTCTTCCCGAATGCCGAGGCCCGGGATGTGGTGCCCACTGCGGACACCGTCCGCAAGGGAGATTTCGGCGAGATGGTTGCGATGGGCATCTACAGCACCCGGATGGGCCGCACGGTGCCCTACACAAAGCTGCAACTCGCCAAGAACGTCGCCGACGCCACCGTACAGGGGCCGGACACCGTTTGCCTCACCATCACCCAGGGCGAGGACCTAGAACCGGTTTCCGTCGAAGCTAAGTGCCGCCCCATCGGCCGCCCGTCGAGCGTGCTCACCCCCATCGAAGAGAGCTCCAAGGCGGTCACGTCCGACTACCTGGCGCAGGCCTGGGCCAGCGGCGTGCAGCTCATGCTGGGCCACCCCGATCACGCGCGGCACTTCGCGTTCTCAGCGGCCCAGCACCTGGGGCGCCTCATCGACCCCAAGGCTCCCCTGCCCCCGCACCTGCGTCACGGAGTCGCCGTGGTCGGCGAGGACCGCCTGTCGACTAAGCAGATCGAGGACAAATGGGAGGGCGCCCCGCACGTCTCCGAGCTACACGTCGTCACCGTCCCCGACCTCGTCAACACAATGAACCGCATCTTCGATGCCGCGGCAGCCCTCACCTATCAGGACCTGACCGGAGGTGCAGCACCCCTGATCGCCCCCCTAGCCAAACCGGGTATCTCCGGCCTGGTCAGCCGTGATGTGCCAGCCCAGCTCGCTGACCCGTCTATACCTGATCCGCTTCGTATCATTCTCGAGGCCAGCCTCTGGTACCTGGCCGACGAGGACGGGATCGCCAGGGCTCGCGCCAGCGCGCTCACCGACCACGACGACGTCGACGTGTGTGGCCTCGCCCAGCTGCTTACGGGTGCCCACGCCCGCGCCGGCGGGACCCTGCGCGGGCGCCCCTTGGGTGACTTCGCGGTCGCGGTGCGCGACGTCGTCGACCTCCATGTCCAGCCCGGCCGGCTGCGTGAAGTACTTGAAGATGCGTCCCTCGAACTGGGTGTCCTGCATGCTGCGCAGTACGTGGCGGCCGCGGTCATCCACCGTCTCGACCGCCACCCCCAGATCATGACCGCGGCGAAGGGAGCCAACGGCGTCTGCGTGCAGCACGTTGTCGCGCAGATGCGCCAGGTCGGCCGGCACGCGTTCTGGCCTTCGCAGGCAGAAGCCGTGCGAGGCGGCCTCCTGGACCCCGCGCAACGTTCGCTCGCCATCAAGATGCCCACCAGCGCCGGCAAGACGACACTCATGCAGCTAGTTGTTGCTGGCCAGGAGGTTGTTGACACTTCTTGGGGCTGGCGGCGCAGCCAGGTAAGGTGAGCGGTATGTCGAGCCCTGAATCGGACACTCAGGGGCTTTCGGTCACGCCGTCAGCCCCTCACCTCCGCTGAGCCCTTAGCTCTCTGTTGCCCAGTGCTGCGCGCAGCACGGCATCCGGGTGCCCTCTGGGCGCTGACCGTGGTGACGAGACGTTCTCTTGTTCGTACTCTCGCTTCGGAGCTATCTCGATGCCTTTCGCTCTCTATCTTCTTGCCCTGGTGGTCTTCGCCATGGGTACTTCCGAATTCATGCTCGCCGGCCTCGTGCCCGACATCTCCACATACTTCAGCGTTTCCGTGGGGACCGCTGGTCTCCTGACATCGGCGTTCGCCGCAGGGATGGTGATCGGTGCACCGGCGATGGCCGCGCTCACTCGTCACCTCCCCGTGAAGGCGACACTCCTGGGTTGCGCGATCGTATTCGCGCTATCCCACGTCGTCGGGGCACTTACGCCGGATTTCACGGTTCTGTTCATCACGCGCGTGATCGCGGCGATCGTGAATGCAGGCTTCCTGGCGGTCGCTTTGGGTGCGGCGACGAGACTCGTAGCACCCGATGCCAAAGGGCGGGCCGTGGCGGTTCTGCTGGCGGGTACCACCGTCGCCACCGTCGCCGGCGTCCCCGCCGGTGCACTGCTTGGAACGGCACTCGGCTGGCAGTCGACGTTCTGGGCGATCGCTCTTCTCTGCGTCCCCGCTGCGATCGGCATTGCCGCGGGCTTCAACACTCAAGTTCACGACTCGTCAAGGGAGGAGTCGTCCTCGACCTCGCTGCGTGTGGAACTGGCGCAGCTGTCCTCCCCGCGCCTCGTTCTAACGATGCTGCTCGCTGCCCTGGTGAATGCCGGCACCTTCGCCACGCTCACCTATCTCGCGCCGATCGTTACGGACACCGCCGGCCTGAGCCAGTGGTGGGTACCGCTGGCCCTTGTGCTCTTCGGCGTCGGCTCCTTCATCGGCGTCACCGTTGCGGGACGACTCTCGGATGCCCGACCCAGGATCGTCATCGTCGGTGGTGGCAGCGTTCTGGTGCTCGGGTGGGTCGCGCTGGCCCTCTTTGCAACGAACCCCGTTGCCCTGCTCGGGCTCGTATTCACTCAGGGTGTGGTGGGGTTCGCCGTCGGGAGCACGCTGATCACACGAGTGCTCTATGCCGCGGCGAGTGCACCCACCATGGCAGGGTCATACGCGACAGCGGCACTCAACGTTGGCGCGGCCGCCGGTCCCGTGCTCGCCTCCGCCGCACTCAGCGTCATGCCGGGCGCGCTCGGACCCGTTTGGGTAGCCGCGCTCGCGACCACCACGGCACTGCTGCTCGCAGTTCCGCTTATTCGGCTGATTGCACCCGTCGAGAGCGAGGTGGTCAAGTGACGCACGCAAATTCGCCACTGACGGTCGAAGGTCGTCGTCGACTCGTCGCGCGCTGTCGGACTCGACCTATTTCTCATGTTGCCGCAGAGATGGGGATCTCCCGCGCGACCGCCTCGAAATGGGTCAACAGATACAAACGATTCGGGAAGCTCGGTCTACAGGACCGCTCGTCGTCGCCGATCCGTCAACCATCTGCAACGCCTGGCCGCCTCGTGGAGCAGATCGAGTCAATGCGACGAGAACAGAAATGGCCAGCGTCCCGTATCGCATTCGAGCTCGAGCAAGCAGGAACACCGGTCAGTCGTCGCACCATCACCCGGCTCCTCGCGCAGCTGGGCCTGAACCAGCGCAAGTATATTGACCCCAACGGCGAGTTGAATCGGGAACCGCAACGTATCACCACCAAACGTCCCGGCCACATGGTGCACCTGGACGTGAAGAAGGTCGGTCGTATCCCTGATGGCGGCGGGTGGCGTGTGCACGGCAAAGGCAGCGAGAAAGCCAAAGCTGTCGCACGTCAGAAGACCCGGGGTACGAAGACTGGGTACGTCTACCTGCATTCGGCCATCGACGGGCACACCCGACTCGCGTACACCGAAGCGTTGCCGGACGAGAAAGCCGCCACTGCCGTCGCGTTCCTCGGACGTGCAAGAGCTTGGTTCGCCAAGCACGGCATCGCCGGGATCGAGCGGGTCGTGACCGACAACGGTTCCTGCTACCGATCCGCAGCTTTCCACGACGCAGTCGGGAACAGTCGACACCAGCGCATCACGCCATACACGCCTCGACACAACGGCAAAGTCGAGCGCTACAACCGGATCCTCGCCGAAGAGTTTCTTTACGCGCGCATCTGGCGCTCAGAAGCCGAACGCGCTGCCGCGCTCGAAGTGTGGAACCGGCACTACAACTATCACCGTCCCCACGGCGCTCACGACGGGCAACCGCCCGCCTCTGCGACACCGACGCGAGTCAGCAACGTCATGGCCTCATACAGCTAGTTGCCGCGCACAGCATCGACCTTCATCCCGACGGCGTCGTGGCAGTCCTGGCGCCGACCCGAGCTCTCGTCAGCCAGCTGTACCACGACCTCCGCGACGGACTGCCGGCTGACGTTGCAGTGCGGTCCTCGCAAGGTGGCCTCGACTATGACACCGACCTCCCCTCCACAGGGAGTGTCCTGGACGGCTCGGGAGTGGCCGTGGTCACCCCCGAACGCTTCGACCTCGACTGGCGCCGGGCCCTGACCGAAGACAGCGGCATCGACCTAGACGACATCAAGCTACTGATCGTCGACGAGGCGCAGCACGTGGACAACGGGCCGCGCGGCGCCACCCTCGAGCTCATCATCGCCAAGGCGCTGCGGCGTGGCATTCGTGTCGTCCTTCTCGCCAGCCAGTTCTCAAACGTCACGGCCATCGCTAACTGGGTGAACGGAGACGCGCTGGAGTCCGACTGGCGACCAGCCTGGCTCGAGCGGCACGTCTTCATCCGCGGCCTGCCGGGAACCTCGCCGACGACGGCCAGAGTCGGGTACCTGTGGCCCGAGGGTGGTGACCCCGAGGAGGTTTTCGCGCTCAAACCGAGCGGGAAGACTAAGGGCGAGGGCTGGATCAGGGACCGCAAGCACGAGGCGGCGGGCCTGATGTCCCAGTGGACGTCCGAGGGGCTCGTCGTCGTGTTCACCGCCAACAAATCCCTCGCGAAGAGCCTGTTCGACACCATTTACGAGAGCACCGTTTCGCTCGGACCACCTCGTCGAGCCTTGGCGGAGATCGCGGACGCACTCGAACCGCGACACCCGGACGAGGATGCCGCCCTCCGCAACGGGTTCGGGATGCACACCGCCGACGTGCCGAGGACGGTCCGTCAGGCGATCGAGTCGGCTGCCCGAGTCGAGGGCGGTCTCCTGCGGTGCATCGTGTGCACCCCCACCCTGCTGGAGGGCGTGGACTTCCCCACGCGCACGGTGATCGCCGCGCACCCGCCGCGCACCGGAGCCCCGAGCAACGCACCCGACATCGCCAAGCTGCGCAACCTCGAGGGCCGCGCCGGCCGCGCCGGCAAGTTCATCAGTGGGCGGCTTGTCGTCATGACCTCCGACCACGATTCGGCCCGGACGTGGCGCCGAGCGATGCGCCAGGCCCTGCCCCCGACCGAGACGGCCCTCACCGCGGCACTCAAGGTGATGCAGTCTCGCGCACCCGAGTACATGGCCCCAGAGACCAAAGACATCATCGACGCCGTCACCATCGAGGTGTTGGCCGAGTCCGCCGCCGTAGACGGAGATCTCCGCAAGGCGCTCGAAGGTGCGTTGCAGCGGACCTTCTGGTCAGCGACGTCCGCCCCGCAGGTGCAGGCCCCGGCCCTGACTTTCGGGGCCAGCTACGCGGTGCGGGTCGCTCAGCGAGTACCCGACGACGCACTGCGCGCCGCCGTGTACCGCTCGGGCTTGAAGCTGGAGGGCTGCTTGGCGTTGCGGGACGCCATCGCCACTCAGCTCGACCCGGTGGTGAATGTGCTCCGCTCGGACGCGCCGGACGCCGACACTCACGACCGTCTGCTGCACTGGCTCATCAAGACCTGCGTGGCAACCCTTGAGGAGCTCGAGGACCTCCGGGCCGTGGACCCCGACGCGCTTAGGGTAGCCCTGACAGCGTGGGTGGACGGCGAGAGCGAGGCCGACATCGAGCGTGACCATGCCGACGCCTGGTCAGCGGTAAAGCCGGTCCACCTGGAGACGCTCCTCGTGTGGGCCCTCACAGGAGCGTTCGAGATTGTCGCAGCGCTCGCCAATGACCTGCACCTACGGGAGGCCGCCCACCGCCGGCTGGGCCCGAGCCGACTCCGCTACGGAGTCTTCGACGCCGAACTGTGCTCCTTGGTCCGTGGCGGCGAAGATCGCGTCCAAGTGGCCCGCATCGCCGCCGAGTATCTCAAGGTGCCGAAGCCACCCTCCGCCATCCTCTGGCCGCTCAGCATGATCGTGGAACTGCGACTCGCACAGGAGGAGGACGCAGCCAAGGCTGCCGCGGCCGCGCCCGACCCCAGCGCCCCAAACGACCCGGCCAGGCTCGACGGGGACTAGGGCGGCGCCACCAGCTGACGCCGCCTGGCGGCGAGACGGACGCACCGGCCTGACCCTGGCGCGAGCTCGCCACCGGGCGTCACTCTGGGGTATACCCAGTGCGACAGATGTGTCGCAAAACTGCGCATTCTGACCTTATTGGGAACCATAAATGACGTGTTAGTAATGGTCCTGCTGGGGTACCCCAGTTTGGGGCAGCCGGGGACGGTCTCTGGGAGCGGCTATCACTCTTGAGCCTGCCTCAGTTCCTCCGACCGCGACGACTCGTCTGAATTGGCTGTTGAGTGTGCGCTTAGGGTCCAGCTCGCGAGCAGCCCCAGCGCGTCTTGGGAGGGGGAGCTGGGTTCGACGGTGTAGGTGACGAAGATTTGTTCGGGATTGGCGCCGATTGTCATGGATTTGAAGTCCACGGTGAGGTCGCCGGCGATGGGGTGGTGGAGGACTTGCTGCCGGAGCTCTGGATGCGCACGTTGTGCTGTTCCCACCGCCGACGGAATTGGTGGCTGTGCACGGAGAGGTCGGCGAGGGCACGGGCGTCGGGGGGGTGTCCCTATGTTCTGAGTCAAGCCGCAAGAGCGGCCGGCTCGGGAGTCG
>ENA-OOKA01000180-OOKA01000180.1-human-skin-metagenome-genome-assembly--contig:-NODE-180-length-20978-cov-6.094776_pt1 | contig 20978 bp, 20 predicted proteins | sample MGYA00248825_ERZ500995 | MGnify/ENA primary metagenome ERZ500995 (study PRJEB25958, sample SAMN03398540) | human skin metagenome | study: EMG produced TPA metagenomics assembly of the Human Skin...
TTCGAGGGTGAAGTTGCCCTCTGCGTCAGACGTGACGGTCTTCGAACCCTCCGCCGGAGCGGCCTGCGGGCCGGTACCTGCCGGCGCCCAAGAAACTTCGACCTGGGTGTTCGGTGTGGCTGTACCGGTGACCTGCCCGTTGGGCTTGATCGTCTGGTTCTCGGCCTTCGGCGCTTCCGGCTTCTCAGGGTTGCCATCGTCGGAGGCATCCGCGTCGGCACCATCGGCACCCGCGTCAGCGTTGGCACCAGCGCCGTCGGCACCGGCGTCGCTGTCCGCGCCATCGGCACCCGCATCAGCGTTCGCATCGTCGCCACCACCGTTGTCCGGCGGGGTGAGACGGAAGTCGGTGCCGGACTGCTGGAGAGAGTAGTCGAGGTCGGCGACCCAGCCGAACTGGAACGTAGTTCCATTCGACTCAGCAGGTCCGCCACCCGAGATCACGCCGACGGCGGTGTCTCCCTGGAAGACGGCGCCACCCGAGTCGCCGGGCTGCGAGAACGGGTCATCGACGTCCGACCGGACGCCGAATCCGTGGACCCAGTATCCGCCGATGTTCGCGTAGTCGAACGCCTCGTTGTATTCAGTCCAGACTTCGCCTTCGGTGACTCCGGTAGTGCGACCGGACTTCTGCACCGTGCCAGGCTGCTCAGAGCCGACCTGCTTGATATCAGTCGCGAGTTTCGTCGACAGATCGTTGGTCGACGCGCTCGTCCAATCGGTCACGCCGTTCTTGACGTCGTACTTGGTCTCGTCGACATTGATGACAGCGAAGTCGATGTCAGTGGACTTCGGCTGCGGCCAGCCGTTCGGGTCATCACCGACCAGGTAGTCGCCACTGCCGTAGCTCGAGAATCCCCAGGTGCCGATGACACCGAGTCCGGATCGATTGAATCCGTCACCCCCGGCAGCAGGAGCTGTCGACGGCTGCTCAGTCTGGTCGACCGTGGACGGCCCCGAAATGACACCGGTGTCCTCGTTGTAGTCCTTCGCACAGTGTCCCGCGGTGAGGACGATCGGGTTTCCCGCCCCGTCCCAGCCGGAGAAGCCGGTCGAGCAGGCTCCACCGCCGGAGGGAGACGTCACGAGGTAGCCCGCTCCACCGACGATGTCGTTGGCCGCGTAGGGCTTGAGTTCGCCGACGCCTTCGATGACGTCGACATTGTCGAACCTCTTCTCGAGGTCCTTGATTTCGTCGGTCTTCTTCTCGACGCCGAGGTTGAGCTTCCCATTCTTCACACCGTAGGCGTTGACGTTGCCGGGATCGATCTCTGCCAGAGCCTTCTCGACCTGCTTGTCGCTCTGCACGTCGATCTTCTGCGGGCCGTCCGCCATCGCAGGCGAGGCGAAGAACGCGCTGCCCAGACCAAGCGCCGCAGCGGCGGTCAGAGCAAGCGAGCTCTGCACGAGCTTCTTCTGCATACTTTCCGTCTCTCTTCTCAGGGGAGTTGCTAATGTCACAAAGTGATGACCTTAGTCACAAACAGGTTACGGTCCGCGTCCAGCAACCACCAAGAATCGGGCCCCTGAGCTGTGAACTAAATGAACGAAACAACTCACCCTCTGAGATCGCCGCCAACACAGGGAACAAGCGTCCTTGACTGCGTCCTCGGACATGAAGGAGGGGCGCTCCCGGTGTCACCACCGGAAACGCCCCTCACGAACCCTCACACAGTCACACGGTGACTGTCAGAGACCTCAGTTCTTCTTGACCCGACGCATCGTCAGCACCACAGCAGCTCCGCCGACGAGCAGCAGACCTGCACCTGCAGCGAGGCCGGTCAGCTCAGCACCGGTGCGCGGCAGATCCGAACCACCGTCGCCACCGTCTTTGCCGTCGTCGCTGCCGCCGCCGTTGCCCTGGTCATCAGCGACGACCTTGAACGAACCGGTCAGGGCCGATTCCTCCTCGGTGTCATTCGCACCGGTGACGGAGACGTCGTACTTGCCGACGTAGACCGAGGGATCGGACGCGCTCGTTCCGTAGATCGAGAATCGCGCCTCGCCATCGGCGTTCGCCGTTTCGTCGAGCTCGATGCCCTTGACGTTCTCAGGACCGGAGACGAGCTTGAGCGAGACCTTCTCGCCCTCATCGAAGCCCTTGACGGAGATCGTGACCGCCTTGTCCTTCTTGACGAAGTCGGAGGCGGCGATCTCCTTGGGGTCAACGGTGATGTCGCGTTCGACCGGAGCCGGAGTCTCGGTCTTCTCCTCCTCCACCGTCACGGTGAAGGTCGTCGCTTCGGACTCCTGTCCGTCGACGACGGCCACGGCCGAGTAGTCGTACTTGCCCGGAGCCTCGGGTCCTTCGAGTGCGAAGTTGCCATCGGCATCTGCCTTGACGGTCTTCGACCCTTTCGACGCGGCCTGGGTGCCGTTGGCACCCGCCTCCGAAGCGGGCTTCCACTTCAGCTTGACCTCGGCGTCGGCAGCGGCCTTGCCCTTGACCTCGCCCTTGGGCTTGATCGTCTGGTCCTCGGCCTTCGGGGCGGCCGGTGCCTCAGGCGTCTCGGTGCCCGGCTTCTCGATGTTGAACGACTGTCCGGACTGCTCCAGCGAGTAGTCGAGGTCAGCGACCCAGCCGAACTGGGTTCCGTCCGAGAGAGGACCTCCACCGGAGATGACACCGACAGCGGTGTCTCCCTGGAACACTGCGCCACCGGAATCGCCCGGCTGTGAGAACGGCTTGTCACCCGGCGAGGTCACGCCGAAGCCGTGCACCCAGTAGCCGCCGACATTCGTGTAGTCGAAGTCGTACTCGGACCGCGGGATGACCTGACCTTCGGTGAGACCGGTCGTCCGGCCCGACTTCTGGACCTTGCCCTCGGTGTGCGAGCCGACCTTGGCGATGTTGGTGGCGAGCTTCGCCGACAGATCGTCGGAATCCGCGGTCGACCAGTCCGTCACGCCGTTCTTCACGGTGTACTTCGACTCGTCGACGTTGATGACGGCGAAGTCGATGTCGCCTTCCTTGGGAAGCGGCGGGTTCGGATCGTTCGGATCGAGCAGATCTCCGCTGCCGTAGCTCGTGTAGCCCCACGTGCCGAGGACTCCCAGACCGGACTTGACGAAGCCCTCTCCGCCGTTGGCCTCAGCGGAGCTCGGCTGCTCGGTCTCACCGACGACCGAGTCGCCCTTGATCTCGCCGGTGTCCGCGTTGTAGTCCTTCGAGCAGTGTCCGGCAGTGAGGATGACGGGCTTGCCCGCATCATCCCACCCTGAGAATCCGGTCGAGCACACGCCAGCACCCGCGGGGGTGTTGGCCAGGTAGCCCGCACCGCCGACGACGTCGTTCTTCGCGTAGGGCTTGAGTTCCTTGATGCCTTCGGTGACCTTGATGTTCGTGAACTTCTTCTCAAGCTCTTTGATCTCAGCAGTCTTCTTCTCCACGCCGAGGCTGAGCTTGCCGTTGCGCTCACCGTAGGCGTTGACGCCTTCGATGTCGGAGAGAGCCTTCTGGATCTGCTTGTCGCTCTGCACGTCGAGCGTCTGCGCTTCCGCGGCCATCGCGGGCGACGCGAAGAACGCGCTGCCGAGGCTGAGCGCCGTAGCGGCGGTCAGGGCGAGTGAACTCTGCACGAGTCTCTTCTGCATACTCTTCGATTCCCTTGGTCGGATTCATTGATGATTGCTCGATGTCCTCGTGCGCGCGTCATCCGAAGATCACGCTCGGGTCACGAGAACAGCTGTTCAACCACCCGCAAGGTTACGGATCGGCAACGACGACGAGCAAGAACAATGCGTGTTGCTCGTGAACAAAACGAACAAAACCTGGATTCTCCGGTCTCATCCGCGACACCCAGGTGGCCAGGCGGCCTGCCCGTTATGATCGGGACATGGACATTGCCACACAGCATCGCCCGTCCCTCCGACTTCTGCTCGGCGCGGTCGCCCTCGCGGCGACATTGCCGCTGGCCGCGTGTGCGAACGGAGCCGAGCCCTCGGAACCGGCCTCCTCCTCGGCGAGCGATCCGAGCACTCCGAGTGAGACGGAGTCCGCGACCGTCGACCCGGTCGGCAAGTGGACCTCTCCCGAAGCCGGCGAACCGTTCCTCGAGTTGAAGGAAGACGGCAGCGTTGAAGGCTCCGACGGCTGCAATGCGATCAAGTCGAGCTGGACTCTCGACGGAGACACGATCACCATCGAACCCTTCACCAGCACGCAGAAGGCGTGCGCGGGAGTCGACTCGTGGCTGTCCAAGGCCGCCGCAGCGACGATCGAAGGAGACGTCATGACGGTCAAGGACGGACAGGGATCGGTCATCGGCGGATTGGAGAAGCAGTGATGACTCAGAGCATCAACGGCAGGTGGACGCCGGAGGCGGGATCGAAGGCGTTCCTCGACTTCGGTGAGGACGGCGCGCTCACCGGCAGCGACGGCGCCAACCGCATCGTCACGTCGTGGGAGGCCGGCGGAGACGGCAGCGCGACGATCTCTCAGTTCCTCACCACCCAAATGGCCGCCCCGGGCATGAAGATGTGGGTCGGTCGGGCCCGCGCAGCCAAGGTCGACGGCGACACCCTCATCGTGTTCGACCATGCCGGCAACCGCCTCGGCGAGATGACCCGCAGCTCACAGGAGGAACAGTAGATGGCCGGCGGTCTCTTCGCACTCCTCGACGACGTCGCCGCCCTCGTCAAACTCTCTGCGGCGAGCCTCGACGATGTCGCCGCCGGTGCCTCGCGCGCCGGCGCGAAGACCATCGGCGTCGTCGTCGACGATGCCGCGGTGACGCCGAAGTTCGTCGAAGGCGTCGACCCGAAGCGAGAACTGCCGATCATCAAGCGCATCGCCATCGGCTCGCTCTTCAACAAGATCGTCATCATCCTGCCGATCATCCTCCTCCTCAGCCAGTTCCTTCCCTGGCTCCTCACTCCGCTGCTGATGATCGGCGGCACCTATCTCTGCTTCGAGGGTGCCGAGAAGGTCCTGGAGAAGCTCGGATGGATCGAACACCACGGCCCGGCGCAGGAGGATCCGCAGGCCAGCGAGGTCAGTGAGGCCGATCGGGAGAAGAAGATCGTCCGCTCGGCGATCACGACCGACTTCGTGCTCAGCTGCGAGATCATGGTCATCGCCCTCAACGAGGTGGCCGACGAAAGCCTGCTCTCGCGCGCAGTCATCCTCGTCGTCGTCGCCCTCGCCATCACGGTCGGCGTCTACGGACTCGTCGCCCTCATCGTCAAGATGGACGACATCGGCCTCCACATGGCTCAGAAGGAGAACCCAGGCTCGCAGAAGTTCGGACGCTCGCTCGTCCAGGCCATGCCGAAGCTCTTGGCCGGGCTCTCGGTCGTCGGCACTCTCGCGATGCTCTGGGTCGGCGGGCACATCATCCTCGTCGGCACCGACGAGCTCGGCTTCACCGCCATCTACGACTTCGTCCACAGCCTGGAGGCTCCTGCCGCCGAGGTGGCGGGCATCCTCGGTTGGCTCGTCAACACCTTCTTCTCCCTCATCCTCGGGGCGATCTGGGGTGGGATCGTCGCCGCGATCGCCATCGGCATCCAGAAGCTGCTCAAGAAGCCGGGTGCCGACTCGGGCCACGCTGCGACGACGGCACCGGCCGCGCAGGGCACTGCGGCGACGTCGGCCACCGGCTCCGAGGCCGACCGGAAGCCCTCGGATCAGGTCGCGGACGGTGAACGGAAGGCACCCAAGGACGACGGCACTCCGGTCGACAACGGTCCGTCGGCCGCCGACGGTGAGGGTCCTGCCGAACGACGGGGACACCAACCGCCCGCGCGCTGAATCGGGCGGTCGGCACCGAACCGACAGACTGCAGAGCGCACAGTGACGGCCGGTCCCGAACGGGACCGGCCGTCACTGTGTCGTTGTCGCTGTGCCGCCGTCAGCCGCCCGGCCTCTGATCAGACCGCCTCGGCGCTCTGACGCTGTGCGAAGGTCTTCTTCGGCGGCCCCGGGACGATCATCGGGGCGCCGGTGACAGGGTCGTCGATGACGCTGCAGTCGATGCCGAAGACGTCGTGGACGAGTTCGGCGGTGACGATGTCCGCGGGCGCTCCCTGCGCGACGATCTCACCGGATTTCATCGCGATGATCTCATCGGCGTAGCGGCATGCCTGATTGAGGTCGTGGAGGACGGCGACCAGTGTGTGCCCGTGCTCGTGGTTGAGCTGGGCGAAGAGGTCGAGCAGCTCGATCTGGAAGGCGACGTCGAGGAACGTCGTCGGCTCGTCGAGGAGGAGCAGCGGCGTCTCCTGGGCGAGCACCATCGCCACCCACACACGTTGGCGCTGACCACCGGAGAGCTCGTCGACGAGGCGGGAGGAGAGCTCCTCGGTGTTCGTCGCGCGAAGCGCCGAGAGCACGGCGACCTCGTCCGCCTCCGTCCACTGCTTGAGGAACGACTGGTGCGGGTGGCGCCCACGGGCAACGAGCTCACCGACCGTGATCCCCTCGGGAGCGATCGAGCTCTGCGGCAGCAGGCCGAGGCGCTTGGCGATCTGCTTGGTCTTCATCGTCGAGATGTCGCTGCCGTCGAGGAGCACCGTGCCCTTCGCCGGAGGCAGCAGCCGTGCCAGAGCCCGCAGCAGCGTCGACTTCCCGCACGCATTGGGCCCGACGATGACCGTGAACTGACCGGCCGGGATCTGCACATCGAGATCGGTGACGATCTGCCGCTGGTCGTAGGCGAGGTCGAGGTTCTCCGCCGCGAGCGGGCTGGGACCGAGGTCCGCGCCGCTGCCGGTGGGACCCTCCGCCGCCGCACCGATGGCCGGTGTGTCCCCTGCGATGGTGTGAGCGCTCATTGTGCCCTCCGCGCTTCTTGGATGAGGAGCCAGATCAGGTAGACGCCGCCGATGCACACGGTGACGACGCCGACGGGGAGTTGGGTCTCGCCCAGGGCATGCTGGGCGATGAGATCGGCCGCGACGAGGAGCAGAGCGCCGACGGCGGCGGCCATGAGCAGGCTTGTGCCCTGCGACTTCGCGAGGCGCCGCCCGATCTGCGGGGCTGCCAGCGCCACGAAGGCGATCGGCCCGGCCGCCGCGGTGACGACGGCGACGAGGGCGACGGCGATGAGGATGAGCGCAGCGCGCACGGGTTCGTTGCGGACGCCGAGCGCTTTGGCCGTGTCGTCGCCGAGTTCGAGGGTTCCGAGGTCACGGGAGAAGAGGCCGCACCCGAGGCTGAGGACGACCACGGCGATGGCCGCCGGGAGAATCGTCGACCAGCCCATGCCGTTGAGGGAGCCGGCGCCCCACGTCGCCGCGGCCATCGCAAGGTCGAGGTCCGCACGCATGATCAGCCACGTGTTGAAGGCACCCAGCATAGCCGTGAGCGCGATGCCGACGATGATGAGGCGGAAGCCCTGCACTCCGCCCTTCCACGTGAGGAGGTAGACGAGGAGGGCGGTGAGCATGCCGCCGATGATGGCACCGGCGGCCGTGGAGACGAAGCTCGTGCCGAAGACGATGATCGTGACGATGCCGCCGGTGTAGGCGCCGGTCGAGAAGCCGATGATGTCGGGACTGCCGAGCGGATTGCGGGTGAGCGACTGGAAGACGGCCCCGGAGACGCCGAGTCCCGCACCGAGGACGATGCCCGCGAGGATCCTCGGGGCCCGCCACTCCCCCACCACGGTGTTGACGATGCGTTTGTCGGCGACGCCGAAGAGCCCTTCGACCACCTCGGCGGGGGTGAGGGTGAACTTGCCGAGGAGGAGCCCGGCGAACCCGCAGATGAGAGCCAGGAGGGTGACGATGGCGGCGGTGACGACGACGCGGACGTCGACGCGCAGCCCGAAGACGCGCGCCATCGGGCGCCCGAAGTCGATCGTCTCCCCGGGGGCGACCGCGCCGCCGGGGACGAGTGCAGTGGAGCTGTCTGAGGACTTCACAGGCCGCTCGCCTTCTTCCGGCGGACCAGGGCGATGAGCACGGGAGCGCCGACGAAGGCAGTGACGACACCGACCTGCAGCTCCCCCGGCTTCATGACGACACGGCCGATGATGTCGGAGCCGAGCAGGAGGATCGGCGAGAGGATGAGCGAATAGCTGAGGATCCACCGCTGATCGGGTCCGACGATCCATCGGGCGATGTGCGGGATCATCAGACCGATGAAGCCGATCGGACCCGCCGCCGCGGTCGCCGCACCGGCCAGCAGGGTGACGGCGATGATCGCGAGGACGCGCGTGCGATGGACCGAGGTGCCGAGGCTCGCCGCGAGATCATCGCCGAGGGCCACAGCGTTGAGCGAGTGGGACAGGGCGAGGGCGAGGGCGACGCCGACGGCGATGAACGGGAGGACGGCGAAGACCGTGTCGAAGCCGCGTCCCGCGATCGCGCCGACGTCCCACGCGCGGAAGGCGTCGAAGGCGCGTTCGTTGGTGAGCAGGATGCCCTTCGTCAGACCGGTGAGCACCGCGGCCACCGCGACCCCCGCCAGGGTCAGGCGGATCGGATCGACGGTGCGGGTGCGACCCGCGGAGCCGATGATGTACACGCCGGTCGTCGCGAGCAGGGCGCCGACGAAGGCGAACCAGATGTACCCGCTGACCGAGGTGATGCCGAAGAATCCGATGCCGATGGTCACCGCGAACGACGCACCGGCGTTGACTCCGAGGATGCCGGGATCGGCGAGCGGATTGCGCGTGAGCGCTTGGATGAGTCCGCCGGCCAGTCCGAGGCCCATTCCGACGAGGAGGCCGAGCACGGTCCGCGGGTAGCGCAGCTCGAGGACGACGAGCTGGTCGTCGCTGCCTGTCGGGGCGAAGAATGCACCGACGACCTCCGACAGGGGCATGTCCCTGGTGCCGATCGCCAGCGAGGCGAGGACGATGAGGACGAGCACGACGAGTGAGACGATGAGGCCGACTGCGCGCCTGACCTTGAGCGCCGTCGACGTCGCCTGTCCTGTCACCGGAGCCTGGACTGTCGATGATGGGGGTGTCGCCGAGGCGGGGGTGGCGAAACCGGTCATCGGGAGGGTCCTTCGACATGGCTGATAAGGGCAGGCTAACCACAATCTAGCCCACTTCACTCACTCAGCCAACCGCGCGTGGGACTATGCGGATGTGATCTTGCCGATCCTCTCGGACACCTGACGCTGGATTCGCGAGAGCATTCCGCTCATTCCGCGCAGTCGCAGCGGACTCACCGCCTCGGTGAGCGAGAGGCGCAGCGGCAGGTCCGCGGGGACGGAGAGGACCGCCTCGGCGGACTGACCGTCGAGCCCTTCCGAGAGGATGCCGGCGAACCCCCGCGTCGTCGGAGCCTCGGGCGGGGCGGAGAAGTGCAGACGCACGGTCGCCTGCTCCCCCTGCTCCGGGTCGTCGACCTCGGTGACGAGGAAGATCGGCGACTGGCATTCGGGGACGGGCTCGAGGAGCTCGGGATGGTCGGCGAAGCGAGCCGGCAGCTCCGGAAGCTCGGAGGAGAACTCGAGGAGGAGCTGCAGCCGCTCGGAGGGCTCGGTCTCGGCGAAGTCGGTGACGATCTCGGCCAGCGACTCGGGGAGATCTGAGGTGACGATGTCCTCACTCATCGGGACGGACGCACCTCACCGGGTTCGGTTCCGGTGGCGATGGGGACGCGCACGGCGTTGCCCCACTCCGTCCAGGACCCGTCGTAGTTGCGGACATTGTCGTAGCCGAGGAGATGGTGGAGGACGAACCAGGTGTGACTCGAGCGCTCTCCGATGCGGCAGTACGCGATGATGTCATCCGCGGTGCCGAGGCCCGCGCCGTCGGTGTAGATCGCCCGCAGCTCGTCGGTGGTCTTGAATGTTCCGTCCTCGTTCGCCGCCTTCGCCCACGGCACCGACTGGGCGCCGGGGATGTGTCCCCCGCGCAGCGCACCCTCTTCCGGGTAGGCGGGCATGTGGGTGCGTTCGCCGCTGTACTCCTCGGGGCTGCGGACGTCGATGAGCGGTCGAGTGCCGAGGCTGTCCCGGACTTCGGGGAGGAAGGCACGCAGCGTCGAGTCGTCGCGGTCGATGACCGGGTAGTCGGTGGGCGTGCGCTCGGGCCTGTCCGTCGTCATCTCGCGGCCTTCGGCCTCCCACTTCGCGCGGCCGCCGTCCATGAGGCGGACATCGGGGTGGCCGAAGAGGGAGAACACCCAGAGGGCGTACGCGGCCCACCAGTTGGACTTGTCGCCGTAGAAGACGATCGTGTCCTCACGTGAGATGCCCTTGGCGGAGAGGAGCTTCGCGAAGCCCTCGCCGTCGACGTAGTCACGGGTGACGGGGTCGTTGAGTTCGGTGTGCCAGTCGACCTTGACCGCGCCGGGGATGTGACCGGTCTCGTAGAGGAGCACATCCTCGTCGCTTTCGACGACGACGACACCCGGGTCGGCCCCGTGCTCGGCCACCCAGTCGGTGCTCACCAGCCGGGCTCCGTCGGCGTAGTCGGCGAACTTGGGCGTCGGGTCAGTCGGTGTGCTCACTCGGTCCTCCTGGGATGTCGGTACTCGTATTGCTCAACAGTGTGCTCAACCAGCATATTCCGGTCGCGTGAGGAACGTCCGCACGGCCGTCACGAAGGCCTCGGGCTTCTCCGAGTGGACCCAGTGTCCTGAGCCCTTGACGGTGAGCAGGGTCGTGCGGGGGAAGAACGAGCGCATGAGCGGCAGCTGCTCCCGGTCGATGTAGTCCGATTCGGAGCCGGCCACCCAGAGCACGGGACGGTCGAATGTCGTCGCTCCGGTCTCGAGCGCGACGAGTTCTCCCGGATCCGGGAAGCTCCCGATCGTCGGCAGGCTCTCCCGGAGCAGGGTGAGGTTCGGCTGCCAGGAGTATCCGCCCGCACTCGGGCGCAGGTTCTGGAGGAGGAACCCCCGGACCACCGGGTCGGGGATCTGCCCCTGCAGGGCCTGGTCAGCCTCGGATCGCGACGAGACGGTGTCGAGGTCGAGTTCGGCGAGACTGGTGAGGAGATGGTTGAACGTTCCCACGTCCCCTCCTCCGCTGGGAGCGATGTCGACGACGACGAGGCGGTCGACGAGCTCGGGGTGGCGCAGGGCGAGGACCATGGCGACCTTGCCCCCGAGGGAGTGGCCGACGAGGTGGACGGGGAGCTGGGAGGGATCGACCGCCTCGGCGATGGCGGAGGCGACGGCGTCGGCCGTGGCGACGTAGCTGAACTCGTCCGTCCATGCCGAATCCCCGTGGTCGGGGAGGTCGACGAGGAGGCTCGAGAACTCCGGGGTCAGGGCCTTCGCAACGGTCGCGAAGTTCTTGCCCCGGCCGAAGAGGCCGTGGAGGAAGACGATGAGTCTCCCGCTGTCACCGATGCGTCTGCTGGCGATCTCATTCACGCCACCAGACTACCCTTCACCGGCGGCCGGTGACCGTCCTGTCGAGGGAGGCGAGGGAGGCGGCGAGGAACGCAGGCGGGACGACCGGGAACCCGCCGAACTGGTCGCGGACGTCCTGAGTCGTGTCCGACCAGTCGTAGGTCAGGGTCACCTCGGTGCCGGCCTCGACCGGATGGAGATCGTAGCGCCAGCGCCACCCTCCGGTCCTCACCTCGCCGACGGCGTCGGCCTGACCCGGGTCCCAGGCGATCGCCGTGTCCGGCTCGAAGGTCGTGACGACGTTGTCCATCCGGTAGGCGCCTCCCGCCTGCTCGAGGAACATGTTCATCGAGAAGACCTGCCCCGTGCGGGTGATGGGCTCTGTCGTGATCGACGAGCGCACCCAGTCGCCGGGCTCGGTGTCCTGGTGACGGTTGGGGTCGGAGAGAACGGCGAAGATCTCCTCCGCTGGGGCGGCGATGACGCGCGTGTGGGACATCTTGTCGTCGGGATAGTCGGCGTTGCGCCCAGAGGATTCGGCCATGGTCCCAGCCTAGGCACGGGGTGAGCGAATGTGAAGTCGGCCACATGGGTAGGGTGTGGGCATGGACTTGCACTTCTCCGAGTACGACACGCGCCTGGCCGGCTACGCGGTGATCGTCAATGACGACAATGAGATCCTGCTCAGCTGGTTCAACGGAGGCGGCGAGCCGGGGCGGGCGCTGTGGACTCTGCCCGGCGGAGGCATCGACTACGACGAGAGCATCGAGGAGGGCACGGTCCGCGAGATCCGCGAGGAGACCGGGTTCGACGCCGAACTCATCCGCCCGCTGACCACCCACAGCTTCACCGAGAAGCGCCGCGGCAGCGGGCGGCCGTTCAAGGGGGTGCGGGTCGTCTACCTCGCCGAGGTGGTCGGCGGGACCCTGGGAACCCTGGAGATCGACGGGACGACGGACCGGGCGGAGTGGATCTCGATCGCCGCGCTGCCGCGCATCCGGCACGCCCGGATCATCGACGTCGGACTCGACGCGTGGCGGGCCGAACGCGCAGCGCAGCGGTGAGCGCTGTGCGCCGCTCAGCGCAGCGCAGCGGTGAGCGGAAACCCAGCGGTGATCGCCGAACCCGGCTGAGTCCGGCGCTGCGGCCGCCGGCTACCTGACGGCCGGTGCGATGAGCTCGGGCATCTTCTCGACTGCATATCGGGCCGAGAGCACGGAGTTGAGCGAGAACGCCTTGCGCAGGTCGTCGTCCTTCTCGGTGAGGACCACGGAGCGTCCGTCCGCGACCGCGGGGATCCGCTGGAAGCCGGGATCGTCGGTGATCTCCGTGTCGGCGACGTAGATGGGGAAGGCGATGAGGAGATCGGCATCGAGTTCGTCGAGCTTCTCCTCCGAGACGGGAGCGCTGAACCCCTCGGCCTTGAGCGCGTCGATCTTCGGTGACTGCTCGAAGCCGAGGTTCTCCATGAACTGGACGCGCTCGGTGCCCTTGACATAGGCGCCCCAGCCCTCCGAGGTCTTCGCCGCCACGGTTACGGTCTTGCCTTCGTACTCGGGGTTGGCCTCACGTGCGGCGGCGAACTGCGCCTCGAGGTCCTCGAGCTGCTTCTTCCCCTCGTCCTCCTTGCCGAGTGCCTCGGAGATCATCGTCACCTGCTCGTCCATCGAGGTGAGGTAGTTGTCCCCGCCCTCGGGCGGGCCCACGGTCGGAGCGATCTCGGAGAGGCGGTCGTAGCGCTCCTGCTCCCCTGAGCTCTTGACGTCGAGGATGACGTCGGGGTCGAGTGCCGCGATCGCCTCGTAGTCGGGTTCCATGGTGGCGATGATCTCCGGGGGCGTGGTGTAGAGGTCGGCCGCCCACGGGCCGACTCCCGACCCGCCGAACTCGACCCAGTCGGAGGCACCGACCGGCTGGACGCCGAGGGCAAGAGCGGTCTCCGCGTCGCCCCACCCGAGAGCGACGACGCGCTGCGGGTCGGCCGGGACCTCGACCGCGCCGAACTTCGTGTCCACCGTGGCACCGCCGGCGGTCTCCTCCGGGGTGCTGCCGCCGCCCGAGCAGGCGGTCAGCAGCAGTGCCGAGGCAAGGATGGGGGCGAGGAATCTGCGCATGGGTCTCTTTCTCACAGCCGAGCTTGGTCTTAGGTGAGCCTAGCTTAATCGAGGAGGGCGGGTTCCCAGAATCGTGCGCGCGGCAGGTGCGCGATCAGGCCTTCGGAGTGATCTCGAGTCCGTCGACGTCGACGTCCTTGAGGCTGATGAATCGGGATCTGGGGCCGGTGATGAGGCGGTGGAGTCCCCAGACGAGGAGGAAGATCGGCAGCCCGATGTACGCCGAGGCGACTTCGAGGACACGGCCGTCGGCGACGGCTTCGATGTTCTGTCCGGCGACGACGACGATGAGCATGACGAGGGCGATGATCGGCCCGATCGGGAACAGGGGCGCCCGGTACGGAAGGTTCTCGACATCGTGCCCCTGGTGGACGTAGGCGCGGCGGAAGCGGAAGTGGCACCACGCGATGCCGATCCAGACGATGAATCCGGAGAGCCCGGAGACGTTGATGAGCCACGTGTACGCCGCCCCGTCGCCCATCACCTCGGTGAGGAATCCGAAGAGTCCGACGAAGGCGGTCGCGAAGAGCGCCATGACAGGCACCCCGCGCTCGTTGAGGCGGGCGAACAGCCTCGGTGCGGTGCCCTCCTTCGCCATCGCGTAGAGCATGCGGGTCGACGCGTAGAGACCGGAGTTGCCGGCCGAGAGGATCGCGGTGAGGATGACGGCGTTCATCACGCTTGCGGCCACGGCGATGCCTGCACGTTCGAAGACGAGGGTGAAGGGTGAGGCGGTGATGTCCTCTTTGTCGGCCGAGGCGAGCAGGGAAGGGTCGGTGTAGGGCAGGAGGAACCCGATGACGACGATCGCGCCGATGTAGAAGAGCATGATCCGCCAGAACACCGTGCGGATCGCTCGCGGCATGTCCCGGCGCGGATCCTTGGACTCTCCGGCGGCGACGCCGACGAGTTCGGTGCCCTGGAAGGAGAAGCCGGCGATCATGAACACGGCGATGATCGACATCCATCCCCCCGCGAACGGAGCCTCGCCGGTCGTCCAGTTCGAGAAGCCCGGGGAGGGTCCGCCGAGGATGCCTGCGATCATGAGCACGCCGAGAACGAGGAAGACGAGGACGGCGGTGACCTTGATCGCGGAGAACCAGAACTCGCCCTCGCCGAAGGCACGGGCGGAGAGGAAGTTGAGCCCGGTGAGCAGGGCGAGGAAGACCGCGGCCCAGATCCACGAGGGCACGTCGGGCAGCCAGAACGACATGATCACCCCGGCGGCGACGAGCTCGGCGGCCAGCGTGATCGCCCAGTTGAACCAGTAGTTCCATCCCATGGCGAAGCCGAAGGAGGGGCTGATGTACTTCGACCCGTACGTGTGGAAGGACCCGGCCACGGGCAGGTGGGTGGAGAGCTCCCCGAGGGACTGCATGACGAAGAGGACCATGACGCCGATCGCGGCGTAGGCGAGCAGCGCGCCTCCGGGACCGGCCTGGGAGATCGTTCCGCCCGAACCGAGGAAGAGGCCGGTGCCGATGGCACCACCGATCGCGATCATCTGCAGGTGCCTCGTGTGCAGTCCCCGCTTGAGTTCGCGGGTCTCCGTCGCCGAGGTGTCCGCCTGAGTCATCCTGTCCCCTGCTCGTTGCTGTCGGACCCGGTTGCAGGCCCCGGCCATTCTACTCACATGCCGTCGGCGACGCGGGTGCCGCAGCCGGAGCGGCTGGGGGCGGACGGCGGCGTTGACACGTGCTGGGGAGACGACCAGGATCGATCTCACACCGGTGACGAGGAAGCGACGGAGAGGAAGCGCTATGGCTGACGACGACCAGGTCCGCGAAGCAGTGCGGGCGCGTTATGCGGAGGCGGCGACGGCCTCCGCATCCGGAGTGGGCAACGATGAGCTGCTCCGCGAGGACGGCAGCGCGGACTGCTGTCCCGAATCCCCGCGCGGATTCGGTGCCGGACTCTATGACGCGACGACGGTCGGGGGCATGCCCGTCGGCGCCGTCGAGGCGAGTCTCGGCTGCGGGAACCCCACCGACGTCGCCGAGCTCCGGGATGGCGAACGGGTGCTCGATCTCGGTTCGGGCGGTGGTCTCGACGTCCTCCTCTCCGCCCGCCGGGTCGGTGCGACCGGATTCGCCTACGGGGTGGACATGACCGATGAGATGCTCGCTCTCGCCGAGGAGAACCGGGCGAAGTCGGGCCTGACGAACGTCGAGTTCCTCAAAGGCACGATCGAAGCCGTCCCGCTCCCGGACGCCGCCGTCGACGTCGTCATCTCCAACTGCGTGATCAACCTCTCCACGGACAAGCACTCCGTGCTCAGCGAGATGTTCCGCGTGCTCGCTCCGGGCGGGCGCATAGGAGTCTCCGATGTCGTCTCCGAAGACCGTCTCAGCCCGCAGGAGCGCAGTGAGCGCGGGTCGCATGTCGGCTGCATCGCCGGGGCCCTGTCACGAACGGAGTATGTCGACGGTCTTCGCGCTGTCGGATTCGTCGACGTCGCGGTCGACTTCACGCGTGAGGTCGCCGACGGCCTGCACTCGGCGATCGTGCGGGCGGTCAAGCCGGCCGGCTGAGCCTGGAAACATCGCTCGCCCTCGTGCTCTCCGGTCTCGCCGAGGCGGCCCATCGTCTCCGCGCAGGCGGCGGCCGGTGCGCGCGGGCTTCCGAAACCGTGGCCAGGCTGCACACCCCTCTCCGGTCATCCCGCCCGGTCGATCTCGCCTGCTCGCAGCTGCACGAGAGTGAGGTCGAGCAGCGGGGTCGCGACCCCGAGTCCCGCCGCGGTCGCCGCGAGGCTGCCGAGGATGTGCTCGGTCTCGTTGGGCAGTCCGGCGGTGACGTCGCGATAGAGCGATGAGGTGAATGAGGAGCCCTCGGCGGTGAGCATCGAGAGCGTCACCGCGCGGGAGCGCGCCGAGATCGGGTGTCCGGCGCCCATCGCCACGGCTTCGAGCTCGTCGACGATCGCGACGACGTGGGGTTCGCCGCCGGCGGCCATGATCGCCCCGACGGGCGCCCGGAAGAGGCACGTGACCACGCCGGCTGCGGCGATGAAGACCCACTTCTCCCAGAGTGCGTCATCGATGGCATCGATGACCTGGAGGCGGAAGCCGGGGACGTCGAGGGCCTCGACGATCCCGGAAGGCACCTCTCCCCCGCCGAGGCGGCCGATCGTCATCGTCGCCATGTCCGTCATCTGCACAACGTCGTATCCGCGCATCGTGCCGATGATCTTCACGAGGCCCCCGAGCACCTGCCCGGGGAACTCCCTGTCCAGGCGGTCGATATGGGCCATGCCGTTGAGGAACGGAATGATGAGCGTGTCCGGCCCGATCGCCGGGCGAATGTCGTCGATGACCTGGTCGAGGCCGCTGGCCTTGACGGCGATGAGGACGAGGTCCGCAGGGATCGGGTTCGCTGCGAGCTCCTCGGCGGTCGTCACGGCCACCGGGTTCGTCCTGTCCTCGTCGGGGCCGATGAAGCGCAGCCCCGATGCGCGCAGCGCCTCGGCGCGCTCGGGTCGGACGAGGAAGGTGACGTCACGTCCGGCTTCGACGAGGCGGGTGCCGAACGCTCCCCCGGTGGCCCCGGCTCCGGCGATGAGGATCCTCACAGCTCTCCCTTCAGGGTCGCTGCCGCTGCGGCGGGATCATCGGCCTCGGTGACGGCGCGGACGACGACGATGCGCTCGGCTCCGGCTTCGCGCACCGCGTCGAGCCGCTCACCGGCGGCGATGCCGCCGATCGCGAACCAGGGCGTACTCACCCGTCCGGTGATCTCCCGCAGGGGCTCGAGGCCGACGGCCGGTCGCCCGGGTTTCGTCGGGGTCTCCCACACGGGCCCGAGGCAGAGGTAGTCGATGTCGGGGTCGGCGTCGGCGGCGAGCGCCTGGTCGATCGAGTGGGTCGAACGGCCGAGGAGGACGTCGGGTCCGAGCACGGCACGGGCCTGGCCGCTCGTGAGGTCGCCCTGTCCGACGTGGAAGACGTCGGCGCCGACGAGGAGGGCGACGTCGGCACGGTCGTTGACGGAGAAGAGCCTGCCATGGCGGCGGGCGGCGTCCCGGAGGACCTCGAGGGCGGCGATCTCCTCTCGTGCCTCCAGGCTCTTGTCGCGCAGCTGGATGATGTCGACGCCCCCGGCGTATGCGGCGTCGAGGAACGCGGCGAGATCGCCCTGCTTGGTCCTGGCATCGGTGCAGAGGTAGAGGCGGGCCGCCTCGAGCGCGCGCCGACGCGCGGTTCGAGTCGTGGTCTGCGTGTCTCGCTGGGCGGAGGACGTTGTCATCACGGGAACCATGCTCCTAGAGTAGAGGAGTTCGCGGGAGCCTCGCTGGGAGGCTGAGAGGGCTTCGTGCCGACCGCCGCACCTGATGCGGGTCATGCCGCCGGAGGGAGAATACAGTGCACGTCATCGTCATCGGGGCCGGGATCATCGGGCTCGCCACAGCATGGGAGCTGCGTGGCCGGGGAGCGTCGGTCACGCTCATCGACCCCGCACCCGGCGAAGGGGCCTCGTATGCCGCCGCCGGCATGATCGCCCCGGCCGCGGAGATCGCGTGGGGGCAGTCTCCGCTCTTCCCCCTCATGCGCACCTCTGCCGATCTCTACCCCGAGTTCGCCTCGCGACTCACCGCCGAGACCGGGCACGACCTCGGCGAGACGCAGACGGAGACCCTCGTGTGCGCCGGGGACAGGGCGGATCTCGCGACCCTGCGGGACCTGCGCGCCCTGCAGGCCGAGGCGGGGTCCGAGGTCGAACTCATCACCGGATCCCGGGCCCGCGATCTCGAGCCCGCGCTCTCGCCCGGGGTGAGCGGGGCGGTGCGCATCCCCGGCGATCATGCCGTCGACCCACGACGGATCACCGGCGCCCTGCTCTCGCTCCTCGACGACGACATCGTCCGTGAGGAGGCGACCGGACTCGTCCGCGTCAGCGGCCGAACAATCGGTGTCACCCTCGCCGATGGGCGCAGCCTCGCGGCCGACCAGATCGTCCTCGCCGCCGGAGAAGCGGCGGGATCGATCGCAGGCACCCCCGACCTGCCGCTGCGAGCCGTGCACGGCGACATCATCCGGCTGCGCACCGACGCGAGCGCACCGCCGCTGCTCACCCGCACCATCCGCGGACTCGTCGCCGGTCGGCCCGTCTACATCGTCCCGCGCCCCGACGGGGAACTCGTCCTCGGCGCCACGTCCCGTGAGGACGGACGGCCCGGGGTGCTCGCCGAGGGAGTCCACCGTCTCCTCCACGATGCCGAACGGCTCGTGCCCGGGATCCTCGATGCCGAGATCACCGAGATCACTGCGCGTGCCCGACCCGGATCACCCGATGACGTGCCGTTCATCGGGCGCACGGACCCCGGCTGCGTCGTCTCCACCGGGTACTTCCGCCACGGGATCCTCCTCACTCCGCTCGGGGCCCGCCTCGGTGCCGATCTCACCCGCGGTGAGGACTCGCCGTGGCTGCCCGCAGGGGCGCCCGCGGCCCTTGCTCCCCGCCGCTTCTCCGAAGCCGCACAGTCGAACGAGAGCCCGTCTCCGCGCCTCGTGGCGGCGATGACCACAGCAAGGAAGGAACCATGACCATCACACTCAACGGGGAGAGCAGCGAGCTCGCCTCAGGCACCACGGCCCGCTCGCTCGTCGAGCACGTCACCGGCAGGCAGCTCGCGACGGACGGGACTCCCGTCGACGGAGGCCGTCTCGGGGTGGCCCTCGCTGTCGACGGTGAGGTCATCCGCCGTGGACTCTGGGCCGAGTTCGCCATCGTCGACGGCCAGACCGTCGACATCGTCACCGCTGTGCAGGGAGGCTGAGATGAGCTGGACGATCGACGGAGCGACCTTCGACTCCCGCCTCGTCATGGGCACCGGAGGGGCGAGCACCCTGAGCATCCTCGAGAACGCACTGACCGCCTCGGCGACGGAGCTGACGACCGTGGCGATCCGCCGTTTCGACGCTGACGCCAGGGACTCGGTCTTCGCCCTCCTCGAACGCCTCGGCATCCGCTCCCTGCCGAACACCGCGGGCTGCTATACCGCCCGGGACGCTGTGCTCACGGCCAAGCTCGCCCGGGAGGCGCTCGAGACCTCGTGGGTCAAACTCGAGGTCATCGCTGACGAGGACACCCTCCTGCCCGACCCGGTCGAGCTCTTCCGGGCGGCCGAGGAGCTCGTCCTCGACGGGTTCACGGTCTTCGCCTACACCAACGACGATCCGGCGCTCGCGAAGCGCCTCGAGGACGCCGGGGTCGCCGCGGTCATGCCGGCAGGGGCCCCGATCGGCTCGGGTCTGGGCATCCTCAACCCCCACAACATCGAGACGATCGTCGCCCGTGCGCAGGTGCCCGTCATCCTCGATGCCGGCGTGGGCACGGCCTCGGATGCGGCGCTGGCGATGGAGCTCGGGTGCACGGCCGTGCTGCTCGCCTCGGCGGTCACCCGCGCCCATGACGCACCGGCGATGGCTCGGGCGATGGCGCTCGCCGTCGAGGCGGGCCGCCTGGCTCGGGGCGCGGGACGGATCCCCAAGCGTCCGCTGGCACTCGCCTCCTCACCTCACGAGGGCAGGGTCACCACGGAGAACCTGGTGATGGGGCCATGAGCGGGACACCTCTGCGCCCGCTCGTCGAGCCCGTCGACGCGCTCACGCCCGATGAGCTCGCCCGGTACGCGCGGCATCTCAGCCTCCCAGAGGTCGGAGATCTCGGCCAGCGGCGGCTGCGGGCCGCGCGGGTCCTCGTCGTCGGCGCCGGCGGCCTCGGAGCCCCGGTGCTCCAGTACCTCGGGGCGGCGGGGATCGGACTCCTCACCGTCATCGACGACGACCGCGTCGAGGTCTCGAACCTTCAGCGCCAGATCCTCCATCGCGATGCCGACGTCGGCCGCCCCAAGGCAGACTCGGCCAGGGATGCGCTGCTGCGCCTCGACCCGCATCTGTCCGTGACCGCCCTCGCGGAACGCCTGAGCCCGGACAATGCACTCGAGCTCTTCGCCGCCCACGATCTCGTCATCGACGGTGCGGACAACTTCGCGACCCGGTATCTGTCCAACGATGCCGCCGAGCTCACCGGCACCCCGCTCGTGTGGGGGACGATCTTCCGCTTCGAGGGCCAGGTGAGCACCTTCGTGCCCGGTCACGGACCGATGCTGCGCGACCTCTTCCCCGACATCCCCGACGCCGATTCGGTGCCCACCTGTGCCGAGGGAGGAGTCCTCGGCGTCCTCTGCGGTCTCGTCGGATCGACGATGGCCGCCGAGGCCGTCAAGCTCATCTGCGGCATCGGGGACCCCCTCATCGGCAGGCTCCTGCGCACGGATGTGCTGGGGACGACCTTCACGACGCTGCGTTTCTCCGCCGACCCGGATCGGCCTGCCGTGACCGACCTCACCGAGGTCGCCGTCGCGTGTGCGGCTCCCCCGGCAGCTTCGGCGCCCGCCGTCGACGAGGTCACCGTCGCCGAGGCTCGTGCGTTGGGGGCCGACGCGGTCATCGTCGATGTCCGCGAGGAGTGGGAGCGGCAGGTCCAGTCCATCCCCGGCACCGTCCATGTGCCCCTCGACGTCGTCGTCGACCGGGGGTGGCCGGCCCTCGCCGAGGTGGTCGGCCCCGCCACCGACATCGTCGTCCACTGCCGGTCGGG